>Ga0209185_1000367_pt1 | contig 56297 bp, 39 predicted proteins | sample SidtaG_2_FD_187425 | JGI IMG/M metagenome (GOLD analysis project Ga0209185, IMG submission 187425) | Marine algal microbial communities from Sidmouth, United Kingdom - Sidmouth_Asex2 metaG (SPAdes) (version 2) | ecosystem: Host-associated > Algae > Red algae > Unclassified | place: Sidmouth... | reverse complement strand
TTGTTCTTTTCCCTTCTAAAAAACACAAAAAATAGTTCCGTAGCTATGGCTATGCAACGATTTTTTGAATTCTTTAGAAGAAAAAATTACGGCGCATTTTGGAACAATTTATTTAATTTCTTTCACTTAGGAACGCCGCAAAAATAAATTCAGATTTTGACTTGTTCTTTAACAACTTTGTTCCTCAAATGTTATTCCATTTTTAAAGTTTTGAAAATGTCGAGAATTGCCATAATTTTGGCGATAATTAGAATTTACATTTGTTGATTAATATTTACATGAAAAAATTACTCGCATTGTTCTTGTCTTTACTCATCGCATATAGCGTATCGGCGCAAGACGGGAAACTCCTCTCCCCTGCCCAGTTTTTAGGCTACGAAATCGGCACAAAATTCACGCGCCACCATCGTGTGGTCGATTATTTTGAATACATTGCCGACAATTCATCGCAAGTCAAATTGATGCCTTACGGCAAAACTTTTGAAGGGCGTCCATTGGTGACTGTGGCGATTTCTTCTGCGGAAAATATCCGACAGTTGGAGACGCTTCGCAAAGGACATCTTGGGCGTATTGGTTTGGCTGAAAATATAAAAACAACTGATAAACAGCCACTTATCGTATGGTTGAGTTATAATATTCACGGCGACGAAGCCGTGTCAAGCGAAGCAGCTTTGCCTGTATTGGAGAAATTGACAAATGGAGATATGGATGTGAATGAGTGGCTAAAAAACACCATTGTCATCATGGATCCTTGTATCAATCCCGACGGGCGCGACCGTTATGTAAATTGGTATAATAACGTAATGCTCATGCAGCAGAATGTAGACCAAAATTCGGAAGAACACCATTCGACTTGGCCCGGCGGAAGGGTAAATCACTACCTTTTTGACCTCAATCGTGACTGGGCGTGGCAGGTGCAGGTCGAATCGCAACAACGAGCCGTGATTTATCAAAATTGGATGCCACACGTGCATGTCGATTTTCATGAAATGGGTATCAATTCACCTTATTTTTTCGCGCCTGCCGCACACCCGATGCACGAAAATATCACCCCCTGGCAGCGCGAATTTCAGGAGCTTGTGGGCGAAAATCATGCAGGCTATTTTGATGAAGCAGGTTGGTCGTTTTATACCAAAGAATACTTCGACTTGCTCTATCCGAGTTATGGCGATACTTGGCCAAGTTTCAATGGCGCGATTGGTTTTACTTACGAGCAAGGCGGCTCTCGCAATGCAGGTATTGCGGTGCTAAATGACCACGGTGATACGCTGACTTTGGCAGACCGTGTGGCACATCATTATACGACGAGTATATCGACTATCGAGGTTGCATATACGAATCGTGAGCGTATGACGCGCGAGTTTGTGCAGTATTTTCAAACGGCAAAATCTGACCCGCCCGGCGATTATCGCAGCTACGTGATTAAGCATTCAAATGACGATGAACGAATAGATGCTATTTTACAATTGCTTGATAAACAGAATATTGAGTATGGCATCGCCTCCGGCTCAAAGAAATCGTATAATGGTTTTGATTATTTAAACAATGAGAAAAGTTCATTTAATTTAGAAAAAAATGATGTCGTCGTGAGTGCTTTTCAGCCTAAATCTGTTATGGTCAAAGTTTTGTTTGAACCAAAGACAATGTTGGAAGATTCGCTCACTTACGATGTGACTGCGTGGGCATTGCCTTATGTGTATGAATTGGAAACTTACGCGACGAGTGAACGCATTGAACCGAACAAAGAATACGAAAATACATTTGTAGAAAACCTGAAACCAACACGTCGCCCAGTTGCTTATATCGCACAATGGGACAATGTAAAAGACGCTCGTTTTTTAGCCGCATTATTAAAAGAAAATATTAAAATTAGATATACTATAAATCCCCTAACATTAGATGATAAAATTTTTGAAAGGGGTTCGTTGATTATTCCGCGTTTTCAGAATAAAAACATGCCTAATTTCGATGAGAAAGTACGAGAAATAGCCAACACTCACGAGCAAGCACTACACTATGCCACGACAGCAATGGCACAAAATGGTCCTGATTTGGGTTCGGACCAAGTACGTTTTTTGGCTGCGCCAAAAGTAGCTGTCCTAAATGGTCGCGGTGTGGATGCGAATGCTTTTGGGGAGATGTGGCATTATTTTGACCAAGAGATTGAATATCCGTTTTCGGTACTGAACATGGACTACGCAAGTGGCGTGGATTTTTCGGAATATGATGTATTGGTTTTGCCTTCGGGTAGTTATGCTAAATTGTCAACTCAATTGTTGGACTTCGCGCGTGGCGGCGGCAAAATCATTGCTTTAGAGCGCGCCATCGGTGCTTTTACAAGCGGCGAGACTAAGCTCGCAAAAGCGATGAAACCCACTGATAATGAGGGAGATAAAAAAGATAACGATAAGTTGAAACGTTATGAAGATTCCGAGCGTTCTTCTCTTAGTGATTATGTGCCAGGTACTATATATAAGGTGCATTTGGATGACTCGCACCCTTTGGCGTTTGGCGAGGATGGGAGTATTCACATCATGCGACGCAACTCAACGGCATACCCATATATGGATGCGTGGAATGTCGGCGTACTAAAAGATGATGGTCATGTGAGTGGTTTTGTGGGGCATAAACTGAAGCGTAAACTCGTCAATTCGCTCGAAATAGGGCAGGAAAATATCGGCAGCGGGTCGATTATCTATTTCGTAGATTCGCCGCTTTTTCGCGGGTTTTGGTATAGTGGGAAGTTGTTGATGAGCAATGCGGTGTTTTTTGATTAGTCATTTTGAATGAGTAAATGAGTAAATAATAATGAAATAATGTTAAAATGATTAATGTATTCTATCATTGATACATTGAAAATATTTACTCATTTAATCATTTATTCATCTACTCATTTTTTATGGTAAACGTATTTTTCAATTTTACTAAGCCGCCAAATCAGCAGGTACTATATTGAGTTCGTTTAGTAGCTGCCCCAATTCTTTTAGAAATTGTTCTCAACGATATTGATATTGCACAAGCATAATATCTTTATCGTCGCCTTTCTATTGGTGAAGTTGTATCATTTGAGTGTGTAAAATATTAGGGGCAATCAGATATGAAATGTCAAAACACCTAACTATTGTACACGTTTAATTTTGCCACAAAGGCACAAAGAATTTTACTGTTTATACTTTGTGTCTTCGTGTCTTTGTGGCAAGTTTTCTTTTGAATAGTCGTATGCCAAAATATATTAGAATGCCCCTAATGTTTTACACACTCGTATCATTTCATCAACAGATTTTATTTGAGTTAATATATCTGTAGTTTGAAGTATTTTGTCGTCGATAATTTCGAGTTCTTTCATGTGTTTTATTTTAATACACTCTTTCGGAAAATATTTTTTACCCCTTGCGCTTAAATCAACGTACACTTCCCCGCTCGCAGGTCTTTTTCTACCCGTTTGAAAGAGACTCGTTCTTTGGTTTTGCCGCCGGGGTATCTCACCGATACTTTGGTATTTCGTTTAAAGTTTTTGTAGGGGTCTTGATTCACAAAAGGCTCTTTGGAAGATAGTACGCCTCTGTTTTCAGAAATGAGCTTATTGAGTGAATCTCTTTTTTCGGCAACGAGACCACTAAGTGCATTGAGCTGTTGCAATTGCATAAATTTATTGCGGTCATCCTCATTGCCCATGTCAAAACCTTGCGCCTCTGCACTCATCACCATAGATTTTGCCATGCCCCAATTTTGGGGGTCTTTCGAGGCGGCAAGTACCTTTTTATCCATGCCTTTAAGGGCATTTTTTACGGCTTTTCCATTGCCTTCGGGAATGTGTCCATCGGCTTCCAAAAACTCAAAAAACGTAGCTATCAAAGAAGCCAAACCTTTGAAAAAATCATCATCGGCACTCACCTTGCGCGGCAAAATATCCATGCACATTTTCTCTGCATCTCCGGGGTCGCAATCGTGTAGCGATGTGCCGATGTAGCCGTCCAGATAATTGATAAAAACATCAATTGCAAAGTCGGCATTGCCTTTTTGAGTGTCATCAAGTTGGTCAAAAAACGGACTTTTTGAAAACAAACCAAACCATTTATCCCTCATTTCTTCTTCTACCGACACCATATCGCCCGTCAACTGTGCAAAACGCAAATCGTATGCTTTCGCGGCTGCTTGATACTCCTCCTCTGTATCCCGTCTTTGGATGGGCGTCAGGTCTGACTTCTCGAATACATAGGTGTAATGGGCGTATCCTTTTTCATCACATTCTATCAAATATTCGTCGGAAATGCTATTGAGTGTTTCGGCATCAAAAGTGATTTCTATCACATCGTGTTCGCCGCGTATTTCCGTAATTTCTCCTGCCCAATTATCGACAATTTCGCCTGTTTCTATCTCCATTCCTTCATTGACTTTCACATAATGCCCTACTTTGAAATCCGGCTTTTCTTTTCCTCCTAATTTAAATATATTCATATCATGTTCTTTAAATTTTAAAATAATGCACCCACGTCTTAGTTTCACTGTCCAACATGGTATTCACTTGTTGTTCGACCTCCTTGAGAGTCGCGCCCGATGCAATAATCGCGTTATCGACCATCGCAAAATGACGTTTTTTAATGCCTGCTTTTTTGAGTGTTTTCTTTTGGCTTCGGGCATGTACTTTGCCACATTCGCGGTAATAATGCGGTAGTAATTTTGGGTTTCTACCTATCATATCATCTATTTCATACTCATAATACGACCTGTTTTTGGCGTTTTTCATATAAAATGTAATCATTTCTTCTTCAGTCTCTTGCGTATCTTTCTCTGTGGGCAAAAAGGGCAAAGTAGTGATGACGCCGTATTTGGCTTTCGACTCCTGACAGTTCTGCCGGATAGACCCACTCATGCCGCCACCAAAACGAATACGATAGCCTTCCAACATGCCGTCATAAATAATTTTATCTTTAAACGGAAACAACAAAGCCTTTACTCTGACCGGCAATTCGCTAGGGTGATAAAAAGCCTCGAAAGGGTCGCCGAGTGCGTGTACGCCATATACAAAACCATCATCGCCCAAAAATAAGGTATGTTTTTTTAAATATGAAATTATATAAAAATCGCTGTACACAAAATCCCTGAATTTGGCGGCTATTTCAATATCTTCAGCATTCAAATTATTGATATTTTCTTTGGCGTGTTGTGTAATCAAATCAGGGTCAGCAAGGATATTATTCCGAATTTCGATTTTTTTATCCACTTGCTGATTGGTTGAAAAAACATCCATCGGATAGCCCTTTGGGTATACGCCTGTTGCTATTCCGGCAAAGTGCAGGATAGAAATATTAATAAGGCGTTGTTGCTCATAATCATAAGGATTTAGTGTCGCGCTCATTTTGTTAATTTATTCATTCTAAAATGTGTTATCTGACTACAAAAATAAGATTTTTTATATTATTCACCGACAATTTTACAGTTTTAGTCTAATTAAATCATTCCTTTCCCCTACATTATTTACCTTCGTGAAAATATCAAAATATCAATGCTTAAATGTTTTATTCATTCATTACCATTATCGCATTTAAGCATTATCACATTTAAGCATTTAAGCATTGAATAGGTACGATACTATAGAATCCGCACCTGCGCCGCCACTCAAAGGACTGTTTGACAGAATTTACCAATTCATGTCGCATAGAGTGGTGTATCATAGCCTGTTTTGGATGGTGTATATCCTGATTATGGTGTTGTTTCGAGGGAGAGAAGACGGATATATGTTCGTTTTTACGAATGAACTGATTAAAAGTTTTTTCTATGGAATGGCGGTATATTTCAACATTTACTACCTGATTCCCAACTATTTATCTGAAACAAAATTTGTCACCTATTCTGTTTTACTACTATTTTTGGTGGTGATAATAACGCCGCTTTCTACGATATGTTTATACTTTCGTTTTACGGGCTTTCCTGATATTCAACAAAGCGTAATTGAAGCTCAACCGAAGTTGTTTTTGATGACTTTCATTACTTTGGGGGTATCTACTATCTTGAAAATCATTACGGATTGGATACGACATCAAACCGTCAAACGTGAACTCGAAAGTCAGACCATGCGTTCGGAATTGCGTTTTTTAAAATCACAAATCAATCCGCATTTTCTATTCAATACCTTGAATAATCTGTACGCATTGACCCTCAAAAAATCCGATAAAGCCCCCGAAATTGTCCTCAAACTCTCGGAGATGATGCGCTACATGCTCTACGAATGCAACGAACGACGGGTATCGCTACACAAAGAGGTCAATTATATCAGCAATTACTTGGATTTGGAGCGATTGAGGCAAGGTAAAAATATGGAAATTAACTTTGCACTCAATGGCGATGTGGGCAGTCAAAAAATCGCGCCTTTGATGTTTATTCCTTTTTTAGAAAATAGCTTCAAGCACGGTTTGAATCAAGTTTCAGAGGGTTTTGTCAACATTCAAATGGATGTCGAAGATACCCAACTCGAAATGTCGATTGAAAACAGCAAGCCCGCTATGCCGCGCATCAACCACCGTTCGGGTGGCATTGGTCTGCAAAATGTACAACGTCGATTAGATTTACTTTACCCCGAACAATACGAATTAAACATTGACAATCAACCAGGAAAATATATTGTTCATCTTAAAATAAATTTAGACCATGATTAACGCCATTATCGTAGATGACGAACCGCTCGCCCTTGACATACTTGAGAGCTATATCGAAAAAATCCCAAATGTCAACCTTCTCCAACGCTGCGAAAGTGCTGTCGAAGCCTTCGAAATAGTACGTTCGGGCGAAGTAGATTTGATGTTTCTGGACATTCAAATGCCGCAAATGACAGGCATCGAATTTCTGAAATCACTCAAAAATCCGCCGCTCGTTGTGTTTACGACCGCGTATTCGGAGTATGCACTCGACGGCTATGACCTCAATGTACTGGATTATTTGCTCAAACCGATTCCGTTTGACCGCTTTATTACTGCCGTAAATAAGGCGTTCGACCTACTCGAACCCGCCGAGACATCTGTCACCGCAGGCGACGATTCGAAGGATTTTATCTTTGTAAAGTCTGATAAAAAATTGATGAAAGTCCGCTATTCGGATATTTTGTACATCGAAGGTTTGAAAGATTATGTCATCATTCGTATGGAGGGTAATGCGCGTGTCATCACGCTACAAACGATGAAAAGCCTCGAAGCGAAAATGCCCCACGACCAATTCAAACGTATTCATCGCTCCTACATTGTGGCACTCGACAAAATCGAAGCTATCATGGGTAATATGGTGGAAATCAATAAGAAACATTTGCCTATCGGCAAAAATTACCGCGAAGAATTATTGAAAATTGTGAACGATAATCGTTTGTGAACACAATGAATGAGTGAATGAATTTTGAATGAATGAATCAAATTAAGTTATTTTTGATTGGCACAAACATTAAGGAAGGAGGCATAAAATAATTCATTCATTCATTCATTCATTCATTCATTCATTCATTCAAAATTCATTCATTGAGAACTTACGTATTTATTTAAATAAACTATTTTCCGAAATTCACCCTTCACGATTGGGCGAACACACTGCCCAATAAAAATCCTTTAAAAAGCTATCATTTCTCTTATTTTTTCATAAAAAACCTTATCTTTGCACTCGTTTAATGGGCATCTGTATTATGGCGTAAATTTTAATTTAAAAATGAATGAATGCGATAAGTACATTCACCCTCAATAAACGATTGATTTTCAGATTTTTACAAATACATTGGGAAATATATTTTTTGCTATGCAAAAACACCTAATCATTATTTTGTCAGTCAATAATCAATTCATTAAATTTATTTTTTAACATTTTTTAAACCAATACTATCTCAATGGAAGATAATAATTTGGAAGAAATTCAGAACAAGTCAGAAGAGACTCTATCTGAAATTAAAGAAGTCGCAGAAAAAGTTGCTGAAAACACGCCAGATACAGTAGCCACAGATTCTAAAATAGCTGCCGAAGTTATAGAAGCAGCTCCAACGGAAACCGTTGTTACTACTCAACCTGAAGTTGCTGTTGCAGAAGCGAAAAAATCAAAAGAAGCAGTCGTTTTTGTCAAAAAAATCGAAGAAGACGAGAATACGGATTATAAGCCGGAACTTATCGAAATCGAATTGGGCGACGACCAACATGCTGCTACTGCCCACGATGATTTTGAGTGGGACAAAGGCGCGAAAGATGAGCTCAATTATACGCCGGAAGAATATAAAGAGCAACTTAAAGAGTACGAAGAACGACTCAATTTCATCAATGAAAATGAAATCGTTACCGGAAAAGTCTCTTATGTAAACGAGCAAGCGGGCGTTGCCTTACTTGACCTCAATTACAAATCTGACGGTATGGTTCCGCTCTCGGATTTCCGTTCGAAAGATGTTGCTTTGGGTACAGAAGTAGAAGTCTATATTGAAGCTCGCGAAGATGCGAAGGGTCAATTGGTGATTTCACGTCGTAAGGCAAAACTGTTGCGTACCTGGGAATCTATCGTACGTTCTTTGGAAGAAGGTACAACTATCGAAGGTATCATTGTAAATAAGACTAAAGGTGGTTTAATTGTAGATGTAGGCGGTTTGGAAACATTCTTGCCTGGTTCACAAATTGACATTAAGCCGGTCACTGACTACGATTCTTACGTAGGCAAAAAGATGGAGTTCAAAGTTGTTAAAGTCAACGAAGCCATCAAAAATGCGGTTGTTTCGCACAAAGCACTCATCGAAAGTGATTTGGAAGAGCAACGTCAGAAAATCATTGCAGACCTCGAAAAAGGTCAGGTACTCGAAGGTACAGTCAAAAACATTACAGACTTTGGTGCATTCCTCGATTTGGGTGGTGTCGATGGTCTGTTGTATATCACAGATATTTCTTGGGGACGTATTACGCACCCGAAAGAAGTACTCAAAATCAACGATAAAATCAACGTTGTTGTACTTGATTTTGATGATAATAAAAAACGTATCTCACTCGGTCTGAAACAATTGCAACCACATCCATGGGATGTACTCTCTGCCGAAATCGGCGAAGGTACTACCGTTAAAGGTAAGATTGTCAATATCGAAGACTACGGTGCATTTCTTGAAATACAGCCGGGTGTTGAGGGCTTGATTCACGTATCAGAAGTATCGTGGAGCAGCCAAATGGTCAATGCAAAAGACCATTTCAAAATCGGCGAAATACACGAAGCAAAAGTTGTTACTGTTGACCGCGATGACAGAAAAATGTCACTCAGTCTCAAGCAACTCACTAACGACCCGTGGAGTGAAATCAACGAGAAGTTCCCTGTTGGCAGTCGCCACAAGGGTGTCGTCAAAAACCTTACGCCTTACGGTGTGTTCATCGAATTGAATGAAGGTATCGGCGGTATGATTCACATTTCAGACCTTTCATGGACTAAGCGTTATTCGCACCCAAGCGAGTACGTCAAAAAAGGTCAGGATATTGATGTAACTATCGAAGAAATCGACCAGAATAGCCGCAAGCTGTCACTCGGACACAAACAACTCGAGGAGAATCCATGGGATACTTTCGAGACTGTTTTCCCGGTCGGTTCTTATCACGAAGCTACGGTATTGCGTGTGGATGATAGAGGCGCGATTGTTCAATTGCCTTATGGTTTGGAAGCCTTCGCACCGAAGAAACACATGAAAAAAGAGGACAATTCATTCGCTGCAACGGAGGAAATTCTCTATGTGAAAGTATTGGAATTTAACCGTGATGATAAGCGTATTTTGGTTTCTCACTCTCGCTATCTCGAAGACCAACGCCGAGAAGGTGAAGAGACTGTGAAAGAAGAAAAACGTAAAGAAAAAGCCGAAGTGCGTCAGACTATCAAGAAGACGAATACTTCAATAGAGCGCGAAACGCTCGGCGATTTGGATGTATTCTCTACATTGAAAAAGCAATTGAAAGACGACGAAAAGTAGGGATGAATTGACTGGTTGATGAATTGACTGGTTGATGAATTGACTGGTTAATTTCGCTGCGCGAAAATTTTCTTTCAGATATAATACAAAGCCCTCGGCACTTGCCGAGGGCTTTTGTCGTATATGAGACGTTCTGTGTTATCCTATCGTAATGATGAAACTTATTTTAACCGCAATGCGTTTTCGTAGTATAAATATTTTATTTAAGTTCGGTATATTTTTAACCATAGAACAAAGAATACATTATATGTCAACAACACGTTCAAACTTTTCGACCATCATCAATTCCGACAAACCCGTATTGATTGATTTTTTCGCCGAATGGTGCGGTCCCTGCAAAACAATGGCGCCCTTCCTCACAGAAGTCAAAAAAGAAGTTGGCGACAAAGCCACCATCATCAAAATAGATGTAGATAAAAATCCGGCAGTAGCCGAGCAGTATAAAATTCGTAGTATTCCTACAGTGATGCTCTTTAAAAATGGCGAGGTGCTATATTCTAAGCCCGGTTTGCATTCTATCGTGCAATTGAAAGGGCTGATTGAGGCGCATTTGTAATGCTTTAATGCTACAATGATGTAATGCGATAATATTACATCATTGTAGTATTGTAGCATTGTAGCTTACTCATTTTAAGAAACCTTCCAAGTCCGTCGAATCGCCATAAAACACATTAAAGTCTACATTTCCGTCAATTCCATCAAGTCGTCCGCGATTGCCGTACTGCCAGAAAGTCCATGTTTTTTTATTCTTTAGGCGAGGTTGCCAACGCTTATTATAACGCGCTATCCATAAAGGATATTCGTTAAAATGCCCGTGCAAATGGTCGTTATAAAAATCTTGATTGGTATAAATAACAGGTGGGATGCCATAAGCTTTTTCAACGGCTTTTAACCAAATTTGCACTCCTTCGCGGAGTTTTTCGGGTGAGGCATCGTCCAATACTTCCACATCCAAAGCAGGGGGCAAATCTCCCTTTTTCACTTGAACCAAACCAATAAAATTATCGGCTTGTTTGCGCACATTAATAGTTGGGCGAAAGAAGTGATACGCACCGCGTTTTATTGGCTGTTTGCCGAGTGCTTCCCAATTTTCAATAAAGCGATGGTCTTTCATTTCCTGCCCTTCACTCGCCTTAATGTACACAAAATCAATGCCTTGCGATGCCACCACGTCCCAATTCACTGCCTCCTGATAATGCGATACATCAATACCGTATATCTCGTAGCCTTCCATGCGTTCTGTGGGCGTACGACAAGCTGAAGCAAATACCAAGCTCCAAAGCACAAGCACCAAAGGAAAAACCCAAAATCCCAAATTCCACAGTCCAAATAAAAAACCCCTACACGACTTCATTTCTATCATATAATGGTCTGAACAGCCGTATATAGGTTCGTTTGGTCAGGTCATATTCTTTATAAACCTTATAACCATTTTCCTCCTCATCTCTATCCGTAATCACAAAATGCCGACGAACCGACACCGCTACGCGGTTTTTTTCCGCGCCCATGCCTTTGAATGTCCATTCTTCCACATTCAAACCCGGCTCATCAATCGCTTTTCTTTCCATAAAAGACATCAAAACCATATTATGTGAATCGTCCGAACCGACACCACCAAACAATTGAACTACACAACCCGGCGTGAGGTCTTCAATATTTATTTGTCCAAATTTTTCTGAAAAATGCAGCTCTCCTGCTTTGATATAATGCTTATTGCTACTACGTACATCCGGCTCAAATCCAGTATGAAATGTACAATCGTGCATAAATACATTACATTTCCAAATATCTGTTCCCCAATTGACACGATACTCTCGTTGTCCGTTAATCATATCGCTCCGACTCTCATTTGCCCCGGCTAATGCACCATTTGGACTATAAAACACCACCGAGGTGGTTGCATATTTCGCACCAATCTCACCTGCGCCCCTGTATCGTGCCGCATTCAACATCGCTCGATTTGGGCGCAAAGGCATCTCCATATACGCCGCCACTGCTGCATCCAAATCGCCGTAGTGCCTACAATATTCCGCAAAACATAATTCATCTACCGAAGGTATATACACCATATCACCCACGCGGTAAATCTCACCTTTATTGAACTCGCGTAGACTCGTGCTGTGCATGCCGTGATGCTCCGCTACCTGTTCAAAACTGAGCGTGTTCGTATCTTCTATCGCATCCGCCGCCCCAATCGTATATTCAAAACCCGCTTCCAGACCCACCGCATCAGTCTCCGCCGACCTGTATGGAAAACGTTCTATGCCCGTGGGTACATCATCTTCACCGTCATTCGTATCGGTATCAGTAATATCATCATTATCGTCATCTATTGGTGGCGTGTCTGGTGTGCTCAACCATCCAAATAGAAATTGAAATAACTTTTTTAAAAATTCCATGATTATGTGATTTTTTGATTCGGTGATTTTTGATTTTTGAATAAATGGTTTGAGTGTGTAAAATATTAGGGGCAATCAGATATGAAATGTCAAAACACCTAACTATTGTACACGTTTAATTTTGCCACAAAGACACAAAGGCACAAAGAATTTTACTGTTTATACTTTGTGTCTTCGTGCCTTTGTGGCAAGTTTTCTTTTGAATAGTCGTATGCCAAAATATATTAGAATGCCTCTAATGTTTTTGATTTCGTGCCATAATTCACTCATTCATCCCGATAGCTATACGGGACACTCATTCACTCATTAATAAAACCAGTCGCAAATTACAAAAAACTATCAAAGTTTAGTATTTTCACGGGAAATGAGTTGCGAGTTAACGAGTTGCGAGTTACGAGTTATTATTTTTTTCGCTTTGCGAAAAATTAACCCGTAACCCGTAACCCGTAACCCGTAACTCGCAACTCGCAAGTATGAAAATAATTTTTATGGGTACGCCGGAATTTGCCGTACCGAGTTTGGATATATTGGTCAAAAATGGCTATGAGGTCGTCGCGGTGATTACGGCTACGGATAAGATGGGCGGACGCGGCGGCAAAAAACTCCTCCAATCTGCCGTCAAAAAATACGCAGTGGCAAACGACATTCCCGTTCTCCAACCTAAGAATTTGAAAAGTCCGCAATTTGTGGAAGAACTCCGTGGCTATAAAGCTGATTTACAAATCGTTGTTGCTTTTCGGATGTTGCCTGTGGTGGTGTGGGATATGCCGCCGATTGGAACGTTTAATTTGCACGGCTCGCTGCTGCCTAAGTTTCGTGGAGCTGCACCGATTCATTGGGCAGTCATCAATGGCGAAAAGGAAACGGGTGTCACCACATTTTTTCTCAAACATCAGATTGATACAGGCAATATTTTATTTAGTGCAAAAACGCCTATCGGCGAACACGAAACCACAGGCGATGTACACGACCGCCTCATGCACATCGGCGCAGAAACGGTTTTAAAAACGGTAAAAGCCATAGAATCAGGCGATTATACGCCGCAAGTTCAGGACGAAAACCTTGTTTCTCACGCGCCCAAATTGCACGACCATACTTGCGAAATCGACTTTGACCAGCCCACTGAAAAAGTCTATAATTTCATTCGCGGACTCAGTCCCTACCCTATCGCATGGACGACTTTGGATGATAAAAAACTAAAAATCTATCAATGCCGACCCGAATACGAAGGGCACGAAATAGAACCCGGCGAGTTTATTCACACCAAAAAAACACTTAAAATTGCAACGCGCGATGGTTTTATTCAGTTGAATGAATTGCAATTGGCAGGTAAAAAACGAATGAAAGTAGCGGACTTTTTGAATGGGTATAAGTTTTGATGGAAAAGAAAAATCCCGACTTGGGGTAGTCGGGATTTTTCTGTCCGTAATACCTAATAATTAGTTGTCAATCTTATGGAAAACTGTATTGTGATTTATATGATTAAACTCGTTTGTTTTTCTGTCAGCTTTTTTAGTATAAAGGCTTCCGTTATCATACTTCAAATCCAATTTTAATACTGTTTTTTTACCTTTTGTAATATCAACTTGAGAAATATAATCAAGAATATCAATAGATATAAATTCTTGTTCAATAAGATAATTTCCTTCAAATGTTACTCCTAAACCACAGTGATAAAACAATAATTTATCTATGGTAGTAAATTTCAATGTATCAATACAGTTGTTGCTTACATTTACTATCCAAGAAGTTTCTGATAAATTGAAGTTAGCATTTTCGAATTTTGATTTAAAATCAGATTTTTTTTGATTATCTTGATTTGCTCCACAACTACAAGATATAATTATTAAAATAAATATTATATATCCCATTTTACATTAAACTATATTCTTATTTGTCAATGTGTACGTTTTCAGGATGTTTTGTTAGAATAGGAACATCAACACCCCCTCTAATTACATACCAATTTGGAGCAAATTTTTCTGCTTTATCAAATAAATTTTGATAAGTCTTATTCAGATATGCCTTATCCGTTTTATACCAAATACTACACCCTGACATCAACTCAAATTCAATAAATTCGCCTTTGTTCAGTTGACTGTGCACTCTGTATAATTGTAAGGAATTGAAATAATCTACCAATTTTTTTATCCTATTAAGTGTAAATTCTTTAGCCTCTAAGCTATCTACATTCATAACTTGTGCAAAACTGTGATAATCAAAATCATCTATACTTGGAGAGGTAGAATTTGTAGTTTGTTGCATTGAGGGCAGCTTAATTAGCTGCCCATCTTTTCGTTTATATTCTAAGGGTCTTAAATATCTGTCTCCATTGATATCATGACCTCTTGCCTCCATAGTAAAGCCTTTAAATATTTCAATATCATTTGATTGGTTTATAAATTTTTTAGTTAAGACCAAACAATTATTCTTATTCGTTTTATCACTATCACCACAAGCTGATAGAATAAACATTAAAAATAAAATTAATGTGTTTATTTTCATTATTAATTATTTTTTTTAAATATGTTAATTGTCAAAGAATACAGGTGTGGGGAAGCCACCGTAGTAATTATAAGATTTAGGTAGGTTGTCTTTTGTTGAAAAATGATAATATCCATTACTAATTGCCCTTTGGTCTGCTCTTGAATCAAAAAAGCCCGCATCGCCTCTTGAATAATCTTTTCTACCATTAAAAATGTTGTTTATGTGAGCTCCAAGCCTTATATCGCCAACTCCATAACCTCCTAATTGTCTGAATGCCTGACCAGTAAGATAATTTCCATAATCATGAGGATTGTAAGCAACTGTTCCGCTTTTTGCGCCTGTTATTATGTTCAATGTGTTTGCTTCTATAGGAGAGTCTGTTTTTGCATAAAAATCAAGACTACCGGAGGCTCTACCTGCAAGATAATGGTCTCCCAATGTGGTTCCCGCTTCTGCAACGCCCTTCGCTACAATATCATTTATTTCCTTGTCACCAATGACATTAAACGAGAAGTCTCCCCTATGTGCTTTGGTTCTATCTTCTTTTATATCGTTGTAATTAAACGAAACTCCATCAGAATACGTACAACTTCCATCGTCGCAACTTGATGAGTTTTGAAAGTAAAGCCCTGTAATTTCTTTTTTTCCGTCATCAAACACATATAATAGACTTCCCTCGGGGCTATAAACATCAATTGAGTCTCCATTCACATCAATAAACTTAATGGGATTGTTGGCAGCATATCCAAATGAAGAATAAGCGTGATACTTTTCAGCAAATCTATCAATAGTGGTAAACCTCCCCAATTCCCCATCATAAAACCGCGCCCCATAATCATACCAATCAAGCCCTAAGTCCTTATTGAGTTCTTTGCCGTTGTAGAGATAGTGGTTGATGGCGGTGGTCACTCTATCATGACGCATACCGAAGGGGTAGTAATCACTTTCCTGTATGACCTCCGGCGTACCATCACCATTCGCATCGATGAAGATGACACGGGTGTTGCCTAAGTGGTCTTTTAAGCTATACTCGTACTGCCTTCGGACTGAAAAGAAAAATCCCGACTTTGGGGAGTCGGGATTTTTTTTGATTCTTATTTTTTCATACTAAAAATTCAGTATCCCAAAGGCTTATCACTTTACTTGCTTGTAAAGTAATTGCTTTCCATTTTGGATCTTTCAAAATCTTTTTTTCCTCATTTGGTTCTTCATATTCATTTATTAATTCATTGAGTACAGTAAGCTCAACAAATAGTTTATTTTCATGCTGCCAATAATCATGGTTAATAAAGTCTTCAAAGCAATTATCATCGTAGAGTACATTTATTACTTCATTAAATGACGACACGTATTTAGACTTTCCGAGCCATGCTTTTTTTTGATAATTCAAATCAGCTATAGATTTAACACTTTTATAAATATTATCTCTCCAGTAATCTTCCATTATTGATCAATTTTAAATTCCTCCTTTGGTATATGTGCTTCAGGAGTATTATTCTGTGTTGGATTGCCGTTTTTATCAACAGAGGTTCCATTTTTAGTATGTTTTACATAATCAACTTGCTGTGATGGATTTGGGCTATTGGAGTTACCTTGCATAACCCTTACGTTATTACTTTTGGGGTTTTGAGGGTCTATAAACCGAGTACCATTTCCTTTTTTAGCCGATGTAACAGTCCAGTCGGGTGGGACTTGTTTTGTTACTATTGCGCCTGCATCCCCAGCAGGTCCGATTCTCTTGACATCATCTACCTTGTCAACAACATCTGATGCTTTATTAATGGTCTTTTTTGCATCACCTGCCCCTTCCACAAAATTCTTAGCCGCTTTAAGTTCCTTAGTACTCACAGGCGAGAGAAGATTAAAACCAGCTTCAGCCCTCTGTAAAGGCGTAGAACTTGGGCTTAAAAGAGTAGCACCATCCTGTACAATATCGGCAACTTCGCTTGCAACATCTAACTTACCTTTTGTAACAAGATTTTTACCACCTTTTACGACTATTTTCCCTGCTCGCAGCAAAAGCCCCCATCCTTCACCATTAATATCAACGAATTTTATCGGATTATTAGCTGCATAATGATAGGAACTCCAACTACTGTAAGTTGCTGCTCTTGGGTCTATCGAACCAAACCTCCCCAATTCCCCATCATAAAACCTCGCCCCATAATCATACCAATCCAAGCCCAAGTCCTCATTGAGTTCTTTGCCGTTGTAGAGATAGTGGTTGGTGGCGGTGGTCACTCTATCATGACGCATACCGAAGGGGTAGTAATCACTTTCCTGTATGACCTCCGGCGTACCGTCACCATTCGCATCGGTGAAGATGACGCGGGTATTGACTAAGTGGTCTTGGATGTTGTACTCGTACTGCCTTCGGGCTGGAAAGAAAAATCCCGACTTGGCGAGTCGGGATTTTTTTTGAGAACAATTAGATAGACTCTACTTTTGCTTTATAAACAAATCAATACCCTTATATTTTTCTTTTAAAAAGGATATCTCCTTTGCTGAAAGTTTATTGCCTTCTAAGTGTAGTTTCTTTAAATTTTTCATCTCCGAGAGATAATACTGAATAGTCTTTAATCTTGTATTCGTAATGACCAATTCTTCCAATTGAGTCAATTTTTTAAACTCTTCAGGCAGTTTTGCAATACTCGACATTCCAATATGAAGAATCTTTAAATGATTAAAGTTACCGATACATTTTGATAATGAGTCTGCTGTTTCAATGCTTTCTATTAAAAGAAGAGTGCTTAGTCCCGATATGTTACATATCTTATCTTCTAAATTCGGTATATTAGTTTTCACAATAATTAATTCTTCTAATTTTTTAAGCAAAAAAATTTGACTAGGTAATATACTTGTTCCACTAATACTCAATGTCTTTAAATCAGACTTATCTGCAAAATTTTTCGGAAAACTATCAATGTTACAATTATACAATGTAAGGTGCTGAAGATTTGTGAATTCCGAAATTTCTTCTGGAAGTTTATTTCTATTAGTTAAAAATAAATCGCACACTTGGTCAGGGTTTTGCAAGGCTTCTTTGTAGCTCGAATGAGAATCTTCACATGGTTTTAATCGTTCAGCTACCAATGGATTATTTTGTTTGAGTATTACCTCTTTACTGTTTTTTTTACACGCTAAAAGAGATACTACTATTAAAATAAATATGTTCTTTTTCATTTTAGTATCAGTTTTGTATAAAACAGCCTCACCCTTCAGAAAGATGAGGCTGTAGATATGACTTTCCAAGTCTCGCAAAACCTAGTTCTTTTGGTTTATAACCAAATCAATGTCTTTGTACTTTTCTTTTAAAAAGGATATTTCTTCCGCAGAAAGTTCGTTGTCTTCTAAGTGAAGTTTCTTCAAATTTTTCATCTTTTGAAGATTATCTTTAATAGTTTTTAATCCAGTCATAGCTATACCTATTTCCCTTAACTCTGTTAACTCACCAAACTCTTTAGGTAATCTTTGAATGTTTGATGCTCCAAGATAAAAAGTCTCTAAATTTTTAAACCTACCTATGCAGCTAAATAAAGAATCAGAGTTTTCTTTATTGTCAATTAAGTGGAGTGCCTTCAAATTCGACATATTACATAGTTTATCTTCTATGTTTGGTATTGTATTTTTCGCAAGATATAGTACCTCCAAATGATTAAGTAGGTCAATTTGGGAAGGTAGTACACTCATACTACCTATCATTAAAGCTTTCAGTTTAGAATTGTGTGCAAAATTATCAGGAAAACTATCTATGCTACAATTATGCAAAGTTAATTCTTCTAAATTTAATAGATTATTTAGCTCAATAGGAAAATCATCCACATTAGAAATAAATACACTACAAGGCTTTTTGGATTGTTGTAATGCGTCTTTTAAGCTCAAATTATATCCGTCACACGGTTTTGTTATTTTTTGAGTAGATAGATTTTCCTCTTTTGGAGTCGTAGTATTTTTGCATCCTATAGCAAGGAGCAGATATAAAACAAATAAAAAAATATTTACTTTCATAATAAATAAATCTATTTACGGCTATAGCTCTAGTGGTTAATATATAGATTCAGATGACCTTTCATTGCGGGAGACAAAGGTGCTCTGGATTTAGTTTTTAGTCTAAAATCATAGTCTTTTGCGGGTACCTGTACGTCTCTTTTGTGCTTATCTTTTTTCTCGCTAGACGGGATATAGGTATTGTATGCATTCCTTATCATATCTAATGCCTTTTGACTATCAATGGTAAAAACATCTTCCGTTTGTCTCTTATTAGAATTTCTGATATAGCCACAAGCCGCGACTTGACAACCTTCTCCCCAACCCTCATCTTGCCCATAATGAGCTAGAATACGATTAGTTTTTTTACTACTTTCACCAAAAACATACTTTAGCCTAATTGCATTACTATACTCCCGACCAGAACCTTGAGATGTATATGGCTCAAATCTGACTGAAATATCCTCTGCTTCTCCCTCATTACCTTTTTCGTCAATATCATACCATCTATTACCCGGGAATGCATAAAAACTATTGCTACCTATAAAATAAACATTACTCTGTTTCTCCCCATTTTCCCCAGTAAAATCTAAGCCGGTCTCTACTCCATTTTGGACTAATGACATAGTAATGCCAAATATATACACACCATCAACCTCTCTCAACAAATCCGCATGTATATACAATGTATCCATACCATTAGGGTCTGTGTAATTAATGGGGTTATTTAGGGTGTAGTGATAACCACTCCATGAGTCAAATTTCTCTGCTAGCGGATCGGGGGCATTCCATCTTCCTAAAGCCTTATCATACCATCTTGCTCCGTAATCATACCAGTTCAAACCTAAGTCAGTATTAAGTTCCTTACCGTTATAAAGATAGTGATTCGTTGCGGTTGCACTTCCACTTTCATGTTGCATTCCAAATGGATAGTAGTCAAACTCTTCTATAACTTCAGGCGTACCATCATTATTGTTATCTGTAAATACAACGCGGGTATTGCCTAAGTGGTCTTTCAAGCTATACTCGTACTGCCATGAACCATTTTGTAGGGTAGCTCTACCTTCTTCATGGTAAATCGCTTCTACCACACCATTATTATACTCTATACCACCAAGATAGTCTTTCTGCGTACCTGTACTGACGGTTTTACTGAGTTTATTGCCATTGGCATCGTATTGAAAGGTAATCGTACCGTTGGTAAAGGTAATGGTTCTGGGTAGATTGAGGTAGTTGTAGGTGATATTTGTGATGCCTTTGTTTTTATCGCTGATGATATTGCCGTTGGCATCGTATCCGTAGTCGTTATCGTTATTTGTACCGTCTGTGAAGCCTTGTGCCGTACCATCGTCGGTCACTTTGCTGAGGCGGTTGCCACTAAAGTATTCGTAAGTGAGGTCGTCAATAGTCGCATAACTATCATTGGCATCAAGTCCTGCTCTGGTGAGGCTGAGGATATTGCCATTGAGGTCGTAGGAGATATTGTTGACGCTGTATTCGCCGAGCATGAGTATATTGTAGCCGTTGGTGCCTCGTGGTCTGTATGCTGCTCCGGTCAGTCGGTCAAGTTGGTCGTAATTATATCGGTATGCCCTGACTTGATTGACATCGCCATTGGTTTGCCATTCGACGTGAGATATATTGCCGTTGTATTGTGGCGTGGTGATAAGTTGGTCGTTGACTTGCTGATAGTATAGGTGCATACTAAAGAGGTCAGTCTGTGTGGAAGCCCCCTGTGGTGCAGGTACTCCTACGGCGGGGTAGATATTTCGCTTTAGTGCTGAGAATACGCCGTTGTTGACTTCCCATTTGGCTTTGTCCTGCCCATTTACATCACCATTTCTATCAAAATCTGCGTTATTATATTTGTCAAATACGCCGTTCATATCAAACCAAAGCGATTTGTCAGCACCATTTACATCATAGCCCGTCACCTCGCCAATATCGCCATCAAAAGTTCCATCTCCTGCTACCATCGCCCATAATCCGGGGGCGATTTCTTTTTGTCCTGTACCGCCTGTGGCGTAGCTGTCGGCTGCGGTAAAATCGTAAGTCATAGTGCCATTTTGTACTTGGACGGGCTGTGGGCTTATGACGCCTACGTGGTTGAGGTGTTCTACTACGATATATACCTCAGTCACTTCGTCGGGCAGTGCAAAGTCATTCAAGAATTGTACGCTACCGTCTTTGAGCAATAAGGCTGCGGTCTTGAATATTTCTGAATTGGGGGCTGTATTGCTACGAAAAGAAACCAATATCCAATCAGTGACATCTGTAGTATAGTCAGCATCCGCAAAATCAAAACCTTCGACACCGTTGTAGCCCCACGGCGTGTCATAGTATGGATTTCCGGTAGGAGTAGGTATCGCAAGCGGACTGGCAGGGGTTTGTCCGGGCAGCAAATGTCTGCTTGTATTGAGGGTCGTGGTCATCTCTCCGGTACTGGGGTCGTAAACACCTTCGAGTATTACATGCAGGTCTATTTCGGTACAGCATTTTGGTCCGGTATCTACATTATTGATGCGAGTCAGCCATCCGCGTTCGTTGTATCTGTAATCTACGGCTTGAAGGTATTCTTCTGCTGTGGCTGTTTCATGCAGATTCATAGTAATAGCCTGCCCCAACTCATTGTATTGTATGTTTTTGAGGTGGGTTTCGGGTGCGCCGTTGATGCTGTGATAGACATCTCTAAGTCTTCGGGTGTGGTCGTATTCATACCGTTCTGCGATGTCGATATTGGGTTTGTCGGGGGCGGTGTGGCTGCGTTCTGTTTTTAGCAATGTGCCGACAAAATCGTATTCATTATGGGTGATTTCCTGTCCACCTAAGTGATTATCGGCTTGTATTTGGATGATTCTGCCGTATTCATCGTAGAAATGAGCGGTGTTGAGCCATGTATTTGTTGTACCAAGTACTTTTGTTCTGGTGACGGTGTTGTCCTTTTAGTCTGTAAAATGGTTCATTGTCAGGAAAATCAGCGTCTTGTATAAATGAGTAGTCGTCATTACCATTGCCATCAAGGTCGTAATCGTCATAAAAGGTAATAGTGAGTAATTGTTCACTAAGCAGTCCGTTGGGTTCTACATTGGTATATCCTGTGGCTGTTCTGCTTTCATAAAGTGGTATCGAACCGTCTCTATTGCCCGTAGTTATGGTGTTTTGGATAGTAGCCCTATCATCGGTACTATAGAAAAATCCGGTCATAACGGGACGCCCCAAATTGTCGTATTTGGCATAATGCCACCTATCGTTCGTGCGTTGTCTGCCACTCTGCGTCATGACCACTCTATCCAGAATATCATAAACGTAGTACATCCAGTCAGCACCGGGTATTTTTTTGGCGATGACTCGTTGTCTTTCGTCGTATTGGTAGCTGAATTGTAGGCTTGCATCGTATCCGCAATTGCCCAAATCCAATAATCCGGCAGGTGCTGAACCATTGGTTTCATTACAGGTAAGCATTTCATCTATCGCCTGTGGTGGTATGACGTTAATGATATTTCCATAATCGTCATAATGGTAATAGGTGTCGGCGTATTTACCATCGGGGGCATTGCGACGAGTAGCCATGAGTTTACCTCTTTTGGTGTAATTGATGGAGATATTGCCGTTTTCGTCTGTTTGTTTTTCAGAAAAAAGACCATATCGTTGACCTGCATATCCAAAAGCTCCCGGAAATTGTATATTGTATATAGTCGAACCTTCGGAAACACCGTATTCCATTCCAACAGTATTACCGGATGCCATGCGCCAGTCCGTTCCTGGGAATGCTTGTTGTTTTGCTCTGTTTAAAGGTGCATATTCAAAAAGGGTTTCTGCAAAAGGTACATCAGTGGTGACATGTGTACCGCCTGATGTGTAGAAGTTGCTTTGTTCTCCTAATGCAGCACCTCTAAATAGACCATTAGAAGAAGCTATGGTGTAAGGCAGGTATTGTTTGACTTCTCTGCCATAGTCATCATAAGCTGCGATTTGTACGACATCATTTTCGAGAGGCGATTGTCCTACACCGACAGATTGTATCAGTCTTCCGAGTCCGTCGAAGTATTGGAAGGTTTGTTGTTTTTCGTCCAGAGTTAGCATTGAAATATCTGTCGTGCTTTTACCTTCTCCGAGTATAGCGATTGATTGTATATGATTTTGTAATGCGCCGCTTTCTTTGTATTGATAGTCGTTATAACCTATGAGATTTTTATTTTGGTCATAGACATATTGCAGACGCTCAAAGCCATCATACTCGAAATAATTGGTTTTATTATTGGCATCGGTCATGGAGGTAACTTGCAAACTTTCAGGGTCGTATGTGTAGGTGGACATGAGGGCATTTTTGGGATAAAGACGTAGTTCATCAATCTTTTCTCCTGAAGCAATACCTGTTATTGAAATTATACTGTTTGCAGGCACGCCTGCAAGCGGTACTTCGTAATATGCCCAATCGGATGTATTCGCTGTAGATTGAACGACTGCCCCTGAAACCGAGACTTCGAATCCGACAGCGACTTTTGCCCAAAAAGTAAGTATGTAATCACCTGCCATTTGTACTGATGTAGTAGCATCTCTTGTATTTGAGAGATTAAAAGCATTGATGCCTGTGTAGGCACTTGCATTACTCCAACCTCCCCCCTCTCCACTGATAGTCCATCTACCATTTGCTTTTGAACTGACATCATTGACAGACTCAAAACTTGTATAGGCAATGTCTCTGTACGCTCCGCTAATGACCCGCGCAACCGGGCGGAGTTCATCCTTACTTATGAGGACGCTCACGGGCTCGTCTTTTGTTCTCTGGGCTTCGAGTGGTGTGCCTGTATTGCTATGTTCCGTGATGTCAATGACTTGTTGGTAGCGATTATCCATGGTGAATACACCCGGCATATCATCGGTCAGCGACTCCTGAAAGGTTAAATCCCCGTAAGGAATAGGCTGGTCGGTTTCTAACTGATATACGGAGGATTGATGTACATTCGTTAGAGCATCATCAAAGCCGTTTATACTACCACCAAGTACAAATGTGCTGATACCCGGATGAAGCGGATATTCCCGTTCTATAAAATTAAGGGTTTCGATGGGTATGTTATTGATGCCCTCCAAGCTCAATCTTCTTAAACCAACATATAAGTCATCAGTCGGACCGCTCACATAATCCGTGTTATAATCCTTTGGATATTTATACGTAGCTATTAGCTTATGGTCATTGCAATTGTAAGTTTCGGTTCTGGCGAGATTGTTATCGGCATTATACTGATAGTTGATAGTTTGTGAGACTGGATTTTGCCCGTTTTCATCGTATTCTTTGATAGTTTCACTGGTTAGATGTACGGGGAATAGGTATTGTAGGTAGGCAGTGGCTCTTGCATCCACAAAATAAAAAAATGCCGCAGGATGTTCACCCTCATCGCTAAAGAAATCCTTGTAAGTTCTATTGATACAACGTACTTCGTGTATTTCATTCTCGGGAACTGTATATTGCAAGACTCTCTTTTATAAAAGCGTTTTATCACTTCTATAAATCCATTCATTCAAAAGTTTTCCTCGTTCTCTTTGCCTACTAGTATGTGGGTCTTGATGCAGCCTCAAATAATAAGTAGATAATGTACTCAGCGCAGGTTCATCAAGGTACTCAGGTATAGCATTATCGTGATTAGAATATTTTAACTCCCTATACCCACCATCAGAGAACTTTTCTACTACATTGGTATAGGTTACATGTCTTCCATTGGTTTCATTCAATGGGTTGATATTGTTGTTAGTAATATGCCAGTACTGAACTATTTTATCTCCGTGTATCTGGAAAGTATCTATCTCCAAATAATCAGGTACTCCCGATAATATTCCGCTAGAGCGTGTATTAACATTGGTATAGTTATCTTCATAAAAATATTCTTTTGCCATCAACTCTTCTCCCGATACATTGAGCGAATGTATTTTTTTTATACGTAATCCTCCCGCCATTGCTTCGTCAACATCAACTACCTCAAAAGGATATCGATTAGCCTGCCTTGAATAACTATTGGGTTCATATTCAAAAACACTACTTCCACCCGTAGGGTAATCTATTTGAGTTAAAATTCCGATTTTCATCAAATCAGCATCCGGAGAGCGAGAATCAAAATAAGGCTGAACGTCAGCCCACGAAAATCTGTGTGTATTGGGGAGTCCGTCGAAGTAATTTTCACCATTAAAATATCCCCAATGGTCAACTTCTAACGAATTGTATTCAGGCAGTGAACCCGAATTATTATAATCAAATACATAAGGGGGAAGTGTTTCAGTTCCTGCTTGTTCATAGACAGAGTTCAATATTAATCGGCTATTTGGTTGGTCTGTATATGTCAGGCGCATGTCCCTAACCACCTCTCCGCTACGTTCCAAGTAAACCCGGGTTAGTTTTGGGTAAATCGAATAATCCTCTTCTGTAATATGGAAGTCGATAATATCCACCCCATTTTCCACTCCATACAATAACTGATTTGTATGCTCAGTTTCAAAGACTATCTTACCATTAGAACCCACAATTTCTTCTAAATAAGAAGGGTATAAAAGAGAATAGCCGACACTTCTTGCATTTCCTGTATAGGTATTAAGTGCAGTATATTGCCAATTAAATGGCCAAAACCCATCTGTATCAGTGATTTCATATTCAAAGAAGTTGGTACTTGCTGATTCTCGAAAAGCAACACCATCTCTTTTGTAGTTGAAGGTAATAATGTTTCCATTAGGTGATTCCATTTCTGTGAGATGCCACGCAGTTGGAATCAACTCATAGCCATCAGCAGGCGTCATACCCGGTGCGGTATAATCTCTGGTATATTCTATGGATGCGTCTGTGCCACCAAATGTATATATGACGCCATCATTGCCTCTTAATTTGAATTGATTGAAAATTTGCCTACCGAATGCATCCAAAAAATTAGCATGGATGAAACTTTGACTATTATCATAAAAATCGGCACCATTTACCTGAAAATTACTAACCAGTTGAGGGTTTTCTACCATTTCAAATTTCTCCCCACTGTTCGATGTAAATACCCATTCTTTATTATGGTTCAAAAAGAACTTGCCAGAAAATCCGGGTACACTAAAAAGAAATTCATCAGGTTCAAAGTCTTTATAAAGTCTTCCACCGCCGAAGAGTGCATAATTAAGGCTTTCAACATCGTCCCAGTCATCTGCGTCTAGATATTCGCAGTTCCCATAATACGAAATATCATCCGATATGCCCTGAAGGTCAGCCTCATCCATTACTCCTTTCCTGATACGAGTAATACTTCCCCCCGCATTCATCAAACTCCATCCCAATCCAGTCCATCCGGGATGGCTATCCGGTTTTACTCCATCCGAGTGATAACTCAATGAGACAGGAATTGAAAAATCGCGGTCTTCAAGTGCCACCAAAGGAATTTGTATCTGTGGAAGTCCTGAAAATAAGTCAACTGGTACAGTAGTATGCAAACCTAAATTCGCCACATTAGGACTAACTGGAGGCGATGAAACAAAATTATTGGCTGTTAAATTAGCATCCTGACCAACAGGGGGAACGAAAAGTCGTTTTAATAATATGTAATGTCTTGATTTTTAGAATGGGGATGCAACTCGGCGGACATTTTTAAAATGTCAGGCGAGTTATATCTACATTTTAATTTAAATTATTTTACTTATAAATTATTTTATTTTTATTTTGTAATAAATTCATTTTGAATAAATTATTAACAAACATTGTCGCCTGACATTTCAAAAATGTCCGCCGACTGAGGTTTACCTTCAATTTTAAAACTCATATTATAAAAACGACTTTTCGTTCGCCCTATCCTGACCAAATGAATTAAGGTGAAAACAAAGAATTGAGATTAATAGTAACAAATAGCAAAAAGATTTCATGATGTTATTATTTTCATTGTGTTAAAAAATATTTTGTTATGTAACAAATTTACTAATAATAACTTATAATTACGTAATATTCCCATAAAAAAATCTACACACAATTATTCCACAAAAAACCCTAATTTAGCACATCAAAAATACAAAATAATCTCGATACTAAATTATAATTATCGGGTAGAAAACGAATGAAAGTGTCTAACTTTCTGAACGGATATGATTTTTATGTGTTGTATCTTAGTGTTATAGTTTCGTTATATTATTTTGTATTAAGGCTAAAAACTACAACACCACGAAACTACAATACCACAACACTACTAAACCACAACACAATTTAAACTATGAAAAATTTACGCTACTTATTACTATTGTCTTTGGCTACGCTTGTATTTTTTGCGTGTCAATCCGAACAAACGACAACACAACACGCTGAAAACGAACTACTTGAGGACGAAGAGGGCGATAAGCGTACCCGTATCGACGAGGCATTCAAGCGCGATTTCGAGATGACCAAAGACCCGGCATTGGGTTATCCGCCTGTCGAACGCCTCTTGGAAGCCAAGCGCGTCATTGAAATAAAAGAAGCCGAACTCAAATTAAAATCCGGCACAAATGGAATACTCAATACCCGTTGGCGCGAGCGCGGACCTTACGATGTCGGCGGACGTACACGGACTATCGTGATAGATAAAAATGACCCGACCAATAAGACCGTATTCACGGCAGGTATCACGGGCGGTTTGTGGCGCACACGCGACATTACAGCGACCGAACCTTATTGGGAAAATCTCGGCGACCTTCTCGAAAACATGAACATCAGTAGCATCGCTCAAGACCCGACCAATCCAAATATCATGTACTTTTCGACAGGTGAGGGCTATACGGCGGGCAGCGTTTCGGGCGGTAGAGGGCTTGGCGTTTGGAAGTCCGTAGATAGCGGCGATACTTGGCAACACCTACCCGAAACCTCAAACCCTACCTTTTATTATTCACAGCGAACACTCGTACATCCAAATGGCGAAGTGTACGTAGCTACACGCTCAGCGGGAGTACAACGCAGCCAAGACGGCGGCGCAACATGGGAAGGCGTGATGACTCAACGTAATGATATTTCTGACCTCCAACTCGGCCCGGATGGTAGTATTTATTGTGCAACAGGATTCGTTTCCGGCAACGCACGTATTTATAAAACACCAATGGGTACGAATATCGGCGATAGCGGAAATTGGCAGCAAATCACCAGCTCAAGTGCTGGTTTCCCAAATAACTTTGATAGAGTAGAACTGGGCGTTTCGCAATCCGAGCCGGGTACACTCTATGCTTTGACAAGAATTGGCGGGCAATCCGAACAAATTTTTATGTATAAAACCTCTAGTGACGGTCAGTTTTGGCTTGAAAAATCCGTACCCATAATAGGGACTGACGATGTTGGTAATCCTATTTATTTTACACGCGGACAAGGCTGGTATGACCTCTGTATCGCAGTAGATCCCAATAACGCTGATCGTGTGACCATCGGTGGAATTACACTGCACATGTCCACCAATGGAGGTAGTTCATGGTCAGAACCTTTGAGTCCAAATGTACACGTTGACCAGCATTTAATTTTATATGAAGAAGGCAATAGCAATGTCATTTATTTTGGAAATGACGGCGGTATCTACCGCACAACAAATGGCGCAGCTGCTCCCGAAAACATTCAAATTAGGCATAGAAATAGCGGTTATAATGTAACACAGTTTTATGCCTGTGCCATGCACCCAGACGAGCATTCGGACTACTTCCTCGCCGGCTCGCAAGACAATAATAGCATTCAATTTGATAGTTATGAAATTGACCGCACTGTTGCTGTATTGGGCGGCGACGGAATGTATTGCCATATTGACCAAAATGACCCACAGTATCAATTGGCTTCTTCACAATTTGGAAATTACGTCCTCTCCGATGATGGCGGACAAAGCTTTAACGCAGGTGGGGTGGCAGCAACGGGTGATTTCGTCGCTATTTCTCAATATGATAGTGATGCAAAAATTTTATACGTATCAACAAGAGTAGGTTCTGGTCAGTATTATCGTTGGGACATTACTCAACCACGGGGTGATACCGTTAATATAACAAGTACATTTAGTGGTGCACAACACATTGCCGTTTCTCCTAATATCGATAATCGCATTTATTGGGGTACGGGCGGTTCGGCATATCTTATCATTGATAATGCTCACGAAGGAGAAGAAGTTGAAGGCGAATTTGTCACCCTTCAAGCGGGAGGTTCTATCTCTTGTATCGAAATCGAGCGCGGCAATGAAGACCACGTACTCGTCACCCAATCCAATTATGGTGTAGTGAGTATTTTGGAAACCAAAGACGGCGGACAGACGTGGGAAAGCGTAGAAGGCGACCTGCCTGACATGCCTGTGCGTTGGGTGGTTTTTAATCCTGACAATGCCGACCAAGCCTTCATAGCGACCGAAGCGGGCGTTTGGGCGACAGATGATTTAGATGGTGACAATACCGTTTGGATGCCACAAACCAATGGTATGCCCAATGTGCGTTGCGATATGTTGCAGGTCAGACAAAGCGACAAATTCATCGCCGTAGGTACACACGGACGCGGACTTTTTACGACAGATGGTTTGGCTGCGCCTTTGGTACGAATGAATATTCCGCAAGTCGGTTATACGGATGAGGCGGTCGAATTTGTGGATTATTCCGTCAATCCGAGTAGCTGGTTATGGGACTTCGGCGATGGCGCGACCGCAAATGCACGCGACCCAGAACACACTTACTCGGCACTCGGCACATACCCCGTCAATCTGACCATTGAGGGCAATCAGACGACAAGTGCCGAAATCAAAATTTTACCCGTAAAAGAAACCTCATCGGTCACGGGCGGCACAAATTTTACAGGCGATTTTGAGGATGCTGCAAATACCGATTTTGGCGTCTACCATATTTCAGGAACTAAATTTGAACGCGGTAATTCGGCCATGCCCAATAAGGCAGGTACACATAGCGGACAAAACGCATGGGTCGTGGGTTTGGATGAGCCTTTTTACCAAAACAATACCGAAACCATGCTTTATACGCCCAAATATGACATGACCGCCGCAGGTATTTACGAATTTAGTTTTTGGGCGAGATATAATATCCAACAAGGCTTTGACGGCTTCCGTGTAGAGTACTCGACCAATGGCGGCAGAGACTGGAAAGTACTCGGCGAACGTGGCGATAATTGGTATAATTATGACAATACCAATAGTGGCATTGAAACCGTCTTCCCTTCTGGTAGTCAATACTTTACGGGCAGCACAACAGGTAATAACTTCAAGCGTTTCAAAACGAATATCACGAATTTGAGTGGCAATGAAGTGGCGTTTAGATTTGTATTTAAAACGAATGGAATGGGCACAGCCGCCGGACTTGCTATCGACGATGTAGAAATCAACGCCCTCAAGCAAGAAGGCGAATTGCGGACGATTATCACCGAATTTTCAGGCAGTTTTCCGAGTACTACCGAGTTGTCGGTCAATTGGAAAACAGAACCCGAATACCGCAGTGATTTCTTTGAAGTCGAATACTCTATCAATGGGCGCGACTGGCTCAAATTTAACCAAAGTGAGCGTTTTGATGCCGCAGGGTTTTCAATTGAACAATTGGCATATACCAATGAGTATAGCAACCAAAAACGTCCGCTTTATTACCTCCGCGTCAAAGCTACCGACCTCGACGGTGGCACATTTTATTCGGACATCATCGTGCTGCGTCGCAATCTTGAAGAAGTCGGCGTTTATCGCGTCTATCCCAACCCATTTTCTGACCACATCAATATCGCATTCAACGACATCGTCAATGCCGATGTACAAATCGAAATATACGATGCTCTCGGCAGAAAAGTCAGCGATACTGCCGTCACCGTACCCGATATGTTTACACGCGTCGAATTGGGCGATTTGGCGCGAGGTACGTATGTGCTGCGTGTGACTATTGGTGAAGAGACTTTTGTGGAGAAGATTTTACGAAAGTGATTCCGTAGCACGGTGCTTTTAGCCCGCGTTTCGCGTTAGACAAACAACAGACGCGAGACACGGGCTGAAGCACCGTATGCCACGTTTTAATACCGTTCAAACTCCGTTTTGCGGCGTAAAATGACGTATTTCACAAATCTTTTGATGTCAAACCAAAGGAAAAATTCCATTTTTTGCTGCAATTTTAAGGTGGAGATTGGCTTATGTTTGTCGTGAAATGTGTGACGTGCCTTTAGTATCATTTTTCTCTCTGTAAATAAGGTGCGATACATAGCATGTAACATTATTTTGAGAAATTTCGGACGAATAAAAAGCACGTCAATAATGAGTATAGAAAAGTACTTGAACAACAAGGAAGGCAGATTGATGACAAGCGCAGCCATAGGCATTAATTTGAAATAAGAATAGAAAATATTGAGTTGAATTTTCAAAAGGTATTCATAATTCATAATTTTACTAACCGACTGACTTTCTTTGTGATACACAATTGCCGTAGGCTCAAAAATACTTCTATAACCCAAAATATTTGCTCGTATTCCCAACTCCGCATCCTCGTATCCGGTATTAAAATACTCATCAAAAATACCAATATCGCACAACATCGGCACGGAATACAAAGCTGCTCCGGCACACGCACCCATATTTTCATGCGGCGTATTCCATTCCTCTACCGACTCTGCATAACCCAAGGGAATAACTTCCGCTGTATTGAGCATTTTGTGACCAGCATTATCCATGCGTTTGCGGTCGTAGTAGTTCACCATCTTACAGGCAATCATATCCGCATGATGGGTTTGTGCGCTACGCAGGAGGTTTTCGAGCCAATTATCGGGGACAGTCGTATCGTTATTGAGTAGTACGACGTATTCGTAATCAGGATTTGGGAGAATGTACTCTTCGAGAATTAAATTATTTCCAAGTGTAAACCCATGGTTTTTAGGTTCTAAAATCAATTGGACTTTTGGATTTGTGCCGTATTTTCCCTTTAAAATTGTTACATCATCACCCTCCGAACCGTTGTCGAGCAGATACACGATGTAGTCTGTATAAGTCTGTGCGAATATCGACTCCATACATTCCAGCGTATCTTCTATGCCGTTCCAATTGAGTATAATGATGGGAATTTTCATATGTATCGTAGCGCGGTGCTTCCAGCCCGCGTATTGCGTTATATTTGTCAATAGACGATGACGCGAGCTAGAAGCTCGCGCTACGTTGTAAACATCTGATAATCAACACCCGTTTTCGCCAAAATATCGTTTAATCGCTGCTCGCCTGTATCGGTGATAAACACCTGTCCGAAATCGTCGTTTGCCAAGAGTTCGATTAGGCTTTGGATACGGGTAGCATCGAGTTTATCAAAAATATCGTCTAATAATAAGACGGGCTTTATGCCTTTTTTGGTCTTAATGAAATCGTATTGCGCCAATTTCAGTGCCAAAATAAAGGACTTCAACTGCCCCTGAGATGCAAAACGTTTGACAGGTTTTTCTCCGATAATAAAAGCCAAATTATCGCGATGAATCCCTTTTGTGGTACGTTGGAGTATCTTATCTTTTTCGTAATTTTCCTCCAATAAATCCGTCAACGTGCTTTCGTACAAAGCCGATTTGTAGGTGCAAGTTACGAGTTCGCTTTTGTTAGAAATTTTGCTATAAACTTGTTCAAAAATCGGTGAAAAATCGACTATAAACGCTTTTCGCACCTCATGTATGTACGTACCGGCGGGTGCGAGTTGGGTGTTATAAGTTCCTATCAATACATGGTCGAACCTTCCTTGTTTTGCCATCTGTTTGAGGGCTGCATTTCGCTGGGCGAGTATCTTATTGTAATGTATCAATTGGAGCAAATATTCCTTATTGAGCTGGCACAAAGTCTCATCCAAAAACTTTCGTCGATATTCGCTACCTTCCGTGGCAAGACGCGTATCGTCCGGTGCAATAACGACTACTGGCAACAGACCAATATGTTGAGATAATCTGCTGTAAGGCAAATTATTACATATAAATTCTTTTTTACGTCTAAGTCTTATTTTTGCTACAATATTTACTGCCTCATCTGCCTTTTCAAACTCGCCTTTCAGTCGAATAATGTCTTGCTCATGCCGCACCACTGCATTGTCTGGTGTTCCGAAATAGCTTTTACACATACACAAGTAGTAAATCGCATCCAAAAGGTTGGTTTTACCTGTACCATTTTTTCCCACAATACCATTAATACGCGAATGAAATTCGAGCGATTGACTTTCGTAATTTTTAAAATTAGTAAGTTCTATTGTATTTAAATGCAATGGGTGAATGAATTAATTTTGAATTTTGAATGAGTGAATTTTGAATGTAATTTTTGTTTCTTTAGTTGTCAAATAAAAGTTTTAGCTTGACAGCTAAAGCAGTCATCACAGAGCGTTACGTATTAAGTCTAATTTTAATTTTAGCGAAACATCAATTGAATGGTAAAGATAGGACAATTTATTGTGTATTTTATCCTTATCTTTGCTACGAAATTAAAACATAATAGTGAGTCTTTAAAAAGAAAATAGGCAAAAAATCTCGAATTTAAATTCAAATTACGAGATTTGGCTTCGCCAAGTCGTGAAAATATAACATCGTAAGCGAAAGAATTTCTGAAAGTTGAGATTGATTTTGAAACTGAAATTCAGATTGAAGTTAATTTTCTTGCACCGTCAAATTTAATGTTTTATCTTTAAGGGATGAAAAGATAATAAAGGTTACATCTTCACGCCGTTATTTTTTCTTCATGCGAGCCAAATTTGACGCGAATACTCACTGTATTTAAGGAAGATTTGGTGAAGTATAAAGGAGAAAGAACGAGTCGAGAATATACATTTATTTAATTCCTGATACTAAGCAATAAATTGATTTTAAAGGCGAATTTTCGCTTGAAAATAATAAAACCATTGGTAAATTAAGTGTTGGTCACCGCTACACAAAAAATTTGTATAGCAAAATATCACCAATTGCTTAATTAACCGATCAACCAATACACTAATAGATGGCACAAGCAGAAGTTACAACGGCATTTAGCAAAAAAACTTATTTAGAATGGTATGAAATCATGTTGCGCATTCGCAGATTTGAAGAGCGAGCAGGTATGTTGTACCAACAACGCAAGATTCGCGGTTTTTGTCACCTATATATAGGTCAGGAAGCTGTGGCAGCAGGTATTCAAAGTGCCTGCAAAGCGGATGATATTGTCATTACGGCATATCGCGATCACGGGCTTGCACTCGCACGAGGCGTCACTTCAGATGCGTGCATGGCAGAAATGTATGGTAAAATTACGGGCTGTACGAAAGGAAAAGGCGGTTCCATGCACTTCTTTGATGTAGAGAAGAAATTTTACGGGGGACATGGTATCGTTGGCAATCAAATCGGGCTTGGAGCAGGACTTGGTTTTGCGGAGATGTACAAAGGCACAAAAAACGTAGCCGTCTGTCTATTTGGTGATGGTGCGGCGCGTCAAGGCATTTTGCATGAGGTATTTAATATGGCAATGACGTGGAAAATTCCGGTAATTTTTATTTGTGAAAATAATTTTTACGCAATGGGTACATCGGTGAAGCGTACAAGCAATATTACGGATATTTACAAGCTCGGTGGTGCCTATGATATGCCAAGCGAACCTGTGGACGGCATGAGTTGTGAAGCAGTACACGAAGCCATGGATCGCGCCCTAAAACGTGCGCGTAAAGGCGATGGACCAACATTTTTGGAGATAAAAACTTATCGCTTTAAGGGGCATTCCATGTCCGATCCACAAAAATATCGTACTAAAGATGAGGTGAACGATTATAAAAATCGCGACCCTATCAAAGAAGTAGAACGCACGATGCTCGAAAACGGCATGGCTACCGAACGTAAAATAAAAAGTATTCAAACGAAAATAAAAGATGAAATTGATGCTTGCGTAAAATTTGCGGAAGACTCACCGTTCCCAGATGCATCAGAATTATATACTGATAATTATGTGCAGAAGGATTACCCATTTATTATGGACTGAACCGATTTAATGAATGAATTTTGAGTGAGTGAATTTTGAGATTTCTGATTGTTATTGCTTAGATTAAGTCATGTTTTGTGGTATAACATTAACCAAAAGTCAAAAATCACTTAATCAAAAATAATTCAATCATTCATCATTCATCATTCATCATTTTTTTATACCTTTGCCAAAATTTTTAGATTAATTATGGCAAAACGAAATAAAAAAACAAACCAAGAGGAGGAGTTATTAGTAGACCTCATAGGAGTACAAGAGCAAACACAAGATTTTCTTGAACGAAATCAAAAATATATAGTTGGTGGCTTATTGTTGGCGGTACTGCTGATTGGCGGCTATTTCGCTTATAAGTATTTGTACAAAGCACCACGCGAAAAAGAAGCGATGGAGCAGATGTATAAAGCCGAACAACAATTTCAACGCGATTCATTCGCGCTTGCACTGACCAATCCGGGCGGTGGTTATCCGGGATTTGAGACTTTAGCATCTGAGTACAGTGGTACAAAAGCAGGTAATCTAGCGAAATATTACGCTGGTTTGTGTGCATTGCGTACTGGAAATTTTCAGGGGGCGGTAGACCACTTGAGTGCTTTCCGTTCTAAAGGCAACATCACGCCTGCTATGGCAAATGGCGCACTCGGCGATGCTTATTCGGAGTTGGGTAATTTTGATAAAGCAATGAGCAGCTATCAAAAAGCTGCGAATACCGTCAAAAACGACTTTTCGACACCGTATTACTTGTGGAAAGCAGGTATGTTGGCGAAAAAACAAGGTAATGCAGATAAGGCGCAGAAGTTTTTTACACAAATTAAAAGCGACTACCCTGGCTCTGTACAAGGACAAGAAATTGATAGTTACTTGAATTAGTAAACCGATTAATTAGTCTAATAGTTAAGGGAAGACGAAAAAAATAATCTTCCCTAATCAGGTTTCATTTCGCGTAGCGAAATGATGTGATAATTTTATTTGGCAATCAAAATATTAGAGCATGTTCAAATTTTTTCTGCCTGAAAATCAATACCTTATGAACTTGACTTTACATCAAATCAGTTGCTTATATTGATAAACGCCTTCTTTGATGCTTCGTCAAGAACATGAGTTATTGATTTTCAGTTTGTAAAAATTTAAACCTGCTCTTATAAAAGGTAGAGGTTCACGCTTCTACCTTTTTTTTTAAAACTTAGGTGGTTCGTTTGTTGTCCACCATCAACCGTTTAGCAATGTTAAAATACATATTACTCGGATGTTTCGCCATGAGCCTCATCGCTTGTTCGGGCGGACAAAAAGCGACTACCACTTTGGATAGAGCCAAAGGCAAAACCATTACTTATTATGGTGAAGCCTTCAAGCCGGACGATGTGATGTCTGTCGATGATTTATTCAAAAAAATGTCTCTCAAAGAAGAGATAGAAAGCATACAAGTAGAAGGCGAAGTCGTCTCTGTATGTCAAGTAAAAGGCTGCTGGATGCGCATGTCTGCATCCAATGGCGACGAACTCATGGTCAAATTCAAAGATTATGGCTTCTTTATGCCACTCGACCTCACAGGGCGAGTAACCATGGCGGGCAAAGCTTACAAGCAAGTCACACCTGTAGACGAACTCCGCCACTATGCCAAAGACGCTGGAAAAAGTGCAGCAGAAATCGCAGAAATCACCGAACCACTCGAAGAGTTGTTATTTGAAGCAACAGGTGTAGCGAAATTATAGTTTAGTTTATAGCGTTTATAAGAACATAAGTAGTGGGACAAAAATAGGCTTACAATTTTGACATGGTTATTTTTTCGATATTTTTTCTTACAAAAACCGCACATAGCCTACGCTACAGCCTGTCCCGAACCCCGATTCGGGATAAGGATTTTTGTAGGGAAAAATAGTGGTAAAAGAAACCGTCAAAAAGTAAGTGAAAGAAAATAAATAACTTGCCCCATTATGTTTGTTCTTTTCCCTTCTAAAAAACACAAAAAATAGTTCCGTAGCTATAGTTATGCAACGATTTTTTGAATTCTTTAGAAGAAAAAATTACGGCGCATTATGGAACAATTTATTTAATTTCTTTCACTAAGGATATTTTTGTCTCACTACTTATTTCATAAATTCTATAAACCTTGTGAACTTTTCCCTTTTGGACACGTTTACTACACATCATATGAAAGGTATGTTTCCGCCTCAATGAAAAAAATACAAAAAACGTAAGATATATTTTGCATTTAAAAATAATACTTGTATCTTTGCACTCGCTAAAACGCACAAGCAATAATATAAAATGATTCAGTAGCTCAGTTGGTAGAGCATTTGACTTTTAATCAAAGGGTCCCGGGTTCGAACCCCGGCTGAATCACTCTAAAATCCGCAGTAACTTTACTGCGGATTTTTTTTGTTTATATCATAACTAACGAGTAAATAAATAAATGCTTTCGCTCTTAAAATAGACTTTATTTAGAAAAATTTTGTGTACAGCTAACTTTGTCTTTTTCCGATACTCTTCCCCTATTTTTCGCCCCGTACCGTAGGGTATGCAGCTCAAAATGAGGCTCGATTATCGAAAAAATATAAAAGTTCCATGCATACAAAATATTCCTAAATAAAGTCTAATATAATTGGTTATATTTGTGTTGAACATTCATTGGGAAAAAGCTATTCCCTCGCTTTAGGGAAGAGGAAGAAAATAATCTACCCCAAATGAAGAAGTTATTTTTTTTATATGTTTGGCTAAATTTGACGCGCATAGCCGAGCTACGTAAGCAAGATTTAGTGAAACATATAAGAAAAAGAACAATTCAGACGGGTAGATTATTTTTTTCGTCTTCCCTCACTTCAATCAAACTTCATATACAAATACAAAATTACCTAATGAGAGCATTACAAACTGTACACGATCCCGTATTTCAGAAAAAAACACATAACGTTATTGACAGATTTTTCCTGCCTTACATACGAGATGAACGGGACTTACCCTTCATCTATCTCTGCATCAAATTGACTTTTATAATCATCCCGATAGCTATCATTCTGTTTACGCCCTTATTTAGCGGTTGGTATTGGTGGATGGTGGCTGCGGTGTATGCTGGTTTGGTGTTGTATTTTGCTGGTCCGTACACGCTGATGCTGCACAATACGAGTCATCGTAAGCTATTCAAAAAAGAATACAACCTTGGCAACCACTACATTCCTTGGGTACTCGCGCCCTTTATGGGGCAGACGCCCGAAACATATTTTAGCCACCACTTGGGTATGCACCATTTGGAAAACAACCTACACGACGATAAGAGCAGCACCATGAAATATCAACGCGATAGCTTCACAGATTTTTGCAAATATTTCCTGTCCTTTCTTTTTCTCGGCGTTGCCGAATTAGCGATTTATTTTAAAAGAAAAAACCTGCACAAACTCTTTAAAATGGTCGTGCGTGGCGAAACCTTGTACATTATATTTGTCATCATCTTAGGTTTTATCAACTTGAAGGCTACTTTATACGTATTGATTCTGCCCTTGGTTATCGTCCGATTTTCGATGATGTCCGGCAATTGGGGACAACACGCCTTCATTGACCCCGAAACACCTGCCAACAACTACCGCAATAGCATTACTTGCATCAATCATTTCTATAATCGCCATTGTTTCAACGACGGTTATCATATCGGGCATCACCTCAAACCCAATCTGCACTGGACGGAAATGCCCGTCGATTTTCAACAAAATCAACACCTCTATGCCAAAGAAAATGCAGTCGTTTTTGAAGGCTTGGATTATATGGGAGTTTGGTTTAATCTCATGTTCAAACGCTACGACAATCTCGCCAGCCATTTTGTGAATATCGGCGATAGGTTTCAATCGAAAGAAGAAATTATCAAGATGTTGAAATATCGAACCAAACGAATTGAATGATTTTTGATTAGACTTTATTTAGGAATATTTTGTATGCATGGAACTTTTGTATTTTTTCGATAATCGAGCCTCATTTTGAGCTGCATCCCTACGGTACGGGGCGAAAAATAGGGGAAGAGTATCGGAAAAAGACAAAGTTAGCTGCATACAAAATTTTTCTAAATAAAGTCTATTATATTTCGCTGTGCGAAATTATTAACCCCGTCATTCATCGGGACAAGTTTTAAAATGTAAAAGTTATAGGACGCGCGACCAGCTTCCTTTCTTATATTTATCTGATTTTAAATTTATTATAAAAAAATAAGAATGTCTGTACATGTAAAGGGCGAACGCATCAAAATATTTTGTCCCGATGGGACAATGAAAATGAAGTTTTGTTGATGTTTTACCAATATTTTACCTCTACTGAGGCATTGATTACGTTCAAAATGTTCTATTAGGAATAAAATATCGGTAGAAAAATATTAAAAATACGTTTCAAGTGCCGTCAGGTACTCAATATTTGACAAAATAAATTTTGATGCGTTTGCCCTTGTACACGTACTATCGACACTTTTACATTTTAAATTTATTATTTTACATTTTACATTTTACATTTCAAAAAAAGTGTCAACTACTTTTCAAAGGAATTTAAACATGCCTAAGTTTTCCTACAATCAAAAATCAAAAATTCTCCCTGGATTAAGGATATTTTTAGGGTCGAGTGCTCGTTTTAATGTCTTCATCAATTCAAGTTCGGCGGGTGTGCGTGAATGGTGTAAGTAGGATTTTTTATCCAATCCGATACCGTGTTCGGCAGAAACCGAGCCGCCTACGGTCGCTATCTTTCCATAAACAATATCGTTGATGCGCTTGGTCAATTCTGCACTATCATTTTTCTTACCGATGATGTGATGAACATTACCGTCTGCAATGTGTCCGAAGGTGAAAATTTCTTTGACTTCTTCAATATGTCGCAAGTCACCGCTTACTGCTTCAACGTATTCACCGATAAGCGGTGGGGGCATACTGATGTCAAAATGATGGTCATTATCTGCCTGTGCAGAAAGCACGCGCACATCTTCCCGTATTTGCCAAAACCACGCTAAATCCGCCGAATTGTTCGCTAAAACAGCGTCTTCGATAAGATTTTTTCGTAAGGCAATTTCGAGAATAGATTCGAATATCTCGGTATCTTTGTTCTGATCGCCGCCCAAACTTTCCACCAATACATAGTACCCATAATCAAGCGGTAAAGGCGATTTCATGGTGCTTGGTGGGCTCGTCATCGTCCGAAAAGTTTCTTTCCACACCAACTCATAGGCACTCAATGCGCCCGCAAGTCCTTTATCTATAAACCTCAAAAAAGCAAGCACGTTTTTGTAGTCCTTGATACCGACCCACGCGCTGCACCTGCTTCGGGGAGCTTCGTGTAGCCGCAACACCGCCTTGGTCACGATGCCCAATGTGCCTTCCGAGCCAATAAATAATTGCTTCAAATCGTAGCCAGAATTGTCTTTAATGATTTTTTTTAGGTTGGATAATATGATACCATCGGGCAGCACGACCTCAAGCCCCAAAACCTGTTGGCGCGTCATACCGTAACGCAGTACGCGCAATCCGCCCGCATTGGTAGCAATGATACCGCCGATTTGTGCCGAGCCTTTCGCACCAAAATTTAAGGGAAATTGCAGCTCATTGGCTTGGGCAGCTTGTTGGATTTGCTGCAAAACCACGCCCGCACCCACAGTCATCGAACGGCTACAAACATCGACTTCTTCTATGGCATTGAGTTTTTCGATAGAAATAACAATTTGATTTTCAGTGGTTTGCGTACTGCCAACAAGGTTGGTCAATCCGCCGTGTACGATGACTTCCTGCCCGTATTTGTGACAAATTTTGAGCGTAGCAGCCACATCTTTCGTACAGGTAGGCAGCACGACCGCCTTCGCCTTCAAGGGGACGTGCATCGTCCATATATGATGAAAACGCTTGCTGAGGGCTTCGCCAAGCAGTATTTTTTCTGCGCCGAGTTGGTTGGTGAGTTCTTGTATGATGTTCATTGTGCTGATATTATTTGCACAAAGTAACCTATTTTTGGCTAATGAAAGGTACACGATTTCGATAACTGCGAACGGCAGACTGCCTGACCGTAGGCTATAGCCCAAAATCTATTCGGGTCGCTTAATCGTTACCACAAATTCCTCTCCTTCAATATCATTAAAAAATTCAATGTCAGGATAGGCTTGCAGTGCACGTATGATGCCGCTACCTACACCCCTATATTCTAATAAATCGTATGCAAAAGAATCAATAATAGGGTTGCGTTTCTTGCGAATACCGCGTTTTATTTTTTCGGTTGTCAGATTATTGGGCAGTACGCCGGGGCTGATGATTTCTATTCTATTTTGATAGATGAAAATTTTTATCGTGTCGTTGATAAAGTAGTCGCGGTGTACGAGTGCATTGACGAGTAGCTCTTGAATGACAATTTCTGGGATTTCATATTCGCCATTGCTATTGAATGATTTATGAACTTGTTTTTTCAATAAAGCATTGATAATGAAAGCATAAGCAGCTTCATATTGTTGGTCGAGTCTGCCTGTTAGGTTTTTGCTATTCCAGTATTCATTGCCCGAACGCTCATTGCCTTTGAACCAAACCGCTGCAATGAAAACTCCAGGAATGTTGCGCTCAAAACGCTTGGTGAAGAATAAAGCGCAAGCTATATTTATTTTACCACCTTCTCCTAAATCCAAGTTTTCGATGTAGTTCCCAAGTTGTTGTTTATCAAATGTTTCCTTATATTTTTTGGTGTAAAAATTTTCAAAAACATCAGTATTCACATCTTCATAAGTGCTATTTCTTATCAACTTTTGTTCTGCGTATAAGTTGCCGCTACTTTGTAGTAAGCGAGCGAGTTCTTCGTTGCTGGTTACTTTTCGCTTATTAGCACCGTTCTTTAGAAATATCAGCCCGTCTTTGTCTTTATAAGGTTTATTGACACCTTCGGGTATGGTGACTATCATCACCATTTTATCTTGAACTGGTATCGTTTCGGTTTCGATAAAAATAGGACTTTTAACGTGTTCATTAGCGGCTTCAACGAGCATATCGGTCAAACGGCGAATGTCATCGGGTTCTAAACCTGTAATTTCCCAAGTTTTATCATTTACGCCAATAAGTATTGTTCCGCCTTTGCTATTGGAAAAAGCGACCATTTCCTGCGCCACGCTCTTAACATTGCGTATGTTTTCTTTGAACTGCACAGTGCTGGTTTCGCCACGATTGATAAGTGCTATAAGTGCCTCGGCTTGCATATTTTGTATCTTTTTTCAAAGATAATGTTTTTTTGGGAAAAGAGAGGGATTATACCCATAGCGCACTTACATAGCAATCACTTTGGTTTTAAATTTTAAATTCAATAACACATTTGGGCGTGCGCCATAGCGTTCATCGAAGCCGATTTCGGTGAGGTGTATCCATCAAGCATCTGCGATGAGTTCAGGAAATTGTTTTTTGCTGACTTCAATAATGTACTGAAGTACGCCGAGCAATTCAGGTAATTCAGCACTTATCGGGTAGCGTTTTTTATCTATAATTATCTGATTATCGACAAGTTTCAAAAAACGCCACTCCACTCCCGTAGTACAACATCCGTATAGCGTATCAATGGGATTTTTTTCAATTTCATTCAGTTTTTTTGCAGCGATAAGTTGAGCGGCACATTGCACAGTTCCCTTTTCTAAATCCTGTTTTTTAGCCTCTGTGATGCAAAACACAGGTGACATAACGAAGTCCTGAATGTGGCTAAAAGAAAAGATAAAATCACATTCTCCTCTCAAACCCAAACTTTCGTCCACATCAAGATTGTAGCCCGAATATACAGAAAATACATTTTTGTTCAGCTTGCTCAAAGCCAGTATGACAGGCGTGACAAGACGCTCTGAACGAGATTTTTCTGTAGAAAAACCTAAATCTTCTGACATTTTCAGTGCTTCATTCAGCCATTCAGAAGGTTGAATAGGTGTAATATTATCAGCAAATAAATCTTTTTTTGCCGTGAATTTCACTCCAAATTTTTGCATCAAATCTGTTGCCGTAAAATTTCCGTATGACATAGTGTTTTATTTTTACAAAAATACCTATTTTACACTTAGCAATCAAGTGATTTGCCTATGGTCTTAATAGCTCCTGCACATACGCGACGCAAACTGGAAGTATCGCGCTACGAAATACTAACAACCCCATCCACAAAATCCACCACCAACTCCCTCCCCTCAACATCACTATTATGATTCAAAAAATGCGCCAGCGGCGACACCACCTCCTGCTCTATCGCCCGTTGTAGTGGGCGTGCACCATAGCGTTCATCGAAGCCGATTTCGGTGAGGTGCGTCATTAGTGCGTCTGTGAATATGAGGGAAATGTTGCGTTTTTTAAAGCCTTCGCGTTGTTTTAGGTCTTCGAGTTCCTTGTGGGTGATTAGGCGAATATCGTCATTATTCAGCGCATTAAACGTGACGACGGCGTCGATACGATTCAGAAATTCGGGGCGGAAAAAGCCGCGCATGGCACCGCCGTAATCGGGTTGAGCGTTTTTGTCGAAGCCGATGGATTGGCGGTTGGATGCGCCGAGATTGGTGGTCATAATGATGATGGTATTTCGGAGATTGGTCACGCGCCCGTAGGCATCTACGAGAATACCTTCGTCGAGTGCGGCGAGTAGCGAATCAAAGATGACCGGATGCGCTTTTTCGACCTCATCGAGCAGCAAAACTGAAAACGGACGCTCACGGATGTCCTTCACCAATTTACCGACTTCGCGCCCCGTCCCAATAAAACGATAAATCATTGACGGGTCTTGAAACTCGCTCATATCAATCCGAATCAAGGGCGATTGTGTCTGTCCTTTTCCAAAAAAATAGTCTGCCATCGCTCGTGCTGAAGCGGTTTTGCCTACGCCTGTCGGTCCGGCAAAAATCATGGTGGTGATGGGTTTATATGGATTATTTAAGCCGGCTTTGAAGACCTTTATCGTGCCGACCATCTGCTTGACTGCGCCGGGTTGTCCGATTATTTTCTCCGAAAAATGACTTTTCAGTTCATTCGACTTCAACAATAAATCATCACGTAAAAACAACTCTGGCATACCGGTTTGTTTGATGAAATTTTGGATAACGGCAGCTTTATCGACTTCGGCGGCTTCGTTGAGTTGGGCATCGTTGACGCATTGACCGAGAAAATTGACCGCTTTGCCCGGAAAACTATTGTACGGATAATATCGCTGTAATAAGCGGTACGACACGCCCAATGCTTCCTTGCTGATACGAATGTGAAGATTATTCTCGCTGAAATCGGCGAGTTTTTGGAGGATAGTCTGGATTTTTTGTTTGGGGAGTTCATCTATTTTCACCAACTGAAATTGTTCGGTAAAACCCGGCAAGAGTCGTTTGATGCTTTCGAGTTGTTCGGGTGTCACCTCCCCTACCATTTGCAGTTTTCCTTCGCGCAGGTAGGAGGACATAAACGACGCTACGCTGTCTTCCGGTCCTTCGCCGCCCGTCTGCAAGAGACGGATAAAATCAACGACCCACAAAATGCCATTGGCAGATTGCAATTCTTCGATGAGTGTTTCGCAGTTTTCCTGCCATTCACCGAGCCATTTGGCGGTGGCGGTGATGCGTTGGGGCATGATTTGCCAAAAGGTAAAGGTGAGTTGTGCTTCGCGTCTTTTGCTCGTTATTTTCTTAATCGCCTGCTTCAAAACCGAGCTTTTCCCTACAGAAGGCTTACCGACCAATAAGATATTACTCCGCGAATTGATGAGTTTTTCTATCGTCTCCGAGACCTTGTGTTCCAATTCCCAGGCTGCATCGGGAAATGCACTGATATTGCGGCGAATCGCTTTGGAATAAGGATAGCGGTCTGCCATTGACGTGAGGGTTTTATAGTCTGGTTTGTAGTCGCTCTCGTAGTCAAATTCGCGGTCATAATTGACGCGCAGCGTGACTTTATCCATCTCCGGACGGCTACGCATGATGTGTCGATAGAGTTCTTCGGGTGCGAGTTCGTTTAATAAATGAGTGCAAAAATGTCGTACTAAAGTATTAAATTGCTTAGCATCGTAATAATGAAATTTCCGATTATATGTAGGTAGATAGCATTCATAACCGCCATCATCGCTTTCGCCGTAAATGACTGCTACGGGAACTTTCACCGCATCTTTCATCGGAAATGCCGAGCGTTCGTCCTGATAAGTTGGGCGTACACTCATCTCGATAATTTTGAGTTTAGGTTCTATAATATCAAAAAAATCGTATTCGTCTTCTCGTTTATATTTTTTTTGCAAATGCCCGGAAAGTGTGGCTTTGAGGCTCTTTAAATCTTTGTCTACGACTTTGTATTCCGTACCGACCAAGATACCGAGTACAGATTCGTTGGGAAGGGTGTAGTAGAGGAGTGGGTAGTTGATGTTTTCCATGTTATTAATGAATGAGTGAATGAATTTTGAATGAATGAATTAGCACTCACTTAATGTATTTTTTGTGTATTTTTTTTCGGTTTTTTGACAATTTTTGCAAAAAGCTTCTTTCTGACGCTCAAACCTATAAGGTTTTTGAAAACCTTATAGGTTTTGCATTGAATATCAGGCTTTAAAACAAAAATATTTTTTTACTTTAAAAATTGATTTTACTTTTGCAAAAATTGTCAAAGAACCTATTTTTCTTTAAAATTGGCACATAAATTTAAATAAAAAACGTGTATATTCATTTGTTCTCGAAAACAATGCGTCTCACATATTCAATATCCATATCAAGTGCTTCGGCGATTTTGTCATCGGGCATACCTACTTTTTTCATGCCTATAATAGCTTGTACATCTTTCCTTTCCTCTATTTCTTTTGTGTTTTGTTCTACCGCTTTGTTGACTTTTTCCTCAACGAAATCTTTAATATCCTCCACTTCTGTCATTTGATAGCTGGCAATTTTTCGCTGTCGTTCTACATAAGCTTCGTATTCAAGTCGGTCTTTACGCGAGAGTTTCATTTTGTCGAGTTTTACTTTGGCTTCTTCGATTCCGGCAGCCGTAAAACTTTCTAAAACACCACCTGTTTTCAGAAAATAAACCCATTCATCGAGTTTGCTGTTTACTTTTTCTTCATCAAACAAACCTGCTTTGATTATCCAAAATTCAGGGTATATTTCGTGTACCTGATATTTGTCATAGAGTAATTTTTGTTTTAAAGAAAGATTTAATGTGTCATTATGATGAATGCCTTTAAAATTGGTTGTGCCGTGATACACGTAGTCCTCGCCTTGTCCTAAATCAAAATAGGCAATCGTGATAGAAATCACTTTTTTGACGTTGCTGTACGTCTGTCCTTCGTCAATGTATTCTGTAATAACTTTTGATGCGCCATAGAGTATTCGATGAAAATAATCGTGTTGTTTAGTGTTTTGAATTTCTACAATAACGTATTCATTATTAGTGTTTTGTACAAGAATATCTACATCATTATATTTGTCGTCTTCATCTTTTTTGTTGCCTTGACTACTGAGAATCGACTCTATCTTTATATTATCATTCAACAAAACAGATAGAAATCCTTCTAAAACCACAAAATTGGCTTTATCTCGCAACATGCGTTTCATCGCCCAATCGAAGCGAATTAATTTCATTTTCTTTCCCATTGATGAATTGTTTGATGAGTGAATGTAAATCCTACCATAAAGATAAGATAAATTCGCTGTCTTTGCATTGCAATTTACACAAAATTTATACTCGCTACTTACTTCCTAAAATCCCCACAAACTTCCCTACCTTTGCCCTATGCAAATCTTATTAAAAAATCGCTGGTTTTTGGCAGCAGTCGTGGTTATTTTTCTGTTCAACTTATTCGTGATGAACGGCACGGCGATGCTATGGGACGAGGACGAAGCGGCTTATGCGGGCTTCGCGGTGCAGATGTTGGAGACGGGCGATTGGTGGATTCCGCAATTTGAATGGTCGGAAATACACCGCAAACCGCCACTTCATTTTTGGACGATAGTCTTGTCGTATAAACTCTTTGGTATCAATGAGTTTGCAACGCGACTGCCGAGTGTACTGGCGATCTTGGGGACATTATTTGTATTATTTTTTATCGGAAGAAAAACATTTGGACGCGATACCGTGCTGACGGCTTGTCTAGTGTTAATGGCTTCGCTTTTTTTGCCAAATATCGCTAAAATCGCCGTCGTAGATAGTTCGCTATTATTTTGTCAGACCTTGTCGGTGCTGTCCTTGTGTGCGTATATGTCTGCGCCCGCATGGCGGTGGAATGTGTTGTTTTGGTTGGGTATCTCGCTTGGTTTGCTGCTCAAAGGTCCGCCAATTTTGATTTTGACGGGTGGACTTTGGTTGTTCTTAACGGCATTTCATCCGCAGCGCAAACGGCTCATCGGGACGCATCCTTGGCTATTTTTGCCTGTGGCTATGTTGCCTTTATTGGCTTGGGGATATGTGGCTTGGCAACGCGATCCGGACTTTGTGACTTGGCTATTGGATTTTTATATCTTCAAGCGAGTAGGCGGTTCAGTTTTGGGGCAAACCGGTCCTCCGGGTTATTACTTACTGGTTTATGTGCTGTCGTTTTTTGTGTTTTTGCCCGTGCTTCCTGCGGCATTTTGGGACATTATTCGACGGGTGCGCGAGCGAGAAGGAAGTACGCTGATGTTGGCAGGATGGTTGGTATTTGGTTGGTTGTTCTATGAGATTTTACCCAGCAAACTCCCCACTTATGCACTCGGTGCATTGCCTGCGGTAGCGATTTTAATTGCTCGTCAATTATTAAATATTAATAAAGAAAATTATCCTTATAAAAAATGGGCATCGGGCGGCAGTGTGTTTTTTGTTTTGCTGTTTTTCACCTTGGCGGTAGGTATGATTTACACGGCGTTCATCCTCATTGGGCGCGAAACATCGGTGCAAGTGATTTTTATGATGTTTTTGTTGTGGCCGCTTAGTTTTATTTCCGGGACGCTGACGTTTGCGAGGCGATATGTGTATGGTCTTGGCGGTTTGATTTTGACGGGCTTGTTGTTTACGACATTGACATGGCTGATACTACTGCCGCACGTAGAACCACTCCGAGATGCGCCCAAACGATTGGCACAAGCAGCACAGGAAGCCTCGCCCAAAGGCACGACTATCCTCATGGGCAACGATATTTCACCAATTCCGAGTATTCCGTTTTATTTATCGCAGCATTTCAAATACCGCTATTATTACGACGACATAAAGGAGGTCGCAAATAAGCTACGCTCACCCGACCCCTACACAGTTATTGTAGGTGATGAATGGAAAACGATACTTAAACAAGATTTTGCCGCAACAGGCGACACCCTTTCAAGCATCAACATAAAAGGTATCGCACTCGACCACGTAAGCGCAGAAAGTTATTGGATACTTCTAAGTGAATGAATGAATTTTGAATGAATGAATTGTGAACCCTCTGTCGATTCATTCATTCAAAATTCATTCACTCACTGGATTCTACGTAAACTGCGACCTAAAAATAAGGTATAAAAACAGTAATAAAACGACCGCTATACCAATGACTATGTAGGTAAACTTCCTAGCATCTTTCTGTGCAACAACTTTCTTTTTTTGTGCGTGGGCTTTTCTTTTTGCTTTAGCTTCTGATTTAGTCATAAGATTGTTTTAGACGAGAGAGTGGAGACGAGAGACGAGAGAGAATTAGGTGGAAACTGTGTCTCACATCTCTCGTGTCTCACCTCTCTTATCTCGTTGGCTAAATTAGGAAAGATTTTATTTATTCCAAAGGAAACGTAATACGATTTCAAAAATCGTTTTTATTTAGGGAAGACAAAAAAAATAAATGCATATTCTCGACTTGTTCTTTTTCCTTTATATTTTACGAAATTTGACGCGAATAACGGGTTGTTTAAGAAGAATTTGATGAAGTATAAAGCAGAAAGAACAAGTCAAGATGTAACGTTTATTGTTTTTTCATCCCTAAGAATATAATCCTAATAACAGGCTAAAACAGTTCACTTTGGTTACGTTTTTTAATTTATAAGAACTATATCATAGTAATTTCAAAGTGCTAATGTTGTCTAATTTTACACTATAAGTAAGTCTAATAAGGTATAAACAAAATGATTATATGAGTAAATACTTCACTGATTATCAGATTTTTATTTACTTGTTTATTTCATTTTATTAGTCGTTTATTAGACTTTATTTAGGAATATTTTGTATGCATGGAATTTTGTATTTTTTCGATAATCGAGCCTCATTTTGAGCTGCATACCCTACGGTATGGAGCGAAAAATAGGAGAAGAGTATCGGAAAAAGACAATGTTAGCTGCATACAAAATATTTCTAAATAAAGTCTATTATACGTATAAATACCATTTGTCTAATTTTCTTTGTAAATTTGAAGAAATCGGACGATGAATTTCCTTATGAAAATGAAGATATTATGTTTAGACGAAAAAAGCACACAACAGAAAGTATCGTAGCAGCGATACGCACGGGTGGAGCAGAAGGAAGCCAAGCGATAGATTATTTGTATGCCCAATATAGAGATAATTTTATTCGTTTTGTTCATTTGAGAAATGGTGAAAAAGAAGATGCGCTGGATGTTTTTCAGGACACAGTTATCGTATTGGTGAATAATATCGAATGCGGGGCGTTTAAAGGCGAATCTAATATTAAAACTTATTTATTTTCTATTGGTAAAAAACTGTGGTACAAGAAGTTCAATAAAAAAATACGCGAAGGAAAAGCTCTCAAAGAAATGGCAGTGGACTACGAAGTTCCCACCAGCGACCCCTGGCTCGGCACACTAAATGATGAACGCGGGCATTTCGTAAAATCTGTTGTTGGGCGACTCAAAGAAAGTCATCAAAAAATACTCCTGCTCTGGATGCAGGGGCATGATATGAAAGAAATTGCCACCCAAATGGGCTTGAAAAATGCACAAGTTGCGCGAAATTATAAAAGTCGCGCGATGAAAGAACTCAATATGTTACTACAAGAAAACGAACCACTTAGAACATACTTATTTAAGTAAATTTGTTTATTCATTATTCGTTGACTCGTTATTCGTTTATTCGTTATTCGTTTATTCGCAGCTATACGAATAACAAGTCAACGAATAACAAATAACGAATAAACAAGTCAACGAATAACGAATAACGAATAACGAATAAACGAGTGAACGAATCACGAAAACAATGATTAAAATTCAATTTGAACAATTCGTGGAAGATTATTATTATGACCGCCTTGACACAGAGGCACGAGCGGCTTTCGAGGCACGTATGCTGATGGACACGATGTTTGCCGACCAAGTAGAGCATTATATTCGTGGCTTAGAAGTAATGCGTGATTATCGCAACATGCAGCTCAAATCGCGATTTGAAGCGAAAGAAAATGGCATTCGTCGTTATGCTATCATGGTAAAATTTGCGCGATTTGCCGCTTTGATTTTGCTGACGTTGGCGATTCCGTTTACGTTCATGCAATATGTTTTTGCAAAGAAAAATTTAGCCAATAAAAAAGCCGCTACTCATCAGGAAATTATCGCCAATAGCGAAATCTCAAATTCGGAAGCACTCGTGCAATGGATAGTCGATAGTGTAGCCGATAAAAGTGAATCAAGCAACTATTCCGATATTTTAACTACTAATTATGAATGGAATACAAATATGGATTTCTCCGTATTAGAAGATTTATACCATTATACCGTCAATCGCGTATCACATCCTTTCCCTGATATTTCGCCCGAATTGGCAAATCGCTTCATGGAAATATTGGATAGCGATGGCGAATATGTGACCAATTTATTAGCAGAAATGGCAAAAGAAATTGAAAATCAAGAGAATACCAACAACAATTAAGCTAAATTGTACGTTTAACAAGTATTCAATTCAATCCAACATAGGGCATAGTCTTCTCGAAGGCTATGCCCTTTTTTTATTTTAAATTCCAAGTACCAAATAACAAATTCCAAAAGTAATACATCATTTCCAAAACATTGTAAAATGCCATTTTGTCTTATTTTAGGTTAAAATTCGGAAACAATGTCATGCACTCTCGCATTTCCCATACAAAATGTCTATATTTAAACAGTAGGAATACGATTTGATTTACGTAACACAGGCTTCCAGCCTGCACCGCGTTAGTGTGGTGTTTTTTATAAAGTTAAAATCCAACAAACGTGCAGGCTGGAAGCCTGTGCTACAAATAAAAATCAAGATATTGGTTAATTATTAATCGTTAATCATTAAATAAATATGAATTTCAATAATTTCACTATAAAGTCACAGGAAACGATACAGCAAGCGCAGCAAATTGCCGCAGGTTTGCAACATCAGGTCATTGATACGCCCCACCTATTGAAAGGCTTATTGCAGACCGACGACAACCTCGTTCCGCATCTACTCAAAAAAAATAACGTCAATACCAATCAATTGACACAAGAATTGAATAATAGTCTCGACAAACTCCCTAAAGTAACAGGTGTAGGAGGCGTGCAAATGTCCAATAGCGGTCAGCAAGCTATACTCAAAGCGCAGTCTTTCTTACCCAAATTTAAAGACGAATATGTATCCGTCGAACACCTACTTTTGGGTTTACTTACTACCAATGACAGCACCGCCAAGCTGCTCCGTAATCAAGGATTGAGCGAAAAAAACCTCATCAAAACCATCGAATTACTACGCAAAGGTGGCAGTGCAAACAGTCCAAACGCAGAGTCAACCTTCAACGCCCTACCCCGTTACGCTCGCAACCTGAATGAGTTGGCTATCAACGGAAAACTCGACCCCGTCATCGGGCGCGACGAGGAAATCCGCCGCGTGCTGCACATTCTTTCTCGTAAAACAAAAAACAATCCCATCCTCGTCGGCGAACCCGGCGTTGGTAAAACCGCCATTGCCGAAGGCATTGCCCGTCGCATCATCGACCAAGATGTACCCGACAATATTCAAGATAAAACCATTTTCGCACTCGATATGGGCGCACTCATGGCAGGGGCGAAATATCGCGGCGAATTTGAAGAACGCCTCAAAGCTGTCGTCAAAGAAGTTACGGAAGCAGATGGTCAGATAATTTTATTTATCGACGAAATACACACGCTCATAGGCGCAGGAAATGCCGAAGGCGCAATGGATGCCGCCAACATCCTCAAACCCGCCCTCGCTCGTGGCGAACTCCGTGCGGTAGGTGCAACGACATTGGATGAGTATCAAAAATATTTTGAAAAAGATAAAGCATTGGCGCGTCGTTTCCAAAAAGTGATGATAGACGAACCCAACGAAGCAGACGCCATTTCTATTTTACGGGGAATAAAAGAACGCTACGAAACCTACCATAAAGTTACGATAATGGATGAAGCAGTTATCGCTTCCGTACAGTTGTCAAACCGTTATATTTCAGATAGATTTCTACCCGATAAAGCCATTGATTTGATAGACGAAGCATCCGCAAAACTGCGTTTGGAAATGAACTCAATGCCCGAAGAATTGGACGAATTGGAACGCCGTGTCATGCAGCTCGAAATCGAACGCGAAGCCATCAAACGAGAAAATGACGAAGAAAAATTGGCGAAATTAAATGAAAAATTAGCCAATCTCACAGAAGAAAAAGACGAGCTGACTGCCAAGTGGCGTTCGGAGAAAGACTTGGTAGAAGCCGTGCAAAAAAGCCGCAATAACATCGAGCAATACAAACTCGAAGCCGAGCAAGCCGAGCGCACAGGCGACTACGGACGCGTAGCCGAATTGCGTTACGGAAAGATTGAGGAAGAAAAACAAAATATCGAAGATTTAGAAGTACAATTAACTGAAAAACAATCAGATAGCAAAATGTTGCGTGAAGTCGTGACAGCGGAAGACATCGCCGAAATCGTTGCCAAATGGACGGGTATTCCGGTCAATAAAATGCTATCCAGCGAGCGCGACAAACTCGCTACGATGGAAGAACATTTGCACCAAAAAGTCGTCGGGCAAGACCACGCCCTCGAAGCCGTTGCGGATGCCGTGCGCCGTAGTCGTTTGGGTTTTCAAGACACGAAAAAGCCGATTGGTTCCTTCCTCTTTTTGGGAACAACGGGCGTTGGCAAAACCGAACTCGCCAAGTCGCTCGCCGATTATCTTTTCAATGACGAAAACGCGATTGTGCGGATTGATATGTCGGAATATCAGGAAAAACACTCCGTTGCCCGCCTTGTGGGTGCGCCTCCGGGCTACGTGGGCTACGATGAAGGCGGACAATTAACGGAAGCCGTGCGCCGCAAACCGTATTCAATTGTCCTATTAGATGAAATCGAAAAAGCGCATCCCGACACATTTAATGTGCTGCTGCAAGTGTTGGACGATGGACGATTGACCGACAATAAAGGTCGAATGGTCAATTTCAAAAACACCATCATCATTATGACTTCCAATATCGGTTCGGAGATTATCCACCGTAAATTGACCGGAAAAAGCGGTGCTGAACTCGAAGCCGCCAGTTTTGCCGCCGAAGAGGACGTGATGACGCTGCTCAAACAAACCGTTCGCCCGGAATTTCTAAATCGCATTGATGATGTGATTATGTTTCGTCCGCTCACAAAGGCGGATATGCGCGAAATTGTCAGCATACAGGTCGGGCAATTGATGAAGATGTTTACCGAACAAGGCTTGGAGGTCGTCATCGACGAGTCAGCCATCCGCAAGGTCGCCGAAGTAGGCTACGAACCCGAATACGGCGCACGCCCCCTCAAACGCATCCTCCAAAAACGCATCGTCAACCGCCTCGCCCGAAACATCCTCAAAGGCGAACTGGACACCAAAAAACCAATTCGCGTGACGGTGGTGGAAGGACTGATTGAGATTGGAAATGAAGTTAGTGGGTATTTGGAGACGGATGCTTTGTTGAATTGATAGACGACCAAAAATCTTCCTTCGTAGGAACAAGGTATGCCTTGTCCCTACGAAGGAGAACGCCCAAAAAACAAAACGTCACCCCGCACCGCGATGCGGGGTCTGCCCTCCACGATAACTATCGGGATGGCACGATGCCCAAACACGTAGAGAAAATTCATGAATTTTCTCTACGTGTTCGAAATGCAAGGCAAGTTTGTTTTTATTTAGAAAACTTCGTAACTTACATACATATTGGAAAATCGTAAATTCCATTCAATATGATACAATTAGAATTAGATACGCAATACACTTTAAAGGTCGTTCCGAATGACATGACGGACGAACAGTTCCTTCAATTTTGTATGACTAATAAGCACATGCGTATTGAACGTGATAAAGACCGAAATGTTATCGTTATACCTCCTGTTCATCTTGGCTCCAGTAAAAACGAAATCACTATCAGTTCAGACATAGATATGTGGGCAAGAAAAAATGGTGGAGAAGCCTTCAATGCCTCTGCAGGATATACGTTACCTTCGGGAGCTGTGCGTTCGCCCGACGCCTCGTGGGTCAGCCCCGAACGCTATGCTGCAATGCCAGAGGATGAAATGTGGAAATTCGCTGCCCTTGTACCGGATTTTGTGGTTGAGGTACGCTCAAAAAGCGATAGACTTAAAGTAGTGAAAGACAAAATGTTGGAGTGGATAGAAAACGGTGTCCGCCTTGCGTGGCTCATTGACCCGAAAACAGCAACAACCTACATTTATCGTGAAAACGGCGGTGTTGAGGTACTTGAAGGTTTTGACCGTACATTGACTGGTGAGGATGTGATGAAGGGTTTTGAATTTGAGTTGAAGTGGATGAAAAGGCATAAATAAAATATTTTTTATTTCGATAAATAAAACGGCAGATGCTTTTTGAGTGTCTGCCGTTTTATTCTTTGTACATCAAAGACTTTTAACACTATCAATAATTTCGAGCATTTTTTGGATTTTATCGTTGAGGTCTTTTTCAAATTCTCCGAAGTGAATACTTTTTAATGCTCTAAGTGTTTGCCACCCCGTAGCATCATAGTCAAGATAGCATAAAAAGTTTTTTGATGTTTTGATACTACTTCCAAATTTAATATCAAATTTCTCCTTAATCTCCTCATATTGAGGAAGTGCTTTTGTAGGCTTTTCGATATATTGTAATCCAATTATAGGTTTCCTAAGTTTGGGGTGTTGGAAACGAAAAATAAATTTGAGATTGAGTACTTTTAGTTTTTCATTATGAAATTTAAATGCGGGTAAATTTCTCCCAATTCCACTAACAATTTCTTCTTTCCCTTTAATTTCTAATTCCAACTTATGCTGTTCTGCGATTTTTGGCAACCTTTGACAAAAACTCCTTCTTATTCTTTCTTCTAAGTCTTTTCTTGAATTAAATAATCCCCTGTAAGCCTCCATACTTTCCTCATTTCTCAAAATTCTCTCAATAATTTCGTTGCTCATTTTTTTATTTAAATTTTGTCCGGTTAATTTCTTAATTAGGTTGATATATTGTGTTATAGTCTCCCGTAAAATTGGAATGGCGACAGCTTCTTTTTGGCACATTTCCAACCAATTTATGATGTCTGTTTGATAGGAAATTGGTGTATAATTTACTTTATCAGAGGATGTCTGTTTGCTTTCTTCGCCACGAAGTGTAAGATAGAGAATTGTAGAATTGGGAAATGAATTTTGGTATCTAAGTAATTGTTTATTTTGTTCTTGAGCATATATTTTATTTTCAATTAAAATGTAATCACTACGTTTATTTTTAATAAAAATATCAATTCTACCGCCTTTATCTTCTGTCACTTTTCCTGCATAACGTTCAACAATTACATCGTAACCGTTTTCAATATCAAAATCTTCAATAGGAATACACTCATTGAATTTCTCCATAAAAATTGTGCCCTGTCCGTGGCTGCCTTTTTCATCCAATAACTCGGCAATGAACCCCGAATGGGTTTTCACCTCATCCGTTTCCACATTTAGTATAGAAAAAATATTGAACCTTTCTCCTGTTGTTTCAGCTACGATATTATAGGCTTCGCTGATAGTTTGGGCTTCCCGAAGCAATTGGTCTATTTCTCTTGAATCGTTCATTTTTAGTAAATAATGTTTCGGTCAAATTAACAAATTTTCAACGAATAGCCTAACTTATTCATATACAATTACGGTACAGTTTGCGTTATGCGGAGTTTGTCGTGCCATTGGTCAAGGCAGTGCAGGAGTTGGAGGCAGAAAACAAAACCTTACGAGCGCAACATGCGGATTTGGAGGCGCCTTTGGGCAAGATAGAAGCCTTGCTGCGGCAGCGTGCAGAGTAGCCTCCGTACCGATGACTTTCCCGAATCAAGTTGCGGGACAGGCAGCTGTCGCAAAGCGAACACTTGACGGCTGAAGTCGTCAGTACGGTGAAAAGAAACGGCAGATACTTTTTGAGTATCTGCCGTTTTTTTAATAAATAACAGTCGAGTTAAGGGAAGAGGAAGAAAATAATCTACCCCAAATGAAAAAGTTATTTTTTTTATATGTTTGGCTAAATTTGACGCGCATAGCCGAGCTACGTAAGGAAGATTTAGTGAAAGAAATTAAATAAATTGTTCCAAAATGCGCCGTAATTTTTTCTTCTAAAGAATTCAAAAAATCGTTGCATAGCCATAGCTACGGAACTATTTTTTGTGTTTTTTAGAAGGGAAAAGAACAAGCATAATGGGGCAAGTTATTTATTTTCTT
>Ga0209185_1000365_pt1 | contig 56326 bp, 37 predicted proteins | sample SidtaG_2_FD_187425 | JGI IMG/M metagenome (GOLD analysis project Ga0209185, IMG submission 187425) | Marine algal microbial communities from Sidmouth, United Kingdom - Sidmouth_Asex2 metaG (SPAdes) (version 2) | ecosystem: Host-associated > Algae > Red algae > Unclassified | place: Sidmouth... | reverse complement strand
CTGGCGTGCCAGAACCAGTTATAGAAGAACCTGCCGCCGCAGTAGAGGCTGTGGTCGATGAAGCAACAGATGCCGACGCTGGGGCTGATGCAGTTGATGCAGAGCAACCAGACGCAGAGCAACCAGATACCGAAGTTGATATAGCAGAGGCTGCGGAGATTGGTGCCAAAGATGACTTAACCAATACAGCGGCAGATTTAGAGGGCGATGTAACTAACACAGATATAGTAGCCGACACTGAAGAACCAGCTGTAGAAGGGATGCTGGCTGAGGAGCCAGTGGTCGTAGAAGAACCCTCGTTGCCATTAATTGAGCGTGGTGTAAAGAGCGATGGAGAAGTAATCATCGCTGGGATCGGTCAGCTCTTTGTGACGACTTATCTTGTTCCATTCGAAGTAATGGCGCTCTTACTGTTGGTTGTTTTGGCTGGGGCAATTATGTTGGCCCGCGATAGAAACTAGCTTTACAGATCAGAGTAATAGACCCTATAGAAAATTCGCAAGGCTATAGTTGTTTTTGTAGGTGGGTTACTGCTCTGTAATATAGATTATTCAATAAGTTTTAGTAAGTTAAGGAAGCTCTTATGGTTCCGATGTCAGCGTATTTAATTTTAGCTGCATTCCTCTTTAGTTGTGGATTGTATGCTGCGCTAGCCCGACGAAACGCAATCGCCGTTTTGATTGGTGTTGAACTAATGCTCAATGCCGTTAATATTAACCTGATTACGTTTTGGCGCTATGGCGAGAATGTAAGCGATTTGGCGGGCCCGATTTTTGCGATTTTTGTGATTGCAATTGCTGCTGCCGAGGCTGCGGTTGGTCTAGCGCTTGTCATTTCTGCCTATCGTAATAGCGGTACCGTCAATTTAGACGAGTTTGACCTGCTTCAGGGTTAGACGGGTATTTAGACATCATGCGTAAACAAGCATTGAGCGGAACGCTAGATGAGCAGTGCGACTTTCTTTATGAAATAGCGCTTGATAAAATGAAGGATGGCAACTATACAGGTGCCTATCACGCGTTAAAAGAGGTTGTCGAACATCGCCCTGATGATTCGGCTGCCTTAGAGGCATTGGCATTAGCCACCTTCAAAAAGAAAGAGCAGCGTGGCTTATTATTATGGTCCATCAGCGGCGGCGCTATCTTTCTTGGGATCGGCACGTGGTTACAGCTCTCCAATGATTTTTTGTTTATTGGTTTAACGATAATCGGTGTTCTGGTTGGCTATGCATTGGCGAATCTATTTAATAGCTATCGCCAACGTTCTTCATATTAATAAATTTAGTCTCACATAACTTTTTAGGTAGATAGAGGTTATTAAATGGAAGGTTTTGTTAATTTAGCATGGTTGGTGCCAGTACCGCCCTTCCTGGCCTTTTTGTTGATTGTCTTATTTCTCAACGGAAATAAAACGCTCAGTGCATATACCGCAATCGGGGGCGCGGTCTTAACGTTTCTGCTTAGCTGGCCCATTGCATTCTATGCGTTTACAGCCGATCATTTTGGCGAGCATCCGGTTGAGAATCAGCTCTATACGATTCCAACGGGCAACAGCGCAATCAACATCGGGTATCAAGTCGATGCGCCTAACGCACTAATGCTTTTTATGGTCTCATTCTTGCTGGTCATGATTTTTATTTATGCCAGTGGCTATATGACCTTCCCCCACCACTTGAGCAAGGACGATTACCCACTCGCTGCTGCACAAGGTAAGGATCCACGATACAGCCGTTTTATGGCATACATCAGCCTCTTTGCTGTAGGGATGATGGGGTTGGTTGTCTCCAATTCTCTTATCACCTTCTTTGTATTTTGGGAGATCATGGGGCTGTGTAGCTATTTGCTTATTGGATTCTGGTACGAGAAAGAGTCGGCGCGTAAGGCGAACATAAAAGCCTTTATGACGACCCGTATCGGTGATGTTATTATGCTGATGGGTATGTTGATACTCTATGCAAAGAGCAACAGCCTGATGTTTAGCGACATTCTGGCCATAGACAACCTGCTAGCCATAGCGGGGCAGATGATTACGCTACCACTTGTTGGGTCAGTTTCGTTGTTGGGATTGATTGGCCTGCTCATCTTCTTTGGCACCATCGGTAAGAGCGCCCAATTCCCGTTTCATGTATGGCTGCCCGATGCAATGGAAGGTCCAACGCCAGTCAGCGCAATGATTCATGCCGCGACGATGGTTTCTGCTGGCGTCTTCTTGATTGTGCGCATGTTCCCGCTCTATGCGGTTGTGCTCGAGGTATCGCCATCGGTCATGCAGTTTGTGGCAATGGTTGGCGCATTCACAGCACTCTTCTCTGCCACGATTGCAATCGCACAGTGGGATATTAAACGTGTTTTGGCCTATTCAACCATTAGCCAGCTTGGCTTTATGGTTGCTGCACTCGGAACGGGCGCCTTTATAGCCGCAACTTTCCATCTAATTACACACGCTTTCTTCAAGGCGCTCCTCTTCCTCGGTTCGGGTAGCGTTATACATGGCGTTGAGCATGGTCTCGAACATGTCCACCATAACGCGCATGGGCATGATGATCATAACCATGATGGACACCATGCTGCACAGGTAATTCAACGCATTGACGGTGATCTGGATCCGGAGGATCCACAAGATATGCGCAACATGGGTGGCTTGCTTAAGCGTATGCCGCTTACGGGCTATACCTTTATTATTGGTGGATTGGCGCTCTCGGGCTTCCCGATCGTTACCGCTGGCTTCTGGTCGAAAGATGAAATTCTAGCTAGTACTTGGTATACAGGCGATAGATTAATCTTTTGGATGCTTGCGGCCGCTGCGATTCTGACCGCTTTCTATACAATGCGTCAAATTTGCCTAACTTTCTTGGGTGAGCCTCGAACTGAGATGGCTGATCATGCCCCAGAGAGCGTGCCAGCGATGAGCTGGCCTTTGGTGGCAATTGCGCCATTTGCCATTGCTCTTGGGTGGTTTGGCATCCCCAAAATTTTCCCCATTTTAGGCTGGTTCATTCCAAACTGGCTTGAGCACTTCTTGCACGGTCATATTGTAACGTATATTGATTTCGAGTGGACGGCGAGTCAATGGCCTACTGGACTCGAATTTCACGTTCCGCATCCGACGTTTGCGATGATTCCATTTGTTCTCTCATTCTTGATTCCGCTTGGTGGTTTGACTGCGGGCTACTTGATGTATGGCAAGGGGCTGAAAGAAGGTGAGGTCGATCCGATGCGCAAGATCCTTGGGCCGCTGTGGGTGGTTTTCCACAATAAGTACTGGATTGATGAATTTTATTCAGCCACAATTATCGCTTTCACAATGTGGTTGACAAAGATTGCATACTTCTTCGATGCCAAATGGGTTATCGATCCAGCCGTCAATGGAGTGGGGCGCTTTGGTCTATGGCTTGGTGACATTGGTGCCAAGTTTGATCGCCTAATCATAGATGGTGCGGTAAGCGGCGTGGCCGGCATCGCAACATTGTTTGGTGGCTGGCTGCGCACAACGCAAGATGGAAAGATTCAGGCCTACTTACTGTTCTTGGTAATTTCGGTCATGCTTTGGCTAATGTTAAAGGTTATGCCTGCATTGTTGACGCTGGTATAAGGCTAAGCTAAAAGATAGGTATACAAATTTTAGCGGTTTCTCTATATTAGCTTACGGCTATACTATATTTTAATTTTCGAAATAATCTAAGGTGCTTTGCTCGTTTTGCGGGTAGACAAAAAGAAAGTATATGCTGGTCTCTTATTTATAGATACGAGCAAAATATAGATATTATAGTTATTTGAATTAAAACGCATCCATGCGGAGGATGAAGCATTCATGGAATCATTGAACAACTGGATACTGCCAATTATTTTATTTTGGCCTGTTGTATCCGCTCTTTTGGTGCTGTTTGGCAGCAACGATAAGATGATTAAGTGGGGCTCGATTGCTGCAAGCCTGCTGCCCCTTGGTCTGAGTATCTACCTGATGACTGCATTTGACAGCAGCGCTGGTGGTGTTTTCACCGAGGCATCTCCATTTGCAGTGAGAGCAAACTGGATTGAGTCGTTAAACGCAACTTTCCACCTTGACGTTGACGGATTGAGCATCCCGCTCGTTTTCTTGACCGCACTGTTGTCGACAATCAGCATCTACTATAGTGCTGGTACAATTACCACACGAGTTAAAGAATATTTTGTCATGTTTCACCTCTTGACAATGAGTATGTTTGGCGTTTTCATGGCGCTGGATTACGTTCTTTTTTACGTCTTCTGGGAAATTAGCCTTGTGCCGATGTATTTGTTGATTGGCATTTGGGGTGGCAAAAACCGTGGTTATGCCTCTGTCAAATTCTTTATCTACACATTGATCGGGTCGGTTGCCATGTTGCTGGCAATCTTAGCGATTTATTTCGTGACTGGCACCTTCAATATTGTGGATGCTGCCGCTGCCAAGCCATTTGCGGATTTTCCGGCAGAGCGCGGAATGCTCGTCTCTAGCTTAGTCTTTTGGGGCATGTTTCTCGGCTTTGCGTTCAAGGTGCCGAGCTTCCCGTTCCATACTTGGTTGCCCGACGCACATACCGAAGCGCCAACTGCTGGTAGCGTAATTTTGGCCGGTGTTTTATTGAAGTTGGGTGCTTATGGTTTCCTCCGCATTATCTTGCCAACCCTGCCGCTTGCTAGCCAACGGTGGTCGATGTGGGTGATTGCATTAGGCGCAATTGCCATTGTTTATGGTGCGTTTGTCTGTATCGCACAGACGGATCTAAAGCGGTTAATTGCGTATAGTTCAGTCAGCCATATGGGATACGTCATGTTGGGTATCGGTGCTGCAGCCCGTGTGTTAACACCTGAAGGCAAAGCGCAGGCCATGGAGATATTTGGCATGAGCGAAGCCGCTATCAATGATGCGGCTGCTACTGCAATCAATGGTGCAACGCTTCAGATGTTTAACCATGGCATTATTACCGGTGCGCTCTTCTTGTTAGTAGGCGTGCTCTACGAGCGAGCACACACGCGCGAACTATCTGCCTTTGGTGGACTGAGCACCAAGACACCACATTTCTATGGTGTGATGATGGTGGCTGGTTTTGCTAGTCTTGGGTTACCTGGTTTGGCTGGATTTTGGGCTGAATTCTTCACCTTCAAGGGTGCTTTTGCCATTGCACCTGTTTGGGCCGCATTTGGCACTATTGGTATTGTGATGACGGCTGTGTATATCCTCTATCGAATTATTCAGAATGTTTTCTTAGGCGAGTATGATCCAGCAAAGCATAATCACTGGACAACGGTCGATGGTGCATCTGCCGATGGCCCAACCGATATGGTCACATTTGAGAAAATCGTTTTGTGGCCGCTCGTTATTGGTATGTTTGTATTGGGCATCTACCCAAAACTGATTCTAGATTATTTTAATGACGCAGCGCTCGAAATGCTATCGTATGTTCAGGGCCTACTTTAATATACGCTGATATTGAAGTATAGACTGATACCGAGGTTTTAAAAGTCCATCTGAAAGGATTAACAAAGATGGGCTAAGCATTTTGAGAATGCAGAATGTTTCATAACAACATTCCCTTTTTAGACAGTTTCTAAGATCTGAATAAGATCTATTAATCGGACTTAACTATTTAGGAGTTAACTGTGGTTGAATACGGTGTGGGCACGCTTGGCTCACTACTGCCCGAAATAATCTTGCTCTTTGGTGGTCTGCTTATCCTGATTATGGATATGGGACAGCAAAAAAATCAAGCATATAAAAAAGATACCGGGACTAGCTTTATGGCTGTCTCTGTCCTTTTCCTTATTGTTGCTTTGATTGGTGCAATTCTGCAGTGGCGCGGCTTTGTAGATGGTGCTGGTTTTAATAACTCCGCCACAAAAGCCTATGTTGCCATGTCGGTAATCGATGTTGATCACCTGACCGTCTTCTTTAAAGTGATCCTCTACGTTGGTATGACACTAGTTGCTGTGGCTGGCGGTAGTTATATGAATCGCATTTCACCAGTTAATGGACGAGGTGAATTCTGGTCGCTCTTCCTGTTTATTACGCTGGCAATGAGTTTGGCCGCAAGCGCCAGCAACTTGATCATGCTTTTCTTGGCATTTGAATTCCTCTCAATCGGTAGCTATATTTTGGTGGGCATTCAACGTGACACGAAGCGAAGTTCTGAAGCTGGACTAAAATATTTTCTATATGGTTCAATTGCTTCGTCTGTCATGCTCTATGGCATGAGCCTGCTTTATGGCGCGTCTGGTTCGCTTGACTTACGCGAGATCGCAACCGGACTGTCAAGCAGTCCTGAGATTGCGGTGATTGCTGCGCCCGCCATTTTGCTAGTGCTTGTTGGTGTTGGTTTTAAAATGAGCTTGGTTCCATTCTTTCAGTGGGCACCGGACACATACGAAGGCGCGCCGACCCCGATTACGGCTTACCTATCGACAGCTTCGAAGACTGTCGGGTTCGCAATCGCTACTCGCATCTTCTTAATGGGTTTTGGTGGATTCCGTACCGAGTGGGTGCCGATTCTGGCTGGTCTTGCTATTTTGACCATGACTGTTGGCAACCTAATGGCGCTGCGCCAAGAGAATGTCAAACGTATGTTGGCCTATAGTTCGGTTGCGCAGGCTGGCTACATTTTGATGGGTTTGGTCTCGGTTGTGACGGTTTCCGGCGCAACCAATTCGCAGGTAGATATCAACACACTGGGCATGAATGGTCTCAACGGCATGTTGATTTATCTCTTTGCCTATGTCTTTACTAATGTCGGCGCATTTATGGTCGTCATGGCAATTGAGGAAGAGACTGGCAATGCGGAACGTGCTTCATTTAAGGGATTGATGCAGCGTTCACCCTTCTTGGCGTTGTCCATGTTGATTTTCTTGCTCAGCTTAACCGGTATTCCGTTGACCGGTGGCTTTACTGGTAAATTTTACGTCTTTGGCGCGGCGATTCAACATCAGTATTGGCTTTTGGCAATTGCTGGCTTTATTAACTCTGGCATTGCAGCTGGCTACTATCTGCCTGTTGTGGGAGCCATGCTTTTTGGTGATGATGAAGATGCCGAAAGTGCGGATGATGCCGCAGTGGCTACTGTGCCAAGTCGCCTTAACATTAGCATATCGCTTCAATCCGCCTTGGCAATTTGTGTCATTGCGACATTGGTGATCGGCACCTATCAGCCAAATTTCATCGCTTGGGCAGACAATGCCTCGCGAGATTTCTTAGCGCTGATTCCATAACGTTCGCTGATAACATAAACGATTAAAGCATCTAAGCTACTGAAAACTATCTGTTGAATTAGAAAACGTCAAAGGATTGGAACCATTCCAATCCTTTGACGTTTTTTTAGTTCCTAGTATAATTTGTACGATAAGACCATTCTAAGAAATAAAATAGACAGCATGATTTAGCCTAACTCTCAAACCGAACAGTAAACCCGACTTTTACATCCAATTATCTGGAGACAAACCGTTAAGGCTGCACACCCACTTATTACTAAATCTCATACCTTGGCATGTAGACTTTCTCACGCGCCTCCACAGTTTGCTCTGACAAGAGGTCGTGCTTTGCGGATCTCGCTGTGGCTGACGCTGATTGCCATGCTGCTGGGGCTAACGTCTATTGTTGGAGCGGCACTCGTTTTGGCACAAGAGAACGCGCCATCAAGAAACACGGTGGTTAGCTTGGCCGTTGTGCCGCGTAAGCCACAAAATGTCCTCGTCGGCGTGATCAACGCGCCGCAACCACCAACGATCTATCGTACGGAAGATGGTGGCGCAACGTGGGCTACCGCCGAGAGCGGCCTTGCGTCGGATATTAGCATTGCTGGCATTGCCTTTGATCCAAAGAAGCCGCAGGTGGTGCTTGCGGGCGATGGTGGCTTTGGGTTGCTCTTTCGCAGCTCGGATGGCGGCAAAACTTGGACTGAACTCGACGGCGTTGCAAACCTGCTTAGCAGCAATAGTGCTATTGGTGAGATTTATTCTGTAATTGAAGATAAAGAGACTGTCTTCTATGCCTGTACACGTTGGGATGGAGTGCTGCGCAGTCGCGACGGTGGCGACACTTGGACCAAGCTCAATGCGGGAATGGGAGGCGATGCGAGCCGCGTGCGTGAAGTTGTGGTGCGCGATGGCATTGTCTACGCAGGCACACACGCTGGCCTCTATCGTCTGCTGCCAGATTCCGAAGTGTGGGAGCTTGTTTCTAGTGCGCCCGCTGGCACAATTATTTATAGCCTGACGCTGCACGAGGATCAGATATTTCTTGGCACATTTGATGGGATTTACGCCAGCGTTGATGGGCTTGCATGGAATCGCGTCCCTGGCTTTCCCGACACGCGAGTGTACGACATTGTTAGCACCAAATATAATGTTGTAACAGCCACGGAAAATGGCGTTTGGTTTGGTAATGGCGACGTCTGGAATCAAGCAACCGTGAACGGCGCGCCCTACGGCGGTGCGACCTATGCCATTGCCAATACCGACCGCGCGTCGCGGATCGTCTATGCGGGAACGGTCGAAAACTGGGTGCTGCGCAGCGATGATGAAGGGCAAACTTTCTCGCTCTTTGGCGACATCCAAGAGCTTGATTTAGAGCAGGCGTTTGCAACCGTCACGCCATCGCCGACCCCAACACCACTGCCAACGGACACGCCAACGCCAACCGAAACACCAACCGAGACGCCGATTCCAACGGACACACCGACGCCAACCGAGACGCCGACCGAAACACCAACCGAAACGCCAACGGGTACGCCTGTTCCAACGGATACACCCACCCCCGAACCGCCACCAACCGATACCCCTTTGCCCGCTGTAACGGAACAGCCCGTAACGGAACAGCCCGTAACGGAACAGCCGGAGGAGGCAGCCGAAACTGGCGAAACTGGTGACAATCCTGAACAGCCGTCGGATCAGCAAGCGGATGGGCAAGAGGGCGAGCAATCAAATGATGATGGGCCAGTGGAAATTGTGCTGAATGTACCCGATTCTGGTAGTGCGCAGGATAGCGCCAACCCAGATAGCGCCAACTCAGGGAGTGGCGAGAGCGAAACCGACTCATCGGACAGTACTTCGGACGGGGACGCATCACCCGATACCATCGTGCTTAATGTGCCGGTGCCGCCAACCGCCACGCCACTGCCAACGGACACGCCGCTGCCAACCGCCACACCACTGCCAACCGATACGCCCCAGCCGACACCAACGCAAACACCAACCGCAACGGCAACGCCAATTGATATCGTGACCGAAGTCTACGAAAATCTGCCTGGCGTATTTGTCGCAATGAGCATGTTATTCTCATTGATGATCCTTGCTGCTGGCTGGTCGGTGGTCCGCGGCCCGCGCGATATTTGATGTATCATGACAATCGACATTGTTTCTCTTCCCGCTGCCAAACTGAGCCGTCACCACAAAACAATCGTCGAGATATACGAATCTGTCTTTACGCTGCCGCCCTACAACGAACACCCATCTATTGTGCGCCAATTTGCGAGAGTCTTACCGCAGCAAATGCAAAGAGCTGATGTCAAAATGCAGCTCGCGCTGGATGGCGACACCCCCGTGGGCATGGCCTATGGCGGCACCTGTTCGCCAGACCAGTGGTTTCACGCAGTTGTGACAGACGGCATGAGCGACATTATGCGCACGCTTTGGTTTGAAAACGCCTTCGAAATAATCGAACTCGCCGTGCTGCCAGCTTATCAAGGCAACGGTATTGGTGGCCAGTTGCACGACGCACTCTTGGCCGACCTGTCCCACAAAACCGCGGTCTTATCCACCATCAATATCAAAACCGCAGCTCTGCACCTCTATCAAAACCGCGGTTGGCAGCCCATTCGCGAAAACTTTAGCTTTCCAAGTGTCGACCGAACCTACCAAATTCTTGGCTTACACCTGTCCTGCACATGACCCAAAAAACGTTAGCCGAACTGGTCAAACATCTTCCTGCAACCCAATCAAAATTCAGTAATGTTGCAATCAGCAGCGTAACGGGCGATAGCCGCACCGTAACCAAGGGCACGCTCTTTGTGGCCGTGGTTGGCGACTCGTTCGACGGCCACCGCTTTATCCGCGCCGCAATCGGGCACGGTGCCGCCGCCATAATCGGCTCCGTGGCGCGTGTCGATCTAGCATTGCCAGATGATTTCCCTTACGTGCAAGTTGTCGATAGCCGCCGCGCGTTGGCGATCTGCGCCGCTGCACTGCACGACTTCCCCAGTCGAGCCATGACCATGATCGGCATAACGGGCACCGACGGCAAGACCACAACCTCAACCATCTTGGAATCTATTTTGGTGGCGGCCACGCGTACCGCTGCCTTTCCGTCTGGCCGCGTCGGCGTCATCACCACGGTGGGCGCGCGCATCTGCGGCGACGAGATCGACACCGGCTTCCACGTGACCACGCCCGATGCGCCCGCGGTGCAAGCCTTTCTGGCGCAGATGCTGGCCGCTGGCTGTCGCTATGCAATTGTCGAAAGCACCAGTCACGGTCTGGCGCAGGATCGGGTCGCCGCGGTTGATTTTGATGTGGCGTGCGTGACAAATATTACCCACGAACATATCGACTGGCACGGCAGCCGCGGTGCGTATATTGCGGCCAAGGCGCTGCTCTTTCGAATGCTTTTTCATGGCCAAAGTCAGCAGCAAAAATTCGCTGTTTTGAATTTGGATGACACGCAGAATTACGCGGGCGAGGGGAGCTATGTGCCGCTGCTGGCCGTACTGGATGAAGAGCGAAAAAGAGTAGGAGAAGGAGTAGGAGCAAGAAAAAGAGAAAGTGAAAGAGAGCCTGTAGATGTTAGAATTGTGCAGTATGGGATCGGCAGCGGTGCAAATGTGCAGGCGGCGAACGTGCGTGCTTTGCCCGACCGCACGCATTTTGATCTAAGCTGGGGCGGTGGCAGCGTACCAATCGAGACGCAGATGATCGGTGACTTTAATGTGCAGAATATATTGTGCGCAGCCTCGGTGGCGCTGGCGTTGAACATTTCGCCCGACGCACTGCAACAGGGGGTGGCGGCGCTGGCTGGCGTCGTGGGCCGCATGGAACGAATCGACGCTGGACAACCATTTTTGGCCGTAGTCGATTTTGCTCACTCGCCCGCCAGCTTGGAGCGTGCATTGCTCACCCTGCGCCAATTGGTGGGTCGGGCCGAGGCTGACGGGATGGAGCAGGGTGGGCGCGAGCCGAAATTGATCGCCATCTTTGGCTCCGCCGGATTGCGAGATGTAGCCAAACGTAGATTGATGGGTCAAGTGAGCGGTCGGCTGGCGGACTTTACGATCATCACCGCCGAGGATCCACGCACCGAGGATCTGACCGCCATCAACCAAGAAATTGCAGCGGGCGTAAGCGAATATGCCACGGATGATGCGTTTACAATCGTGCCAGATCGGACAGAGGCGATTCGTTTTGCGGTGCAGATGGCCCGGCCCGGAGACGTTGTGGTCGCTTTTGGCAAGGGGCATGAACGCACAATGTGCTTTGGCGAAACCGAGTTTCCGTGGAGCGATCAGGAAACAATGCGCTCGGCCTTGGTGGATGTGAAGCAAACCTAGCTTCTGCAATGCTTGTCTCATCTATAGAGTTATTGTATTATTCTGATATCTATAAACCCATAATTTTCCCCAGTGGTTACAATTGAAATTTTTCTAAAATCATCTTCGAAAAGAAGGAGACTGTACATGCAGGCTAAATCAAAAATTTTGGTCTTCTTGGTGGCAATGCTTAGCGCGCTGCTGTTGAGTGCTTGTGGTGGTGGTACAACTGGCAAGACAATGTTTAACGCCCCATCGGTACCGCTGAAGGTAAATACAGATGGTACGGCGTCGCTCTTTGGTATAGGATTGCCGCAGCAGGTTGTTGACCCCGCAATGGTGCAGCAGTTGCAGGGCGCTGACATTCAGCAATTAGAGGTTCGCCCTGGATATAATGGCATTCACATTTATAATAATGGTGAGGATTTGCCCTATATAGAATGGGATGCTGAATCTGCTGGGACGCTGGGCGAGGTGTTGAAAAGTCTGCCCGCAGAGATGACAGGTGGCGCGGATATGAATGCAATTGCTGATGCACTGCCTTTACTGCGTCAGTTTGGTATCGGCGTCAAGCTGAACGTCCCGCTAGCGGATGGTGCAGAGGTATTAGACATTGAACCGTGGAAGGGTGAGACAACCGCAACGGTTTCGGATGTGGAGCCAGAACAGTCGATGAGCGTTGGTAGTTTGGCCTTTACGCCAGATGGTGCCGCCACAGTTGCGGGTGTGCCGCTTTCGGATTTGGGCGTGGCTGGTGTGGCAATACCGCCCGCGATTATGAGTACATTGTCGGGCCTTGGTGACACGTTAGGCGTGAAGACTGGCGCAAACGGTATTGATCTGTCGATCGGCGATAAGCAGTTGCCAAACATTGCGTTTGATGGCAATTCGCTCGACAATGTGCTGGATGTTGCGGCTCCGTTTATTGGCGACGAGGCAACGCTCAACACAATTAAGAGCGCGGTGCCAACGTTGCAAAGTACAGCGCTTGATCTGCAAGTGTCGCTGACTGGCGAAACGGGTGAGACTGATTTGGGGTCGATTCCGCTGGCGCTGAATGCTGACGGTACGCTGAGCGCGATGGGCTTCCCAACTGGGCAAACGGTGTTGGATCCAGCAATGTTGGAGCAGCTACAGGCGGCTGGTATTCAGCAGTTGGATGTAAATCTGAATGCTGATTCGGGATTGAAACTCGGCGCAAATGGCATGTCTTTGCCTTCGCTCAGCTGGACGGGCGATTCGTTTGATAAGATTCTCAACGGCGTTGTGATCCCGATGACGGGCGCAAGTGCGGATCAGGTGAACGGTGGTCTTGAGATATTCAACAATATCGCTGGCGAGAATGGTTTCTCCACATCGCTTTCGATTCCAAACGCTGATGGATCAGCGGCAGAGACGGTTGATGCCTCTCTGGGCAATTTTGTCGAACCGGATGCCGACGCACCAACTGGCACGATCCGCATGGTGGCGAATTATGCGAATGGTCAATTGCAAGATATTAGCGGCACGGATTTGGGCGATTTTGCGACGATGATTCCTGCGCTGCCGCCACAGTTTGCCGATATGATGAATCAGCTTGATGCAAGTGCTTTGCAGCTGAAGACTGATGTAAACAAGCTAAACGTTTTGGCCGATGACGAGAATCTGCTGTCGCTGGATTATGATGCGGCTTCGCTGAATACGATGCTTGATTTAGCTGCTCCATTCTTGGCAGACACGCCACTAGCCGACGCGAATGTAATGTCTTTCGTACAGAATACGATTGTGCCTTCGCTACCCGGTTCGGATCTGGATATTACGGTGAATGTTGAGTAGGCTATAGCCTGCTACTGTTTTAGAGTACAGAGAGACGTCGAGGTGCGCATAATGCACTCCGGCGTCTTTTTTGATCTGGATGGCATTATAGGATAGTGGTGCGGCTTTCGGGGTTGCCCACGTTTTGACCTCACCCTAGCCCTCTCAAGATGGCCAACCTTTACCCAAATCGTGTAGGAAGGTGGCGAAGTTTTGGGGTGAGGTAGAAGCGTTGCCAACCATTCACATCGCTACCGCCTCTGGCTTCGACCATTGGACTACGTCCAAGCTCAGCCAACGCTATTCGCGATGAAGGTTGATCAACTCGTCCCGTGATTGAGCCGGAAGCTGAGCGAGTAGCAAGCCACCGCGCCTGACAAACTAACCCCACCGCCAGCCAGTTCCACCCAGCAATGTCCGCCAGCGATGTGAACGCATCCACTTGACCATGGGCCACCCCTGAAACAAGCGCTGCACAGATCCCTACAATAAGTAGATCCCGCCGCTGTTTGCGCACAGTCCACACAACTACTCCAAGCATTCCCACCAACCAAACAACCCCAAGCACGCCCCACTGCGCACCATATTCGAGCCAGATATTGTGCGGATGGCTAATGTTCGGATCAAGCAGTGGATGCTCTAAAATGTAGGCCGGATAGCGCCAGAAGAAACCGTCTGCTCCAACACCAACCCACAGGTGATCGCGCCAAAGCTGGAGCGTGGCCTGCCAGATTTGGGTCCGTCGCCAGAAGGTGGCAATGCTTGCGAGTCGAGCCGCGTAAGTGCTTAGAAAAAGGCTGAGGAGGAGGCTAAGGCTAAGAAGGGTGGCGATTGATCTGCGGCTTGAGCGGATAATTTGGTCGAGCATGGCAGAGATTGTGCGTGCTGAATTTCGCTGCGGTAAAAGTAGATAGAACGCAAGCGCCCCACAGGGCAAGCCAAGGAGCAGTGCGCCACGGCTGGCTGTAAAAAGCAAAGCCAAAGTAATAATAATCATCCCGCTAAGCAGCAAAATAGCCAGCGGTGCTAAATTAAGAAGAATGGGGCGGTGATTCTGGGCTTTTATGCGGCCTCGCTTGTAAAAGACATCACTGGAATAAATATAGTAGAGCCACAAACCAATGCCAACAAAAAACGTGCGCGTTAGATAGAGCGCGGTATGATTGGGCGAGTAATGCGGACCTACAAGGCGGCGGACCCCGTCGGCGTTTGGACCGCTGCCGCCCAGCCAGTTGATCCAGCCGATGAGGGCAACGAGCAAGCCCCCGATCCAGATCGCGATGAGCAGTTGCCGCCATTGCGCTTGGGTGCGAATCAAGAGACGGACAGCAAAGTAGAGCAAAAGCGGCACAAAGGCAAAATCGATCAGCCCGCGGAAATAAGCCGCTTTATGCCAAATATTCGCATAGCTAAGCAGGTTGATAATTAACCATACAAAAGCAAAAAGATCCATAATGATCGTAGGGGCATGAACTATCGTGCCCCACTCCCGAAAACGAACTATCTCTCGCCACTTTCCCCAAACCATGCATCCAAGCGCGGGCAACAGACAGAGCAACATGGCCTGAACCGGCATGATCCGCCACGGATAGGTGAAGAGCCAGATCTCTTTATGGCGAAAATGAAAGGGCAGCAAGATTGTTGCAAGCATCAACCCATCACGCGGCGTGTGGAAAAGCAGCGCGGCGGCAAGCATCCACAAGAGCAGAATGAGCGGCGGCCACGTCGCAATGTGATAGGCGTAAAGCAGCCCGAGCCACAGCGGAACGCGGACCGCCGAATGATCAAGCCACTGGGCCAGCCGATGCCGCACCAGGATCTGTGAGATCGTTGACGGGAGCCGCCACGCCACCCCGATCACGAGAAGCAGCATAAGCAGAGGCACCCGCCACAGATCTATCAAGCGGATGGGCTGTATAGCCGCAGTCGGGTCGGGGGCTTGCGCGGCCTGCCCTAGTTGATCCGCCAATGGATCGCTCAGCGCAAAGCCCCAAACGGGATCGCTGCGGGGCGCGGCGGGTTGATCGATGTGCCAGCCGAGCGCTTGTAGCCATGGCCAATTGGCACGGCTGTGTTCGATGGCAGCAGCGACAAACTCGGGCTGGCGCGGCGCAGGGACAGACGCCCACGGCGAGTTTTGGGTGCGGTTCCAGCCAAAGCGAGTGGCCCAAATGGGGGTGTCGGCGTAACCGGCAGCCACGAGCGCACGGCGGATGTGCGCGGCGCGCTGAAAGTTGAGCACGTCGCGACGCTGACGGCTGTCCGCTGGATGATGACCGAAGCCATAGGGCTGGATGGCAACCACGTCGAAGAGGTTGGGGTCGCGGATGTTCGTTCGTGTATTTACGCTATGCGGGAAGGGTTTTGACTGAACGCCATTATTTTTATCACAAAGCGGCTCAACGGGTGGCGTGGCGGCAATCAGCCGATGGAGAAATTGTATCTCGTGGATGGCCGCGTGGCCGCTATCTGTGGTGGGCGCGAGCGCGGCACTGATGATAACCGCATTGGGATCGACAGCCCGAATGGCGCAGCCAGCATCGCGCAGCAGACGGGTATACTCAATCGGCTCGACCCAGCGGCTGCCCCAGTGCGGCGCGATGTTTGGCTCGTCCCACAGTTGGTAGAAAGTACTCTGATAGCGCTGGGCAACGGCTTGGGCGAAGTTGGCAAAATCTTGCGGATCCACTGGGGGGGCGAGGGGATTATCGGCGTCTACATCGGCGCGCGCCCATGCGGGACTACCGTCGAGCAGCAGAATCGGCACCAGCCCGCTCTCGCCGATGTCGGCCAGGATCGCGTCGCTAGGTTGCCATTGAAATTGCCCTTGCAGCGGCTCGATTTCGGCCCAATCCAGCCGCTGACGGATCCAGCCGAAGCCTGCCGCATGCAGCCGCGCCAAGGCCGCTTGCCGCTCGCTGGGGCCATATTGCTCTAGCTGGGTAGTAATGCCGAGCAGCGGAATCGTGGGGCCGCTTGGCGTCTGCTGATTGGCCAACCCCGATCCGTGCTGACGCAACGTGCGCAGCGAAATGGCGGTTGTAACGGTGCCATAAGCAATGGCGCTTGCAAGAAGAATGGTCAGCAGAAAGAGGCGTAGAATAGCAACAGGCTGGCGCTTATTTTGGATCACTGGCCGATTTGAGCTTGAACAATCATTTCAACATTTTGCAGCGACTCATATTGCTGCCGAATCGTGGCAACTTTATCGGTGTACTGTTTCAGCTCGCTTTCGATAGCGTCGCCATCAACCAAATTTCTGTCGAGCCGCTCCACTTGGTTAAAGAGATCGCGCAGAGAATCGAGCAGCTTGCCGCGCTGTTGAAGCATCAGGCGCAAATCGCCGCGCTGCGCGGTCTGATCGAGCGTCGGCAATATCTCTGTCCACGCTTTGATCGTCGCCAATTCCGTACGCAGTTGGGCTAGGTTAGCATCAAGTTGCTGGTTGGCTGACGCAGCCGCGTCGGATGAAGAAGAGCGGTGGGCGATATCAGCTTTATCGTCACCTTCGTCCCTTGCCACAATTGGTGCGTCGGTTCCTGTGCTGGGTTGGACCGTAAATATTTTGCCGTCAGGTGCATTGAGCCACAGAATGGGGGTGCCATAGCCGAAGCTGTCGGGATCGAGCGCATAGAGGTTGCTGCGTGCGGTGCCAACTGCCGCATCGATCGCGCCGGGCGCGGAGCCGCTGATCAACTCTTCGTATAGAAATTGGGCGAACTCGATGGCTGTCTGGTCGAGAATTTCAAACTGCATGGCAATGACCGCAGGCACGCCACCCTGAAGCAACTGCGGGCCAACGGTCGAAAAGGCATCTTCGCTCGAAATTTTTCCAGCCAAGCACGCATTTAAAAAAACAAGTTTGAGCGTTTCAGCCTGCTGCACAACCGTGCGCAAAGAACTTGGTGCTGCAAAATCTGGCTTGTCGCGCTTCCAAAGTAATATGCCGTTGGGTTCGCCATGAGCAACAATGTGCAAAATGTCTGCTTTCTCTTGCTCGATTTTGCGACGCAACGCAACGATATCAAAGCGGCCAGTAAATGGGATAATTTGAATAAAGCTGGATCCCAACGTTTCTTGCAGCGCGGTAATCTGTCGGATCTCTTCTGCCGTGTCAATCTGACTGCTGGGATCGTCAGGGATGGCAAGTAGCACTTTAATCGGCAACGCTGCTTGCAGGCTGCGGGTCGCGCCGATGCGTCGGTGCTGATTTTCGATGCGGACAAGGGGGGTGCGACCGCGCGCGGCAAAGGCTTCGTTGCGACCTGAGTCGTAGAGGCTTTCCCACGGAAGTGAGGCAACGAGTGGTGGCTGTAGCGCCAAGCGGATCCGCAAGCCACTGGTAATGCCGCTTTCGAGCTCGTTTTGTGCCCGCATCCACAGATCGCGAATATCGCTCTGCATGAGCGCGTCAAAGAGCGTGCTGCCTGCGCTGGTGATGGCTGCTTCGCCCAGTACCTTGGTTGGATCGCTCATCATGTTGATCGTAGCTTGCCAGTAGGGTTGATGGCTCTCTTGGTCGAAGAGCCCCTCGGCTATTTTTTCTTGATATCGTGCCGTAACTGGGTAGGCCGCGGCGGCTGTTGTGCTACCACTTGAGCTATGAATTGTGATGTCGAAGTTGGCATCGCTTTGGTTTTGTGGATTGTTGTCTGGCATGAGGTTTGACGTATCTTCCGCTGGTTTGTAAGATAGGGCAATCAACTGGATGTACTCAAAATGAGCGAAAATGTAGATGGCTCACTCTACACTATGGTCAACCGAAAACTAAGACTTGCTGATGCAATAGAATCCTCTTTAGACTTGAGGGCAGATGCGGTTGTTGTGCAAAATTTATATTGTAGATACATAAATTATAAATCAATAGAGAAGGACTAAACAGTTACCCAAAATATACTCATACAAACATTATGCTAGAAAAATTTCAGGGCAGGCTGCCGTGGCAGCGCAAAAATAAGAGACTTCAAAATCCGGTGATGATGCGGACCGTGCAGCCTAATTATCGCGACCGGATTAGCGTTACCACTTGGATGATTGTATTCGGCCTCGGGTTAAGTACGCTTTTTCAGCTAGAGAACACAATCCGTTGGGACTTTATGGCAATTACTCCGGTTTCGATCCGCATGACAGAGCAAGGGATTGCCGCCCTGTTTTTAGCGATTTTAGCTGCCGCTGGTGCGCAAAGTGTTGTGGTGGTACATCCGCGTTTGTCTAGCCGGAATCGGTCCAATCTGCGTACGTGGCCATTTTGGGCATTGCCAATGGCGCTGACCATGATCACCGCGCTGCTTTTGCCTTATGTGCCTTCGCAGCCGTTTTTAGTCTTTGTGCTGTTGCTCTTTGGTGTGCTGATTGCACTTGCGCTCTTCTGTCTTTATGCGACTGTCGAATCTGGGCAGCCGGGCTATCGCCGATCTCGTTTGGTACTGAACGCATTGACGTATGGTGCTGCGCTGCTGCTTTTTGCCTTCGTTTATCAAACGCGCACACGCAGCCTGCTTTCTTCTTCAATTATCGCTATTACAGCCACTTTTTTGGCAGTTGAAATGTTGCGTAACACAACGGATCGACCTGAGCTGGTCTTTACATACAGTGCAATTGTTGGGCTGATTTTGGGGCAAGTAACGTGGGCGCTCAATTACATGGCGCAAGTACCGGATCTAACAGGTGGGTTACTGCTTTTGTTGATTTTCTATCTAACTGCCGGAATCGCACAGCAAGGTCTACAAGAGCGGATTACACCACGTGTGTTGTGGGAATTTGTAATTTTTACGGTGGTGGCGCTTGTTCTGATGGCGCTTTTGGGTCCAGGTTTCCAAATCGGGTAGAAAATGCAGTAATCGATACGTTTGTAAACAGTGAGCCGATACGATAGCCGTGTATTAAGAGTTAGCCTTTGTTAGTTACCTGCTAACTATTCACTGTTCACTACTAGCTGTTCACTACTAGCTGTTCAATACCTATCATCTTGGCTCCATCTACGATACTTTTCGGCACTCCGCACAAGACGCTTCGACTCGCCATGCCACATTCTGCGGCTCTCGTGATCATCGAGTAGAGATGTGAGTGTTTCGGTAAAGAACTGGTTGATTGGTGTGGGAATTTTCAGCTGTTGACCTAGTTTGACTACCGCACCATTTAACCAGCCGACCTCGCTGCGCCCCTTCCCACTATGCAAATCAATATGCAGACTGGGCATCTTTCCGCCCCGCCCACTTGACACCTGCCTACGTAAAACTCCCCGCAGGATCGATTTTGGCAGACGCCTAATAAGTGGTGCCAATATTCGGAAAGGATACTTGCCCATATTGACTGGCTCAATGCGGGCCGCGTTCATAACTGTCAGCGTTTCGCGCCATGCTTCTATCTCCAAATCGGCGATGGCATCTTCTGCAAAAGCTTGTGGCGGTGCTTGATCAAGTATTGCACTACTGGCATTGCCAACCATATTCATCAACAGCTTTGTCCACTTCATACTTTGTGCGCTGCGATAATTTTCTACGCTAAAACTGTGGCTGGCAAAGAGCTCCCCTACTTGGTTGAAAAATGGCCATACTGGTACCCGACTATTTTCAGGGAATCTTTGTGTTCCATTTTCGTTTATCCAAATAGATAGCCCGACGGTGCTATTGGGCTTGTCGATGCGAATGTGCCCGGATGCAAGAACGCTTACGGGTGTTGTAATATTGCCCGCGATGATTTGGGTGAACCCCGCCGCAGCCAGTGTCTCTTCGTTTCCCACTCCATTTTGCAGGCTCATCACCACCGGCTGCTTACTACCCCGTGCTTTTACTTCGCGCGCCAATTCGGCCGCGGCCCCTTCTGTGTCGTAGCTTTTTACGGTAAAGATAGCTAGATCAAAATCAAAGTTGTCGATTTCGATAGCGGTATCGATTTTTATCTGTTTATACGCATCGAAAATGCTGGCTGCTGGCGAAATGGCCGAGATTATTTTGGTGCTGTCTTGTTCGGTAACGCAAAGCCCACCCTGCTGCAAAAATGCGTCGACCAAGCTCTGACGCCCCGCCAGAGTAATCGTATGCGGTGATGATTCGTTGCGTTTATTTTCATGTTGATCAACTTTGTGATCCTCGGCTAGTCGACTAGCGACTAAGCCACCGATTGCACCGGCCCCGATGATAAGAATGTTCAAACGATGCTGTTTCCTTTGCTCAAATCAATGCGATGTTTTGTGAGTAGTCGCTCTCGGACGGCATGTATTTGGGCTATCTTTTCTTCCTCTGTCCACTTTAGCGTATCAGCAACTACATCGGCGATTTCGGTCAGCATTGCGGGTGTCATGCGGCCAAGCATGGCAAGCAGGGATCGCCGTGTGACTAAATCATCTAATTTGACGATTTTTTCGTGTGCGGCGATAAAGGCTATCTCGCCGCGGCTGTAGGTGGGGCCATCGGTTAGTGGCTGCTCATCTAATGTTCCGCTTGCACTTTGTGCTGCGATGTAGGCTGCAATGGCCGCGGCGCGCGTGCCGTACCGGTCAAAGAGCTGCTGCACCCGCTCAACCGTTAGTCCATGCTGATTGGCGGTTTGCTGGATCCACTTTTGTTGATCGATTTCTTTAAATGGATAATCTTGACCGCCGCCGATAGACAAATCGCATGTGCTTTGCTTTCTTGGACGCTCTAATTTTTCGAGCGTGCGATCCGCGACCTGTTCGGCAAACGCGCGAAAGGTGGTCCACTTGCCGCCAATTAGGTTAAAGACAGGCGGGCTGGTTTGCGCTGAATTGGTGCCACCCAACGAGCTTTCCTTGATGCTGTGATCACGGCTAATTTGTCCAGTTGAATCTGCCTCGCTAGAGGGTAATGGCCGCACGCCCGAATAGGTGTAAACGATGTGCGAACGGTCCACTTGAATCGACGGAAAGACATTATCAACAAGGTCGAAGAAGTAGGCGATTTCGTCGTCGCTGCAAATGGCGTCGTCTGGGTCGTCGATGAAGAGGTCGGATGTGCCAACGAGGACGCGATCCAGATATGGGCAAATAAGCACAATACGACCGTCGTCGTTTTCGAAAAACATTTCGCTGTCGCCGATGGCCGCACGGAGCTCTGGATGATCTAGCACTAAATGTGAACCCTTGGTGCCGCCAATAAAGTTGGTTGGTCTGCCCATGGCGTTGTTTGTAAGGTCGATCCACGGACCGGCTGCGTTTATTACAACTTGTGGCCGAATGTCGAATGTTTCGCCACTTACCTCATCTTGAATGCGCACAATGTCGCCGGCAGCACCCACGGCGCTGGCGTAGTTGAGCGAACGCGCCTGCAGATTTACTGCCTCGGCATCAAGCATCAGCTCAATGCACAATCTCTCTGGTTGAGAGATAAATGCATCGTAATAGGTTGCTGTATGCACAATTTTAGGGTTTATTTTTGGAAATCTTTGCAACGATTTGCGACGATTCTCAAAGGTATGTGACGGCACTGCGCTGCGGCGGTCGGCATAGGCATCATACATAATCAATCCAGCTTTGATCACGGCTGCTCCGCGTTCGGCTGGGCTGTCTAAAATGTTTAGAAATTTGAGCGGTGCGTTGAACAGCCCCGAAAAATATTTAAAGATGGGAATGGTTGTTGGCAGCTGTTTGACGTAGTGGGGGGCTTTGCGCAACATGCGATTACGTTCGTGGACAGCCTCGCGCACGAGCCGAAACTCACCATTTTCTAAGTACCGAATGCCGCCGTGTGCCATATGTGAAGAGGCTGCACTGGCACCAGAACAAAAGTCTGCTCGGTCAACTAGCAGTACGTCAACGCCTTGGTGCGCCAAATCCCAGAATGTGCCAATGCCATTTACGCCCGCGCCAATAATTAGTACCGAAACTTCGGGCTGTTGCGCTATATCGTCAAGAATTTCTTGTCGCTTCATAGTAAGTAGTTTGATTCCTTCGCTTGATTCTTTAAGCGGCTTTTTGGGCTCATTCCTGAGTTAGGCTGATCCAGAAAAATAATTGTACAGATTTCAGCAGCTTTTCCGAAGTAGCTTGCGGCCATATGATATATTTTATTTTTTGGAATGGCCTTAATAGGTTATTTTCGAACAACCTATATCTTACTCTTTTTCAACCCAGTTGAAAGTACGTTCCACCGCTTTTTTCCAACCACTGTAGCCTGCTTCGCGTTTTTCTTCTTCTATCTGTGGCTGCCACGTTTTGTCTACTTGCCAATTTTTACATAATTCGTCTAAGTTCGACCAAAAGCCGACCGCTAACCCGGCGGCATAGGCTGCGCCTAAGCTAGTGGTTTCGGCTACCATGGGGCGGATGACTTCTGTGCCGACAATATCTGCTTGAAGCTGCATCAAGAAGCTATTCGACGTTGCACCACCATCCACTTTGAGCTTTGTCAACGGCACGCCGCTGTCGGCATTCATGGCTTCGAAAACTTCGCGCGATTGATAGCAGATCGACTCGAGGGCGGCGCGTACAATATGCGCTCGGTTGACGTAGCGCGTTAGGCCTACCAAAACACCGCGGGCGTCGCTACGCCAGTAGGGAGCAAACAGGCCACTAAATGCAGGGACAAAGTAACAGCCGCCCGTATCACTCACGCTTTGAGCTATTTCCTCAGTTTCCGATGCGTCGTCAATTAGCTGTAGGTTATCGCGTAGCCATTGAACCGTTGCCCCACCCATTGCCACTGATCCCTCTAATGCATAGACGGGCGGTTGATTGCCCATTTGATAGCAGACTGTAGTAAGCAGGCCGTTCTTGCTGCGCACAATTTCTGTGCCGGTATTGAGCAGCATAAATAAACCTGTGCCGTATGTGTTTTTGGCTTCACCTGGGTTGAAGCATGTCTGCCCGACAGTCGCTGCCTGCTGATCACCTAGATTGCCACAGAGTGGAAGCGCCGCGCCAAAGGGGCCGTCGGTAAGGGTATGACCATAGAGTTCGGGGTCACTGCTGGGGCGAATTTCGGGGAGCATGGCGCGCGGGATGCCAATAATAGAGAGCAGCTCATCATCCCACTCGAGCGTTTCTAGATCCATCAACATAGTACGGCTGGCGTTGGTGACGTCGGTGATGTGTTTGCCACCGTCGGGGCCACCGGTCAAGTGCCAGATGAGCCATGTGTCTACAGTGCCAAATAGTAGCTCGCCCGCTTCGGCGCGTGCTTGCGCATCCTCTACGTTTTCTAAGATCCAGCGCACTTTGGGGCCAGCAAAGTATGTGGCAACTGGCAGCCCCGTTTTGTGATATATTTTCTCGCTGTGACCATCATTCTCTAAGGTGGTGCAAATCTTGTCCGTTCGAAGATCTTGCCAAACAATTGCATTGTAGATGGGTTTGCCGGTAGATTTGTCCCAAACGATGGCTGTCTCGCGCTGATTGGTGATGCCGATGGCCGCAATGTCATCAGCAGAGACACTGGTTTTTTCCAGCGTCTCTTTGATTACCTGTGTGGTGCGCTGCCAAATCTCAACCGGATCATGTTCAACCCAACCGCTTTGTGGAAAAATTTGTTCATGTTCCTGTTGCGCATAGGCAAGATGCGTGCCTGATTTGTCGAAGAGCATAAAGCGCGTGCTGGTTGTCCCAGAATCGATTGCACCAATATATTTTGTCATGGTAACTTCCTTAGAATGTGAGCGGGGAGACTGTCCGAAATTTTATATAAAAATTGATTGTATATAAATAAAGTTCAACCGGATCTTATGTAGTTGACAGAGTACGATGCACTCGACATGAAGGACCCACGCTGATTGGTGGCATTGTCAACCACATGAGATCCCAAAGAGCCATAAATAGATTGACTGGAACTGGGGAGGGGAATGGTTACGCAGCTCTCTCGTTATCTGTTTCAAGCGATATAGGTTGTCGTTCAATGTGACCAAAAACCTCAGTAGCTGTTTCAATCAGTAAATAGATACTCGTTGCTCCTGGATCCTGATGCCCAATCGAACGGATACCCAAATAGCTCGCCCGTCCTTTTGTTGCCTTGAGCGGAATAGTTTGCTGCATCCCTTCTAATGCAGCGGCCCGCGCTGACCTCATCGCCTGCTGAATGTCTGCACGATTTGCGCGCGACTCTTTTAGGGAGTGCATAACGGGCAGAAGTGTGTCGACCATAGTCTTCTCGCCACCTTTTACCATGCCGCGCTGCTGAATGCCTTTAAGCCCCTGAGCAAAAAGTGTTGTTAGCTGATAGAGTACAAGGGAGGATGCATAAACATTTTCTGGCGCTTTTGGTCTCTGTCCCCTAAATGATTTGGCTGCATCTGCGGCATTTAAAAAAAAGGCTGCATAGAGTGGACCAGCTGCGCCCCCAATGTGGTTGATCATCGTGATCCCGATAATACGCAACAATGCATCGGGATCACGGTACATTGTATCTAGGTCTATCTCTAACAGACGCTGGCTTAGAATCGTAACAGTGCGCTGCATGTTTACACCATGATCCCCATCGCCAATTGTTTCATCAAGAGCGGTTAGATAATCTTGATATTCAGTTATGCGGTCAGCAAATAAAAGAAGCCATTCTTTGATCTGTGCAGAAATAGTTTGATTTGTCATTGTAGATAATTGTAATCGCTTTGTTTTCTTTGTCAACCTGAACATAAACTCAACGAATATTATTTGAGATTCTGTTGAACGGATAATGAAAGATACAGTAAAAGACTTAGTGAGCGAATAGTGAGCGAATCGTAGGGCATTCCGCACTGCGAGCGTAGACTTTTGCCCCTGCTGGTATGCTATCATATAATTCTTGTCAACTAGGTTAGTAAACCAGTAGACAAGTTGACATTTAAGGGCAAGAAATCATCAATGGTTGAGTCGTATCATCCTCTTCGAATCTTCACCGGTTCTGCACACCCCGAACTCGCGCAAGAGATTGCGAACATTTTAAATGTACAGGTCGGTCAGACAACAACACGGCATCTCCCTGATAGCGAAATCCATGTCATGATCGACGAAGTTGTCCGTGAGCAAGACATTTTTCTCGTTCAACCTTGTTCACAGCCCGTTAACGACAATTTAGTTGAATTATTGCTTTATATCGACGCGTTTCGTCGGGCAAGTGCGCATAGCATTAGCGTGGTGATCCCGTACTTTCCCTACGCCCGCCAAGAGAGAATGTCAAAGGGGCGAGAGGCAATTAGCGCACGCATGATTGCGAATATGATAGAGGATGGTGGCGCGGATCGGGTCGTTTTTGTCGACATTCATGCACCGGCCATCCAAGGGTTTTTTAACATCCCGGTCGATCCGCTGAGCGCGATTAACCATCTGGTGGATTACTTTCGCCAACCAATGTTTGCAGATGCTGCAATTGTTAGCCCAGACGTTGGGCGAGCAAGCATGGCAAACAAATATGCAGATCTGCTTGATCTACCCTTGGTTGTCATGCATAAACGGAGAACGGGATTCAGCGAGACATCTACATCCCACGTCGTTGGTGACATTGAAGGTCGTCGTCCAATCGTTATTGATGATGTGATGGCGGGTGGTAGCGTTCTAAAGCAGGTTGATGCGCTATACGAACGGGGTGCCAAAGGTGGTGCCTATTTTGCCGTCACGCATCCTGTATTGTTGCCTACAGCATTGGAAACCTTGAACAATGATGATCGGATAGAGAAATTGGTCGTCATGAACACGATCCCTGTGCCCACAGACGATCCGCGCTACAAGAAAGTAGAGGTATTATCTATAGCGCCGCTGCTGGCAGATATAATCTATCGCATTTACCGTGGTACCAGTATTTCCGAAAGGATAATATTATCTTAATTCATAAGCGGTAGCCCCATAAGACTCCGTATCTTTTTAACATTTCGGGGTATAGGTCGCGCCAGCTGAGCGTTGCCGAACCCCGAGCGGATCGAAATGAGGCCAAGGCGGTACCTTTAATTTTTGAGAAGATACATTTCTACAAGCAGAAATGTGCGACTGTGCTGCGGTAAGGTGCATAGCTTAATGTTATATAGATGTGAGTTTAGATACGATTTGTTTGGAGGATATCTATGTTTGGAAGAGTGCAACGACCAGAACCTGATGCAATTGAAGTAATCATTGGGCCGCAAGCCATTTTCTCGGGTCAACTTCAGTGTGATGCAAGCATCCGCATTGACGGTGCCGTGGATGACGGTCAGGTTGAAACACCAGCCAATGTGGTTATTACAGAGATGGCGCAAGTGCGATGTAATATCAAAGCAAAAGTCGTGAGTATCCGTGGTCTTTTTCGTGGCGTCATACATGCCGAACGAGTAGAGTTACTGAGCGGTAGCCAAATCCATGGCGCACTTCACGTGCATAGTTTTTTCATGGATGAAGGGGTATCTATGCAGGCTGAGCTAAATATTCAAGATCCCGACGGAGGGGGAGCACGTCAGCTAAATGCACAGGCTCGCCGATTAACTGCTGCTGCACATGCGCTGCAAAGCCCAGCTACAATGGGTACCGGTGTGCCCGCAGAGTTCCCTGCAAAGTCTCCTGCTTCGACTTTACAATAGGGCTACTTCAGCAGAATAGGGCTACTCTAGAAGATACGTTTATGGATTTTACCGGGTTTTTTTTAGAGTAGCTTGGAGTCATACTGTATTTTGTTTTTTGGAATGGCCTAGTGCATCATCACTGCTTAATTTTTGAATTATTTATAAGTGCAAAGGATGCTTTCTCTATTATGGAATAATAGCACGGACTATCTGTATTTTTAGGCTTGACGATGCGCTAGCCCGATTAGGCTTTTTGAGAACTCATGAGGTTGTAAGGGCGTGATATATCGTGCCAAGCATAGCCAATACAACTCCCCCCTTTGCATCTATGATTTATGGGCACTCACCAGTAGCAATGCAATATCAATGTTAGGCAGGATATATTATGCCCTTGCAAATTCATTTATTAATACCACCAATTCGACAGAACTAAAAAGTTTTTATTAAATATCAACTGAAACCTAAATTTGAAACCGAAAAGAGGAAAATATAATGGGAAGAAGTGTCACGCTCAAAGGGGAAAAATCATTTGATGTATCTGGTAAAGCCGTAAACGTAGGGGACAAAGCATCCGATGTAACGTTAACCGATGGACTGCTTTCTACCTTTAATCTGCTGGGTGATACGGCAGGCAAGGTTCGACTGGTAAGCGTTGTGCCAAGTGTCGATACGGGAATCTGCGATGCACAGACGCGTCGTATGAACGAAGAGGCGGCTGCACTGGGTGATAATGTGGCCGTACTTACCGTTAGTGCAGATCTACCCATGGCGCAAGGTCGTTGGAGCGAAGCTGCTGGCGTTGATGGCGTGAAGATGCTTTCTGATCACACAGCCATGGCGTTTGGTGAAGCATACGGTACGAAAATTGATCAACTGCGCTTAGATCAGCGAGCGGTATTCATCATTGATGCTGATGATACAGTTCGCTACGTTGAGTATGTTCCTGAAATTGCCCAACATCCTGATTATGATGCTGTATTAGCTGCAATGAAAGATGTGCTATAAGCCATGAATTGGCTTGCGCTACTTATTGCTGCCTTCTTCGGCTATCTGATTGGTGCAATACCAGTGGGCGTACTTGTCTGTCGCGCCTTTGGTGTAGATATTCGCTCAATCGGAAGTGGGCGTACAGGAACGACAAATGCTTGGCGTGCCGCCGGTTTAAAGGCTGCGATCCCAACATTGTTAGGGGATGCGTTAAAGGGTGCAATTGCCGTTTGGATTACGACTCAGATCTACATGTATGTCTTTCCAGATCCGTCGCCAATGGTTCCGGCAGATGCTGCTGCCCGTCTAACGGTTCGCCAACTCTGCGAAGCGCTAGCGGGCGGGCTCGCAATTGTGGGCCACAACTGGTCTCCATTTCTGGGGTTTAAGGGTGGCGCAGGCGGGATCACGGCTGCCGCCACAACAATGATGATTTCGCCGCTGGCTGGTGGAATGGTTTGGCTAATCGGCGCTTTCTTGATCTGGTGGTCACGAATGGCATCTGTCGCTACATTTTCGGTCGGTGTTAGCTCATTTGTCATTCTGCTCATGTTAAATGTGAGTAAAGTATCTCAAAGCTGGCCATATGTGGTTTATGGGGCAATTGCCTTGGGCGCGATCTTTATTGCACTACGCAAGAATCGCGACCAGATTCGCGATGGTGTAGAGCGGATGATTACGATCTGGTAACGACATTTTAATTAAGCTGAATTAATCTAGAAATACTTGTATAAATAGCCCTTGCTGTTATTCGACAGCGAGGGCTATTTTTGTAAACTGTAAGGAAATGTTTGTTGATCGATTCGTCAAAGAAATGGTATTATATTACAAACAGAGTACAAGAGATATAAACGGCGATATCCGCACGCCGAAAAATGGCCATAAAATATTTTACAAATATACCATTATTATCCTACTCGCGGAATGTTCACCCTGCAACTGCGGTCTACTGATTAGTTTGTAACCAAGGAACTATAGCGGAGTATATATCTAGCATCACTATATAATGGTAGTAATAGTACTTTTGTCCCGTATATTATGGGAGCTACTTAACGTAAACTGTTTTCTTGACTATGACTAAATTAGAAAGATAAGTATTCAAAATCAAAAGTGAATTTCTTGATGTAGCTGCGATATACTGGACACTCTATTTCTTTTGGGATGATTTAAGTCAGATTGCCGACACTGTATGTCAGGTAGGCAGTGGTCTTCTGTCAGGCTGGCATAGGCAATATGTTTTATACTCATCGGGCTGTATCAATCTGAATAACATCTGATTACCTATCGCTATAATATTTATTGCAGCGTGACGTAAATCGAATGATCTGCACTACTCCCCCTTGTGCGGCAGCCCCACATAATTTAGGCTAATTTAGTAAAATAACTATACGGATTTCAGAAATTTTCTGGAGAGGCTCCTGGCCATGCTGTATGGTCTGTTTTTTGGAGTGGCCTTATTACAACCTATTTATTCGTGTTTATTAAACAAAATCTTCTACCACAAGAACAATCGTTTGTTCTACGGGTAACAGTGAGAAATCGACTCTACTTTAGCTAACTCAACTAATGATTTTTTAATAAACTTAATTAATTTTATTGCCTGGGCTCAATTTTTATTTATTGTATTGTTTTTGAGCTGATGCAAGACCTTATTATCATCAAACTTTAAATTTGCATAAGGAGATATACTAATGCGAAAGTATATTACCGAGTTTATCGGTACATTTTTTCTTGTTTTAACCATTGGCCTAACTGTGCCGCAGAACCCACAAATGGCCCCTCTAGCTATCGGCGCTTCATTAATGATTATGGTTTATATGGGTGGTCACGTTTCTGGTGGTCACTATAATCCAGCTGTTTCTTTAGCCGCAACCATTCGCGGTGCTATGCCTGGTATTGATTTGATTCCATATTGGATCTTCCAGATTTTGGGTTCATTTGCCGCCGCTTATGTAGTGATGATCATTACTGGCGGTACATTTGGTCCAGCTCCAGGTGATGGAAACGTATACGGTATGGGCTCTTGGATCACTGAAATTCTCTTCACCTTTGCGCTTGCACTCGTTGTATTACAGACGGCAACCTCAAAATGGACTGAAGGAAACTCTTTCTACGGTTTGGCTATTGGCTTCACGGTTGTGGTTGCAGCCTATGCTGGCGGTGGTATCTCTGGTGGTGCATTCAATCCAGCCGTTGGTATTGGTCCAAATGTCATTAAAGGCTTGATAGGTCAGGATGCTGCTGCAATGGGAAATATACCGTTGCATGTTGTAGCACCATTAATTGGTGGTCTACTTGCAGCACTCGTCTTTAAGATTCAAGAAGTAGAATAGATTTAAATAGTCCTATTTACATAGCATTATTCAAAAAGGTTTCGTCGCTGACGGAGCCTTTTTTGATCTCTGTGATTTTATCCGTCACTATTGACGGAGTCATTTTTCAGATAAATGATATGCTACTTTTTTAGCAGAATCAGACCCCGAATCGCCGCTAAAGGAGAAGAATACCATTACATGCTGGAACAGCTCCTGTCCGAACTAAGGCAGCTTGGTAGCAGCGCTGAACAACTAATTGAACAAGCAACTATTTTTACGCACCTCGCTTTATTGCTTGTGCCTGTTGGCCTCATCGGCATATGGCGATGGGGCGTTTGGCTGTTGCGCAAACTAATTGGATTGCGTTATGTTTCTACCCCTCTAGCGAACTCATCTTTAACATTAAGTATCGTTACCCCCGTATATAACGAAGATCCATTCCTTTTTAAAACAGCGCTAGATTCGTGGATGATAAACGCCCCAAATCAGCTAATTGCCGTGATCGATCATTCTGACTCGGCCTGTATCGCTGTTTTCAACGAGTTTGTTAGCGCGCAGCATAAGAACACGCTATGCTACGAACTGATCGTGACGCAAAAACCCGGTAAGCGGGCTGCTCTAGCGGATGGGATTCTCGCCGCTACGTGCGATATTGTCGCACTGGTGGACAGCGACACGATCTGGTCTGAGGATATCCGAGAGCTGATTCTGCCCCCTTTTGCTGATCCGGACGTTGGGGGTGTGGGAACCCGCCAAAATGTACTTGCACCAAATAGTATGCCACAACGCCTCTTTGACGTTTACCTCGATTTACGCTATTTGGATGAAATTCGCTTCCTTTCTGCCGCTGGCGATGCGCTGACCTGCCTTTCGGGCCGAACCGCCGTCTATCGTCATTCTGCTATTTTTCCACTTGTCGATGAACTGGTCAATGAAACCTTCTTAGGCAAACCGGTTATTAGTGGTGATGACAAATGTCTGACGCACCTTGTGCAGCGCGACGGCTGGAAGGTTCGCTATCAAGATGCCGCGCGCGTTTATACCCCGGGTGCAGACAGGATGAAGATCTTTCTGCGTCAGCGTCTGCGCTGGTCGCGCAACAGTTGGCGCGCCGATCTGCGCGCGCTGTCGAGTAAGTGGCTTTGGAAAAGACGGGCGCTGGCTTTTCAGCTAGTGGATCGATTGGTTCAGCCTGTTACAACTCTCATTGCACCTACATACTTTATCTTGTCCCTTGTTTACCAGCAATGGTTAACCACAATTGTCCTGCTTGGCTGGTGGTTCGTTTCGCGAGCAATAAAAATTTGGCCCCATCTAAAGCGGCGACGCAGCAATTTAATGATCCTGCCCGCCTACATTGTAATAAGCTATTGGTTTGCCGTCATGCGCATTTATGCGTTTTTTACCATGAACGAACAGGGCTGGATTACGCGTTGGGATAAAAGTCGCTTCAACAAAAATACATTTTTCGAAATGGTGCCTGGTTATATAGGTACAGGGCTGATCATTCTGCTTGTATCCTCGTTTATTAATCTTATCTATAGCCGTCAACTGCTGCTCGCTAGTATGCTCCATCCCGACGTCTACGCAACTGAAGCAGAGCTGCCTTTTTATGAAAATATCAAAAGTGACCGCTCGCTGGTAACGTTACTAGCAAACACCCCGCCCCCCAATCTGAGAGAAGTTGGCGTCCGTAGCTTATCGTCAACTAACCGAACTGCTTCCATCGTAGGCAACACGAGTCGAACAAATATTGGTCGAGCAAATATTGGTCGCACAAGCAGTAGCAAAACTAATACCAATAGTCAAGGTATCGATAGCCAAAGTATCGATAGTCAAAGTACTGATGAACAAAATACCGTCAATTCGAGCAATATTGTTGCATCCTACCGAGTGGGCCAGGGCGACACAGAAGTGCGCCTCGCCCGCAAATATGGCATCGAGCGCTCGGGCATTTCGGCGCAAAGGCAAGAGCAACGCGCCCTAGGCGGAAACTATGATCAATGGACTGAGGGAGACAAAGTTTCGCTACAGCTACCTTTTAAGAGTGCAGAAGCATATCGCCAATTCTTAAATCGTGCATTGCCGATTCGCGAAGCAAACGAAGCTCAAAATCATTCAATTGAATATCAGCCCGAAAGCAATACAATTGTAGTAAAAGGTCGGCTTTACACCGTGACGCTACACGATATTTATCTTGCTTTGAGCAATAACGATCTGCTCGAAAATGAAGGCGACGGTATCTACCTACTCAAAGCAAACTTGACGCTTAGCCCACATACCATGCTGTTGCTCGAGCATACTGACATGACATGGCTCAAGCTAAAAAGCGACTTGCAGGAATCTGTACGCATCTTTGGCAATAGCGGAAATGTTTTTATAGATGGCATTGCAATCAGCTCTTGGGATCCGATTAATAATGACTATGACCGAGAAAGTGCCGATGGGCGGAGTTATATTCGCGTCGATAATGGGCGTATGGATATCATCAACTCAACTATCAGTTATTTAGGCCAACCCCACACACGATCAAGCGGCGGCGGTGTTTATGGTCTTTCGTGGCGCATCGACAATAACAGCATGGTGGGCGAGCAACTTGTTACTGGCATGATCGAGCACAATCATATCCACAACAATTATATCGGACTCTATATTTTTGGCGCAACGGGTATGCAAATTCGACATAACGACATTAATAATAATATGCGCAACGGCATCGATATCGCTCAGAGTTCAAACCATTTTGTCGTTGAAGATAATGCTATATCAAACAATGGAAACTACGGTCTTATTTTTTCACGCAGTTGCTACGCCAATATAATCCGTAAAAATCAAATTACTAAAAATGCCCACTACGGCATTGTGCTAGACCGCGAAAGTGTTTTTAACACAATAGTAGACAATACCATCTCACAGAATCAAGACGCAATCGGCATTTGGCGCTCTAATCGTAACTTGCTTGCAAACAATAAAATTAGCAATAACGAAACCGGAATTCTGCTTAACAAAAAATCTGCCTACAATACGTTAATCGATAATCATCTGTGGGCTAACAAAGAGAATGGTATCTATTTAAATGATGGCGCGTACCATAATCAGGTCTGGCAAAATGATATCGAGCAACATGCTAAAGGCATTTATCTTCGAGCACCCGAAAATTTCGTACGCCAGAACCGTATTCAAGAGAATGACCATGGAATTTTTATAGATGAAGAGGCAAGCAATAACTTGATAACAGAAAATACTCTATCCAAAAATCGGATAGGTCTTTACCTCAAGACAAAACCTGATGATTATATTTTGGGCAATATCTTTGATGAGAACAACGATAATCAGGCAAATATGCGGATCACGGATTTGTGGTCAACGAACACAGAGGTGAGCGCAAATAAACAGTAAACATGCACTGAACCGCTTATTTGCTGCTCGTTACAACCGGCGTCCCCGCGCTCATCGCTTCGAGCACCATCATACCAAACCCCTCATATACGCTAGGGAAAATATACCCCAGCGACAGCGCATAGATCGCAGGTTTCTCTACATCCTCTACCCAGCCACAAAAATGAACCTGCTCCATCAACCCAAGCTCTGCGGCAATCTTTTTCGGGTCTGGTGCAAATGCACTATCCGCTTCTGGCATTTTTCCCGCAATCACAAATTTCACCTCGGGCGAGCCGCCAAGCGCCAAATAACGTTGATACGCCAGCAACATCGTACGCACATTTTTCCGTACATCAAAGCCGCCCAAATATAAGAAAAATCGTTCGGGTAACCCATATTTTTGGCACACTTCTGCAAGATAGGCAGCATCTTTGCGCGCCTGCCCCATCTGGTTCGGCCCGTTATGGATGGCGTACACCCGTTCACCTGGAATGCTCAAATGCGTCACAATATCACGGGCGCTCGCCTGGCTGACGGTGAGAACAGCGGCCGCTCGTCGCGCGCTGGCCGAGACAAGGGACGTATAGATCCGATTGAGCCACCCGCCGCGGTACGCGGGCAACAAACTTGGGATCAGATCATGCACGGTCACCACCGTTGGGCGTGGCTGCCAGTACGAGGCCGCCCAGTAGGGAACCCACACCAGATCGGCGTCGTACTGGCGTGCGGCCTGCGGTACAGTCACCTGTTCCCACCATAGCTTGACCACACTCTGCGGCAGCCGAATCTTGCTTCGTACCGAGTCAATGTTGGTTGATGCAAGCTCAATCGTTAGGTTCGGCGGCAGCACATCCGCAAACATGACAAACGAATCATCATGCGCTTTATCCGTTGGAAGCAGCAACGTGAAACGAGCATCGAGTGCAGAACGCAGTAGATGTAACAGTAAATGGTGAAGATACTGCCCGCTGCCCGCAGTATCACTACCAAAGTACCAGCCATTTATTAATACATGCATACCGTTTGGCTACCCCAATACTGATTCAATAATCCCAACGTAGCCGTGGGCAACAGCCTCTAAATCCGCCAGCGTCACCTGCTCGTTGACCACATGCGCATCTGCCTCGGTTGCTGGGCCAAAGCCAATCGTCGGCACCCCAGCAATGCCCGCGCTATAGGCTCCATTTGTGCAGAAACGATATGCGCCAACTTCTGGCGTCATGCCCAGTGCGTGCAGACCAGCCAGCGACTTTTCGACCAGAAAGTGATCTGCTGGATAGATCCACGCTGGATAGAACTTTTCGCTTAACAAAGTTTTATTGGTATACGTGACATGTTCACCCTGCGCCAGCTTCGCGTTGAGCTGCACATTCTCTAGCCCTGGCAATGCCGACACCGCGTCAAGCACCTCATCTTTCGTCTCACCGGGCAGCAGCCGCCGATCATACGTAACGCGGCAGATGCTCGGAATCACCGAAATCCCGGGATACGGATCCGAAATGATGTCCGTCAACGCCATAATGGCTGGCCCCATCAGCGCATGTTCGTCAAGTGAAATCGCCTCTACCGCTTGGATCACTTTCACCATGTCCAACACCGCGTTGTGACCCAGTTCGGGTGACGATGAGTGCGACGGCTTGCCCACCGTTTCCAAATGCACCTCGGCTCGACCCCGCCCACCGCGCGCCAGATCTAACCCAGTCGATTCACCAATCACCACAAAGTCTGGCTCGGTAATCTCCATCACCGTCTGCAAACAGACTCCTTCAAGCACCTCTTCCATAGTCGATGCACTGACCGCCACGCGACCCTTGAACTTGCTTCGATCCACATTGGCCGCGGCATATACCATGGCCGCGCATGCACCCTTCATATCCGCTGTGCCGCGACCAACAATTGCGCTGTTCACAATCTTGGCTTCGAACGGATCGTGCGCCCACGGCACGCCCGGCGAGATGCCAACATTGTCAATATGCGCATCGAGCAGAATGGTCTTACCCGGCGCGTTGCCTTCGATAATGCCAATCACGCTGCCATTTTCGTCCACTGAAATATGGTCAAACCCCAGTGACTGCATTTCTGCCTGGACACGGTCGGCCACAGCTTTTTCTTCGCCGCTCATGCTGCGCCGCTGCACAAGATGTTGGGTAAATTCGATCAATTTGTCTATATCCATAATTTCCTAGTTTTAGAAGGTGAGCCTACAGAGATTGCATGATAAGATGGTTTAAAACAGTATTGAATAAGTGTAACAGTCTGCTTCTAAAATAAAAAGGAGAAACACCGATGAAATATTTTGTATGGTTAGCCATGGTAGCTTGCATGAGTGGATGCACAGTGCAGCCCATAAATGAACAACCGGTAATTGCGAAACCAGAGCCAGAGCCGATCCCAATTAACCTGACTAAGATAGATTTGGTTGCGGAGGAAACAACATTTTTAAATTTGATTGAGACAATTGGAAGTGAAGACAGCCAACCTGCGCTCAAACGTTTTTATGTGATGACCGACACACATGGCATCGCGTGGCAGGGCATTTCGTTTAAAGCAGAGAGTGAAGAAGGTCTATTGTTGCAACCAAGTCAGACTGGGGGCGGGATCGCTGTTCGTATCGATGATCAGGCGGAGACACGGTTACCCATGGCGGTAAACTTGGAACTTCTTAGGCAAGTGGAGGTTGAGCAAACCACAGCCGAACCCGATGCGGCGATCACTTTTGTGCGCGCTACGCTCTCTGGCGATACGTGGAGCGTGACCGTTTCGGTTGATCACCCCGACACGGGCTGGGAAGATTATACTGACGGGTGGCAAGTGGAAACCCCTGACGGCGAGATCTTGACCACGCGAATTTTACTCCATCCGCACGTGGGCGAACGTCCCTTCACACGTGGTTCCAGCGCGTTCACGGTGCCCGACGATGTCACCGAACTTCACATCCGCACCCACGACCTGATCAGCGGCTATGCGCTCGAAACAGTTGTTGTCCCGATTGCCGCCGCAGGCAGCGGGCCACTCTATGAGGTCTTTCGTTAGGCGCTCTTTGGAAAGCCCAACAGTCTGTCGATCATGCGACATCGCTCTACTTTTAAACAGTTTCTTAGGCGATCATCTTTCGAAGCGAGTTTATTTACAGTCTACCAAAGACGTTGTACACTTGCGGTATAATATGGTGAATTTTCCTGTTCCAAAAAAATGAGGCCGTACACTCCCAAAAAAGATAAGGTGAAAGATGATGAAGAATCTAAAGTGGAAGCGAACTTTGCTATGGGCAACCGGAGCAATTGGTACAGCGTTGTTGATCGATAAGATCGCGATTGCAGCCCCCATTCTGCAAGATGTAACCGTATCGAGCGGGACCAATATTTGGTCTGTGCTGCTGCCATTGGCAACCGCGTCAATTGGTGTGGAGCGCGCCACAGAAATTGTGTGGAACTATGTCGAGTGGCTCATGCTTTCATCCAAGAGATGGTTGCCCGCTAATCTGAAAAGTGCACAGTACATGCAGTTCAAAAGTGGGTCAAGCATGTTGCTGGGCGTGGTCATCGGCATCCTCGTTTCGAACTATACGGGCATGAGGCTCTTCGAATATTTAAGCGAGTGGGTGCCTACATTTTTAGCGGGTGTGCCATCGGTTTGGGATGTCATCATCACGGGGCTGATTATTGGATCCGGCGCAAAACCGGCCCACGAAATTTTGGGGATCATTACGCAGTTCAAGCATTTCTTGGGCAACTCTGCAATTATGCAGCGCGAGAGCGCAGGGGCCGCATTGGCCGAAGGGGTGCTCAAATTGGCTGAGTCCGAAAGCAAGATGATGATCGATGTACCGGGTGTGGGTCCATCTCGTTTGCCCTCGCCTCAATCCGCCATGGCACCGGGCGGTCTAGAATCCATGGGTGAAGACGGTGAGGGAGCGGAAGAACTTGCACCATCGCGTACGGCTCGTTACGTGGAAATTCTGCATAACGCCACCGCGCAGTAAGTTTTGTTATTGCTTTGTTAAGATCGGGTCACCTATAGGCCGGTGTCGACCTATTGCCACATCAGCTAATCAAATATTTTGAATTCTCGAGCGATTTAAACGCAGTAGCTGGATCGTTGCGCGACCAGTTGGTGTTAAACTAACAATCTCAGCACCAGTTATTGACCAGATAAAATGTTGTGACCATTGATCTTTACGGGGACTAAATATACTTTGGCCCAGACCTGTGAGCGGATCGATAGCCTCGTCATGGTTTGATTTATTTCGGTTGCAGTGAAAGCAGGCTAGTGCAAGGTTAGAATAGCGGGCCACCCCACAATTCCTCATAGAACCCTATTTCTTTCTTTATTAACGCCGCTGTATTTTGCTTGTCGAGCAAAGTCTCGATGCGCTCTTGCACAGTTGCCGAAGCCCGAAATATTAGGGCTCCCTCCACTAATTCAATACGAATTGCATTGTCTAGCGGCAATGTCTTTGGAAGATGATTTAAATGTGGTAACGGGAAAGTTGGTGTCGCCATAGGAATACCTTTTTGGTAAAATTATTATATCTTCGAGCATATTCTGAAGCCAGTATAGCAGATGAATTTGGCCTTGTATACTAAAACTGTTAGATACGGTCGCACACTCTGAGCGTATCTAACATGCTATAAAAAAATATATTGTTAGTTCATCTATGGACGCTCAAGCGATTCGACCTTTCACGCCTCTCATGCGAGACGAAATTTACGATAGAAGGTTATAAATCACTAAAACTCAACCTCAAACTCGCGAAAGCGCCTTCCCGCCTGCGCCAACTCGCCTAAAATGCGCCCCGTATTCACATCATCGCTTCCCGCAACCCGCTCGACTTTGCAACCCGCACGCACCAAATCTGCCTCATCCTCAGCGCTAAATCCATCTGTCGATATCGGCCCCACAATTGTCACATATTCTGCATTCTTAGCATCGCTTACGCTAAAGACCACCGTCGGGCGGAACTGCTCCACGTACGCCATTGCGTTCAATAGCCGCTGACGATTTGATAAGAGCAAACAGTGCCGAATATTCTTTAATCCGATACCGCGCTGAATCTCTTCTACCCGCTCGAATAACATATCGCGCCAGTGGTTTCCTTGCGTCCATTCGCTGCCAGGGCAAACCGTCTTATTATCTGGAAACTCTGTATGACCCATCACCCGCGCCAGCGGAATGTGGCGCTCTTGCATCAACCACGCCACCAAATGCGCCCCCGATCGTATCTGTGCCGTCGTAGGGATACGCCCGTTCATAAAGCTGCCCGCAAAAACAACGCCTACACTGTAGCCGCTATGTTTGTAGACATGGTGACCAACCGTAGCAAGCCTGTTTGTCTGGTCTATCGAGCCATCTTCGTATACAAAATAGTGATAGCCAATCCCGGGCCATGCCTCCTTGCCGCGACTTGGATCCGCATTCACATGTAGATCGGCAATACGCTGCGGCGAGACGGTCGGCGGCGTCGCTGTGTGATGGATCGCCACATGCGTAATCTGATCCAGCGCGCGCGTCTCATATTGCAACGTTGGGTGGCGCGGCAACGTGTCCACCACATCATGTGTGGCTGGTTCGGGTACCGTATAGCTAATCAACGTCTCGTCACTCAGCGTGGTGACCTCAGCTTGCAATGCCTTCTTCTGCGCCCGCAAATCGTCTAACTCCGCTTCCAACTCTTGCGCTAGTTGCTCTGCCGACACCAGTGCTGCGGTCGACGTAGCTAGCTGATCGCGCAACTCATTTTCCACCTCGCTCGGATCATAAATGCCGCTCTCGCGCCGCACCGACGCCATCAACATATCCTTCCAACTGCTGCCTTTTAGCCACTGCGCACCGGGCGACGTATGCTCGATAAACTCGCTAATGCCTTTGATCTCGCGCAACGACACATTTGGGAAGTGATCCAGCAGCCACGTAATCAACTGCCCGCCGCTGTACAACTGCGCATCCGTTGGCACCTGCTCGTGGAACTCGCCCGCAAAAGCAACATTAATCGCCTGCGAAAGATAGTGCTGATCCGTATCCACTACCTTATCTAGCGGCTGCGTTTGATGAATAATACCATCCTCATCAATAATAAAATCGTACAAAATGCCCGGCCACTCGACCATATGCACTTTGGCAATTTCGACGTGTGGAATCCGTGGCGATGCGCCCGTATGATTGATCACAATATGTCTCACGTTCTCGGCAGGTCGATCCACATACCGCTCAGCCTCGCGCGGCAAATCCGTAATCGTGTCCTGAATGCGCAGCCCCGGCTCTACCTCTGCGCCGCGCATCTCTAATTGACCGTGTAGCTGCTTCACCTCGGCCTGCAACTGCTCGTTTAGCAGACGCATCTTTTCGCGCTCGCCCTGTAACTCGGATTGGCTCGCTTGCAGCGTTTCGTTCTTCGACTTCAACTCATCGGCCAACGAATCCATCTCGCTCAATCGCTGTGTGTCATTCCCGCCCGATAACACCGCCAAATTCAAGCGGATCTGCCGTCGCAGCGTCTCTTTCCACATTGGGCCATCGTAAAAAGTTGCGCCCGGATTCATCGAATCGGTCAGCTCGCCCAACCCAAAGAGCGACGAATCATCAATGTTTAAATTTTGCGTCAGCCACGCACAAAGCCGACTTGCCGCATCCAACTGCGTCAGCGGCGGCGCATCTGTAGAAAAGTCTCCTGTTAAGCAGATATTCACTCCGTGGGTCGACCACTCATGCCTAGGTTGAGCGACCTCTTCCAGCCCGCTCACCTTGTACACCTGCCCCAGCCGATCTACCACAAATTGGTAGGCGATCCCGGGGTAGCCACTTCGAATGTGCGCCCGCGCGATAAGATCCAAGCTAATCTCCGGATCCGCCCCCGTATGGCTCACAATCAAATAACGGATCTGGTTTGGATCACGATGTGCATATGGCACGCCCGAGCGCGGCAGCAGCAGACTAATATCGTCAAAAAGCGGCACCGGCAACCCGCTGCCCGTTGCATCTAGCCCGCTGCCGTTGCTCTCTCGCCGTACCTCGGGCGCTTCGACCGTTATCCAGCGCGTCAGCGGCGTGCTGCCCTGCTCCTTGAACCACGTAATCCCCTCATGCGAAAGGTCGATCTCTAGCGTATAATTGCCCGGCTCTTGCGGCAGCGCAATGCGCATCGTCTGTGTAATCGACTGCCCAGGCGCAACGTCCTGCGGCAGCTCTGTACGTAGTGCCCGATCGGTCGGAATCGTCAGTTGGCTGGTGTTGCGATAGTAATGATACCCTAAACGGAAGGGGTGTGTATCGGCCATGCTCCACACCAAGCTCCCGCTATTTTTTAGGGTGATCTGTACCTCGATCACCGCGCCAACCATCATGCGGGAAGGCAGCGTCATCGTGTCCCACTCGATACGGTAGGGTGGGGCATTGGCGGACAGTGGCGGCGGTATCGCGGCGAGACTAGCAGACTGGGCCGCGATCTGCTCGCTAGGTTGCTGACCGATTGGCGTCGGGGGCTGCAATGGGGGCTGCGACGATCCCGGCTGCGGATCCGGCCTGTACTGTGGATCCGGTGGGACAAAGGTAGGTTGCTGCGCCTGTATCGGCGGCACGATCCGTTCGGCATCGACCATCGGCTGTGCGGGTTGCGTGGTCCCCGGCGGAATGATGGCCGACTGCTGCACCCCAGGCTGATAGCCCCCGGGTTGGCCGAGCTGCGCTCCCCGCACAAGCGAGTCGGGATCCATACGTGGCGGCATCAGCTCATCTTCTATCCCGCTAAGCTCAGAGCCTTTCCAGCGGTAGTCGTGCGTCAGCGCCTGCGTAAAGTCTTCGATTACGTTAAGCTTGCCGTCAATGTGATATTTGTCGAAACGGGGCCAGCGAAAGAGGCAGAGCGAGCGGATCTGCTGGTTGTTTGGCTCGTTATTCCAGCGATCTATCTCCGCGTAGGCGCGCTGCACCCAGCCACCATTTTGGTCGAGCCAATAGCCAGCCTGATCGGTTTCGGTGATGAAGGCTGGTAGGTGCTGCATGTTGCGCGGCACTGCATACATAAAATCGGTGTACGCCCGAAACTGCCGGTGATAGAGTTGGAACGGGGGTGGCAACATTGCATCGCTCTCGATCAGCGCAGGATCCGCGCCGTGAGTGTAGGTGTGCAGCGTAAAGCCATCGCAGTGCATCGGTCCCAAAATTTCTAGAATTTCGCGGAAATATTGTATCCAATCCCCATTTGGGTTGCCCGGGTAGGTGCTTTGCGTGTTCCACGGGGCCACCGCGCCAACCAGCACCAAATCGTTCTCGTGGCCGGGCGTGCGGTGGATCGCGTCGGCGCAGAGTCGATAGCAGCGGGCGTAGAGTGCGGGCGTAATCGTTTCGCCTGGGCTAACAATTGCGCCGCGTGTCGTGCGGATCTCGTCCGAAAAGTCGGGCAAAATGTTAAAACGTACGGGCAGCCCGCGGCGCAGCGGATCCGAATCTTCGGGGTAGTTGCCTTGGCTGCGGGCGTGGCGTGCCCAGTCGATCTGAATGTCGGGGCGTTCGACCGCGTAATTCATCTCGTTGCCGATGATCCACGTTTTACAGCCGCGGCTAGTGGCCACAAAGTTGGAGACGCGGCGGGCAAAGGCTTCGTACATGCTGCTGTGTGGGATGGTGCCGTTGGGCACAAATCCATTGTTGATGCGGCACATAACGCCAAGGCCCTGCGCGGCAAAATAGCGAAAGTCCACGCCGCTCATGTCATTGGGATCGTGACCGATGGCTTCGCTAAAGAGTACCCAGCCGGGCTTGTCTGCGGCCAGCATATGCTCTTCCCCACCGGGGTCGTGGATGCCAAATATGTAGTTTGAATCTATCAATGGTCGCACGGCTTTTGCTTCTCCGATTTTGGTTGAATTTGGTTAAAGGGATTATAGCATACTGGGCAATGGGAAGAGAGAATGGGGGGAATATACTTGGATGAGGGGAGGATGTTGTTGCATAATCGTGATGATAAGATTTCTCTAATCCGCTGTAGTGCTCCGAATAACCACGCACAAATCACTTTGAATCCTATGCCGCAAGATAAATCTACAAAATTCCCACTCGGCGCGGCCACTACCTTGGCCCAACTCGAGGGCGACGTCCACCCAGTTCTGCATCGACTACGAGCGGACGAACCGATCTCGTGGCTGCCCGCGATCAACGGCTGGCTGATCACGCGCCGCGATTTGGCGATTGAGGTAATGCGCGATGCGAAAACCTTTACGGTTGATCACCCCAACTTTTCAACGGGACAGGTGGTGGGGCCAAGTATGCTTTCGCTCGATGGTGAGAGCCATCTACGCCACCGCAGCCCATTCGAGCGCCCCTTTCGTTTGCGCGAGGTGCAGACGCGTTTTCGCAGCCACGTCTTCTATCACATTCAGGGATTGATCGATGGCTTTATTGCCCGCGGGCAAGCCGAATTGCGCGGCGACTTTGCCGGTCCGGTGGCGGTAAAGACGATGGTGACGGCGCTTGGATTGACTGAGACGCCGGTGGAAATTGTGCTAGATTGGTACAACACGATTGTGGACAGCGTGACGCGCGTTTCTGTGGGCGAGCCGGTGAGCGCTGCGGGGCGTGAGGCGTACAATTCTTTGTGCGAGAGTTTGCGACCATCACTGATCGGGCGTGAAGAAAGAAGCTTACTTGCCGCCGCGAGCGGATCGAATCATAAGCTGGAGGAGAAACAGATTTTGTCGAACGCGGCGGTGCTGCTCTTTGGTGGGATCGAAACCACCGAAGGCATGATCTCGAATATATTTTCTCACCTATTTACGCACCCCACTGTACAGGCGAAGGTGGCCGCAGAGACAACGCTGGTTGCGGCTGCGGTTGAAGAATCCCTGCGCTTGGAGCCTGCCGCCGCGGTGGTGGATCGGTATGCAACGTCTAATGTGCAGCTTGGAAATGCGATGATTAAAAAAGGTGATCTGGTGCAGGTTTCGTTGGCGGGCGCAAATCGCGATCCAGAGATCTTCCCCGAGCCAGATCGGTTTGACTTGACGCGCGACAATCTGAGTAGCCACGTGACCTTCGCGCAAGGTCCGCACGTCTGTTTGGGGATCCATTTGGCGCGTTTGGAGGCACAATTCGCCATCGAGCAGGCGTTGATCCGTCTGACGAATTTACGTTTGGATGATCGACAAGATGGGGTGACGACAATGGCCACGCCGCAAGGGTTGATTTTTCGCAAACCACTGGCGCTGCACGTGCGGTGGGGTTAGGGCTAATCCAGAAAACTAATTATACGGTTCTCATCAGTTTTTCTAGAGTAGCTTGCGGTCATGCTGTATGTTTTATTTTATGGAATGACCTAAGTTAATTTCATCCCATAAATTTTGCCCCAATCGTGATCGGACAAGCGCTGAAAACCAACATGCTCGTAAAAGCCTATTGCCCGCTTGTTCTCTGCCGAGACGCCTAAATGTACGCCTTTAATCCCGCGTCTGCGTAGTTCGTCCAGCAACGTGTTGATCAACTTTGTGCCACAGCCTTGCCCTTGGCCTTCGGGCAAAATATCAATGTGTAAATGTGCGGGGTAACCTGCTGGCTCGTTCACTTTATTGTGGCCTGTGTGAATGTGGCGGATCATGCCCGCGTCGTGCGAATTTTCATCCGCTTGTGGCAATGGGTACGCCTGTCGCAGCGGCGGGAACCACTCGGTCTCGCAACGTTTGCCAAAGGTGGCCGTGTCCGCAACGCCGAGTGTGTAGCCACACGGTCGACCATTGTGTGTCAGCACAAAGGTCAGCTCGGGTTCTAAAATGGCGTACGGACCAGCGTAAAAATGTCCGAGCAGGTCGGGATCGCGGAAGAGGTGGCTGGCATCTCCGCCATTATCGCCTGTCTCTAGGCAGATGCGATAGAGCATGGGTAAATCTGTTGGATGGTACGGTCTGATTTTGAAGCTCATGGTTTGTTTTCCAAAAAAATTAGGTAAGGCACAGACTGAGGCAAAAGGATTCTGTTGAAGCCTAGTGGTTTAAACTTTCTCGTTGTACACCCCAAATTTGATAAGGCTGAGGCGAAGGCTGAGAGTGCTGTCGAGACTTAATGATTGGCCTGCTTCAATGTATATCCTGTGGCTTTCCCCTTTGTCTAGATCTTGCTCAACCCGCCCTCACTCTTCGCCTCATCTTACGCCTTCGCCTCAATTTTCGTCAGAAACCAAATCACCGGCGCGCTCAACAACGCCAGCAGACCGCTCAAGAGGAATGCCGTTTGTAGACCTGTCCGATCTGCAATCCAGCCGACGAGCCACAGGCCAACCCCACGCAACACAAAGTTTGTCGCGGTGAAAACGCCATTTGCCAGCGCACGATTCTCGGGGAAGGTGTCTTGCACCAGCGCCATGAGCACGGGCATAGGTGCGATTGCCGTCAGCCCCAATAAGGTTAGAAAGAGAATGGCGAGTGCGGCAGGTCCATAAAGAAAGCCCAAAAACATAAAGGGCGATATGGCAAGCACCAACACAAGTACCGGAATGCGGCCCAAAAAGTCGCTGACGGTGCCAGAGAAGGCAATACCAATGACGCCCGCTGATTCGAGAATGGTGAGTGCGGATGCGGCCAACCAAAGCGGCTGATTGATGCTGCGCCCCATCCAATCTTCGATCATGTCCATGATGGAGGCGAGCGTTCTACTTTCGAGCCACAAAGTGGTGTCGACCACGTCGGTTACGTAGGTTGGCAGGTAGATTGTCATGGCAGCGTTCATGGGCAGACGAGTGAGCAGAAATAACCCCAAAATTGTGAAGAAAGGCCAACCCTGTTGCAAAAACTCTTTTACCGAAGCGTCTCCCGGTTTGCGTGCTTTGAGCTTGATTTTACGCAGCTGAAAATATAGGAATATAGAGGTGAGCCACGCAAAGATCGAGAGCCGCCACATGCCCTCGAAGCCAAACCAAGTAAAGCCCGCAGCGGCAACTAAAGGACCCAACGCACGCGAGATCTCGCCGCCGAGCATAAAGATGCTCATGCCCGTCCCCACCCGCTTGCCCGAGATCGCTCCGACCAAAGCGGGGGCGGGCGCGTGCCAAACTGCCACACTCAACCCTGCACAAAAAACCATAAAGAGGACGGTGACGTAATTGTTTGCTAGCCCGATTGTGCTGATCATGGTTGCGGTGATTGCTGGAGCCAGAATCAATAAATAGCGGGTCCCGCCGCGGTCGGCTAGATAGCCGATCAGCGGGTTGATGATGCTGGGAATTGAAAGGGCAAAACCAAGCCACCCGATTTGTCCGTAGCTCAGTGCCAATTTTAATTGCAAAATGGGGAAGATGGCGGGCAAAAATGCGCTGCCAAATGCATCGTGGGCAAAATGGCCGACGGCAATTGATCCAACTGCACCTTTTTGAAAGCGTTCGTCATCTGGTTCTTGTGTCGCATTCGGATCTGTTTTCTGCTCGGGCTTTTGTAGCGTGGAACTTTGAGTCATGTTAGAAAATCCTGCAAAGTGATGCTTTATTTAGGTTTGCAAAGAGCCATTGTATGTCATTGACCAAATGATGGCAATCTTGCCAAAAACTAAAGAATCTATGGCAATTGTCGTATGGGATAGTGAAGGTCTACAACATTTACGCCTTCGGATGTTCCCACAGTGGTTTCGACAAAATGGCTGAATTTGGCTTGCTTAGTACTTTGGTACCGTTTCGCTCAAGCAGCTGCATGGGTATAATGACAGCAGATTGACAGCAAACACGAAACGTTATCATAATCACACAGAGTATTCATATGAACACAATTAACAGCTGGTCACCAAGTAAAAAAATACTCCTTGCCGCAGTTTGGATTTTTGCCACCGTTGGACGTGTTGCTTACGTCAGCCTTGATGTGCCAGGCGAGGCGATGAGTATGTTCATTATTACAGCCGTCGTACTGGCTATGATTGCGACTATCTTTCAAGCTTGCAACCATATGGCTGGCGCGTCGAAAGTAGCGGAACCTGTCGCTGCCCGATAGCCATACCGCTTTTGCACATAGATGGCAGAGCTCACTACAATTCATTTAGCCAAACAATTTTTCTTTTGGGAGTATAGGGCGGATCGAGATTTATTCTTGGTCCGCTTTTTTATTAGGCCGCGAACTGCTGACAGGATGGTCGGATGACAAAAAGCGACAAGATGACACGTGCTCCATCATCCGCGTGTCGAACAGTCACCGCTCTGGATTCGACCAGAACCCATTCGGATTCGCTCAGCCTCTGCTATCTGGACTTACCATCACCCTGTCACCTTATCATCTCTTCGGCTGTACAACCTCGTCCGCAAAACCCCCTACACCCTTCATCGCACCAATCACGGAAAACCTTACCTTGTCAGCTCCTTCCCCTCTCGGTTAAAATCCCTGTACACAAAATACTCATAAATCCACATCCATATCCATATACAGGGATCTCCACATATGACCACATCCGTCCTCACCAAAACTGACATGCAGCCCGCGGCTGATGAAACTACAGAAAACACACGCGATCTCGTCAACGCACTGCGCGGCCGCGTGCGCGGCGACGTGCGCTTTGACGGCTACACCCGAATGCTCTACAGCACCGACGCTAGCCTCTACCAGATCCAGCCCGTGGGCGTGGTGATCCCCAAACGGGCCGAAGATGTGCAGGCCACTGTCGAGATCGCGGCGCGCTATGGCGTGCCCGTTTTGCCGCGCGGGGGCGGCAGTTCGCTCGCCGGGCAAACCGTGGGCGCAGCCATTGTGATCGACTTTAGCAAGTACATGAACGACGTTATCAACGTCGACCCCGCCGCCAAATTGACCACCGTGCAGCCCGGCATCAACTTTGCCAAACTCAACGCACAAGTGGCCCATCATGGCCTCATGATCGGACCCGACCCCGCCAGCGCCAACCGCGCCACCATCGGCGGCAGTATCGGCAACAACGCTACCGGCAGCCACAGTATTTTGTATGGCATGATGGCCGACAACGTGCGCGATGTGCGCGTAGTTTTGTCCGACGCCTCGACCGCCCACTTCGGCCCAATTGATCCCAATCAACTGGCCGCACTGGGCAAGTCCGACTCGCTCGAAGGGCGCATTTATGCCGAGCTCCCCAAGATTGTGCATGGCGTGACCGAGCAAATTTTAGAGCGTTGGCCCAAACATTGGCGACGCGCCTCGGGCTACAATTTGGATCGACTAGCCGCTGCGCTTTTGCCCCCTAACGAACGCAGCAAGCTCAGCTTCGACAGCCGCTTCCGCCCGCCCGTTGCCGACCCAATGCTCATCGACAAATTCAACCTTGCACAGATCATTACCGGCAGCGAAGGCACCCTCGGCGTGATGACCGAAGCCACCGTCACCCTGACCAAACGCCCCAAAATGACCGGTCTCGCCGCCGTCCATTTCGACAAACTGATCGACTCCTGTGTCGCCATTGTCGATATCCTCGAAACCAACCCCAGCGCATCCGAATTATTGGACAAGCAGGTGATGGATCTAGCGCGGGCGCAGCGCATTTGGGCCGAAAAACTGCACTTTGTAGATGGCGATCCCGAGGCAATTTTATTGACCGAATATTATGGCGAAACCGAAGAAGAGGTCTCGAAGAAGCTCGATCACTTGATCGACACGCTGCGCAAACGGGGCTGGAAAGGCACAATCCGTAAAGTGCTCAAAAAGTCCGAACAAGCCGACATTTGGGAAGTGCGCAAGGCCGGTCTCAACCTGCTGATGAGCCGTCGCGGCGACTACAAACCAGTCGCCGGGATCGAAGACGTGAGCGTGCCACAAGAGAAATTGGCCGATTATCTGGGCGATATCCTCGACTTTTGTGGCAAGCAAGATGATATCCCCAACGTCGCCGTCTACGCCCACGCCTCTGCGGGCTGTTTGCACGTGCGACCGCTGCTCAACGTCAAGTCCGCACGGGGCGTGGAACTCCTCGAAGCCGTTGGGCAACATGCCGCAAACTTGGCCGTCAAATATGGTGGCGCAATGAGTGGAGAGCATGGCGCGGGCCTCGCACGTAGCGCGCTCAACCCCACCATCTTCGGAGCCGATCTCTACACCGCTCTTCAAGAAGTGAAGCGCGCCTTCGACCCTAATAATTTGATGAACCCGGGCAAAGTAGTCGACGCGCCGCCCGTGACCGAAAGCCTGCGGATGGGGCCAACCTACCAAACTATCGAGCTACAAACCGTCTTTGATTGGGGCCAAGATGGAGGCTATGCCCCGGCCATCGAAATGTGCAATGGCGCGGGCGTCTGTCGTAAGCTCAACTCGGGTACAATGTGCCCCAGCTTCATGGCAACGCGCGAGGAAAAAGATAGCACCCGGGGCCGCGCCAACGCCTTGCGCAACGCCCTTGCCGGACGCATTCCGCAAGACGAACTCTTCTCGCCCGAGATGTATGACGTGATGGATCTCTGCCTTGGCTGCAAGGCGTGCAAAACCGAATGTCCGTCCGCGGTGGACATGGCAAAAATTAAGGCAGAGTATCTGGTTCACTACTATCGCGAGCACGGTCTGCCCCTCTTCAACCGCATGATGGGCCTGCTACCGACGATCAACGAAATGCTCTACAAAACCGCCGCGCCGCTCATCCCACTGGTCAACGCGGGCATGAACTCGGGCCTCGGCAAAGCGTTCACCAAACGTATGGGCATCCATCCAAATCGCAGCCTGCCCGCTTACGCCAAAGAGACTTTCGAGAAGTGGTTCCTCAAAAATCCGTCCTACCAAAAAGCCAACGCGCCGCACGGCACCGTCATCTTATTCCACGACACGTGGGCCAACTACAACGAGCCGCACATCGCCCAAGCTATCACCAAAGTGCTCAGCGCCGCGGGTTATCACGTGCAGTTGGCCAGCGGTCGCAAGTGCTGCGGTCGCCCCCTCATCACCGGCGGCCAGGCAGACCAAGCCCGCCCGTGGATCGATCACAACGTGGCCTTGCTCGCCCCCCTTGCCGAGCAGGGCATCCCTATCGTCGGCATCGAACCAAGCTGCATCCTTACCCTGCGTGACGAATATCTCAACCTCGCCAGCGACACCGAGCAGGCAAAAAAGCTAGCCGCGGGTACGTTTACCTTTGAAGAATTCGTCGTAAATGAAAGCGAATCGGGCAGGTTTACTCCAGCGTGGAAGCCCAACGCGGGCAAGGCACTTTTGCACGGACACTGTCACCACAAAGCAATGGTCGGTAACGACTCTACGGTAGCGGCCTTGGCCATTGCGGGGTATCAGGTCGAGGTGATCCAGAGCGGCTGTTGTGGCATGGCTGGCGACTTTGGCTTCACCGAAGATCACTACGAGGTCAGCCGCACCATCGGCGAAGAGCGCCTCTTCCCCGCGGTGCGAGCGGCAGATGCGCAGACGGTGATCGTGGCAAGCGGGACGAGCTGTCGGCACCAGATTGGTGATTTTACCGAGCGGCATCCGATCCATTTGGCCGAGGCGTTGGGGTTGGCGGTTGAGGAGTGAGGGGGATGGCCCATGCTTTACCCCTCCTCAATCCTCCCCAGCTTGGTACCCGAGGGGCATAAAGGAGGAAGCTGATCGGGGACGCACGGATCTGGTCGAAACGCGAACCAGAGCGTCCGCCCCGTGACAGTCCCTCCACCAAACTGGGGGAGGCTAGGTGGGGGTTGTTTTGCCGTGGCCTTATCTATTCGATGGCCCATGTTTTACCCCTCCTCAATCCTCCCCAGCTTGGTACCCGAGGGGCATAAAGGAGGAAGCTGTTGTTGAACGCACGGATCCGGTCGAAACACGAGCCAGAGCGTCCGCCCCGTGACGGTCCCGCCACCAAACTGGGGGAGGCTAGGTGGGGGTAGCAACAAACTCAACAAGGTCACATTGAAAAACCACATGACCAACCTTAAACGCAACGACTGGCAACCATCACCACAGCTGTGGAAAAAGCTCAAACCACTCGCCAAACAGATGCGGAGCAAACCAACCGCAGCCGAAAACAAACTTTGGCAACGCATCCGCAGACGCCAGATCCGCGGCGTGAAATTTCGTCGCCAATTTGCAATCGAACGCTTCATCACAGACTTCTGTAGCCCCCAAATTAGACTAATTATCGAAGTGGATGGCCCGAGCCACGATTACACCAAAGCGGAAGATGCCATTCGACAGGAGTTTTTAGAAAGCTACGGATTCGAGGTGATCCGGTTTACGAATTTGGAAGTGCTGAACACGCTCGATTCGGTTGCCAATGTGATTGACGAGGTGGTGTTGAGGCGCTTGAGTGAGGTAAGTCCATAAATTGAAGTGTCGGCTGCGGAGACGGTGACCGTGGCATCCGGCACGAGTTGTCGGCACCAGAGTGGTGATTTTACGGCGCGCGAGGCGATCCATTTGGTGGAGGCGTTGGATTTGGCGATTGAGGGGTGATGGTAGGATTTACAGACGGCTCTTTTATTTAAGGCTCTAGATTGAAAGCAAAATCTAGCAGAAGAACTAAAGGATTTAGAGGTTACTAACCGTTCAACATGATACCCTACTGAGGAATATCTGTTACTAACCGATATCCACGGCCACGTATAGTTGTTAGATATCTAGGTTTGTTAGGATCGGGTTCGATTCCCCTTCTTAAACGACTAATTAATTTTTCGATTCGCCAGTCATAGCCACCACTAGTATAGGTATCTTCCCAAATGGAAGATACAATCTGATTCTTATCGACAATTCGTCCAGAATTCTGAAATAACAGTGACATAAGCTTGAATTGCTTGTTTGTCAATGGGAATATTGGTTTGCCACCAATTGTGACTTCGCCACTTTCAGCATCTACCCGCAACGAAGTTGGACTCTGTTGGTCTGATTGAACACGTGGCAATTCACCTAGAATCTCTGATGCTACCTCCCTAAGCTTTGGGTTATCAGAGTTAGTTACATATGCTGAAGAAACTAATTCGTGCAAACGTCCGCGGCCTTCTGCCCATTCGAGCAAATGATAGACCACATCCGAAAAATTCTCGCCACCCGCAATCTCATCCAGCCGCTCGTTAAGCTGAAAACGCATTAACTGCGGCAAGGTGCTGGGCGTGTAGGCATCCTTTATGGCATTCCACAACGCCTGAAACTCCTGCCCACTAACCTTCTCCAGCTCGCCATGCTCTGGCTTACTTGGTCCTGACACGCTGTCTATCCCAGAAATTGGACTACCACCTCCTACACCTACATTTTCTTCCTGTACCCTGAGCTTGGTCGAAGGGTCTTCTCCCACTTTTTCTTCACCATCACCATCCCCCGTATCAACTTGCTGGCCCTCACTTGGCTCAACCAAATCTCCAATCTCTGCTCTCTCAATCTCATCAAACTCAAAAATTACTCCATCCGGCGCGCGCATAAACAGAACCGGAATCCCCCACTCCAGCGTATTGTTGATCGCAAAAGAGACCCCACGTCGTGCGTCCGTCACTGCCGCATCCACGGGCAGGCCCTCGGTCAACGCCTCGTAAAAATTTTGCGAAAACTCAATGGCTGCGCTATCCGTAATTTCGTACTGCATGGCAATCACCGCAGGCACCCCACGACGAACCAGCGTGGCTGCGGTCGACGCAAAAATATCCGTTTCGCTGGCGTGCGCGCCCTCGCACGCGTTGAGCAGCGCCAAGCGCAAACTGGATTGACCCGACAGCAGCCGCGCCACATCCGTTGCCGTACGCAGGTCGCTCTTGCCCGCGGCATTTGCAAAGGCCAGCAACCCCTCGTCGCGCGTCTGGTCAAAGCCACCGTGGCCCACAAAGTGAAAGATGTGCCACTGCTCACTGTTGGGGCGCATGGCGCGGTGCAGGTCACGCCACGTCTGGCCCGGCAACCACTCAAGCTGCACCAATCCCTTTGCCACTAATCCGGCCAGCGCTTGTTTCAGCCGCTGCTTTTCCACATCGACCTTGAGTGGTGCCAAATCGCTGGGGCTGGCGATCATGCCGAGCACGCGCAGCGGCGGTTTCACGGTCAATGGGCGCGGCGGTTGCGCCACCTCTAAATAGCGGATCAGCGGTGTGCTGTGCGATAGACACAGATATTCATCTTGACGCGCGTCAAAAAGGTACTCCCACGGCAGCGCCGCCATCTGCGGATCTAGAATGCGCAGTTTGACGCGTAAGTATTTGCCCTGTGCAGTAGCAAGGCGCTTACTTTCAAAGAAAAGTGACCGCAAATCGTCTTGGAAGAGTGTACTGAAAAGTTCGTGCCCAAAAGTGCGCACCACCTGCTCATTTGGCGACAGTGCTTTACGCCGTTCGCCACCAGATCGCAGCAGTGCATTTTGCAGCGCTAGCAGCCGATTTTTCAACTCCAATTCACCCAGCATAAACTCGAAGTGGGCGCGCACATTGCCTGCCGGCGAGTTGATCACGGCCAGCGGGTAGGTGCGACCGTCGCCGCGTCCAATTTCAATATCAAAGTCTAGATAATTAAGCGTCATATTTTACTGTTCAAAGTGCATTGGTAACGATTCATGGGTGCGTCAACTCGCCCGCGCTAAATGCGCGGATCAAAGCGTTCTGCAATTCGGCAACGACTTTTTCGCTAAGTGCCATGGATAGATAAAGTAGGGAAGAGACTGTGTTCCTAGTTTATCATAAAATTGTGGTATTCAATACTTGAATTTGAGTTTAGCCAAAGGGTGCATTTTAGTAGGTGCGATTTCTATATCGCACAACATTCACAAACGGACCCACACCGCCATTACCCCACGACATTACGTATGTGACATATCATTCAACACGGCTCGTAGGGACATGAGTACGGCGTCCCGTGATGGTGCCATTGCCCATATTGTCTGTTCCATCGTTCTCGTGTCTGCCACGAATGAACAATGCAGGTTCATGGCAATGATATTTCGTCAACGACGGACACGCAGTCAGCGGATGGATGGAACGGAACGTGGTAACCATACGGGGCGCTGACTCCATGTCCCTACGGATTGCCGACAGATCGTGGATATAACAACGTCTGCGTGTTTACGAACCATCACGCTACGCGGAATGGATCAACACGGCTCGTAGGGACATGAGTACGGCGTCCCGTGATGGTGCCATTGCCCATATTGTCTGTTCTGCCGTTCTCGTGTCCGCCACGAACGAACAATGCAGGTTCATGGCAATGATATTTCGTCAACGACAGACACGCAGTCAGCGGATGGATGGAACGGAACGTGGCAACCACACGGGGCGCTGACTCCATGTCCCTACGGATTGCCGACAGATCGTGGATATAACAACGTCTGCGTGTTTACGAACCATCAACGCTACGCGGAATGGATCAACACGGCTCGTAGGGACATGAGTACGGCGTCCCGTGATGGTGCCATTGCCCATATTGTCTGTTCCGCCGTTCTCGTGTCCGCCACGAACGAACAATGCAGGTTCATGGCAATGATATTTCGTCAACGACAGACACGCAGTCAGCGGATGGATGGTTCAACAAAAATCGTAAATCGTTGTGGCATGAGAATTATAGGGGAATCAATACCACAATCCCGAAATTCGCACCCGGCGATCAGGCTTCATTTTCCAAAAGTCAAGATGTTTTAAATCGTGTATCCTTTAACAGATAGCTGTGGTATGATTACATAATCGAACGAATCTTTTTCGTTCTGTTGCCCGATACACCTTAAGTCGGCGTTTTCGGGCTTGCCAAGAAAGCCCCGACAGAAAAAACCCTAACAGAAAAGAAAAAGGAGGTGGTCCAATTCGCTCGGTCGCTTTATGGCTGAGCAATAAGACCAAAAAAATATCGTCGAAAAAACCCAGCAGAACTTTTAGGGAGAAAAATGAAAAATCTACGCATACTTATACCATTACTCCTTCTTGGCGCGCTGACCCTTGCCGCCTGTGCGACAGAGGTTGGAGACTCTGGTACTGAGACAGCCAACGATACCATGGTCACCTCTTCATCCGGGGAGCAAACAGGCACCATGGTCATTCGCAATATGGGCAATCTGACTTCATGGAACCCGGCGCTCACCAGCGACGGGGCCTCACTTCAAGCACGGAGCCTACTGTGGCCGGCGTTGATCAACACAGATGAAACCACCGGCGCACCGATTTCTGGCCTTCAATCCTGGGAGGTTTCGGATGATACGCTGACCTACACCTTTAACATTTTGGAGGAAGCGGTTTGGAGCGATGGGACACCAATCAATTCGGCGGATGTCAAATTCATGATTGAGGCGATTCAATCCGATGTGGAAACCGTTTATGAAACGAACGTTGAACAGATTGAAGCCGTCAACATTATTGATGAGAAGAATTACGAAATTGTGCTGAGCGAGGTCAACTGTGGCTTCTTGTCGGGCCTTAGTGCCATACGGCTTCTGCCATCCCACAAGTACGCGGCGGATTTTAGTGATTTTGAGAGCAGCGATTTCAATATGAACCCCGATATCAGCGGCGGTCCTTATATTCTTGATGAATGGGCAGCAACCGAGTTTGAGGCATATAGCGCCAACCCAGACTACTGGGGCGGCGCACCGGCGATTCCGAATATAGTCAACCGAGTGATGGAAGATTCTGCCATCGGCGTTCAAGCGATCCAGGCGGGTGAAGTGGACTATATGACCATGCAGGGCGATCTCTTCCAGCAGATCACCAACAAAGACAATCTGAAATGGAGTTCGTATCCGCAAGCTTCTGTCGGTTTCCTTTCCTTGAACTGGGCTGATCCCACGGATCCCCAACCCGCGTATGATGAAGATGGCAATCCGGTTGAGCAGACGCCGCACCCGCTCTTTGGCGATGTGCGCGTGCGCCGAGCGGTTGCCTTGGGCGTCAACACGCAAGATATGATCGATGCCATGGGGCCGGATGGTGGCACGCCGCTGGTGGGTATGGTCAGCCCGATTTCAAGCTGGGCCTATGCCGATGACATTCCGCGCTATACGTATGATCAAGAGGCGGCTATGGCCTTGCTAGACGAGGCCGGTTGGGTCGATGATGACGGCGACGGCGTGCGCGAAAAGGATGGGGTGCCGCTGGCGTTCACCATCTCTTATAGCTCTATCCTCCAGATGTTTGAGTCCGAGACCTTAATTATCCAAGATCAACTAAATCAGATCGGTTTTGACGTCTCTGTCGAGCATTACGAGTGGGGCAATTACCTAGACGAAATTTACTTCGGCCAAAAGTACGATGCCACAGTGATGACTAACAGCGATAGTGCCGCTGCCGAACCCAATACCTTTAGTGGTCTACTGCTTAGCCGCCGGGATACCCCTGGCTCTGGCGGAAATCTCGCATCCTACATTAATCCAGAAATGGATGCTCTGATTGATCAAGCGCGCTCTGTGCCAGGGTGTGATCCTGTAGAACGGGCTGAGCTTTACCAGGAAATTCAGCAGATCGCCCACGAGGATGTGGCCTATGTCTGGCTCTTTGTGCCTAACATGTTCCACGTGAGCAATCAACGGATTGGTGGTTTCGAACCGGGGGCAACCTGGGTCTACTATGGCTACCTAGACCATCCACAGAAATGGTTTATTAATGAATAAGTGCCAGGTGCAACGTCAAGCCTAAAAGTTCGGATGTATACAAGTCCGTTTGGTTGCGTGAAGGTAGTATCGGAAAGTACTGGGGGCATAACTCGTGTGCGACGCTCTGGTTTGCAATTTCTGGAACGCTCACTCTTACGAGGACCAACCCTTCGACCCTGCTCAGGAGAACTGCAACGCACACTTTGACACAGGATAGGCGGGACGCGCGTACGCGCGGATGAGGCTAGCGTGCGTTGCATTGACCAAGGCTTGAATAGAATGCCCAAGATTGTTTGGTCAAAGCGTCGTACGCGGGTTATACCCAATTGCGTGTACCTTCCGATGCTACCTCCACATTCGACACGCTTACATGCAATCCGAAAATCAAGACAGGTACACCAAGGTGACAGTCACTTAAGTTTCTTTGTTTCCAAAG
>Ga0209185_1000363_pt1 | contig 56398 bp, 41 predicted proteins | sample SidtaG_2_FD_187425 | JGI IMG/M metagenome (GOLD analysis project Ga0209185, IMG submission 187425) | Marine algal microbial communities from Sidmouth, United Kingdom - Sidmouth_Asex2 metaG (SPAdes) (version 2) | ecosystem: Host-associated > Algae > Red algae > Unclassified | place: Sidmouth... | reverse complement strand
GTGATCTGTTATCACAAGTCCCATTACCCAGTATGATATGCTCATCATCATTAAGGCTATGCATACTCGTGGCATTTTCGTTCTCTGTACTGTATACATCTTGGTAGGTGCTGTGGTAATCTTGAGCAAGAGAGGATGATATAAAGCTGGCAACTGCTATCAATATAAGTATTCGCTTTGACATATAATGATCGTAGATTAAATAGAATTATCTTAAAAATACATTAAACCTCAAAATTATTATGTCGTTGAAAACTATAAGTGATTATTAATTTAGGTATTTATACCTTAGCTTAAAATAGATCACAGTGAAAGAAACATATATCATCGACGGTTGTCGATCAGCATTTGGAAAATTTAGAGGATCACTATCTCCTATCAGGACTGATGACTTATTAGCTCATGTCCTTAAAGCATTAGTGGAAAGAAATAAAGACATTCCATATGAAGCTTACGAGGATGTCATCATTGGCTGCGCCAATCAAGCAGGAGAAGACAATCGTAATGTTGCACGTATGGGCTTATTGCTTGCTGGACTTCCGTGGTCAGTACCTGGTGAGACAGTTAATAGGTTATGTGCTTCGGGAATGTCATCTATCATACAAGCAAATAGAGCGATTAAAGCTGGTGATGGCGATATTTTTATAAGTGGCGGTGTAGAACATATGACGAGAGCACCATTAGCTATGTCAAAATCTTCGAGAGCATATGGAGGTGATATGAAATTGTATGATACCAGCTTCGGATGGCGATTCGTCAATCCTAAGATGAAAAAAATGTATGGTACCGATGCGATGGGTAATACTGCTGAGAATCTTGCAGAGCTATATAAGATAAGTCGTGAAGATCAAGATAAATTTGCACTGTGGTCACAACAGAAAGCTGGCGCAGCTCGTGATAGTGGACGACTGAGTCAAGAAATTATACCCATTGCTATCCCAAGAAGGAAGCAAGAAGATCTGATTTTTGATACAGATGAATTTATCAGAGCAGACAGCAGCATGGAGGCTTTATCAAATTTAAGAACAGTATTCAAGGAAGGCGGAAGTGTCACTGCTGGTAACGCCAGTGGACTCAATGATGGCGCAGCTGCTGTTATTGTAGCTTCAGAAGATGCTATTAAGAAATACAACTTAAAACCACTTGCTAGAATCGTCAGCTCAGCAGTCGTCGGTGTAGAACCAAGAATCATGGGTATAGGTCCTGTCAAAGCATCTCAGAAAGCATTATCTAAAGCGGGCCTTAAATTAGATGAGATGGGTGTCATAGAACTCAATGAAGCCTTTTCAGCTCAAAGTCTCGCTTGTACAAGAGAACTCGGATTAGAAGATAATGATCCTCGTGTCAATCCTAATGGTGGTGCCATTGCAATAGGTCACCCTCTCGGTGTATCCGGCACACGTATTACTTATAGTTTAGCATTAGAATTACATGAGCAAGATAAGCAGTATGGATTGGCTACGATGTGTATTGGATTGGGTCAGGGGTATGCTGTTGTTATAGAGAAGTGTTAGGTGTTATGGTTCAAGGGAACATATTCCCTTGGAGTGAGTGAGAGATGTGTGTTAAGCGAGATTTAACAGATTTACAGAATCTGTCAAATCTGTGTTTTTGGCTCGCAAGTTTTTACTTTAAACTATAAGTAGAGAGAAAAAATTTCCCTTAGAACAAATACTGCTAGGGGAAGATATCCCATTGGATAGTTACAATTCTATAATTTAATTATCTCCTCTGAGAAATTTATCTCCTTCCCCTGCTGCGCAGTTTCCCACTCTGGAAGTACATCACAATTATCCCAAATCCCTGAAAGCAAAGTATCTGTATATGCAGGAGGAAGATTGTTATCAATCATAGCCTGAGAAGTTTCTTGATGAGAATAATTTAATTTATGAAAGGTAACTCTTAGTTCATTGTTTTTAGTATCAAGAATAGCATACCATGTATTGGTATGACCATCATTAGCAGGCATACCTATTACTCCCGCATTGAGCCATACTTTATCATCTACCTTATCTATAAATGGTAATCCGCAGTGACCTGCGATGATAATATCAGAATCTTCAGCCTGCAGAATACTTTTCTTTTCTGACCAAGGTGTAGATTTAAAAATATAGCCACTGACGTTCTCCACTGTGCCGTGTATGACAGTGATGCTCTTTCCGTTGTACTCAAATTTTAAGTGATGTGGAATTGTCTTGATGTAATCTAATTGTTCAGATTTAATCTTTGCTTTAGCATAAGGATACCATTGCTTTGAGAATATATCACAACGACTACCTTCATCAAAATTACATCCACAGTCATCAGCTTGTTCGAGAAGATTAAGCTCTACATTGCCGGCAATTGTATGTATCCCCCACTCTTTTGTTAAGTCAACACATTCTTTTGGGTAGGCACAGTAAGCGACTATATCTCCTGTACAAATTATATTATTAGGATCAATTCCATGACTTCTTGATGCTGTTTGTAAAGCCTCTAATGCATGAAGATTAGAATACACTCCGCCAAAGACAAGAACAGATCCATTAAGCTCTCCTATATGTTTCACTACTTTTTCCATCTAAGAAATACAACTGGTATGAGATATAAAGTTATACATAATAATACACCTATAACATTAGCGGATAGTAAATCATCATAGGGGCCAGAAAACTGGACAAAAGGAAATTCAAAATTTAAAAGATGAGCGATACCAATTATAATGCCTCCAAAAACAGAAAGATGAAACGACAACTTCGGTGCATCCAAAAACCAAAATAAAAAAACCGGTGTCAAACCAATGACCATCGTTCCACTGATCGTCGTTGCAGATAGTATTGTAGGATTAAAAAATATCGGAATAGTCCCTATAAGGCACCCTCCTATCATCAATAGACGTCCTTTGGATATGGTCACACGCTTGAATAATTTTACATCAACAATCATCATCTTACTGAATGAATTAAATGCACTATCCAATGTAGATGCAGCAGATGTAATCATGATGAAATTAATCATTATCATCATCGTCGTACCCAATAATTGCGAGACACCTACTGCAGCTTGTCCATCTACGCCTACAGTACTACCGAATATTCCTATAACTGAGAATAAGATGATACTTATACTCCCAATAACCGTAGCAACGATAAAGCTATACAGTGTCATCTTAGGCGATGCAATGAAAGCCCTATCTGTCATCACAGGATCATGAAATGGATAACTAAATACTTGCAGTAATGCAACAAAAAGCAAGTTAATCCCACCTGCTGCCGTCCACTCACCAGAAGTGAGAATACTACTTACTGACATATCTTCTCGGGGTAATATCATAGCCAGAATCACAAATAATAAAATGACAAATAATACCATCTGAATCATATCAGTCAATAAACTCGATCTCAATCCACCCTTAAGTGTGTACGCCACAGTCAGAAGTGTAAAGACTATAATCGCAGAAAAGTATCCACTCGATCCCTGCTCACCGAAGTAGGTTCCTATAACCATAGAGTTAGACCATACTTCATTCAGTAATCTAAATGAAATCAAAATAGAAAACACAACGATTGCTGATCTCCCAAATCGATGATCTAAAAATTGATGGATGGAAATAAACTTCCCCCTTACTCTCATATAATATATAACAACACCTGCTACCAAAAATGACAGATAGTAAGCGGCATACGATACCCCACCTACTATACCGTAGGATAAACCCAAATTGGCAGCATTAGTGATAGACTTAGCAAATATCCAACTGATAACAAGACTACTCGTCAATAGCATAAAGCCTGGTTCCTTATCCAACTTAGAACCTTTAAAAAAATCATTAACGGTCTTAGCCCATGGAGATATGAAGAACAGCACCAGTGATGATGCTATGACTAAAGTCCATTGTATGGTGATGTCTGACAAGATCTATTGCTTAGATTTTCTTACTGAATACACATGTAAACTCATTAACGCTTGAACTTAATCCCAAAACAGTTTCAGAATTACTTTCATCTTTTGGCATTACAATTTATAGCTATTTGATAGTTTATTCTCTTTACTTTTTCTTCGCCAGAAGGGCGTTTTTTTTTTCTATTAGAAAAAAAACGAACCAAAAAATCCAAGGCTTTACCCATTTCTTAACGCTGAATAAGCTATTGATAGCTAAACACTTGCAAACTCCTCACTATGTTCGTCAAACAGTGCAATTGTTTTTAACGCTATAAATAACTGATTCACCTAAAATGGCTAAGGCCGATTAAACGTTCTCTATCAATCAAAAACTCTGTATTTCATGAATATCCTATTTTGCAAAATAATTATTTATATCATAGGTATCATTGTATATCCCACCACACTTTAACATTGATACTATTGCCATCTGTAGCTTGTGCTGCTACACTATAGTTGTCACCGTTGAGTGCTTCTTCGTCTGTAGGATAAGGCATCCTTACTGGAATCAAATTATTATTAAGACTAGCCGCAACAGTTTTAAATTCTGGAAATCCTGTTCTTCTATATTCTATCCAGCCTTCATAACCATTGATGATATTAGAGATCCACTTCTGTGTAATAATTTGATTCAATGGATCAGCTTCTGGTCCGCTCAATACGAAAGCAGCTGGACCAGCCGTTAAATAATCCTGAGGCATTTCTGTATTCCAATATTCAAAAGCCAATTCTGTAGCTCTATTATAGTAAGTCGTTGCATTTCCGAAAAAGGCACCTACCGCTGCTGCTTCGGCTATAAGATATTCCGTCTCCCAAGCTGTCATAAAGTTAGCCTGTAGTAAGCTTGTCTGTTCTCTGAATACAGTTCCAGAAAGAGAGTAATCAGATATAGAGACAGATGTCTCGGATGCGTTAGGGCCATTAAGTAATCCATTATATACGCTATCATCTGCACCCGTTGGCCTAAAGAATGTCTCTATTCTGGGGTCATTATATTCCACTAATATCTCCTCCATCGTTTCTGACAAGACATATAGATTAAAATCTCCAACTCTTGCTGTCGCCAATCTGAAATTATTAGGCGGCCCATCAGTAAATAAGAAAGTCGCATTCTCACTATTATCACTTATGAAGCCTCCTTCACTTATAAGATCAAAAAGTTCAAAGGTGACATTAGCTACATCCTTTATTCTCATCAGATACTTTAGCTTAAGTGACTTTGCAAATTTTATCCAATTATCCAAATTCCCATCATATAATACATCGCCTCGAAGTGTCTGTGTTCCTGAGTATGACTCTAAAGCTATAATTGCTTTGTCAAGGTTATCGATAATACCCTCATCACCAAGATATATATCTTCTTGTAGATCATAGACAGGAGTGACATTTCCATCTTTACCTTGGAGTGCTTCTCCGTATGGTACATCACCAAATATATCTGTCAATGCTGCAGTCATATACGCCTTAAGGATTCTTGCAGGACCTTCGTAGACTGCATCTATAGGGTTCACCAATGATGCCTTAAGTATAAGTTCATTATCTCTTAAGTTGGTATAAATGATTGGCCAAGGATTACCACCGAACTGTGGCTCTGACAAACTGTGTCTATCAAATAAATTAAAATCTACCGCAGTAAAATATTGCCCCAACAGATTACCTGCAACGAATCCCTCATAAGACATCTGCTCTCCATAATTATAGATGACTTGTCTTAGTAAGAACTCTGTTTCGACTTCTATAGGTGCATTAGGATTAGTATTGATATTCTGAAAGTCATCGGTACAAGATGACATTATTATTATTGCAATAGTAATAAGCGTGCTATATATAAATTTCATTGTAGTCATTATTATTTACTATTTTAAAAATTAGCGTTAAGCGAGACACCTACACTTCTTGCCGTCGGATAAGACATGTCTTCTACGCCATTGACAAAACTATTTCCTTGGACAGCTATCTGCTCTGGATCAAAATGTGGAATATCAGATATAGCGAATACGTTACGAGCTATAAAGGAAACTTTACAATCTTCCAACCTACTGAGAAATGTATTAGCTAATAGTGATTTAGAAAAATTATAACTAAGTTGTAATTCCCTAAGTTTTAGATAACTCGCATCGTACATATTATTTTCTTCATGATTTCTATCATAGAACTGACGGTAATATGTTTCTGGACTGATAGCAATATCATTAGCAACGTATACAGGTTCTGACTCTGTTCCAGTATTGATAACACCAGGAAATATTAATCCCTCTTCCGGTCTAAATTCCGTCTCAGCTAATTGTCCACCTACTCCAGCGAGTGCCTGCGTTCTACTTACTATCTGCCCTCCATAACGCCAATCAAATGTAAAGCCTAAACTGAAATTCTTATACTCAACATTATTCGTCATACCCAAAATGAAATCTGGATTATAATTGCCTAATTTCTTAAGATTATTATCCACAGTCAGTCTACCGTCTTGAGCTATAACAAAGTCACCGTCCTCATTCTTAAGATATCCCGTCCCCCAGATATCTCCTATCTCACCACCTTCTTCTACGATAAACCATACTGTCTGATTAGGATTATCATAGACACGAGAATAACCTAATGTCAAGGAACCGCCATCATTAGGAAGGTCTTTGACTGTAGACTTATTAGTACTAAAATTAAAATTAGTATACCACTTAACGTTACGAGATCTAACTGGATGAAGGTGTAGTAAAGCTTCTATACCTCTGGAATGTACAGTACCACCATTAGTCACTTGCTGTCTATATCCTGAAGATATCGCTATCGGTAATGAAAGTATCTGATTCTTATTATTACTGGAATAATATGTCAGATCTAATCCAATACGATCATCAAAAAATCTAAAATCGAACCCTAACTCTATGGCTGTAGCCTGTTCTGGTAACAGACTTTCATTAGCGATAAAATCTTGTTCAGAAAAAGTAGGATTACCGCCTACTGGTGTCTGCGGCTGGAATACGCCTACCGTCTGATAAGGATTAGTATCATTACCTACTTGTGCCCAGCTTGCTCTCAACTTTGCAAAAGAAATCAATTCAGGTATCTCAATTACTTGAGACAGCAATAAACTTGCCGACACAGATGGGTAAAAGAAACTTGTATTATCAGATCCCTGCGGAGTAGCTAATGCACTGGACCAGTCATTACGACCTGTCACATCTACATATAAGAAGTCATCATAAGAAAACTTAGCGAGACCATAGATACTATTGATCCTCTTATCACTATCATTCTGAAATACTTCAAGTGGCGAAGCCCCATTAGACAACTTAAATATGCCTGGCTGTGCCAGACCTATTGCTTGTGTCTGTAAGGTACGAGCTGATTGGTCTAATCTATTAGCGCCTACAGATATGTCATATCCTATCTTACCGTTGATTCTATTATTATAATTAATGAGGATATCGGTATTGGTCTCTCGGTAGTCTACTTGATGCTCAGCATATGCTCCATTACTGAATCTATTACTGCTGAATGATCTTCTGAATGTCCTATCTTCACCTGAAGAATCTAAACCACTTCTGAGCATAACAGATAAGTGGTCAGAGATACTATAAGTTGCAGCAATATTTCCAAAAAATCGATTTCTATCAAATGCATTTCTATTCTCTAATAATATAAAATTAGGATTATCAAAAAAGGTATAATTAAATGAATACTGCTGTATGCCCTCGAGACCTGGCTGCCAATAATCTCTTAGTGACTCTATATTCGTCTGCCTCCCCATCCATGCTACGAGACTATAATTAATATTCTCAGAGCCATAACCACTTGCTGGTCTATTATCAGAAGAAGAATAGATATAATTTAGAGAACTGCTTACTTTCAGCTTATCAGTCGGAGAAAAATTAAATTTCCCCGAGACCGTCTGCCGATTAAGATTGACACCTGGAATATAAGAATCACTTCTCATATCTGTCATTGAAAGCCTATAGCTTCCTAAGCTATTTTGATTACTTATAGAAATATTATTGATCAATGTATTACCAGTCTCATAGAAGTTCTTAAGATTATTAGGATTAGATATGAATGGTGTAGGTGTTATAGATTCATCCCCATAAAGGGCTGTATCACCCCCACGTACAACAGTACCGTCAGCCAATGTTACTGGACTATCAAATTGTGCAATATTCAATCCTGCATCTAATTGCGGACCCCAACTATAGGTAATGTTATCATTAATACCTCCACCTAATCCATCTACATATTCAAAAGCGCCTGAGTTACCTTGACCAAAAGAATTCTGAAAATCTGGAAGTGCAAAAGGAGAATCTACAAAGTAGGAACTATTATAAGATACGCCTAAGCCTTTACTTTCTGTACCATCCTTAGTTGTGATAACGATAACTCCATTAGATGCACGTGTGCCATAAAGTGCCGCAGCACTTGGCCCTTTGAGCACCGTAAGAGAAGCGATATCATCAGGGTTAATATCCATAGCGCCATTACCAAAATCTACCTCTTGAAATCCGGCAGCCGCTTCATTAGTCACATTAATGATAGAATTATTATTAATAGGAATTCCATCAACTACAAATAGAGGATTATTATTATTAAATGAGGACTCACCGCGTATCGTAATCTTAGATGTAGATCCTACACCGGTAGCACCCTGCGTTACCGTTACCCCAGCAAGTTTGCCAGATAAGTTATCGAGAAAATTGACTGCTTTGATACTTGAGATCTCTTCGGCCTCCAGCTTCTGTATAGCATAGCCTAAGTCTTTTGTATTACGCTCAAGACCTAATGCTGTAACGACGATCTCTCCGACTTCGAGTGATGCTACATCTAATGTGGCATTATAATTAGTCGCCTCCGTTACTGTGATCTCATAGGATCTATATCCGAGATAACTTACTGTTAATCTATCACCGATATCTGCTGAAATTTCAAAAAATCCTACATCATCAGTAATAGTTCCTTGACCACCTGAATCATTATATACGGTAGCACCTATTGCATAATCGCCTTCTGCGGTGATAACTCCAGACACCACATTAGATTGTCCAAAGGCAATCGTACTCAGAGTAAGTGCACTAAGCACTAACAATAATTTATACATATAAAAATAGTTATGAATAGAAAATATTAAATCAGTAACACCCAAACAGGTGATATTACTAAATGGAAATTTGATTTATAATCTTATTTGATTATATGAAGGAGAGCGGGGGTGCACGTAATGGCAGTAGCTTACTGTAGTAGGCCCTTTTAGATAATAGACCTACATGAGTAGTAGGAAATATATATGAGATCAAATTTTGAAAGTATAATCTTAAGTGGCGTCTGGTAGATGCTATCCACGTATTTAGATTCTCGCTTGTATTGATATCACTTTTAATATCTAAAAAATAGATACTTGTAGTCGTAGACATCCATTGATACAGTTCTGAGCCTAACGTATTCTGACACCATGATAATCCACGAAATGAATCAGCATGGAAAGTATCTTTAGACAATGTAAACAGGTAGACGCCACCATTCTTAGTCTGACCTATGGTATGATGTCCTATCTCAAGTTGTGCCTGTGCATTGAGAAGATCTTCTTGTCGTAAGTCTATACAATCATTACCTACAACGATGATATTCTGATAGCCTTGCAAAAAAACTTGCTCTACAGCATGACTCAGTCGAGTACCGAATCCAATGCCCTTTTGTTCAGCTTCATTGACCTCTATGATATCAATCTTGGATGCAGATAAGACATCCTTAGTGTGTGCATACATCTTATGTATAAGCCTATAATTAGCCCTTCGGCTGCGGCTGATACGCTTTCTGTCGATTTCTGACTCAGGTGTCAGCGTAAAATATAGTATGCAGTTTTCTTTATTCACTATAGTCTAAAAGTAATCCTATATATCGGTTATGTCCTACTATTATATTTAAAAATATCAAATGATCATACGTAATGCACTTTCATGACAATTAATCTTCCGTTCTATAAGCCAATAACGAATTTGTTCTATGGTCAACCAATGTTTAGAATTGATGTTAGTAGTTCTCTTAAGGTTCTATATTATCTAATAACATAATCAATACAATGGAAACAATTCTACTTACAGCCCTCAGTGTCAGCGTAGGCTTCAATTTAGTCTTATTCCTTATAGCCTATTTTCTACAGACAGATAAGTTGACCGACTTCAGTTACAGTCTTTGTTTTTTGATTATAAATGGCGTCTGTTTTTATCTTTCTGAGCATAGCCTGATAGAAATCGTCATGTTTAGTTTGATTTCTGTCTGGGCTTTTAGATTAGGTGGTTATCTATTTGTCAGAATAATGGCTATGGGTAGAGATGCTCGTTTCGATAAGTTCAGAGAAAAACTTATATCCTTTGCATCATTTTGGGTCGTGCAAGCTATCAGCATATTCATAATCAGCTTACCATTCATTATTTTCTATAGTGTCAATGATTCTATTCCCACACCTATTTTTTGGATAGGTTGTATCATAGCTATAGCAGGATTGATATTAGAATCTATTGCTGACTACCAAAAATTTCAATTCAAGAAAAAGAATCCTGATACCTTTATACAAAGTGGCTTGTGGAAGAAAATAAGACATCCTAATTATACTGGAGAAATTTTGTTTTGGATCGGCGTATTTATCTCAGCAGCATCTTATCTCAGTGGATGGCAATGGGCAGCTGTAATCTCACCTTTATGGATAATTCTGTTACTACTCAAGTTCTCAGGCATACCTCCCCTCGAAGAAAAATGGGCTGAGAAGTATGATGAAAATCCTTCATTTTTAGAATATAAAAAAGAGAGTTACAAGCTTATTCCGGGGGTATATTGAGATTGGCTTTTCAGAAATAGTATATCCTTAGGTCATGATACAATCGTGATATCACCATGACGAAGGCGCAGCCATCGCCAAACGGGAAACGTTTATAAACTCAAATCTTTTTTGCGTTTTACAAGACCTCCCTTATTTCTGTATAAATTTCTCTAATACTTGTTAAAATCGCCTTTCCAAAACCTATACATATGGTTATAGAATTCTTTTGTGGAATATCAACGTAACTAATAGCTTTCATCAGTAATCCCCAATTAATACCAGATTGAATGACAAAAGAACAATTTGAATAAAACTAGTCATATAATAAATTTTGAAATATTTTGGAAAAACAGCATTGATGATATTCTCTCCTACAATAATAATCATAGGTATCGCCATTCTCTAATTTATCCTCACTAACATTAAACAATTCATCTATCTTTTGATTGGAAATGATGAAATCAGAGGCTAAATAAAATGACTTAATATTGACATGGTATTTTTCATTAAAATCTGTTTCGACTAAATTTTTATCACAATCACAATGTACATCTGTCGTCATTCGTCCGAAAGGATCCAATTTCTTTATAGACCTATCAGACCCTACAATAACTTCATCAATATTTGATGATCCAAAATTTACATTCTCTAAAGTAGCGTTAATGAATTTAGAATTAAAAAATGTTACATCTTCAAAATTACAAGCGTTCAAGCTTGAACTATTAAAGTCAACATCATAAAGTAATGTATTGTAAAAGCTACATGAGTCGATATCTGATTCAAATTGAGAATAACTAAGATCTGATCCTACAAATGATACATTCTCTAAAGTTGTATTGAGGAAATAGGCAGAATCAATATTACTGTTTAATAACTTTGCATTTGTTAAGTTTGCACCTGAAAGATCAACTCTCTTTAAGTAGCCATCCCTTATTTTCACACCTTCAAGGTCTGAGTACTTGAAATTCCCTTGAGAAAAAACATAGGATAAGTCACTTTTATTGACGTTAGATAATGCAAGAAAAGTTAATAATTGACCTCTTTCAGGACTTAATTTTGAACCAAGATCATTGGAAAAGGAAAGTGATTTATATGGTTTAAATGAATGCGACAATGCAACAATTCTTGATTTAGTTTCGCCTGATAATTTTCCATTTTTTAAACTTACCTCTATCGAAACTTGATTCATTAAATCAGACAGTAGCAGCACCAAATCACCTTTCCTTTGTGAATCAATTAAAATATTTTGGTTCTCAATTAAATGATTTTGTTTTAAGAGTAAATAACATGTAAGTAGAGTTAGAACAAAAGATACTACTCCAAAATACGCAGTCAATCTGTATTGTTTACCCGCATCTAAAGAAGAAAATATCTTTGATAACTCTTTTATATATCGTCTATTACTTTTGATTTTAGATTTTTGGTAGCTTAAATAGTTTATTGAAAATCTTAGTCCAAGCTGATACATTCTGAATTGCCAAAAGCAAACCCATTAAATAGAGCTTCTCTTTCAATCTCTCTAATATTTTCTTTCCCGATATTATACTTTTCCAGTAGTTCAGGTAGATGCTTATTTCGAAAGTCCTCTGCAATTTTATCTATTTTGGCTACATCTTCTGAATCTTTAGCGTTTGGTATTTGTGCATAACCAATATTAAGCCCAATAGATTCCAGTCTTGTAATCTCATAAAAAATCTGTTTTCTATCCGCTAAAGATTTACCAAACTTAATCTCATTCTTTAGACTCAGATATCTTACTCCTTGTTCGTGGAAAACAAATCCTTCTATCCCCTTTTTTAATGTATGATCAACTACCCAAGCTGATGATTGATTTTCCCAATGTAACTTACTGGCATATAATCGTACAAATACTATATCAGAATCAGTTGCCTTTATTTTCTTAGAATACTTTCTAATAAGATAAGAGGTCAATTCTTTGATCTGATCTGTTAACACCGTATCCTCGACTCTCAAATATGAATAAACTTGAATTATCTTATACTTTGGATAAGTTCTTAATTTTTCTTCAGCGATTGTATGTTTATGTATAACACTAAGGTCATTGTTAGTACTTGATGTTATTTGTTTAAACCAATTGAACATATTTTAATTTATTAAGATAAACTTTAAAGTATTGTTTATTTCAATTAAAAAGCTCCCTTCCAGAAATTCAAGCTCCACTGCATTAGGAGCACCGAATTCAAAAGGGATGACTCTATTAAAATAGTCTTGACTAATTGCCCTAACCCCAAATAATAATGAGATTAAAACTATAAATATTTTAATATTAGACTTCATAATGATTCGTTACTAAGTAGTAAACTCAATTTAAGTCTTTATCTATCAGCAAACAAATTAATAAGCAGCAATAAATTACTCTATACCCTACCCATACAAAGGCACCCCATCAAGATCATGTGTCAATACATCTGTCATGTAAGCAAAGAATGGTTGTATGTCTTTATAGACCTTATTCACTTTCTTAATGAAATCTGGTGACAAAACTTCCTTGTCACTAAACTCATGAAAAACATACATCGACTTATATCTTAGAAGATCTATAGCGGGATGTTCTTTATCAAATCCTTTGGGAGAAGTTTTTAGTTGAGCACCTTGTAGCTCTCCGAATGTATCTTTGAATTTTTTAGACTTTAATATTTTTCTTAGTGGCTTATCATCAGCAGCGATTTGCTCTCGGATAAGCTTTAAGTCTGAGGCTTCGGGATTATAGAATCCGCCACCGACAAAGCTGGCTCCGGGTTCTATCTTAAGATAATATCCACCCCGCCTGTAGTCACCTGCTCTTCCAAACGACATTCTAAAGTTAGAAGAGTAAGGCGTCTTGTCTTTAGAGAATCGGACATCACGATATATTCTAAATAACTTTTTTCGTTCTATCTCATCGTACTTACTTAGATCAGAGTGTACCGATTCCATAAAGTCTTTGATCTCAGCTTGCGCCGTATCATACCGATCTTTATTTTCCTTAAACCAATCTCTATTATTATTTGCCCTTATATCTTTTAAGAACTTGAAAGTAGTTTTCGTTATCGTGGCCATAGTGTGTTATTATAAGGCAAATATAGAATTCTATTGGTTGACATATTCACAGTTATAAAAAGTAGGGTGTTTATTAGAAAAATCATTATGACATAGATTTTACTATCTTGGAATCTGAATTTTTATTAGATCAATGTTCTACAAGAAAATAAGCAACATATTAGGCCCCGGGTTACTATTCGCAAGTACAGCGATCGGGGTTTCTCATCTTGTGCAGAGTACAAGAGCAGGTGCTAATTATGGATTTGCATTATTAGGAATTATTATCGCTGCCAACGTATTCAAGTATCCATTTTTTGAATATGGATCTCGATATGCCAGCGCTACTGGCGAGAGTCTTATAGATGGCTATAAGAAATTAGGTAAACCTGTTATTTGGATTTATTTCTTAGTGACTTTAGGGTCTATGTTTTTTGTGACTTCCGCAGTAGGGTTTGTGACAGTAGGATTCTTAGATAACTTATTTAATATATCAGCGTGGTGGCCAGAATTCAAATTATTCCCAACCTTATTATTATTTACCATTTGTTCTGGTATACTCCTCATTGGCAAATTTAACATACTTGATCATCTCATCAAGATAATAGGCGTCGTATTATTGCTCTCTACTTTATTAGCTTTCATACTAACGCTAATACATGGGCCTATAGAAAAAATTGATGGTTTTATTAAACCAGAAATTTTTGATGAGCTAGGCATACTATTCGTTATAGCACTAATGGGATGGATGCCTACAGCACTTGACCTGTGTACATGGAATAGCTTATGGACGATAGAAAAAATAAAGACAAGTGGTTATAAGCCAAGCTTAAAAGAGACTTTGTTTGAATTTAATTTAGGTTATGGGATGGCGGCTGGATTATCTATTTGCTTCCTGACGATGGGTGCCTATTTTCTTTATGGTTCCGGTATATCCATGCCATCAGGAAGCGGAGCATTTGCAAGTCAAGTGGTGACACTATATACAAATACTATAGGCGACTGGAGCTACATCATCATATCTGCATCCGCATTCTCGATTATGTTTAGCACCAGTATAACTGTATTCGATGGTTATGCCAGAGCATTAGAAAGAACTACCGAAATATTATTTCTATCAGATAAAGAAGCGAAGCAAGCTCTTAATAATTCTAAGGCATATAATGCTTCCCTGATTGTTCTGAGCATAGGATCATTTCTAATTATTGCATTGTTTCTTAAGCACTTCAAAGTACTGATCGATCTGGCAACGACGATATCATTTCTTATAGCACCATTCGTAGCTGTTGTCAATCTGATATTAGTTCAGAAGAAGTATGTAGGCGCAGAAGCTGTACCTCCGTTATGGATGAGAATTCTGAGTTATATTGGAATTATATTCTTATCAGGATTTGCCATTTTCTTTCTTTATGTGAAATTCATTGGGTAGGAATAATGGGTAGTGATTAATGGTGAATGGTTAAAGTCTCATAGAATTCCTCGACAGATTTTACCCATTATATATTCGTTACTCAAATAAATCTATACCATTATCGATTTCAACTTTAGCTGACTCAACCATATACATGTTTTCACAACTTGGACATACTAAGTAATATTTATAAAAATATTTTTTCTTCTTTTTAATTTTATGCTTTTTAGAAATTCGTTTAATTACAGAAGTTCCACACTTTCTACACGAATCTCCTTCCTTCAGAACTTTACCATAATTCTCTCCTCTTTCTAATCTATTTAGGTATTCTCTATCAACCAATTTATTTGTCAATTCTATACCTTGCGTTGCAAGCTCATCACATCGTTCATTTTCTGAATGCCCATTATGTCCTTTAACCCAATTAAATCTGACTTCATGCTCATCCAGAAGAATCAACAACCTTTCCCATAAATCAATATTCTCAGCTTTGTCTTTATTTTTAAACCAATTGTTATTTTTCCACTTAAATACCCACTTTAAATTTATCGAATCAACAACATATTTTGAATCCGAATAGACCTCGACATTTGACCTCTTTTTTAATTCTTCAAGACCTACGACCACAGCTAATATTTCCATACGATTATTAGTAGTCAACTCATAACCTCGAAATATTTCTTTCCGATGTTCTTTATATTTCAATACAACTCCTAAACCACCAACTCCAGGGTTCGGATCTGCTCCGCCATCAGTAAATAATTGAATTTTTGGTAACAACTCTTTCATATAAAGCAAGTTTTTTTTGACTACAAGCCTTTATTTATTGTATCAATGTATTATACCATTTAATATTCAAATTGCCGTGTATATTTAGTATTAATCTTCATTATATATTGCTTAAAAACCTCGTCTTCGTTCCTAAGCATGTCTCTCACTTTCCTTGGCATGATATTATAAGAACTGTAGGAAACAGAGTGCTTTTTTTACATATCTCACATTTATATTTTTTCATCTTAGCTTATCTATAACTAATAAATATCACTTAGTCCTCCCCAAAAACCTCCCTTAGATCTATCTCTAAATCAGGAATCAAAATAGGCTTCATAATCTCATCTTCAGTATATACTTTAATACGATTATACTTACCCGATTCTAAGAAGAATACTTCAACTAGCTTCTCATTAGGCATCACTATCCAATATTCTGATACACCAGATTCTTCGTAGATACTATATTTGTCATTAAGGTCTTTCTTAGAAGTAGAAGGAGACAATATCTCTACTATAAGATCTGGAGCGCCTGTGCACCCAGCTGCATCTATCTTACTCAGATCACATATTATACAAATATCTGGTTGCACTACAGTAGTTGCTGTATTCTTCTTTTGGTTCTCCACTGGTAATACTACATCAAAAGGTGCATTGTAGACCTTACAAGATTTGCCTTTCAAGTAATTACTAATGAGCACCAATAATTCTCGACTGATATCTTGATGAAAAGATGCAGGTGCAGGTGTCATCTTATATATCTTACCACGTATCAGTTCTACCATATGATCGTACTCGAACTTAAGGTAATCAGCATAGGTATATTGTACATCATAAAGTACATCAGGTTCTTTGGCAGTATCTATTATTTTATCTTCCATAATTTAGTTAGTACTACTCAATTTCAAAAACCTCCTTAAGATCAATCTCCAAGTCAGAAAATAATATAGGTGTGATAATCTCATCTGAAGTATATACTTTGACACGCATGTATTTACCTGATTCTAAGTAGAAAACTTCTACTATTTTCTCATTAGGCATGACTATCCAATATTCAGATACGCCGGATTCTTCATAAATACTATATTTGTCATTAAGGTCTTTCTTAGAAGTAGAAGGAGACAATATCTCTACTACAAGATCTGGAGCTCCTGTGCACCCAGCTGCATCTATCTTATCAAGGTTACAAATTACACATAAGTCAGGCTGCACTACAGTTGTAGCTGTATGCTTTTTTTGATTCTCTACTGGCAGCACTACATCGAATGGAGCAATGTAAATCTTACAAGGTTTTCCTTTTAAATAATTCTTGAAATAAGTAAAAATCTCTCCACATATATCTTGATGATATGAAGCAGGCGCTGGTGTCATTTTAAATATCTTACCACGTATCAGTTCTACCATGTGATCGTACTCGAACTTAAGATAATCAGCATAGGTATAATGATCATCATATGAGATAGAAGGTTCTCTGGTTATATCTTTGACTTTGTCTTCCATTGATATAAATATAAGACTTTTGGCAGAAATAATTTTTCTGATAATGGTAGACTCTCATGGAATATAAAAAGAGCCCGTTGATATCAATCAGCGAGCTCTTTATAAATCTTAGCGTTTCTAATTTATTTTATAACTAAGAACTTCTTAGTTTTTATTTGGCGTCCTACTGTAACTCTCATATAGTATAATCCTTCATTTAAATTATCTAAAGAGATATCAGTTCTCATTTTATTGTTATTGCTGAGAGTAGTGACAAGTCTGCTATTACTATCATAAATCTCTATACTTATAGGATCCTGTGATGGTTCCATAAGCTCTACACTTATCATCTCTGATGATGGCACTGGGAATAATCTATAAGAGAATTCTATCGGATTATTAGGCGTAGTAATATTACTCATGCATAATCCAGAAGTTCCTATGGACCAATCCGTAGAAGCATCACCTTGTCCATCATACAGTAGACTGTTAGGAGCTGTAAAGCTTGATACAGCATCACCTGCTGTCCATATACCTGCACCTATTGCGATATTAGTCCTGAGGTGCATGGCACTACCCCACTGTACATAGTCAACGATAGATTGATTACTACCGAAGTTACCATCTATATACAATGCCATCTCTCCATCTAATGTATCGATTACAATATCAGCAAGATTAATAACTACGAACTCGCCAGGAGCAAGCATCAATTCTCCACAGTTGACATCAGCAGCGACAATCTCTTGATAATCTCCATCATTACATAATTGATAACCTGTCAGGTTAAGGGTATCAGCACCCATATTAGTTATCTCGACCATACCCGCCGAAGTTATCTCATTGATAACAGCTATACCAGGACAATCTTCTTTAGTTACAGTAATAGCATTGCCGGATATATCTGCACACTGAGAAGATAACATGCCTACGAATAATGTATCTCCTACTGTTGCCGTAAGCATACCCGTATAAGATATACCCCATACTCTGCACACACCCGATAAGTTATCGCTGAAAGTATATGTATTAGAGCTTAAGACAGTATCTATAACATTAAAAGTATCAGTTACAACATACACATATGGTGTTGCATTACTCGATGTGTTAAAAGTGAGCATCTCATCGACACCATCATTATTACATATAATCGTGTCTTGTGTTCCACCCATTAGACTTAAGGTACCTCCTATCACAGATATTCTTTCTACCAAAATTGCATTAGACAACAAGAAGCAACCGTCTACTTCATCTAAATCTTGTCCTGACTCAAGACCTGTAATTGTCCCAGTATAGACTATGCTGTAGACTGAACATAATCCTGAACCGAATCCTTCAAAGTTAAAGTTATCATCATCTAACACTTGTAGTATTGTACCCATACTATCAACAACAAGATAATTCTGATCGTCTCCAAGGGTATCTATTAACACCACATCCAATATATCAGCTATGCCGTCACCGACACAGAACTGAGCCATCGTATCACCTCCAGCTGTAGTAAGTGATCCACCATTCAATTGTTTTTTAGCTACAGTAACTTCATTAGAAAGTGTATAACAACCATCAAGATCATCATCTACAGTATTACCCACTTCTAATCCACTAAGTCCAAATGAGTACACTAACAACTGAATGATACAAGTGTCTAAATCAGAATCTTCAAATAAGAAAGGCGGACCACTTGGAAGATCAATTATCTCATGGGAAGTATTTAAGATTAGCCATGCTGACGTATCACCATTAATAGTAGGCATATTCATAGTAATCGTATCATCAATACCTTCTCCAACGATGATAGAGACATTCATACTATTGTTACCAAAGACAGTCCCTACAGAATTAAGATCTCTGAATACTGTGACATCATTAGAAAGATCAAAAGTACCACCTAATCCACTCAGGGATTGCCCCATAATTAATCCAGTAATATCATCCTCGTAAGCGATATTATAAAATTGGAATTCCGTTAATCCCCCCGCAATATTTTCAAAATTAAATGGTGGCAGCACACTCGGTGCTAAGATAATACCTCCTGATGTCAGCATGATATTATGGTTAGTCCCTGAAGTATCTACAAGTATAAAATCCACTAAATCATCAATGCCATCACCAGAGCAAACTGATAAAGATGTCAAGCTATCTGTCGTCATTAAAAATCCTCCACTTATACCATCTTTAATTATAGCGATAGGATTAGACAAATCAAAACAGCCGTCTAAGTCACTAACATTATTACCGACTGCTAATCCAGTCAATGCAGCATCATTACTAAGTAACCATATATTACAAGTTCCTCCACCTTGAGTTTCGAATATAAATGAAGTCGTGTCCTGAAACATTTCAATTGCTTCTATAATACCAGCCTCATCAGTAACGATGTATTGCTGGCTATCACCAAATATGGTATCCGTAACGACAACCTGTATCGTATCTGGCATCATATCATTAACCACGATTGAGTCCATTACTTGTGAATCTATTGTCATGATCATGCCAGCTTCTGCCTCGTTTCTTGTTACTGATATTCCATTTGATAAAGAGAACATACCTACTAAGTCATTGATACTACTATCGATCTCTAATCCAGTCAGACCTGCATCATAGGCTATATTATATATAAAACAATTGCCCAATCCTGCATTATCAAAATCAAATGGTGACGATGTAGGTAAGCCTAAAATATCACCTTGATCATCAGTTATTATAAATGACTGTAGGGCTCCATTATTGTCTTCGAGTATAACTCCAATAGAGTCTATATCCATACCGTTATAGCATACATCCATTTGTGTAGATCCATCTAAGAAGCTTATAGCACCACCATTGAGACCAAGTTTTATAACTGTTACTGCATTAGATAAATCAAAACATCCTGCAAGATCACTTATGTTATTATCTACCGCGATACCAGTAACTGCCCCAGTTGTACTGAGGTTATATATATTACATTCTCCAGATTCAAAATTTTCAAAGTCAAATGGCAAAGTATCAGGCTGAGCTAAAATTAGTCCTGCGCTATCAGTTATCAACCAATAAGTCGAATCTCCTTCGGTGTCCACAACATTTACATCAATGCTATCAGGCACCCCATTACCAACCATAATATTAACAGTAGTAGTCCCATCAAGGAGTGTTGCTGTACCTCCATCTACTGCAGATCTTAATACAGTTATAAAATCTGACAAATCGAATAAACCCATAAGGTCGGTAAGATTATTACCTACCGATAGGCCAGTAAGACCATTAGCATGAGCTAAGTGATATATCCTTGCTACGCCACCACCTGATTGCTCTAAATTAATAGAAGTACTCATACCTCCCTCTGGCGGAAGACCTAATATCTCTCCTGACGTATTAGTAATTATATATCTAAAAATAGGTCCTTGATTATCTGTCAATGTAATATCTAAAGGATCAGCTATACCATCTCCTGTACAGATATTTGTCTCAGTTACATCACCAGGCAAAACGATATTACCTGCTTCTAATATCAGTGGCTCTCTTATAACTCTTATAGAATTAGATAATTCTACACAACCCATTATGTCTGTCAAGTTATTACCTACTTCTATTCCTGTCGTTCCATCCCCATGACTGAGACTCCATATCTCGCAGACTCCTTCTCCTGCATCTTCAAAATTAAATGGAGGACCTGACGGCAGCTCCATAATTAGTCCTGTCGTATCAGTAATGATCCATGTCATATTTACGCCTGAAGCTCCAGAAATATTGATACCTACTAACTCCGGAAAATTATCATCTACAGTAACTGTTGTTACAGTTTCTCCAGAAGATGTCGTTATCATACCTCCTACACTAAGACTTCTAAATACCGTAATAGGATTAGATAGATCAAAATTTCCCGTGAGGTTACTTATGTTTTCTCCCATCACTAATCCCATAAGATTAGAGGCTGCACTTATATTGTAAATATTACATGTACCTACTCCTGCATCTTCAAGATCAAATGGTGGACCACTCGGCAATGTTAAGATATCACCGATGTCATTAGTAATCACCCAAAAAAACTGCGTCCCTACTGTATCAGTCAATATAACATCAAAAGGATCAGGAATACCATCACCAGCGCATATACTCAAAGAGGTCAGACCATCTATAGTCATAAGACTTCCACCCATTAAGCCTTCTCTTGTAACTGTAACTGGTGTAGATAGTGCAAAGCATCCTACAAAATCTGATACGTTACCACCTACTTCTATACCCATTAATGGATCTAAATAACTAAGGTACCAAATCTGACACACGCCGCTTCCAGCATTTTCAAAATCAAACGGAGGACCCATCGGCAACTCTAAGATCACTCCCATTGTATCTGTGATCAACCATACTGAAGTGTCAGCGCCCATAACTGTAGGTGCCACGACATCAATAAGATCCGCCATGCCATCATCTACCATGATCGTAACAGCGGACTCGTCATCAGTAGTAAGCAAAGTCCCACTTATAACCTCATCACGAGTTACAGTTATTGAATTAGATATATCGAATGTTCCCGTCAGTGCATTTATATTACTGCCTACTGTAAGACCTGTTAAGTTATCCTCGTAACCAATGTGATACACAGAGCATATACCAAATCCCGAACCAGCAAAATCAATATTAGGTCCAGCAGGTAAGGCAAGAATGATACTGTCCTCATCAGTAACTACCCATGAGAAGTTACTTGCGGCATTACCCATAAGAGAAGTAAATAATGTATCTGTATCTAAATCAGATAGACAGAAAGATGCTGTAAGCTCACCTGTAAGTGTCGATATAGATCCACCTGAGATTACAGATTTTACATAAATCACAGGATTAGAAAAATTATAACAACCTGTTATCATAGCTATATTCTCGCCTACAGCAAGTCCAAAAACATCATCTACATAAGACAAATTATACAACTGACATACGCCCTCATCGAAAGTATTAAGATCTACATCTCCAGATGGTAAGACAGTGATGACACCCGTTGTATCTGTAATAACGTATTGAGAGGTATCTCCTATATTACCTGTAAGTGTGACATCAATAATATCTGCAATCTGATCTCCAACAATTATAGTATCCACAACAGATCCGTCAGCAATTGCAAGTACACCTCCATTAACTTCATTTCTGATTATTGTTACATTATTAGAAAGATCAAAGCAACCTTCTAATTCTGACAAATTACCATCTACAGCTAAGCCCATCAATCCAGGCAAAGATGAAAGATGATAGATATAACAAGCACCACCAGGGACGCCTTCAAAATCTTCTGGAGCTTCATCCATGATCATAAGCACATTATCGAAAGTATCCGTAACAATCCATTGCGAGACTAATCCAGTCGTATCTTGTATCGTAAGATTAAGTATATCTGCAGTATCATCTCCAGAGCAAATTGTAAATTCTGTACCCACTCCTCCATTATTAACATTAGCTGCAATAGCACCACCGTCTACTTCTGAGCGATTAACAATAATTCCATTACTTAAAGAGAAAGCGCCAGAAAGATTATTAATGTTCTCTCCGACTGCCAATCCCATAATACCACTCATGTAAGAGATATTATATATGGTACAAGCGCCATTGCCTGCATTAGTCAAGTCAAAAGGAGGCATCATTGGTAAGCCAAGAATTTCACCCAAATCATTCGTAATTATAAATGTTGCTTCAGGTCCCTGATCATTAGTAAGTGTTACATCTATGACATCATCGATACCATCACCAAGGCAAGCTGATAGTTCTACTAGCCCATCAGTTGTAGTTAATGTACCACCGTTCAACATTTGTTGTACGACCCTTACAGAATCCGATAAACTGAAACATCCCGACAAAGAAGAGACGTTACTACCTACCATTAATCCTGACAACACACCATTATAACTTACATTCCTTATATACATAGAATCCGCTAATCCCTCTAATCCGAATGGCTGATCTACTGGTAGTAATAATATATCACCAGCTGCATCCGTAACTATCCAATCCATACTATCACCGATAGCTTCAGACAATACCACACTAACGCTATCTAAAGATGCGTCACCTGTAATCAAAGCCACACAATTTGTATTATCATCTGCTGTTAAAGTTCCACCATTGACTTGATTTCTTATTACAGAGATGGAATTAGATATATCTCTGCATCCATCTATAGTGCTGATATTCTGGCCAGGCATAAAGTTTAATTCTTCTATCGAGGATACGTGATATATAAGACATTCTCCAGTAACAACGCCTTCAAAATTAAAAGTCGGATCCGTTCCTGTTTCTAATATGTCTCCATTAGGCTCTGTTATTAGGTAATAAGAAAATGGACCATTACCATTAGTTACGACTACATTAAAGACATCAGAGACACCATCACCAGAACATACAATCACTGTAGTATTGCCGGATCCATCTGTTATCGTACCTGCACTGACTTGGTTTCTTAGAACTGTTATTGCATTAGATAAATCATAGCAACCATCGAGGTCAGTTATCCTATTACCTACCTGTAAGCCTGTAAGGCCATCGATATAACTTAAGTGATATACAAAACATGTCCCTACGCCTGCTGAGGATAGATCAAATGTATTACTGTTAGAAATCTCCAAAATATTATTAGCCTGATCTGTAACAATATAGATCGACAAATCGCCTAAGTTACCTACAAGATCTACTTCAAAGGTATTAAGAGGGACATCATTAAGACATATGGTAATATCTGTAGACCCACCTGTATTAATTGTACCTCCGTCAATATCATCATTGTTAATAGTAATGGCATTCGATAATAGAAAGCAGCCATCGATATCATTTACATTATCATTAACCTGAAGATTAGATACTCGTCCTATGGAGCTTATTAATCTTATCTCAACAGTGGATACTGTAAAGTTACTTATGTCTATAGGTGCTGAATTAAAGATATTAAGAATCTGACCATCTGGTGCAGATACAATATAGCGTCCATTAGAAGCTGCAGGTCCCGTGATATCCGGCGTAAGCGACATACCTTCTGCTCCGCATAACTCTATACTTGTCATTCCATTAAAAGAAATTGTACCTATCTGGATAATTTCTTTGAAGACTAATAAAGGTGCCGATAACTCAAAGCACCCCGATAATTCATTAATAGAAAATCCAGGTATGCTATTAAAAAATTTACCATTATGGCTGACTGCATATATGCGATAACTGCCTTCAGCAATCGAATTAAAGTTAAAGTCAGGGCCTTGTAGCGACTGGATAATAATATCATTCTGATCAGTCAATAGATAATCTACAAATGTACCTTGAGCACCATTTAACTGTGTGCTTACAATATTGTCTGATACATCATTAGTGCATATATATACATCTAAAAATCCTACCGCATCATTAAGAGTCCCTCCTACAAGAGCAGTGTTATTAATTTCTATCGTATTAGAAAAATCAAAACAACCAGTCAAATTTGCGATATTATTACCTATAACAAATCCCATAATATCCGTATCGAACGTTACGTTATTTACATTATAAATTCCACTAGGAATAGAGGTAAAATCCACAACATCACTATCTTGTATTAATATAATATCTCCATCCAGAGAACTTACTACCCAAGAAGAACTTCCTCCAAAAGAATTATTGATATTAAAGTCTATTGTACTCGCTCCCATATCGGTAGTACAGATTATAGGATCATCTTGTGTACTTATGATACCTCCATTAATATTATTGCAACCACCTATGATATTTAATTCGTCTATATCCCATACTTGCTTAAAGCCGCCATTGCCGACAGGACAAAATGGTAGCATTTCTATCTCAAAATCCGTCACCGTACTAACAGTAAAAGCAGAAAATGCACTGAAGTCAACTTCAGTCAATGTCCAGCTTCTCGACGTATTGATGACAGATCTATATATTTCATTATTATTTATAAGAACACGTATTCCTAATAGCGTAGGATAATTATTCAAGCCAGAATTACCTCCGACATTGACAAACTGATCAGGTGCCTGCTCATAGAAATTTATTTTTTCTAGTGAGCCTAATCCATTAGACCCTGGAATAACTCTTACGTTAAATCTAAGTGAAGCATTACTACCTAAGTCGTAATTACAATTATTACTGCCTTCGATACACATTGCTAGAGAATTTCCTATACCGGGCGTACAAGAATGTGGAAAGTTCTGTCCTCTATATACGTGATCAGGAAATGCCATTTCGATATTACTACATTCCGAGAAGTTATACTGCTCTGCTGTAAACTCTGAATAATCCTGACTTGATGCACCTGCAAATGAGACACACTCGTCAAAACTAAAGTAAAGCCTTGGAGTATTCTGACTTAACACTTTAGGAGTATTGTTAGAAATTAAGTTGGTTGTTATAAGTGAAAGTAATAACAACAAAATCGGTGTCTGCAACTTTGATAACATGGTCTTAATCTTTATGTAAATAATTGATCTATACGTAATTACGTATAGAAATACTCTCGCTTCTCAAGCGACTAACGCCTCTGCAAAAAAAAACGTTTTTAGACAATAAGAGACTTGTATTTCTATAGCATATATACAAGCTCAAGTGGGAAAGACTAAGATTATCTTAAAACGTTAAAATAACAGCTAACGCTGACTCTATCTATGTATAACAATAAATTTCTCTGTACTTTTTTTATTCTTTGATATTATCGTCATGTAATAAATGCCCTCAGGCCAATCCGTAACACTTAATTCATTACTCATTATTGTATCCATACTTTTCTTAGTATGTATAAGTTCGCCATAACTATTATGTACTATTAACGCATACTCATGGTCTGGCATTTCTTCTATGTGTATTGATACTAACTCATCACTTGGATTAGGTGATATCACAAATGTTATATCCTCTCCGACGACAAGATTAGTACAGTCTTCTAATGTCACTGAGCCATTATCAAGATCAAATGGAATCGAAGTTGTACCCATAGATATTTCGATAGGTACTCTATCATCGATAAAATTAAAAAACGAAGTGCTATCACAATTGCCTTCTTTAATACTTAAGCATACTGAGAACAGTAACGTACCATCTGGTAAAGTTGTCTCACTATTATTCCATGTAAGTCGTATTCTGTCGGCTTGATTACCTTGAAAGAATGATCCGGGAAAGATCCCTATTAATTCATTATTATTAGCTATGGAATCAAAACACATAAATGTACTGTCCCACTGCATTGCAAACTGCATTCCTGTTATACCATCAAAATTTGTAGCTCTTACATCCACACATACTGTTGTATCAATCGTAACTATATCATCAGCTATCAAAGTAAAAATATTGCTTATAGGATTATTTTCTACGATGGTGACACATCCGTCGTCTACACAAAATTCATATACAGAAGCCTCATTAGAAACTTGGATTATGGTATCATCTGTGTCTACAACTTTTATAAGAGACTTATCCCCATCTTCACCTATAACATCAAAACATATCTCAAAGACAGTACTGCTATCAGCTAAAGTTGTCGCTCCAGCACCTCCAGTATTATCAAACCATACAAAAGACCCGATCCCTCCAAGTGTATCTATATTAAATGATCCAATAGCAGTCATACCCGCCAATGCATAATTCTGAGTTCCTGTAAATTGTAGCGCAGTAGAGTCCCACATGATACCTCCCTGGAATGTAATCACATCTAAAAAGTTCGTTACTTTAAGTGGTATACATACGTTAGAATCTACAGCAACAGTAATATCATCAAATATATATCCTACCTCATCACCTGTACAAGTATTCCTCTGTGCAACACATGCATCACATGCGTCGTTATCTTCTGATCGCGTAATTTCTACAAAGTTATTAGACAAGTCATAGCAAGTACCTATATTATCAGGTTCTATTAATGGATCACCTATCTGGAAGCTTAAGTCAATCTCATGAGCGATTCCCCATACTCTACATACACCCACTCCAGCACCTTCGAAGTCAACCATATTATCTCCTGGTAATCCTATAATAATATTATCCTCATCAGTAACGATGTAGTGATACATCACTCCACTTCCAGTATTTTCAAAAAATAATACGTTAGCTATAGAATCTCCGACACATACTGTAGCAGACTGCTCACCAGAATCAAGATTGACGACACCACCAAAATTCTCCACGCGACTTATAGGAGCTGCATTAGATAAATCAAAGCATGTATCTTGTATAGAACTAATAGGAGATCCTATCAATAACTCTATAGGATCTTGAGAAGCGAGATTCCAAATAATACAACTGCCTGGACCAGAGTTATCGACATCTATAGGAAAGCCACCTGGCAGACCTATAATTATACTGTCTGCATCTGTAACTATTAATTGCATATTAGCGCCTTCAGATCCAGTAATAGTTCCATCTACAAGGTCAGGTTCTCCATCTCCTACACAGAAGAAATTAATTTCGAGATCTACTTGACCACCGTCAGCTACACAAATCATCTCACCACATTCTACACCTGAATCAAATCTATTGACAGTAATGAAGTTGTTAGATAAATCTATACAGTTATTCATACTATTAAATTCAGTAAGTTCTTGACCTACAAATAATTCAATATCAGATTGTATTGCTATACCATACACTCGACATACGCCTGCAGGAGCAGTAGAAAAATCAAAAGTATTATCTAATGGCAATGCTATGATTATATCATTCTCATCGGTTATCACATACCGATACATATTAGCCGTACCGTCATTGAAGAAAGTAATGATATCAGATAGTGTATCAGTGAGGCATAAATCTATAGACGTAATATTATCGAAAGCGAATACATTACCTCCAAAATTTTCAATTCTATCGAATGAATTTCCTTCAGAAATATCAAAACATTCTAAATCTATATCTGCGATCGACTGACCTAAGATTATCGAGATCGTATCAGCGGAAGCAATATTCCACAGTATACAACTGCCCGGAGTTACTCCATCAAGATCTACAGGAAGCATATCTGGTATTGCCACTATGAGACTATCAGCATCTGTAATTATCCATTGCATGAAGTCACCTAAAGCACCTACGACATTAGCATCAAGTAGGTCAGCTTCTCCATCTCCTACACAGAATTGACTTGCTGATATAGAAATAACGCCCGCATTAGCTATACATTCTTCTCCGCAAATGCCCCCTTCGTCTATCCTATTAACTTGAATGAAGTTATCAGAAAAATCAAAACACGAATTAGGGAAACTTGGCAATGCCAAAACATCTCCTAATGATTGTGAGTAGATGGCATTATGTGCAATACCATAAACTCTACATACACCTGCTGGAATATTATTAAAGTTGACAGTATTTCCTGATGGTAATCCTAAGATAACATTAAGCGTATCAGTTATAATATATTGATAGTTAAGCCCCATACCAGTAGTCATAAATTCCAATACATCGACGATAGTATCTCCTACACAAATGTCGATTTCCGTAACACCTCCTTCTAAACTTACAGTACCACCAAAATTAGTAGTCCTCGTAATCTCTGCAGGCTCAGAAATATCAAAACAATCACTTGAGATATCTGAGATTCTTAAGCCCACTTGCAATTCTATATCACTGTTAGAAGCTAAACTCCAAATAAGACATGTGCCAGCCGGAGCTGTCTCTACGTCAAATGGGAAAGGATTAGGCAAGTCAATAATTGTACTATCCGCATCAGTGACTATGAGTTGGAAAAAATTACCAACAGTATCTGTAATCGTACCGCTAACTAAATCTGGCATACCGTCACCGACACAGAATCTATTACTTTCTAAATTTATCATACCACCATCAGAGCTAAATCTCTCAACCACTAAGAAGTTATCAGAAAGGGCCACACATATTGACCCCTGTGATACGGATGCGATAGGTTGCGCCACTTGTATATTAATAGTTTCTGCAGATGCCACTCCCCATACTCTGCATATTCCTGCAGGAGCATTATTGAAATCAAAAGCATCTTGAGCAACTACATCAAGTATTATATCATTATCATCTGTAATAACGTACTGGTATACTTGAGAAGAACCATCATTGGTAAAAGTCAATATATTATCAATAATATCACTGACGCAAATCTGCATTGATAATGTACCATCATCGAAACTTACAGATCCTGCATTATTCTCAACTATAGTAAATGAAGCTGCATCAGAAACATCAAAGCAATCATGGTCTATGTCACTAATATTATCACCGACCATAACGCCAGTATCATCAAATGATGCTATATTATAAGCAAGATAATCACCGTTAGATAAGGCTGACACATCAATAGGAAAATCATCAAATAAATCAATAATAATTCCTGTAGCGTCAGTAATAACAAACCGCTGTTCATTACCTATCTCAGATGCTAATCTACCATCAAGCATAGGCGTCCCATTAACACCTGCACATATAGTGACTGGATCTAATGACAGTATACCACCTTCTACATTACATCCTCCCTCACAATCAAATCGCTCTAAACGTGTAACGGTAATACCATTAGATATATCAAGACAGCCATCTATTTCATTGATATTATTACCAGCTGCAAAACCTGTCAAAGCGCCTTCTGAGCTTATATGAACTATAGTACATACGCCTACTGGTACATTTTCAAAATTGAAAACATTATCATTAGTAATGTTCAATATATTCTGATTAGCATCTAATATGGCATATGATGCCTGGCTACCTATGTTTCCCGTAAGCGTAACTAATAAGTTCTCTCTATCACCATCATCTACACAGACTTCTATACTTGTAGCTCCTCCATCTAATCGGATAGAACCTCCATCTACTTGTAGATTACTAAATCTGATAGGATTAGATAACACAAAACAACCTTCGACGTCGCTAAGCATAGCGTTAACTTCAAAATTAGTTAGCGTACCTACAAAGCTCAATAACCTGACTTCAAAATTAGGTTCTATAAAGTTAGATATGTTAATAGGTAATCCATTGAATATATTAAGGATAGCTCCTGATTGGCCTACAGCTACCCATCTGATATTAGGAGATGTCGGTCCATTGATAACTGGACTTACTGACATGCTATTAACTCCACAGAGTGACACCTGCGTATTACCATCTATAGATATAGAACCTATTAGAAGTATTTCTTTAGTGACACGTATGATATTAGACAGAGAGAAGCAACCTCTTAATTGAGAGATATTTACGCCTGCAACAGAATTTATTAATTGTCCATTATGAGTTGCCGCTACTATGTTATAGATACCTTCTGGAAAAACAGAAAAATCAAATCCTGGGCCTTGGAAAGTTTGTATTATATTATTATTTCTATCCGCAAGAATATAGCTTGTAAATCTTCCAGTTGTATTAGATAGGTTCATTAAAACCTGATTGCCACCTGAACTATTATCACATATAAATGATTGGTTAGATCCATCATCAAAGACTAATCTACCTCCATTAAGTCTACTATTGTTTACAACTATAGTATTAGATACATCAAAACATCCAGTAAGCTGTGATATATTATTACCTATAGATAGTCCTGTAAGTCCTGACTCATATGCAACATTATAAATGATGTAAGATCCATCTCTAAAAGATCTGAAATCAACGACATTACTTGTAGGCAATTGTATAATGTTGTTGTTTTCGTCCGTAACTATGAGAGATTGTAATGGACCAAAGGCATCCCTAACATTAACCTCAACAATGCCACCAGTACCTGTATTAGCACAGATATCTGTGATGTCATTAGTCGATATATTACCACTGAATATATTATTACAATTACCTGTAATCTCTAATTGATCGATATCCCATATAATCCTCTGGCTTGCATTACCGACTGGACAATAAGGCAATATCTCAAAATTAAAAACCGTCGTAAATCTTACTTGAAAATCACTATCTGACTTAAAGTCAAATTCCATAAAAGTCCAAAATCTATTAGTAGGAATACCTTCTTGCCTATACACTTCTACCCCATTAGCTAATACTCTCATTCCGATAAACTGTGGATAATTATTTAACCCTTGCTCTCCAAGGTTGAAATTGAAATTATCCGGAGCTTGCTCAAAAAAACTGATGCCGTCTAATGAACCGATCCCTGAAGGACCAGGCGTGACTTGCACATTAAACTTTAATGACTTAACACTTCCTGGATCATAATTACAGTTAGGAGATCCATCAATACACATACCTAATGAATTACCTACACCTGGAGTACAAGAATGGGCATTACCACTGACATTAGTTCTATACACATTAGCAGGCCCCACCAATGTAAGCTGGCTGCAGTCTGGAAAGTTATTCTCCAATGCCGTAAATTCTGTGTAATCAAATTGTGATCCTCCGCTGAATGAAGTACACTCATCAAAATTAATGAGAAGACTTGGCTGTCTCGGATCATCAAGGGCAATAGGTTCTGCTGATATACCATGGGTAGTATACAAGGCAATAATACCCCAAATTAAAAGGGTTAAGGTTTTTGGATTCATACTCTGAGCTCTTAGTCTAAAAAATCGAGTGGAAAGATAGCGAGTTAACGAGTAAATCAAGGTATCTAACCTCCTTAATGTCAGATGGTTGTCTTATTACAAAGAACTGTAATAAGTTAAAGAAATGGCGAAAACTGTGACTGTTGTGATAAGTGGAGGATCTGTATAAAATAAATCCTTATATATAAAAAAGAGCTACACCTAAGCGTTGAGGGATATCAAATCTTAGATTTACGAAAGGTGCTGTAAATTAATCTCAACATACTAATCAATTTTTTCAAGCTCTAATTCTTGTAAATAATTTAAGTTTTCATCAAATACATCTACGTTTAAGTATGGCAAGTTATTATCAGTATCTTCTAATGCAATAATATCCCAGTAATAAGTAGATAATTTTAACTCTACACCATTTGGGCCTGTTTTATAGAATTTTATTCTGGAACTTAAAATATCAAAAGACCACAGGCCTGATGAACTTGGAAATAATCCAAGTGTAGTCCATGAGGCTTTACTTAAACTGTTTTCTACAATATAGTTTCCATCATGATTAATAATATACTTAACTGAATATTCTTCAGTAGTTCCATCATCGTGGATATAAGTTTTTGCTCCGATTACTTCCCAAGTTCCAATAATATCTTCGTCTATTGATGTTCCGCCGTTATCACAAGAGAAGATATGAAGGAATAGAATGCATATTAAAATGGGCTTTAGTGAAATTAAATATTTTATCATAATTAACAATATTTAGTAAATTTCCTGAGACAAGTTTCTATAACCAGCTAATTCTCGCTTGACTGCACCCTCGCCATCTGATACTCCCGTGTGGCGACGAAGTATATAAATATACCTATAAATAATAAGGTAATCATCCTATAATAAGCACCAAAAATTATAAAACCTATTGACAGTACCCGACCTACATTAGCGGCAATGATAGTTGCTTTGCGACGAGACATTTTCATACTAAGAAGTGCTCGTAGTATTCTGCCACCATCCATTGGGTAAGCTGGAAAAAGATTAAATACAAATAGAATTGTATTCATCATAGCGATAAGAAAGATAAATCCTACGGGGTCAGTGAGTACTTCTATACTTTCTTTCTCACGTAAGAAAAAATCTTCTGTCTCCATAGCATAAAGCACTCCGAAGAAAATAAGCGCTAAAAACAGATTAACAAATGGCCCTGCGAATGCAACTAACAATTCCTGAACAGGTCGTTGTGGCATACCCTCTAATCTGGCTATGCCGCCTATAGGAGTTATAATAATATCTCTTGTCTTGATATGGAATCGTCTTGCCATAAGGGCATGTCCATACTCATGCATAATTACTAATACAAAAAGTATGACCACGAAAAGCGAAAGTAACATACTCGTCGTGAGGTCCATCTTATGCTTTAAGACTATGCTAGCTATAATCAATATTGTAAATAAAAATGTCCAATGTATCTTAATAGGTATACCGGCTATTGTAGCGACTTTAAGCATGTGTTTGTTTCCTATCATTTAGAAGTTACGCTTGTATCAAATCTTTTATACATAAAAAACATAACGAAAGCTGTAAGTAATAGGATGACACCCATCACTCTATAACCGTAGATAATATTATTAGACATATGAAAGAATGGTATCGTGAATATGCCTAAGAGGATAATTCTCAATATTATATGTGCCTGAAAAAATACGCTTCCTGCTCTACCAAAAAACTGATTAGGTACATTTCTGAATAGATAGGTTATCCTCGATATTCTGCAGCCCGCATTACATATACCGACGAGTAACATCATAGCGAAAAACAATAGCACAGATTGATTAACAGAGAGGTAGAGGTAAGCACCACTTATAATTAATGTAAGTGTGATAACGACTGCTGGCAGAGATATTTTTCTCATAAGAAACCCTATACTCAGCCCAATAAATATTGCACCCATAGAATAGGCCATCTTAGCATTGGCATAGACGTCACCACTTTCTTGGAGATGATTTCTTACGTAGTTAGCACCCATATAGAAGGTATCCATCAGCACCATAGTGAAAACCATAAATGATAATATCCCAAACCACAGTATAGACTTATTGCCATTCAGGTATCTCAAGCCTGTCTTAATTCTCGTAATTACATTTCCTATCTCTGCAGTTCTTTTACGGAGTGGCACATAACTTATAAAGCTGATTATACTAAATGCAACAAAGTAAGTTATCCCGTCGAGTAATATGATATTCTGTATTGCCCACGGCTTAAGATCAAAACCAATGTTAATAGCCATCCCAAAAATATCCATCTGCCCATTAGTAGCACCTTCTAATAAGAGTGTAGCTCCTGCTCCTGCAGTTATGGTTGTAATCTGACCTATCACCTCAAGTAGAGATGTCATCTTAGCATAGTTCTCAGGAGGTGTTATCTCTTGTACAAATGCGTACAGGCAAGGGTAATGCATATTATAATTCAAGAATGTAATGATGAATATGGAAGCCACTAAGATCATAGATAAGCCACCATTCCATATCCCAAATACACCGAATGAAATAATTATTATTCCTATACACGATGTCAATACTTGGAATATTTTCTTGCGGTCATACTTATCCACTACAGTACCACTCCATGGCACCCAGAACATAGATAACACATTAGTGATGATGTATACGATACCGAAATATCTAAGCGAATCCATCTGAGCAAAATACCAAGGTATCGCTATCATCGTCATACCTTGAGCGATACCAGATATTGCATTGGCGATGAATAATAAAATGATAGCCTTTGTATTCAATGGAGTGTATTAAGTCAGGAGGATATATTCGTATCACTATAATGGAGGACTTCCATCAATGTTGCAAAATAGACATATTTATTAGCAAATGATTTATCCATCAATTCTATAAAGATAGATAGGCGTTCTAGCTTCCTGGCTTCGTACATACCCAATGATGGAAAAGTAAGTTGTATCGCATAACTCGTTACCTCTTCTGGATTAGGATTTATAATTCTTCTGACATCGGCAGCGAGGACAACTTTACCATCTATGACCTTAGTGAGGATACTCTGTATCTCTGCAAGCCAAGGTTCGATAATCTCTCGATCTAACTGTAAGGTCAGGTTAAGCACGTAATTATTAAGCATCATTCTCTTATTACTGTACGTTATCTCCTCTTAATATACGGTAGCGCTTTCTCGCTTCTACTGCATAGGTACTATTAGAAAAATCTATAAATAATTTCTCGTATAATTCTTTCGCTTTTTCAAGATCCTCAAGATAGAATTCATATATCTCTGCAGCAGCAAATAATGAATTATCAGCTCTGATCTCTTCTACATAATTTTCATAGACATCAGTGTATAGTTCTAATGCCTTATTGTAATCTCGCAACTTAAGGTGGAGATTAGCTTTCTGATATTTGATATCATCTTCTAAGCCATGCTCAGGATATATCTCCATGATAGAATCTAACTTAGCAAATGATGCATCATACTTATTCTGTACAGTCAATAATTCTGCTTCAGAGAACATCTTCAACGGTACATCAGTCGTATCTAAGCCCATATTATCCATAATGAATATAGACATGTCTATGGCATCATTAGATATTAATCTTGATGTTGCTGCCTTAAGTATACTGAACTGTTCTTGTGCCCACTCAAAGTTGCCAGCATAGTAGAATAATTTTGCATTTTTAAATCTGGCTACCTCACCTAAATATTCTTCTTTGAATGCTTTCTCTACTTGAGAGTATAGCAATGTCGACTCCCATATATCTCCTTGCATCAGATAATAATCAGCCAGTGATATCTTACTATTAGCTCTTACGTATCGGCCTACACTCTGTAGCTCAACAAGATCCTTAAGTACTTTTATAGCTCCGTCTAAATCATTCATGTACAATGCTAAGAAGTCCGCATATTCTTTGACTATGTATTCCGTTCTTGCATTGACACCAAATTCTTCTATAAATATCTCATACTCCCTCTGGAGGGAATCCAGATCTGATGATGTGTAACTGAGATTCTTAGTTATCTGCTTTCTCTTACTCTGTAGTATCTGCCTCTTAGAATCGATGTACAGATCACTATTGATACTTTTATTCTGTGTCACATACTCGAATGCCTTAATCGCTGTGTCATAATCTCCTGCCGTATAAGCGATATCTCCTATGTTCTTAACACGAGATCCATCTTCTTCATATTTTCTATCCATAGCACGAGCTTGCCTAAGCGCATTCTTATACTCACTCTTCTCTACATAGACCCACTCAAGTAATTCTGGATAGACAACATTATCTGGCTCCTCTTGTATCTTCTCGTAGAGTTGCCTGCGCAGTTCTTCTTTATTTTCTTGGGTTACCAGATGTCTCTGGAAGTATGTCTTAAATCTATCAAGTCGCTTAATATCCATATTAGAAGCGAGGATATAGTACTTGATCATTTCCTTAGTCTCTCCCTTCTGCTGGTAGATATTAGCCATACTGTTAGCGAACTGTCTATCATTACCCAATAATTGGCCTCCTTTCTTAAATACTTCTATGGCTTGATCATATCTTGCTAATCGATGAAATGAATTTCCAAGTTTGTTAATGATATTGACATCCGGTGGGAGGTTTTCTATAGCAAGATCAAATTGTTCCTTAGCTTCATCATCTCGGAATTGTCTCTCCAGTAGGTTGCCATAAGTTACGTATAATTGCATGTAGTCAGGATGCTTCTTAATTTCACTCTTCACTTCGGATTCCGCTTTCTCATAGTCCTCCATCGCTATAAGTGCTTCTATATACTTCTGAAAATAGTAATCGCTATTTTGATTCTTGTCGAATAGCTTTTTTAGAATAACAGCAGCTTTCTCGTACTCACCGGATTGGAAGTATTGATGTGCTAATCGTGAGTCCTGCCCAGTTAGAATAACTGAACTCATCAATAAAAACAGAAACACTAAAAAATTCTTCATGTGTCTAAAAATTTGTAAAAGTCATAGTGGTAATACCTTTATCGTAATGATTAATCATTTCCTTGGGTATTAATTATATCCACTTATAGACGTTTCATTAACTTATCTTATAATTCATTAACGCCATGTGAGCTCTATTGATTTCATATTAGTAAAAAAACTGATCCTACTTCTAAGACGATGTGTTGTAAAGTCTTCTACAAGATGAGGATATATAATGACTTATACCCATTATAATTAAGATATGTAAATCAATATTATATGTAAAGAACTGGCTATAAAAGGGAAAGGCCACAACAGGTTATGTCGTGGCCGTTCAGATTATTTTAAAAGCTTGGTCTTTATTCAAGACCTGCGTAAATATAGAAACTCTGTTCGTTATTTCATGTATTCTCAGTAATTAATTGAGTGATATTGCCACTAATTAGACTTATTAGTCAGACCTCTATACTTTTCACTGATATCTAGATACTTAGTCTTAAATTCTGATATCTGATTGACAAGATTAGCTTTAAGAATTTCATCACCTTTCCTTAATTCTTCTAACTTACGAGACTGATCTTTAATACTTTCTGTAGTTTTCTTCAATTCTGCATATTCATGGTGTGTATCATAATGCTTCTTCTCCCAGTATTTTATATCGGCTTCTAATTTTGCGATCTTAGCTTTAGAAGCTCTCGTATTTCTTTTTACTTCATTGATCTTTTCTATCTGCTCCAGCTGACTTTCATACTTAAACTTATAATCAGATGAAGATTTTATATATCTATTAAGTTTTGACTTCAATTCTTTTATCTCTTTTTCGACTTTTTGCTTATCAGATTTCCAGTTGAGCATATCTGCCATATCAGTCTTGTACTTAGCTCTCTGCTGACTTAAGTCCTTATCTAACTTCTCGTTAATACGTGTCAGTCTTTGTACTTCGTTATCGAGTAGTTTTTTCTCTTTATCAAATGCAGCATCAGCTTGAGAACTTAATCGCTTGCTTTCTGTAAGATTATCTTCTAACTGAAGTTTTTCTCTCTTCAAGTTATCCAAGCTCACTTTATAATCATCAGCTTTCTTTTTCTGCTGCTCGAACTGCATTCTTTCATTCTTCACCTTTTTCTGAAGATCAGAATTTGATTTTTCTGCTACTTTATATTTTGACTCCCAGTCTACTTTCTTGTTCTTTCGTAATAATTGACTGATCAACCATCCTAATAACATAAAGCCTATCGCTGCTAATATTCCCGCCAAATAAGTTATTGTCCACATAATAGTCCCGTATAAGTTTTAATTGTCAAATGATTATACTTCAATATTAAAACATAATCCACAATTAAGACTGTAATTATGAGAATATGTAACTGCTTAATATTGAGATATGAAGATAAATCAACATTTGTATAGTAAAATGGATACTCTTATCAATTATTTCCCGTGTTCGCGTAGAATGACGAAGAAAATTGTAGCATAAGCATTCTAAGTCGCCGTGATATCAAAATTCTGTCTTGAGAAGAGCTCAACTCAGATTTGCCAGGTTTCTAAAACTTGGTAAATCTTGCTTGATACATTTACACGATAGACTTTCCAAGGAAACATGTTCCCTTGAAGGATATAATACTTGTTAAGCGTTGGCTATGTCTACGCTTGAGTGATATCAAATCTTAGATTTATGAATGCTTCGGCCACGCTCGGCGTAGAATGAAGCAGTGTATTATAGTCGTGCCTTCTACGTCCGTTCGGCGTATAATTACAAAGAGCATTGTAGCATAAGTCTTCTACGTCGCTGTGTCATCAAAATTCTGTCTTGAGAAGAGCTAAACTCAGATTTGCCAAGTTTATAAAACTTGGTAAATCTTGCTGGACACAGATCACTCCACCACAAACTTACGACTGTACTTATGCCCTCTATCATTAGTAGCCGTAACAATATATAGTCCTGGATCATAGGCTGCCACATCTAAGATTATAGTATGCTGTGCATTATCTGATTTATAATTATCAATGACTTGGCCTTGTATATTGTAGACCATAATGCGGAGTTCTTGATCAAGACTCTGAGTAATGTAAAGATAGTCCCCTATCACAGGGTTAGGATAGATGTTTAAGTTATTTTCTTCAGTATTTATATTAAGTACAGAAACTGACGTGGTGTCTAACATTCCATCTTTGTCTACTTTAAGTATTATCGTTCTTATCCAAGGTAATTCGATTTCATCGAAAGGCTCAAAATGCGCCGAAGAACCCGCAGCTATATACCCACCGTCACTGGTTACGGCAATATCGTGAAATTCTTCTCGTAGAAGTCTCCCTTCTCTATAGCTGAAAGTATGCATCCATATACTATCACCATCGCTTGATATTTTTGCAATGGCTGCTTTTGATATCATAGTATCTTGAGCTTCGGTTTGGTATGATTCTGAGCCTGCTATGATATAACCATCTCTCTCATGAGATTCTACGATGCTATGCCACTTACCCCATCCGCTTACATTATTGATACTGTTACTTATGTAGCTTGTCCATAAATAACGCCCTTCACTATCAAACTTTACTACTCCTTGTAAGTTTAAACCACTTACTGTACCTCCGCCTGGCGATCTATTCGCTCCTGTGACTAAAATGTTATCTTCATTGTCTATAGCCATACCTTTACCCAATCGAAAGTTTGGATTAGTAGTATTATCATAAGTACTCTTCAATAATTTAAGAGAATCATCAAGGAAATACAAATGGCATGTATCTTGAGAAGCGTCTAAAGGTCTCGTTGAGCTTCGAGCGGCAATAACAAAATTTTCCTCAGAATTGCGCTTTATATTTAATGCTATCAGATTCTTTGTAATGGTAGTATCAAAGAATATTTTCTGATCTCTACCTAAACTATAAACTACTGCTCCATTCTTTGATCCATTGAAGTTTAATCCCATAGAACCGCAAATAAAAACTGACTCACGGGTTTCATCAATTAAATAACTTCTGATACCTAAATTTTTATTAAAAACATTATCAAATCTATCATGAGAATATATTACACTCAATTCAGAATTATCTAAATCAAAACAAACTACATTAGTAGTAGTAGGGCCTAATCCCGATATGTAGTATTTATTACCAATGATTTGAGAATGATTAGAATAATCTAAAAATGGCACTGTATCACTTTGAAGTGTATGCACCCGAGAGAGATTACCATCATACGTATAATTACTTACTGATGCAGTCCACCTTCCTATATTTTGGTCAAAATACTGACCACTTACTAAGTACTGTTTATTAATTGTATCCTCGAGGACATGGTATCCTATATTAGGCTCATCTATCTCAATGGCAATCTGTTCTTTAAACCCTCGTTGACTTAAACAATTACAAGTTATCAGTAAGCATAATATAAAGATTGAATTTCTCACGATCTAAATTTATTAAAAGAGCCGATACTAAATCATATCGGCTCTTAAAATTAAAGGTTTAATCTCTTATCACATGTATTTTATTTGAATCTATCAAATTACCCATGGAATCTGACAGCTGATATATGTATACACTTGTTAAGCGTTGGCTGTGCCTACGCTTGAGTGATATCAAATCTTAGATTTGAGAATGCTTCGTCCGCGTTCGGCGTAGAATGACGAAGAGCATTGTAGCATAAGTCTTATACGTCTCGCTGTGTCATCAAGATTCTGTCTTGAAAAGAGCTAAACTCAGATTTGACAGGTTTCTAAAACCTGGTAAATCTTGCTTGACAGTTCAGCTCAAGGGATCATATTCACTTCATAAGCCTGATAAGCGTTGTTATCAAGACTAAGATTTTTTAACAATGCCTTTGTCACAATTTATTCAAACATCCGACTAAAAACTGTACTTCTGCTTTTTTATTATAATTTCTCACAAAGCCAAGTTGACAATCCCCTTTAATAGATGCATCGGCAGATCCTGCGAAACCGTCGTTACAATTGACAGAAACTTTGGCATAAATCAATTTCTCGTCATTAAATTTCACCTCACTCACCTTAAAATCTATTTTCTTAGTCAAAAGAAAATTTCTATAATAGTCAATAGAGTCCTGATTCCACAATTCATTTAATCGGACATCTATAAATTCATCTTTACCCTCATGAATACTTGATTTCTTACATCCTAATAAAGGAATAATAGAAACTAGTACAATTATAAATTTTGTCATAACAGATACTTTAAGTTAAAAATGAATTGCCTTCCCCCAACCAATCGATTTGTTGTCACTTTGTAATTTGTTTGAAAATCTATTGATGGTATACCTGCATTATCTAATATATTAAAAATTACAAAATTAAAGGATAATGGTCCTTTTGGATCATACAGTAACTCAGTACTCAATAATGAAAATCGCGTCCTACTATAATCAGTGACTTTATAAGACATCCTCATTATGAGATTGTTTAAAATTTTAATCTTTGTACCAAGAGACAAATTCCAATTAAAAAATGAAACAGGCTCTGAACTGTTAATAGAATATCCATTATGAAAAATCTGATATTCCAAAAAGTAGTTGATTTTAGACCTCAAACTACTCTTCCATTTTAACTTAAAATTTTTTGATTGATTTCTGTTTAGGATACTGAAGTTTTCTGTATAAGTGAGATAATCTAATAATGAATAAGTGACTTCTATATCCAATTTATGTGATAACCTACGAAAGTATGCGTCAAATTTAAGGCTAAGAGTATAACGGTCATTTGAAGTTGGAAGCAAAACAAAATCTTTTAATATTAAATTATCTTTAAAAATATAATTTGGACCAATGAGTTGGTCTATACTATTGTAATCAACACTAAGTGACAAACTCTGCATCTTCCTTACAAAGTCTCTACTGAGCGATAAACTAACATTCTTATTGTCTGCCATTATAACCTCATCATAATTATAATTATAAAAAGTAGTTTCATTCAATGGCATTGGAAAAGGAGAAAAGAAAATCGAACTTTGATATATTGTCTTTCTACTCGCATTAAAATTAATGCCATTTAAACCATTCTTATAGATACTAAAAATTGAGAAATTGAGATTATTTATTTGATTTCCATCCATAGGCCTATCTGAAAAACTATTGCCTATTATAAATTTCAGCTGTAAGCTTTCAGACATATAAGTATTATTAAAACTTATCTCATTTATACTCCCAAACAATTGATGATTAAATACATCGAAAGCAGTCTGATCGATGCTCGAATTCATGACATTCTGGTAGCTTCGGTTTTCTATTGAAACAGTGCTCACCATATTCCTTATTGGTTTTACAACATATTGCAATATTATAGATTGAATACCATATTTCTTATCATTATACAATCCTAATTCATCATATGAATAGAGAACATCATCAATAAAATAATCAAAGGCTTGATCATCACTTAAGCGTGTATTTTCAGAAAGATTATTTATTCTCTTGCTCCAATTAAATACAAGTCCTTGATTCTCTGACACTCTTGCTGCCATAGATATTAAGAATTGTTGATTCACTACTTTATTGTTAAGCGATTTTGAGAATAGATTATTACTCGGATTATTTAATGTCAATAAATCATTGGCTTTGGTTATTGATATATCAAAATCACACAGAAGCTGAACCGATTCACCCAAGAGTCCATCATAGGAAAATAAATTATGCAATGTCTTATCCCTACTGAAGCCATCTCTTTTTATGATATAATTAGGCTGCAGAGTATCTAATGATGTCCAATCTTGTTGTGTTCGATAATCTGAAGTATGATCACTCAAGGTAGTATTAATGCTTAGCTTATGGTGATCACTAATTTTAAATAGGCTATTTTGATTTATATTATAAGTCTTAGAAGGGTTGATATATCCGAAATTATCGAAATAGGTATAGTAGCGAGATCGTCCTAAAGAGTTCTGTACAATTTTATTTTGACTCAATGGCAAACTGATTAATAAGCTTGAGTTTCGGTTCTGATGGTTGTGTATATTTGTATTGGCTAATACTCCGTTGGTAATAAAACCGTTTACTAAAAATTTAAGTTTTTTATTTATTCCTATCAATACTAACTCAGATTGCGTTGATAACTTTTGGTCTAAGCCTATTGCTGCATTGCCAGATATCTTATTTTTATAGAGGCTATCGGTCTCTATGTTTATCGCATAATTATTAGATTTTTCAAAAGTCCTAAGAATAAGGTTCTCAGAGTAATTGCCTATGATTTCTATATTTTTGGCTATGTTCTGAGAGACATATCTTGTGAGTGAACTATAATCTTCTCCTGTTAGATTGTCACCATCCAATAACACTGATTTGACTCTATTATTATTGTAATAAATATCCCCGTTCTTGCGATCCACTTGCATTCCTGGCAAGTTATCAATAAGGTCTTCTAATCTATCATTGATTGAGTCGCGATATGTTTTTGCTTCAAACTTCTTTTCTACTTTAGAGCCAAACAATTCACGCTTAGCGACAACTTCTATATCTGTTAACTTAAATTGTAAGCTTGTATCTACTGACGGAATTAAGAATATACTTAGATTAGATTCCAAAGGCAGATTGTTTTCTGTCAAGTAACCTATTTTTGCAGCTTTAAGTTTAACATTTGATATGGAATCAACTTTCATTTCAAATGAACCATTTATATCCGAAATATAAAATGAAAGTATTTTTTCTGTTTGCGCTTGCGATAAACTTATGATAGCTCCAGATATAGGCTTATCATTATATATGTCTTTTAATACTCCAGATATAATATGCTGAGAAAATCCACTTATATATATTTGACAAAATATGCCTAATAGAAATATTCTTAACATTCTATTTTTCATAGATCAATTCCAGTGGATAATAATCTACGGCTTCAATTTTAAAATCATCTACTGTCTCAGATTCTGCAATTGAAGCATTAATCCAATGTTCTGACATAGTTGCATAAGCATTCCTAAATTCTGACAACTTTACCACTTTGCCTTTTTTGATAGAAAACTTAGTGTTCTCTTTTTTATCTGACTCATATGAACTGATAATCTCTGTCGCTTTGAAACTATACCTTCCAGAATCATCCTTAGCTTCGATAATGAGGCCAGGCAAATTATAAAATTTCCATGGTCCATCAGAAATAGGTATCTCTGGAGCATACCATATTTCATAATTTCTACCTCTGAATAAAGAAGTCGCCATGAGGCATTGATAGCCTTCTATTACCTTAGATTCATCATGTAACTCCCATTCAATTACTGGCAAAGCTTCCTCCGAAATAAAAATATCAGACATTACAATCTCACGCATAGAAATGGTTTTTGCTTTATAATCTTTGAAGATTTGATTACCATACTTGTCTAGTGATAACACATCTTGATCTCCATTCTCGGAGATAATCTCACCCGGATAGCTACCTACATTAGACACATACAACGACCAATGTTCACCTACATATAGAGCAGCTGTGGTTTTCATACTTATCAGTCTAGGGGTTTGTACTATCTCATAGATTACTTTTGTCAGCTTATATGACTGAGCTTCACATAATTGGCTAAAGAAAAATAGGAATAGTAAGATTCGCATAATTAATTTCTTTTATTAGTTGAAATGCTGAGTTGAAGAAGTACATTCTTCAACTCAGCAAAAATTTAACTCTTATACTCTATCAGAAATACCCAAATGTTCAAATCTTCTATTGACCTTCCCTTTTAAATCCATACTAGCACTACCCATTATTCTGAAAAATTTACCCCTTAGCTTACTAACTTCGGTTCTATTATTTTTTGGATATCGTCAACTATCTCACAGATAATTAAGTACATTCTTGCTAACCTCATCACCATATTCATACAGAAAGTAGCAAAATCTATTGCTTTAATATACTCTTTTTCTGACATATGCATTCCGATTGATGCTTCAATATTTGGCTTATTCTGAGTGCACTTGCATTTGAAAAATCCACATTCACAGCTGCATTCACCTGCACCAGTACAATGCATAATGCCGCAATTAGCTCCACAATCGTCATCCAAAGCTGACTTTACATATTCCGGAAACTGAATTTCGTTGGTATCCTGAATAATTCATTTTTAAAGTTTTTGCTCCTTCAGTTACGAAGAAAATAACTCCTACTTCCATCTTTAGATAGCGCATGGTTCAGAATATTCTTGCGCCTGATATTATTTAAATATGAGAAGTCATATATTTGTACCCTCACTTAGCGGTGATAGTGGAGGGTTCCATCTGATGCATCAGTATGTGGACTCTCTATTTTTTTATATCATATTTATATCTGTGCCATATGGCATATGATATCCAATAAAACTTAGGGTTGCTTTATGAAGTGAGGCTTGTTAATAGTTCTTGACTAATGAAACAATTAAGAAAGCTGTGAGGCTTGTTAAAATTGTTCTTGACTAATGAAACAATTAAATAGGCTCTTGGTAAATATACCCCCCCACGTCTACTTATCCAAATATTTTAATTCATATAATTATTGATCATAGGATGATCTGTCTTAGTCGACCTTTCAAGGGACCATATTCCTTATGATGTATAATCAGATTATGTATTAGTAATAATTAAACTTTCGGCGTATAATGACGAAGAGCATTGTAGCACTAGTCTTCTACGTCGCTGTGTCATCAAGATTCTGTCTTGAAAAGAGCTAAACTCAGATTTGCCAAGTTTCTAAAACTTGATAAATCTTGCTTGACACAGATCAACTAATCCTAAAGGCTTTCCGTCGGTACGCCACCAAAAACACATCCGTTGCTGTTGGTGTTCCCGCAGACAGCTATCAGGACACAATCAAATCAACTTAAACTTAATAGGCAGGGTAAACTGGACATTGACGGCTCGACCTCGTTGCTTTCCTGGAGTCCATCTTTCCTTCATGTTATTCATCATTCGTACAACACGTTCGGCTTCTTGACCACATTGCATTCCTACATCTCTTACGATCTTGATATCAGATACCATACCTTCCTTATCAACTACAAATCTTACAATCACCGTACCCTCATTTCTATATTCTTTATCCATCTGAGGATACTTAATATTCTTATAGATAAATGACATCAGATTTTGCTCTGCACAAGTTCTCTTTTCTTCTCTGGTACCTAATATATCTTCGCATCCAGGAAATCGTGGCATCTGCTCTGGTATTAATACTATCTCGTCTTCATCGGGTCTATCTACAATCTGCGGAGCCATGGCTTTAGTCTTTTGTATCATAGAATCTACATCATAATTATCTGTGGATGTATCAGCTATATCTGTAAAGTCTTCTACAACTAATTTTTCCTTAAGAATCTTTACAGGAATTATCTTAGCTGTGGGTGTAGGGATTTTGATTTCTTGCTTTTCCTCAGGTGGTGGCGGTAAAGTTATCTCTTTAGGCTTCTGCCATGTTTGTGGGATAATTACAGGCTCATCAGGAAAAACATTATTCATAACATAGTCGTAAGGCTGATGCTTTATCGAAAGATTAATCATCGCATAAAAAATAGATAATCCTGATATGATACCTATTAGATAATGCGGCATAGAGAAATCTACTGATCGACTGAGGATATGATCCCAATACTTACTCAATAATACATACAATGATATCGCAACAGAAATAGCTAAGGTGATGTATGAGACTTCTGCAATGTTAAGTGAGAATATTAATATGGTCATAGCTAACTGTTTTAGTTAACTATAAGATGATTCTGTAGAGAAGTTTTGATGTATTGACTGTAATCAATAGCCATGACAATTAAAATATCAATAAGCTGCATTCGTCAAAAAAAAAGCAAAACATAAGCACTTAATAAAAGTAGGTATATTCAGAAATATTGTAATTATTTATACGCTGTAATTAACTGAATATTGAATATAACGAGATAACGTATATACTTTTATTTGTCACAATTTATGGTCAAAAATTTCGCCAATTATTCCGCTTTTTCCTTCACCCAGAACTAACGTTCTGGGCTAAAATCATTTGACACCTATGGCGTTACTCGCTTACTTCTGAATATGCCGAATTACAAAGAGACAATCTATGAATCGAATGTACGAGGAGACGGTCTCCCGGCCGATCTCCGAATCTCCAAGAGCTATAACATTTAAACATTAGAATGTCAAAAATATTATAATAGAATTAGCCAATTTTTGCGTTAAAAAAAAGAGACCAGCAAAATGAATTACTGATCTCTTGTTTATTATTTGGATAAAAAAATTATCTCTTACTCTAATTTGAATTGTATCGGAAGAGTAAATAAAACTTTTACCGGTCTTCCTCTCTGCTTACCTGGTATCCACTTCTGTGGCATGCTATTCATACTCTCTACAACCTTAAGTGCTGCTTCTCCGCAACCTGCTCCGATATCTCTTACGATCTTAGCATCTTTTACAGCACCCGTTTCACTTACCACGAATTGGATATATACTTTACCATCTATACCATTTTCTTTGGCGATAGCTGGATACTTTAGGTTCTTATATACATATTGTATCAGTTTGTTTTCAGCACAAGCTTTGATCTCTTCTTTAGATCCTGCGTCTTCACAACCCGGGAATCTAGGCATGTCTTCCACAACCTTAAATATCTCAGGCTCCGCTGGTGGCGGTGGTGGTGGCGGTGGTGGTGGTGGCGGTGCTTCCTCTTCTACAACCGGTTCTGGCTCTACGACATCTTCTTCATCGACATCCTGATCTATGAATTCTGGTTCTTCTTCTTCTTCGATTTCTTCCTCTGGCACTTCCTCGATTACTGGAGGCGGTGGTGGCGGAGGCGGTGGTGGCGGTTCTGCTGTTCTTGGTGGCTCGATCTCTAATTCTTCATCGATATCTAATGAATACTGAGAAGTATCGATTACAGAATCAAAAGTCGTCCAGCTAAAAGCAAATAATGTACCTGCTAATGCTAACACTAAGCCGAACAGAAATACAGGACCAGAAAATTTGAAAGCATTCACATCAGGATACTTATTTCTTGAATCCAGAGGCGAAGACCACTGGTGGTCTCTATACTTATCTGTGAGCCCATCTCCAGATTTCTTAAACTTGGATCTCAAAACGATAATCGTAGCTATAGTTGCTATAACTAATCCGAAAATCAGAAGAAAGACCATTTTACCATCTAAGGTTATATCTCCCATATTATAAAAAATTAAATTGTAAGTCTATAAATAAATGCTCCAATCAAAGAGCCAATAATATTAGCAATAATATCATAATAATCAAAATAGCGACCTAAGTCTAATGCCCCTTGTAAGTACTCTATGAGCGATCCGTATAAGCTACAGACTACTATAGATAGTAATATATAACTCATCTTAGTCTTCCCGATCGATCTACATAAGAGGTAAGACATCACGAGATAGAAGATGATATGTACTATTTTATCATAATCTATAAAACTTTCAAGATCAGGACCATTAATAGGCATTAGTGAGCCTAGTGTCACTAAGCTTGTCCATACTATGAGTGCTATTATTGCTTTCAAAATCAGACATCTCTTGTACTAAGATGCAGTAGTTATAAGTTATGGTGTATACCTAAGAAATTAATGCAGAATATTCTTCAGAATTAATTAATTCTTCTATTTCTGAGGTATCAGATATGCTCATTTTGACTATCCACCCTTCACCGTAAGGGTCAGAGTTGACAAGATCTGGTTGGTCGCCATCGTCTTCATTAAGCTTACTATTGAATTCTAATATCTCACCTGACATAGGCATGAATAGGTCAGAAGTTGTCTTGACAGCTTCTATAGTTCCGAAAACCTCGTTCTTAGCGATTGTCTCTCCTACTGTCTCTATCTCAACATATACAATCTCACCTAACTCACTCTGAGCAAAATCTGTAATACCTATATATGCAACATCACCTTCGATACGTATCCACTCGTGCTCCGCTGTATATTTCAAATTGTCTAAAACCTTCATATTGTTACGCTTTATTTAGTTGTTCTTTTAACCATTTGGAATTAACTGACTTAGGTCGTTCTAGTGGTAGACCAAGAGCTCTCGACCAACATGATGCTGCAAGAACACCTAAAGATCTTGATACGCCAAATAGCACTGTATAGAAAGTATATTGATCTAATCCATAATTTACTAAAATAGCGCCTGAATGCGCATCTACATTAGGCCAAGGATTTTTTACTTTTCCAAGCGCAGTCAATATAGGGGGTACGACCTCAAAAAGCTGCCATACAATTTTTACAAAATCATTATCCTTGATATATTCTTCAGCGAATACTCTTTGTGCAGTAAATCGCGGATCTGGTTCTCTTAATACAGCGTGACCGTATCCAGGGATAACTTTACCTTTTGCGATAGTATCATTTATATACTGAATGACTTGCTCGTTAGATGGCTTAGTTGTCCCTAACTGCTCTGTCATTTCTACTATCCACTTGATCACTTCTTGATTAGCTAATCCATGCAGTGGACCAGCAAGCGATGCCATGGCTCCTCCAAATGATAGATACACATCTGCTAATGTTGAGTTCACTAAGTGTGCAGTATGTGCCGAAGCATTACCACCCTCATGATCTGCATGTATTGTAAGGTATAACCTCATGAGACTCTTAAAGTCCTCGCCAGGCACACCTAACATCTGAGCAAAATTACCTGCCCAATCTAGCGACTCATCAGCTGCAATATGATCATCGTTATGATAGATCTTACGGTATATAAATGCGGCTAATCTTGGAAGCCTTGCTATAAGATTCATAGCATCTTCATATGTCGCATCCCAATAATCATTCTTAGACATACCTTCTGCATATTTCTTAGTGAATATACTATCCACTTGCATTGCATTTATACCTATGATGAACATAGTCATAGGGTGTATATTAGCATCTAAGCTTTCAAGAGTGTTATAGACAGATTTAGGTATCTCTGCACGTTTCTCCCACTCATTACTTAGCCATTCTACATCTTCTTGAGTAGGTACCTCATCTACTAACATTAACCAGAAGAGGCCTTCAGGAAGTGGCTCCTTACCACCCTTAGCTTTCTTAGGTAATAATTCCTTAAGCTCAGGAATAGAATATCCTCTGAATCTGATACCAACTTCTGGATCAAGCACTGAGGTCTCCCATAGCATACTTTTGATTCCTCGCATTCCACCTACAATCTGTGAGAGATTGACATCATCCATGACAAGATTGCCATGTTCTTTTTTTAAGGCTTTTATTTCTGTTTTTAGAGCTGACGATTTCTCGTAAAATTTTTGTTTTAATCTATCCATTTTAATAGTAGGGAGCTTTGTATAATTTGCAGTTTAGTAAATATTTATTTTTTGTCTTTTGTAGACTTTTCTATCTTTTGACTTTCTGGAAGTACTAAAGCTCTCGCCTTTATATCTTCTGCCATCTTATGTTGTATCGTAAGGATGTCTTTTTGATCTTCATTTAAGATCGCTTTGAACGATGTTTCGTATTCTTTATCAGCTAAGGCAATAGCTTCGGGATCTCTGCTTTTGTCTTTTCTAGAAGTAGCCGCCTTATAGGCTTTTACCTTAGTTTTTAATATTTCTTTGTAAGCAGCTGCCTGCGTAGCATCCATTTTGTAAAGACTTATATTCTTAGCTGCAGCTCTGTCAATATTATAATCTACTGTCTGAGCTGATAGTGAGAATGATAGTATACAGAAACTCAATAATATTACATATTTCATTTTTTCTAATTTATTTGGTGTAAAATTGTTGTAGGTAATAGAAAGCCTAAATTACAACATTTATGACTACAAAATAGAGTAAAAGTCATCCATTTAGCCACTTTGTTTGAGACATTAAACCGTATTTATTGATTCTAATACATGAAATATTAATCTCAGAAGAGATCGTCACGGAACATTTCGCTTGTCACCTCAGCAGATGTAAGGGAGCATGCTGTGTAGAAGGTGATTATGGAGCACCTATAGAGCAATCCGAGTTATCAATAATGAAAGGCATATTAGAGAAAGTCAAACCCTATCTTACCCAAGACTCTATCGACAAGATAACTAAAGATGGCTTCTACACACTTAACTCTGAGACCAATAGACATGAGACAGCTCTTATGCCGGATGGCGCATGTGTATTTATGGGTAGAGATGAGATAGGTATTACTTATTGCGGTATCGAGAAAGCCTATAATGATAATAAGACAGAATGGAAGAAACCCATAAGTTGTCATCTGTACCCTATAAGAGCTGTACATAATGTATCTACAGGGTTCAAATCTCTAAACTATGACAGATGGGATATCTGCAGTAGCGCTTGCTCCAATGGTGATAAGCATCAAATTAAGATATACGAATTTGTAAAAGATGCACTCATCAGAAAATACGGAGAAGAATTCTACATAGAATTATCAGCCGCAGCTGAGCATTACAATAAAAGCAAGTAAAGCCGCTGATGACGTAGCTAAGATTAGATAAGACTAATCGTTACGCTCTATCCAACCAGATTTAGATTCTGATTTCTGTGCTGGCTTTTCATTCATGCTATCTCTGACCTCTGATTCTATATTGGCCTTAGCATTATTGAATTCCTTAATACCCTTACCAAGACCTTTCATCAATTCTGGCAGCTTCTTACCACCGAATAGTAAAAGAACTATAAAAGCGATGACCATCAACTCTGATGGGCCCGGCATTCCGAATAATTGAATGAGATTCATATTGAATTATTTGTTACAAATGTAAGACATATATCAATACACAATGGTTTAAATTCGACCAATCCATATTTGGATCTTAACAGATTATCTCAATATATAATATGTTAACTTTAAAACAACAGAAGAGGTCTAAGCAAAAGCCCAACCTCTTCTGAATTATGTGTCTTGTATTACATTGTATTAGACAGGGTAGAAAAATTGCTCAGATACAATCTTACCGTCTTTTACTTTGAAGACAGCTATTTCAGAATCTTTTTTTCTATCCTGACCTTTCATAGTGATATCCATATTCATTGTCGCTGAAAAATGATCGCCAGCTACAATAGGGCCTTCGATCTCAACGCCATGGAATTCTTGTACCATTTCGTTCCAGTTTTTGCCTTTAGCCTCGATAGCTGCTCTACCTTCTACTCTCTCAGGAAACCCTTGAGCGCCTTCCATTTCTATACTTACAGCATTGTCACTATATAACTCAGATTGAGCAAGATCCCATCTTCCGGTTGTACAGTATTCTTTCCATTTGTTAGCAATCTCTTGTGTTGTCATTTTTTTTAAAAATTTATAAGTTTAAAAATAATATTCAATTAGTTCCATGCATCAAGTATTCCTCCCATTATAGCAAAACATACCAACCAGAAAAAACTGTTAATTAATATGTTTTTAAATGTTGACTTATGAAATAATCCCAAACATACAATAACGGGAATAATAAAAGTAATAGCAATCATCGCAGCATGCAATGCTCCATGACCAAAAGTATGGTGACTTGCAAGAATAAGCTCTCCACTATCATTAACATCTTTATGTACAAGCTCAGTAGTTATCTTGAGAAAAAAAGCAATTATTGCTGAACACAATAAAGCAGATCCATAGACTACTGCTTCATTTTTATGTTTCATATCTTCTTCTGTCTTAGACATAGAATTACGCCACGCCTTTCCGAATAATGGACCATAAAATAGTGCTCCTATAATGTTAGGTACGAGAGCCGCTACTAGAACTGCTAAGAAATTAATTTCGGGAAATACCATAGTGAGAATTGTTTTATGATTATCTAATTAATTGAATGCATAAATACAGAACTATGTTAAGAACTTAGAGTATTGTGGGACCATTTGTCCATCTAAGTGGTCAAAGGGAAGGTATTATTGCAAATGGGAAGAAACCATATTGCGATTAGGCTGTAACTGTATCAATAGATTTCTATCAAAACTTCTCGAAACAGGAACCTCACGATCAGTATATTTCATAATAAGAATTAATGATCTCGCATTGCCGTCTATCTTGTCGACATTAGATTTGTTAACTAAATAAGATTTGTGGCACCTTATTATCAACTCATCATCCATCTGAATCTCTAATTCTTTAAGGCTAATTCTTACCATCTCAGAAGCAACAATTCCATTATTAAAATAATGGATATGGGAATAATAATTTTTTGCTTGCGCAAATAAAAAATCTTGTAGATCGATCCTAAGAAAATCCGAGGAGGTATCTTTACCCTTAATTGCTACAATCTTAGATTGATCTAAGTACTCAACCATATTTTGCTCCAGCTGAGACGCCTCGGATGCATTTCTCGTGATAGCAAATTTTTCAGAAATATATGATATCAATAAAATTGGCAAAACACCTACGCTGAAAGTAATGTATATGAATTTCAGTAAACTGTGATGTGGCGCTATACTAGCACCGACAGTGCTATTGTACAAATAATTAAAAACAGCAATAGTAAAAGTCAACGCTAACATCAGCAAAAAATGTCGCAGTAAGGTCCAGCTCTCTGAGTCGAATAAATCAGGAAGTAACTTCGGAAATACAATGTAATATAAAAGCATACTGATCACCGCATTCATACCAAATCCTAACGTATAAAAGCTTACATCACCTTTAACTTCATCTAACTGAAACGGCTGGAAAACCATTAGAAAAACAAAACATACTAAGCCTATAAATAAGGATAAAGATACCTTGATTTTTCGGTCTACTAAAAGCGGATATGGTTTGTCTAGCCACTGCATTATTATAGGCTAAATTAGGTATAATTAAGATGTATTGAATTATGCCAAAAAAAAATACGGCCAATATGAAGCATATTGCACCGTACTATATTTTTCTAGAAAGCAAAACTATTAGTCTATTATGATAATTTTCTTTTTGACACTTACATCTTCTTTCTGAATCTCTACGAAGTATAATCCAGAAGACAGATTCTTAGTAGATATATCTAAGCTTGGTCGATCGATATCATAAGACTCTACTCGAGATCCTGATGCATCTATGATAGTCGCCGTACCACCATCAAATGCTAAAGGCGTCTCTAATGTAAATTCTCCGTTGCGGCTTACGGGATTAGGATATACTTCTACAGCACTCAAGTCATATTCTTCGATTTTCTCCATTTTCTCGAAGCCTTCCATCTGTATCTCTGATGCCATCTTTCCGATCTGCTTAAGATCCATCTTCCCAGATAATGAGAACACACCAAATTTTTCATCCTCATGACCTATCCCTACAAGCTCATGTACGACCCCGTCAGATTCATTGATATACAGAGAGAAGTTAACACCCTTAGATCTTATAACTATTAATTCTTCAAAGACATTTCTCAGTTGTGATAATCCAGCCTTATACTCCATATCTGCAGTCGATAATTGCTCAAATCCTATAGCTGTAAATCCCGTTATCGTAGAAAAGAAATCTGCAGCTTCCTTTACATCTTTATCTTCATTATCCTGAAAGTGAGCAGCAAATCCGAATAACTTTCCATCTACAGATATTTCGGTACCGTTATCCTTTCCTTTCAAGTGATTAAAGTGATCATCAATAATATTCTGAGCTAATAATAGTTGCGCCGAGAAACTTAAAACTACTAATAAGATTATATTTTTCATTTTGTGCTTTTTATACTTTTTAAAAAAAATTGAATCAGTACACGTGACAAATGAATGACGGCAGCAACATGTAATTGTTACAGAACTCTTAATTTTATCTATGAATAGATAGGATTACTCTACAGAGTATAGTAGAATCTTAGACTAAAATAGTAGTAGCCCTACAGGCTACAATATTGACTTATTAATAGATTGGGGTGTTACCCCAATCTATAGTATTATAGCCTTACAGGCTATTAACATACAAAAGATTGTAGAAATTTGAACCACATAATCTATAATGATCTAATACTTGAAAAGCATACTCTTTAAAATCTGAGATATCAACGCAAGTATGACGCAAGCAATCTAATGTCTGAAACCCATAACCTTTTTTACTTGGGGTATCACTCCTATTAAAACGACAGCAACCTATTTCTTGAAAAACATACACACCACAACTTAACATACCTCAAACATCACAAAAAGCTAAAAATGCCTGAAGGGCATACACTTCACAACTTGGGGTATCACTCCTATTACAACGACAGCAACCTATTGCTTGAAAAACATACATACCACAACTTAACATACCTCAAACATCACAAAAAGCTAAAAATGCCTGAAGGGCATACACTCCACAACTTTGGGTATCACTCCTATTACAACGACAGCAACCTATTTCTTGAAAAACATACATACCACAACTTAACATACCTCAAACATCACAAAAAGCTAAAAATGCCTGAAGGGCATACACTCCACAACTTGGGGTATCACTCCTATTACAACGACAGCAACCTATTGCTTGAAAAACATACACACCACAACTTAACATACCTCAAACACCACAAAAAGTTAAAAATGCCTGAAGGGCATACACTCCACAACTTGGGGTATCACTCCTATTACAACGACAGCAACCTATTGCTTGAAAAACATACATACCACAACTAACATACCTCAAACATCACAAAAAGCTAAAAATGCCTGAAGGGCATACACTCCACAACTTGGGGTATCACTCCTATTAAAACGACAGCAACCTATTGCTTGAAAAACATACACACCACAACTTACATACCTCAAACATCACAAAAAGTTAAAAATGCCTGAAGGGCATACACTCCACAACTTGGGGCATCACTCCTATTACAACGACAGCAACCTATTGCTTGAAAAACATACATACCACAACTTACATACCTCATACATCACAAAAAGCTAAAATGCCTGAAGGGCATACACTCCACAACTTGGGGTATCACTCCTATTACAACGACAGCAACCTATTGCTTGAAAAACATACATACCACAACTTAACATACCTCAAACATCACAAAAGGCTAAAAATGCCTGAAGGGCATACACTCCACAACTTGGGGTATCACTCCTATTACAACGACAGCAACCTATTGCTTGAAAAACATACATACCACAACTTAACATACCTCAAACATCACAAAAAGCTAAAAATGCCTGAAGGGCATACACTCCACAACTTGGGGTATCACTCCTATTACAACGACAGCAACCTATTTCTTGAAAAACATACATACCACAACTTAACATACCTCAAACATCATAAAAAGCTAAAAATGCCTGAAGGGCATACACTCCACAACTTGGGGTATCACTCCTGTTACAACGACAGTAACCTATTGCTTGAAAAACATACATACCACAACTAAACATACCTCAAACATCAGAAAAAGTTAAAAATGCCTGAAGGCCATACACTTCACAACTTGGGGTATCACTCCTATTACAACGACAGTAACCTATTGCTTGAAAAACATACATACCACAACTAAACATACCTCAAACATCAGAAAAAGTTAAAAATGCCTGAAGGCCATACACTTCACAACTTGGGGTATCACACCTATTACAACGACAGCAACCTATTGCTTGATAAACATACACACCACAACTTAACATACCTCAAACATCACAAAAAGCTAAAAATGCCTGAAGGGCATACACTCCACAACTTGGGGTATCACTCCTATTACAACGACAGCAACCTATTGCTTGAAAAACATACATACCACAACTTACATACCTCAAACATCACAAAAAGCTAAAATGCCTGAAGGGCATACACTCCACAA
>Ga0209185_1000362_pt1 | contig 56537 bp, 50 predicted proteins | sample SidtaG_2_FD_187425 | JGI IMG/M metagenome (GOLD analysis project Ga0209185, IMG submission 187425) | Marine algal microbial communities from Sidmouth, United Kingdom - Sidmouth_Asex2 metaG (SPAdes) (version 2) | ecosystem: Host-associated > Algae > Red algae > Unclassified | place: Sidmouth... | reverse complement strand
CCAGCGAAACAGGAAAGAACTTCAAGATATTACATACTATGATTCATCAAGTCAAGTCTTGGATTAGAACAACTTACTCATATGTTAGTCCTTTCCATATAAATGGATATTTTGACGAATTTTGCTATCGCTTGAATAGATCAAAAGCTAAGAAAACGATATTTCACAACTTAATTTCGAGAATGATGGACAAACCAAAAATGTATCATACTCAATTAGTATGTGCTTAAATAGCGATCTCTATGGATTAATATTCAATTGGGAATAATTGCTTTTCTGAGTTTTACATTTTTTATATATGAAGTACAAATGTATTCTGAACCTGATATTGCCGAAGTTATACATACTATTCCTACAGATTATAGTGTGGATGTTACCATGGGAGAAGTCATTGCTATTCCTAATGTTGTACCTGAAAGAAAACCAATTATAAAACCACGTAAAACGAAAACAATTACGGAAGAGATTCCAAATGAAGTAGATAACAATATTACTGAAGCTAAAATAGTGAAAAAAATACCTGAAGAACCAATAAAGAAACAGCCTGAAAAAACTGATGGAAAGAAAATAAAAGTTACCACTCAAAATACTAGTGTAAAAAATGAAGGTAAAACTGAAAATAAAATCAATACTGTATATACTTCTAAAACGGTAGATTTTTTACCTATTTTTCCTGGATGTAACAAATTTAGTACCAATGATGAAAGAGCGTTGTGTTTTCAAAAGAAAATACAACGCCTTGTTAGTAAAAATTCGACAGTAGTTTGGGAGAAGAATTAGGTTTATCGGGAAAGCAACGTATTATGCTTTATTTCGAAATTGATAAAAGTGGAAACGTTGCTAATATTAGTGCAAATAGCAAAGGAAAAATTAAAGGTTTGGAAAATGAAGCAAGACGTGTTGCTCGTTTATTACCTAAAATGGAACCTGCAAAGGTTGGTAAAAGAAAGGTGAAAATGTCATATACATTACCTATTACTTTTGAAATAAGGTGATTTTTTATGCGAAAATTCTTGAATTAATCTATTTCTTTGTAATTATTTAATATATTTAAGTACTAACTAAAAATAATAAAAACATGAATTGGTACTTAAAAGTATTAAAACAGTATGTTGACTTTAATGGTCGAGCACGAAGAAAAGAGTATTGGATGTTCTCTCTTATAAGTTTGATCATCACCTATGGTATCGTTGGTATTGCTATGGCAATTGATGCGCCTGCATTGGCAAGTATTTCGAGTATTTATTCCTTAGCTGTGTTGTTACCTACAATAGCCGTTGGAGTTAGAAGAATGCACGATGTTGGTAAAAGTGGGTGGTTTCTTTTAATACCTATTTACAATCTTATCTTAGCTTGTACAAATGGAGATGTAGGAGAAAATGAATATGGACCAGATCCTAAAAATCCAAACTCTGAATTAAATGATATTGGTACAGAACAAGCTTAGTATCACATTTAAATAAAAATAAAAAATGCTGAAGTTTTTATTTTAGCATTTTTTATTTTTGTAAAAATCAAATAAAATATATGCAGTGGTTTTTATTGGCCCTAAAAAGGTATATCGAATTTACAGGAAGATCCAGAAGAAAAGAATACTGGATGTTTTATTTATGGTGTATGATAATTAGTATCCCTTTGTCAATAGTTGATGCTTTTGTGAGTACTATTTCCGAAAGTGGAGTTGGATTTCTTTCTACATTATTTTCAATTTTTACTTTTATCCCTTGGGTTTCAATATTTGTTCGAAGATTACATGATATTGATAAAAGTGGATGGTATTTATTACTTATATTTTTACCTATTATTGGTTGGATTTGGCTTTTTATTTTATCCATTACAAATGGAGATGAAGGTGAAAATAAATATGGACCAGATCCTAAAAGCACTACTTCAGAATTAGATGAAATTGGAATTAAACAAGTTAAATACTTGAAGTGACATAATAATGGTGATGCTTCTTCTGAAAAAATCATTGTATTACCAAAATCTGATCTACACTTTATTCTTCTATATATTTAAAAATGTAGCCTTTAAGAGATGACTTCTTACAGAATCAATACATGAACTCGTTTAAACTTTTTTCAATTAGCTGCAAAATGATCTTTTTCACTCACTTTTTATCATTTTTTTGTTCCGTAGAGATGCTATGCAACCATAAAATAATTTCAATTGAGCAAAAAATCTCTATTTTTCGCTTCAATCAAAAAAGTTTAAACGAGTTCATCTTCTAAATCACATAATTATAAAAAATGATAAACTATAAATTTTAAAATTACTTTTTAAAATTTGATAATAATACTTTGTACTCAAAAGACTAAACAAATTAACAACCGATAGCTCTTTATGTCAGACATCTAATTTAATGGGAATCATTTTACGCTCGATGTGGTATTCCTGCATTAAACAATATTTAACTTAAATTTATTTTTCAACATATTTAGTTAAACTAACTCTATTAAATGCTAAGTTATCAGGATAATTTTGTTGCATAAAAGTAAGTAACTTTTCTCTAACCAATACTCTTAAATCCCAACCAGTAGGTGCATCTTTAGAACTCACCAAAGCCCTTAACTCTACCCAATCTTTTTTTGTATCCGTTACCTGAAGTACATTTACTTGCCCATCCCACAAAGGTGTAGCTTCTAATATTTTGGTTAATTCCTTTCTTAAAGCTTCTGCAGGAAAATTATAATCCGTATATATAAAAACAGTGCCTATTAAATCCGAAGAATTTTTTGTCCAATTTTGAAAAGGTTTTTCTATAAAATAAGTTGTTGGTACTACCAATCTCCGTTTATCCCAAATTTTTACAACCACATAAGTCAAGTTAATTTCCTCGATAGTACCCCACTCCCCTTCAACAATTACAACATCGTCCAACCGTATAGGCTGTGTAAATGCAATTTGTACTCCAGCAAGTAGTGTTGCTAATGCTTTTTGAGCTGCAAAACCAATAATTATTCCAGCTATACCAGCTGAAGTAAGCATGCTAATTCCTATTTGACGAATATTGTCAAAACTCATTAATGCAATTCCAATAGCAAAAAGAATAATTACAAAAGAAACTATATTTTCGAGAATATTAAATTGAGTATATATTTTTCTCGCTTTGAGATTGTTCGTTTCAGTAATATCATATCTACTAACAACCTTATTTTTAACTGCTTTTAAAGTAACAATCAATAACCAGCTCAATGAAAAAATTATTCCAATAACTCCTATTTTCTTAACTAAATATTGTTGTGTTTCCGAAAGTTCTGAAAGAGATATTCCAAGACTATACGTCATTAAAAAAGCTAAAAAAATTAGTAATGGTAAACGTATTTTTTTTGCAAAATTTAAGGGTAAAAAATACTTAGGATTTTTTCCAATTCTATTTAAAATAAAATATACGACAGTGTAAATAAGTAGAATACTAACTATTCCAACAATTAAAAAAGTAGCAGTTTTAGGTAATATAAAAGTAGATTTCAATAGCATAATTTTCTTTATAAGTTCAAAATTTAGGGCAATCAAAAATAAGCGACTTTAAATTTAATAGACATCTATTATTATTGAAGATAATTAGTATTCATTTTCAATAATCAAAATGATTTATATTTAATCTTTAAAAAAGCAAATTTACTTAACATTTGAAGTGGTTTTTAACTGCAATCACAAAAGTATTAACCCGTATCATAACCCCATACTTTTAAGTTGTTCAATACGTAGCTATAAAGTACCTTTGCAAATTGAATAGTAGCGTAATTTTGCATTACTATTCTCGACATATTGGTATGACAAAAATTCAAGATATTTTAAAAAAACGTATCCTTATTCTCGATGGAGCTATGGGAACCATGATTCAACGTCATAAGTTTACCGAAGAAGATTATCGTGGAGAGCGTTTTAAGGATTGGGGACAACCTTTACAGGGGAATAACGATTTATTGAGTATTACCCAGCCAGAAGCAATTAAAGAAATCCATGCCTTATATTTTGAGGCTGGAGCTGATATTGCCGAAACCAATACGTTCTCAGGAACAACCATAGCCATGGAAGATTATGGAATGGAAGATTTAGTATATGAATTAAATTACGAATCGGCAAAAATTGCTCGTGAAGTTGCGGATGAATACACAGCAAAAAATCCTGATAAACCTAGATATGTAGCTGGTGCTATTGGCCCTACAAATCGAACTGCAAGCATGTCACCAGATGTAAACGATCCTGGATATAGAGCTGTTACCTTCGATCAATTACGAGTTGCTTACAAACTTCAAATTGAAGCATTATTAGATGGAGGATGCGATATATTGTTAGTCGAAACTATTTTTGACACTTTAAATGCCAAAGCAGCTTTATTTGCTATAGAAGAAGTAAATGATGCTCGTGAAATTAAAACTCCAATAATGGTTAGCGGAACAATAACCGACGCCAGTGGACGAACCTTATCTGGGCAAACTGCAGAAGCTTTTTTAGTTTCTGTATCGCATATCGATATGCTTAGCATTGGTTTTAATTGTGCTTTAGGAGCTAATCAATTAACGCCTCACCTAGAAGTATTGGCTAAAAATGCTGAGTTCAATGTATCAGCACATCCAAATGCTGGTTTACCAAATGCTTTTGGCGAGTATGATGAAACACCAGAGCAAATGGCATCTCAAATCAAAGAATTTTTAGATAAAAACTTGATCAATATTATCGGAGGCTGTTGCGGTACAACACCAGAACACATTAAAGCAATTGCTGATTTAGCGAGTGGATATGAGCCGCGGATGGTTTAGTTGTTAGTTGATAGTTTATAGTAGATATGGATTATACAAAATTAAATATTTGGATAAAAGCCAGAGCTTTAGTAAAAGGAATTTACACTTCCACAAATGATTTTCCAAAAAAGAATAGATACAATTTAACTGATCGAATTCGAAGATGTGCTGTTTCTATTCCTTCGAATATAGCGGAAGGTTATGGAAGGAGAACTTCTAAAGACAAAATTAGATTCTTTTACATTTTGCGTGGATCTTTGTATAAATTAGAAACTCAATTATATATTGCTTTGGATTTAAACTATATCGAAGAATCCAAATTTAATGCCTTATTGAAAGAAATAATGATTTGCAAAAAATTACTGGGTGGATTTATAAATTACCAAAAGACATTGAAAAACAAATCATAAACACTCAACAACCGAGAACTTTGAAAAACAATGAACAATAAACACTCAACCATAAACCAACAACCAACAACAAAACGTTTCTTAAAACTATCTGGCTTAGAACCCATGGTAGTTAACGAGAATATGAATTTTATTAACGTTGGAGAGCGCACAAATGTAGCGGGGTCAAAAAAGTTTCTTCGATTGATTAAGGAAGAAAAATTTGATGAAGCCCTAGATGTTGCACGCCATCAGGTAGAAGGTGGAGCTCAGGTAATTGACATTAATATGGACGATGGTCTTATTGATGGCAAAGAGTCTATGGTGCGTTATCTTAATCTAATTATGGCGGAGCCTGATATTGCTCGTGTGCCGATTATGATTGATAGTTCCAAATGGGATATTATTGAGGCGGGTTTACAGGTCGTTCAGGGAAAGTGTGTCGTAAATTCAATTAGTTTAAAAGAAGGTGAAGCTCAATTTTTACATCATGCCAAACTAATTAAACGCTATGGTGCCGCTGTTATCGTAATGGCTTTTGATGAAGTTGGTCAAGCAGATAACTATCAACGCCGTATTGAAATTGCTGAACGTTCGTATAGAACTTTAGTTGATAAAGTAAATTTTGCACCAGAGGATATTATCTTCGATTTAAATATTTTTCCCGTTGCTACAGGGATGGATGAGCATAAATTAAATGCTATCGATTTTATTGAAGCTACGCATTGGGTGCGTGAAAATTTACCCCATTGTAGTGTTAGTGGTGGTGTAAGTAATGTTTCCTTTTCTTTTAGAGGAAACAACCCTGTACGTGAAGCCATGCACTCTGTATTTTTATTTCATGCGATTAAAGCTGGAATGAATATGGGGATTGTAAATCCTACTATGCTTGAGGTTTACGATGATATTCCTAAAGATTTATTAGAACGTGTAGAAGATGTAGTTTTAAATAGGCGCGAAGATGCTACGGAGCGTTTATTGGATTTTGCAGAAACGGTAAAAGGTGATGGCAAAAAACAAGTAGGTCCAGATTTATCATGGCGTAAGGAAGGTTTACAGGATCGTATTACACGTGCCCTAGTAAAAGGGATCGATCAATTTATAGTAGAAGATGTTGAAGAAGCCCGAGTAACCATGGCACGACCAATCCAAGTTATTGAAGATAATCTAATGACGGGAATGAATGTTGTTGGAGATTTATTTGGAGCAGGAAAAATGTTTTTACCTCAGGTAGTGAAATCGGCACGGGTAATGAAAAAAGCGGTTGCTTACCTCCTACCTTATATTGAAGCAGAAAAGGATGGAAAGCAAGAAGCAGCAGGAAAAATACTAATGGCTACAGTAAAAGGTGACGTTCATGATATTGGTAAAAATATAGTTTCGGTAGTATTGGCCTGCAACAATTATGAGATTGTAGATCTTGGGGTTATGGTACCACCAGAAAAAATTATAGAAACAGCAATTGCTGAAAACGTAGATGCTATAGGTTTGAGTGGTTTAATTACCCCTTCGCTGGACGAAATGGTCTACATTGCAAAAGAAATGAAGCGTAAAAACTTTAAAATTCCATTACTTATAGGTGGCGCAACTACAAGTAAAGCACATACAGCCGTAAAAATTGATCCTCAATATGAAGGATCCGTTGTGCATGTAAATGATGCTTCACGTGCTGTTACTGTTGTTGGAGATTTACTAAAACCAGAAACTAAGGAAAAATATATATCTGATATAAAAGCAGATTACGATGTGTTTAGGGAGCAATTCTTAAAACGAACAAAAAAGAAAGAATACCTTTCAATTAGAGAAGCACGCGAAAACAATTATAAAATTGATTGGAAAACAACTGAAATCGTAAAACCAAACCAATTAGGAATTCAAGTTATTGAGAACCAAGATTTAAATAAATTAGTTGAATTTATTGATTGGACGCCATTTTTTAGATCATGGGATTTACACGGAAAATACCCAGCTATTTTAACTGACAAAGTTGTTGGAGAGCAAGCAACTGAATTATTTCGAGACGCTACCGAAATGCTAACACAATTATTAGAAGAAAAATGGTTGACAGGTAAAGCAATTTTCGGGCTATTTGAAGCAAATACTGTTAATAAAGATGATATTGAAGTTGGCTTAGATGGAGAAACAAAAGCTACTTTTAGGACTTTACGACAACAATTAAAAAAACACGCTAAAAAACCAAATTTTGCATTATCAGACTATGTAGCACCTAAAAAAAGTGGTCGCCAAGATTACATGGGTTGTTTTTGTGTTTCAACAGGCTTTGGTACGCCAGAAAAAGCCAAAGAATTTGAGGACAACTTAGATGATTATAACTCTATTATGATTAAAGCTTTAGCAGACCGTTTAGCAGAAGCTTACGCTGAATTTTTACATAAACGCATACGTATTAATGATTGGGGTTATGCTGCTGATGAAGGTTTATCTAACCAAGAGCTAATCAAAGAAACCTACAAAGGTATTAGACCTGCACCTGGTTACCCTGCTTGCCCAGATCACTTAGAAAAACAAACCATTTGGAAGTTACTTAAAGTTGAAGAAAATATTAATGTTAAACTAACTGAAGGTTTAGCCATGTGGCCAGCAGCTTCCGTTTCTGGTTATTATTTTGGTAATGAAGAAGCGCGTTACTTTGGACTTGGGAAAATTAAAAAAGATCAAGTAGCAGACTTTGCCAAGCGAAAAGACATTGAATTAAGTGTCGCAGAAAAATGGTTGAGTCCTAATATTGCTGAAAACTAGTAATATTCTCGATTACAAAAACAAATTTAATCAATTTAATACCTCTTGTAAAAATATAAATTTTTGTAAGAGGTTTTTTTAGGTTCTATCAATTTTACAGAATAACTTCAACTAAATCTAATTATTTTCAATTAAATTATTACTTCTGTTTATATCATATTTTCAATACTTTTCACTGTTAATTTTTGGTATTCTTATCATTAAATATAGTTTTTTAAAATTTATTTCCCGCTGTTTTTTGATTACTCACATAGAAATTGTTTAAATTTTTTTGATTGAAGCAAAAAATAGAGATTTTTTGCTCAATTGAAATCATTTTATGGTTGCATAGCATTGCTACGGAACAAAAAAATGGATAAAAAGTGAGTGAAAAAGATCATTTTGCAGCCAATTGAAAAAAGTTTAAACGAGTTCATAATAAACAAACTATCAATCTTTCTATTAATCTCTTATTTTCTACTTTTTTTTATTGCTTCAGAAAGTTTTATTGGTTGCCCATTTTCAAACCCTACAATAAAACTAGTTTTAAAACCATATTTAACTGCTTCCCTTCTTAATTCTAAAGCATTTTTATAATTTGAAGTTTTGCCAAAATAATATTTATAATATCTTCCAATTTCTAACATTTCTACTGTAGAAACACCTTTAAAGTTCTTAGCGTTAGGCTCAATTAATTTTATTGAAGCGGCTAATTGTACTCTGTAAAGTATTTGTGATTTTTCTTTTAGAGTTACAGCTGCTTTTTTAGGAACTTCTTTTTTCACAACCTTAGTTAAAGGTTTCTTTTTTGAATCCAACGATTTTGTTGTTGTTGCTATTTTAGTCGCAGTAGGAATATTTTTTTTTGGTGGATCACTTACAGGCAGTTTTGTTTTTTCAATAATTAACTCTGGTTCAACAGCAAAAGAATCTTCAGTACTTTTTTTGTAATCTAAAATTGCTTTGGCGATAGATTGGGACATTTGGCTTTTTCCTTTATAAGAATTCAAATACTTCCCTTCATTTTTGTTAGACAAAAAACCAGTTTCTATTAATACACTAGGCATAAAAGTTTGATGAAGCACTATAAATCCAGCTTGTTTAACTCCTCTGTTTTTTCGGTTTAATTGTTTTGAAAAATTATTTTGAACAAAGCTTGCCAAACTCAAACTCTGCTCTAAATATTCTTCTTGAGTAATTGTTAAGCCAATGACTGATTCTGGAGAATTTGGATCAAAACCTTCATAATTCTTTTTGTAGTTATCTTCTAATAAAATTACAGAGTTTTCTTTTTTAGCAATATTAAAGTTTCTACTATTAGCGTGAAGTCCTAAAACAAAAGTCTCAGTACCAAATGCTTGGGTATTGTGAGCATTGCAGTGTACTGATACAAATAAATCTGCTTTTACTTTATTGGCTATTTGCCCTCTAACAAACAAATCTATAAAAACATCTGTTTTTCGAGTATATACTACTTTTATATTTGGATTCTTTTCTAAAATAGCCCCTGTTTTTAAAATAATATCTAATGCTATTGTTTTTTCAAATAAACCATTACCTCTATTCCCTGGATCATGACCACCATGTCCTGCATCCAAAACTACTACAAATTGTTTTTTTGGGGGGATTCTATTTTCTTCTGCAAAAAAATTAAAGGTTAAAAACAAAGCTATTAAGAAGCTAATATGCTTGATCATATGGTATCGATTTAAAAAAAACTAATTTAACAGCAACAATACTGACTTTAGGGAGTCAATTTAATATGTTTCTGAGTTATGACATAAAAAAGTTGTTTATTTTTTTAATGCAACAATAATACCAACCTAAAAAATAAATGTAATTTAGCGAGCTGTGAGATTTAGGAAATTCCTTATAAAATTAGCATAAAATTTTGCAATACACATTGAAGTATATATGTCTTTTTTTTTGTTGTCTAACTTTAGGTGTTATAAACGCACAAAAGACTGATTCGGAACTTTTAAAAATTAAGAATAAAGATTCTATAACTTTAAAAAAAGAAACTAAACTTTCCGAAATCGACTCCACAGCTAACGATACCATAAAAAAGAAACCTTTTTTAGATGGCGATGTAGTTTATAGCGCAACAGATTACATGCGCATGAATAGACGTAATAACAAAATGTACCTTTATAATGATGCTAAGATAAAATATACTGATTTGGATATTGAATCTGGAAGTATAATAGTAAATCAAGATAAAAAGGAGGTTTACGCAAAAGGAATTATAGACACTTCCGAAGTATATACTCAGACTCCCATTTTTACTCAAGGCACCAATATTGTAGAACCAGATACAATTCGTTTTAATTTTAAGTCCAAAAAAGCACTTATTTATAACTCTAAAACAAGCCAAAGCGAGTTTAATATTATCAATGAGGTTTCAAAACGGGAAAATGATTCCGTAGTTTATATGAAAAATGTAAAATTTACGACTTCTAAAGATCTTGACGATCCTGAATATTATTTTTATGCACGTAAAATTAAATTTGTTCCTAAGAAAAAAATTGTTACAGGCTTAGTAAATATGTATATCGCAGATGTACCCACACCATTAGGATTACCTTTTGGATATTTTCCGATGAAAGAAGAAGCTGTTTCTGGGTTTATAATTCCTAGTTTTAGTGATAGTAATACACGTGGGTTTACTTTTCAGAACGGAGGATACTATTTTGCAATTAACGATTACGTAAACCTTACATTAGTTGGCGATTACTCTACAAACAGTAGTTTTGCATTACGAGCAGATTCTAATTATGCTAAACGCTATAAGTATAGAGGAAATTTAAGTTTACGATTTGAAAATAATTTAAATAGTGAACGTGGATTACCTGATTTTTCAAAATCTACAAATTACAATATTCGTTGGTCACACAATCAGGATTCTAAATCATCTCCAAATTCCCGATTTGGAGCAAGTGTAAATTTTGGAAGTAGTCAATTTTTTAGACAATCTAGAAATCAGTCCAATTTTGGTTCCGTTTTAAATAATACACTATCTTCAAACATATCATATTCTAAAACATTTCCTATAGAGCCTAGAGTTGACTTTCAAACGGCCATTAACATTCAACAAAACAGTCAAACACAGCAAGTAAATTTAAGTACACCTACAAGTGTAAATATTTCACGAATCTATCCTTTTGCTCCTAAATCAGGTGTCAAAAAAGGAGTTATTCAAAATATTAATTTCCAGCCTTCTTCTACCTTAAGAAACACGATGGATGTTGATGAAGCTGACTTTTTGACTCAGAAAATGTTTAACGAAGCTAAAACGGGCATTCAACATAGAATCCCTATTAGTACTAATTTTAAAATTTTAAAATATTTAAGCACATCAGCAAGTACAAGTTATACTGAAAATTGGGTTTTTGAGACACAAGACCAACGTTATGATCCAAATAACGAATTTGCTAATAGTGAAGGAGTAGTTACTGACACTATTAAGGGTTTTGATGCTTACAGGACTTATAACTTTTCAACTTCAGTTGGAACTACATTTTATGGAACCGTAAAATTTAATAAAAATTCTAAAATAAAAGCTATTAGGCATGTCGTAAGGCCGCAAATTGGATATAGTTATGGACCATCGTTTGATCAATTTTATGAAGAATTAATTATCCCTGGCAATCCTGCGTTAGAAGAAGAAGAGCGAAGACGTAGTTTTAGTAGATTTGAGAGAGGTGTATTTGGGGCTCCAGGTAGAACCGAGTCTAGCTCGATGAATTTTTCTATTGGTAATAATTTAGAAGCAAAAATTACTGACAGCGACACTACTAAAACAGAGCCCAAACGAATTAAAATTTTAAACTCATTAAACTTTTCTTCAGGCTATAATTTTAAAGCAGATTCGTTAAAGTTAAGACCAATTGGAGTGAGTGGTAATATTCCGATTACAAAAAAATTGAATATTAACTTTAGAGGAACTCTAGATCCTTATGCTCTTAATGGTAATAATAGAAGAATTGATAAGCTTAATATGGATAACGGAGGAAGTTTATTTAGACTTACTTCGGGAGGTGTAAATTTTGGATATTCTTTTTCTAGCACGGACTTTAAAAATCATAAAAAGAAAAAGGAAAAAGAAGCTGATTTGTTGGATCCCGACAATGAAACCTTAAGAAATGGAGGTCGACCTGATGACCTTTTTGGTTCGCATACAAATTTTCAAAATGGAAAACTTTTTGAAGAGGAATCAGAAGAGGAAAAAAAGAATAAAACAGATGTAGATTTTTATAATTATAAAATCCCATGGAATTTACAGCTCTCCTACTCTATTAACTATAGCAATAATGCACGACAGGACCAAATATCTGGTCAAACATTATCCTTTTCTGGAGATGTTGAAGTTGCTCCTCGATGGAAAGTGGGTGCTTCCTCTGGGTATGATTTTGTAAATAAAGGAATTACATTTACCAATCTTCGTTTTCAAAGAGATTTGGAAAGTTGGTCCATGAGTTTTAACTGGGTGCCCTTTAGTGCAAATGCCACTTGGAATTTTTTTATAGGAATTTCTTCTTCTGTACTTAGTGATATTAAATGGGATAAACGCAGTGAGCCGGATAGGCAATTACGATAGTAAATCACAACAAATAAAAAATTAAGGATGAAAATACTAGTTATAGGTGGTGGTAATATGGGATTGACATATGCAAAATCAATAGCTCAAAATTCTGTAGATGCGTCTATTTCAATTTTAGAAAAAGAGTCTTCTAAAATTATAGATTTAAAAACCAAAACAAAATTTAATATTTACGACAACGCCAAAAATTGTGTAAGTAGCGCTGAAGTTATTCTGTTAGCTATAAAACCTCAGGTAGCAAAATTGGTTTTTGAAGAGATTATTACGATGGTTAACACAAATCAATTGGTTATTTCAATAATGGCAGGTGTTACCTTAAATACTATTTTAAATGGTTTACAAATTCCTAAAATAGTTAGAGCCATGCCTAACTTACCCTCACAAGTTGGACATGGAGTTACAGGGTATTTTTGTGCTGAAAAAATTTCTAAAATAGATTTAAAAATTGTAGATCAAATTTTAGGAGCTACTGGAAAAATAATAGAAACCAAGACTGAAGATCAAATAGATGCGATTACTGCACTTTCTGGAAGTGGACCAGCATATGTGTTTTATATGATGAATGCTATGATGGAACAGGCAGAAATATTTGGCTTTTCACCAGATGAAGCTAAATGTATTGTTTTAAATACATTTTCAGGAACTTCTCAATTATTTGAATCGTCAAGTGTTGATGCAAAAACATGGATTGATCGAGTGACTTCTAAAGGGGGTACAACTCATGCTGCACTAACTTCATTTGAATCAAATCAAGTCCAGAGCAAAATTAAAGAAGGTGTTGTTGCAGCTTACAATAGAGCAAAAGAACTATCTAAAAATTAATTATTTTTATTATAGAAAGCTTTTTATCGATATGTTACTAGAAAAATTGATTCTTCTTTTATATATTACTATCTTATAAACTAATTAATTACAAAACTACAATGACTGAAAATAAATCCAAAAAAAAAATATCAGCCTTAATCATTGCAATTTTAATTCTATTGTTAATAGGAGTAGTAACTTATAGTTTTTTACAAAATTCAAAAATCCAAAATACTCAACAAGCATTTGAAACAGAGAAAGCAATAAAAATTGCTGAACTTAAAAAAGTGCAGCAAGATTATGACGATTTTCTTCAAGAAAATGAAGTAAATGAAGAAGAAATTATAGCAACAAAGATTAAGCTGAATAGACTTTTAGATTCTGTTCAGAATATAAAGCCTGATTATACTTTAGTAAAGAAATTACGATCCGTTAGAGACAATTTAAAATCTAGATTAAATAAACTTCAAAAAGAAAATATACGACTTAAAGAAGAAAATTTAAAACTTGTAATAGAAAAAGATAGTGTTGTTGAACAGTTGGAAACCACACTTATTGTTTATAAGGAAATTGAAGCTAAAAATGATAAGTTAAACAAAATTGTTACCAAAGCTCAAAAGTTAAGTGTTACAAGTATTACTAATAAGTCTATACGCATAAAAAAATCTGGAAAAGTAGCTGCTACTAATAAAGCAAAAAAAGTTTCAGGTATAGAAGTGTGTTATGAAATTCCTGCTAACATATTGGCTGAATCAGGTGAAAAGGAATTTTATATACAAGTTGTTTCTCCTTCTAAAAAAGTGGTTGGCGGTAGATTTTACATGAATGATGCTGAGGGTAATTTTGTAAATATAAGCAAAATATCAAAATTCAGGTATCAAAATAAATTAGTTACAGTTTGTGATTATGTTGAGCCTTTACCAGACGAAGTTTTTGAAACTGGAAAATATAGTGTTCATGTATTTCAAGGCACTAAACTAATCAACAGTTCTTTTATACTGCTTAAATAGTGTAATACAAATTCATATATTGAAAAAAGTGTTGAAAATTCAACACTTTTTCTGTTTAATGATTTTTTGTAATAAAACACCACAAATTTCATTTTTTATCGAAAAGCATGCTGTATATTTAATTTTTATGTATTTTAATAATTATTTTTGTCTCAAAATTTAAAAAGAAAAGCCACTAAATAAATCAATCTTTTTTCAATTATTTTATTTCTGACTATTTTGTCCTGTGATAAAAAAGCGACTCTACTAATGTAATCAATCTTTTGATATCGGATTTAAGTACTAATTCGCATAATTTAAAATGAGAAAAATTAATTTAAAGTCAGGATATTAAATATGATTTGATGTTAAATAATAGTATAATTATTTAAAAATATGAGAATCTGATTAAATTCAATGTTCCCATCTAAGGAATATAGTTTGGCCTCTTCAATTTTAAAAAAAGTACAAATATAATCACTGTTTAAGCAACTAATAAAGACAATCCAAATAAAAAGTAACTATGTATAATTAATAATTTTTAAAATATTTATATACTGTTGTTACAAAACATTAAGCACAATAACTAAAAAAATAAAATGACATTAGCTAAACTATTTATATTAGGTAAAGAAATAGAGTTACTCTGGACTGATATGAATTATCATAGAGAAATTAGAATGAATGGTAAACCAGCTACTGATTTTATAGGTGGATTAATTACTCTTTGCTTCGCTACAGATAGAGATACTGACATTATTTTGAGATGGATGACCAAAGAAAATGAAGATAATACTTGGAATGAAGCCGATAAAATGGAAGAAGGAAAAGTGTGTTTTTACGAAAACGGATTTGATTATCCTCCAACAAAAACTTATGAATTTAATGATGCTCATTTAATTTACTTTAAAGAGACATTTAATGCAGAAGGTGAAGAACCAATGCAAACTATTTTAACAATTTCGCCAGCCATACAAAACTATGGAGTAGAATTTGTTAAACGTTGGAATGTTAGTTGGATTCCTCCAAGTGAAAGAACACCATATCAACCTATCGAAAATAAAGAACAAAGAATAATAGATTTTTATTATACAGATAAAGACAATAAAAGAGATACAAAACTAACTTATGGAGAAAAAGCGTATTTAGTTTTAGAAAGTAGAAATATGATTGGAGAAATTGTTGATTTAAAGCTAGACACGAAAATTATTGATTTCACATATAATGACGAGAGAATAAAAAACGATGTTATTGAAAGCTATAAAATAAAATCAGATACTGACAAAATACCTGTATATGTTATATCTGAAGATAACGAAGAATTAGAATAAGATGAGCGAAAATAAATTTCAAGTTATTTATAATGGTAAAGTAGAAAAGGAAACTACCGTTCCTGTTCAAGATATTGACAGAGAAATAAAAGACCAAAAAAAAGGAACAAACATTGTTAAAGTTAATGAAGAAGGGACTTCATTAATGCAAGTAAAACATGAGTTTGTTAATGTTGGAGAAAGTATTGCACAGATTAAGTATAATACTGCTGCAACAGTAACCAAAAGAGGTACTATTGTAGTAAGTCAATTTAAACAAGAGATAACCTCAAGAGGCGAAGAAGTTTGGTACTATAAAAACTCAAACGGAACTTTTGAAGGTACTTTAGCAGAAGCACAAATAGCATTTCCCGATGTTGATTTTGGTAATTTAAAAACACCAACCACAACTTTTATTAATAACCCTGAATTTGGCAATATGCCAATAACATCAAAATCAAAACCTTTACAATGGGAAACCATAAATGAGTATGACGGAGAAAAAACAGGAAGTCCAACTACTTGGGATAAATGGGCAGATGCAACACAAACAGCTTTAGACGTAGTTGGTATGATTCCTGCTGTTGGAGAAATCGCCGATTGTATTAATGGTGTTATTTCTTTAGCGAGAGGTAAATATGGAGATGCTGCTTTAAGTTTCACAGCAATGATCCCATTTTTTGGTAATGCTGCAACTGCTGCAAAAATTGTAAAAAAAGCAAAAGCTTTAAAAAAAATCACAAAAGCAGATGAAGCAAAAGGAGTTTACGATTTAATTCTTAAAAAAGCTGATGATGTTAAAGGCTATGTTGGCCAATCAGGAAATGTATTTCAACGTTTTATTCAGCATTTCAATCCCAAAAGAGGAAAATTGTTTCACAATGTTGTTGAAAGCGGTTCGGTAATTCATAAAATGGCAGGTTCTACTAAATTAGAACGTGAAATATATGAACAATATATTATTTTAAGGAAATATGGAGGACAGATTAATCCAGATAAAAACCCACTTGCAAAGTTATTAAACAAAGTTAATCCAGTTGGTGGTCGATTTGATTTAAATAGTGCTAAAGGACTAGGTGAGTTTATGGAAAAAGCAACTAAAATCGCAAAGAAATACGACTTGCCAACAAAATTTGACCCTTTAACATTTTAATATTATGTATTTATCAGGATTTAAAAACGCACCATATTTGATGGTAGAGCCAGATTCGGATTTGAAGAAAATTAATCCAGATTTTTTAGAAGACAAATATACTGTAAGGCTTTTCGGTAAGCATAATGAAGATTTTATCAATGAATTTATCAAAATCTTTAGTAATACAACATTTTTAGATCTAGGTATGCAATATGGTATTAAGAATTCATTCGTATATAAGTTTACTAAACTACAAGGATTAGTTTTTCCGTTGTTTAAAGATGTTGATTTTGTTTTAAATTGTGAGCTTTTACCTAAAACATTAAAACAACTTCATATATATGTTTATTCAAAGAAAAAAATCATCAATATTGAAGCATTAAACACGACAGATTTACAACATTTAACAATTTCTGATTTTGATGAAAAAGACTTAACTAAATTAAGTAGTCTAACCAATTTAAAGACTTTAAGTTTTAAAACAGCAAAAATAAAATCATTAAAAGGTATTGAAACTTTAACAAACCTTAAATGTATTTCTCTAGGAGGAGTAAGAAGTCTTACAGATATTACAGATATATCAACCTTACAAAATCTTAAATTTTTAGAATTTGATATTTGTTGGAAACTGCAAGATTTTAGTCCAATAAGTCAACTAAAAGAATTAGAAGTATTACAACTTATGGATTGTAAAAATGTAGCATCTATAAAGTTTGTAAAAGAATTGCCTAAATTAAAGCAATTATACACTTTAGGAACAACAATAATCAATGATTATGACACAACACCAGCAAACGGTGTTCCTATATTTTTTGGTAGTCGAGCATCAAAAAAATACAATAAAGAACATCCTGAAAAAGAAATACAAGAAGGACAAAAAACTTGGAGTAGTTATTTGTAATCCAAACAAGCCCAGTTGCCAACAATGTATAAAAATAATAGCGGTTTAAGTGCTAAAACAAAAGTAATTAAATATAAAAAAATTCTGTATTTAACCGAAAAGTTAGTACTTATAAATCCGCTACTATTCTTATACAAGACCGTTGGCAGTAAAGAAAACTTAATTTACGTGAATTTTGGGTATAGTTAATTGCATTTTAGATCTAAGGTTTAAATATTTTTATAATACATATCGTTAAAGGAATTTTAATTTAAAAACAAAAAAGTGTGGAAATATAAAACTTCCACACTTTTTTGTTTTAAGATGGCTACTGTCTGTCTTTATTAAGCCGAGTTTCTACTGGCGTTAATATTACCAAACAAGGATCTTGTAACCATTTTTTCATATACTTGATATAAATCATTAGTTATGTCCCCACTCCTATTCATATCTTGAAGCTTTTTTAAAGCATATTGTTGAATAGTAAGCAATGGTAATACAATTGCTTCTCTAATTTGTATCGAAGCTTTACTAACTGGTTCGTTCTCCATTAACTCATTATAACCAGTTAATTTTAAAAGTAAACGTTTTGTTAGCTTATACTCTTCGTAAATAATTGTCCAAAAAGCACCAAATTCGGGGTCATCTTTCATATAAGCTGTTAAATCAAAAAATGATTTAGTTAGACTCATCATACTATTTTCTAATAGTGTCTTGAAAAAAGTTGAGTCCTTATATAATAATTTAACTTTTTCGAAATCTCCTCGGTCTTCAAAAGCTTTTATTGCTGTACCTACTCCATAAAAACCAGGAACATTTTGTTTTAATTGACTCCAACTACCAACAAAAGGGATAGCTCTTAAATCTTCAAATTTTAATTCTGAACCAGAACCACGCTTAGAAGGGCGACTACCAATATTAGCTTTACCATAATATTTAAGCGTACTCATACGTTCTAAATAAGGTAAAAATTTATCATGTGCTTTAAAATCTGAATATGCAACGTAACTTATATCCGCTAACTCTTGCATGGTTTTACGATTTTCGTCCTTAATTATTTTTGTTGGATTAGTAAATAATTCATTTGAAATACCTGCTCCTAATAGTTGTTCTAAATTATATTGACAAGAATCTACAGTCCCAAAGTTTGAACTAATAGTTTGCCCCTGAACTGTCATTTGGATTTCTTCATCTTCAATCGTTGGCCCTAAGGATGCATAAAACTGACTTGTTTTTCCTCCTCCTCTTGCTGGCGGTCCACCACGTCCATCAAAAAATACAACTTTAATTCCATATTTACGAGACATCGCAGTTAATGCTTCTTTAGCTTTAAAGATTCCCCAGTTTGCCATTAAGTATCCTCCATCTTTGGTACCATCGGAAAAACCAAGCATTATTGTCTGCTTCATTCCTCGTCGCTTTAAATGTGCTAAGTATTCAGGATTGGTATACAATTGCTCCATAACACCATGTGCAACTTCTAAATCTGGAACAGTTTCAAATAACGGAATGATATCTGTAGTTGGTTGATCCCAATCACACATACGTACCATACAAAACGTTTCCAAAACATTTAATGCACTACCGTTGTTACTAATAATATATCTATTAGCACCACGTTCTCCATTTTCTAATTGTATTTTTTTCATGGCATAGATCGAACCAATCGTAGCTCTAGCCATCTCATCATTTAATGATTCTGGATTAATTTTCCCCGTACTTTTAGATAAAATAATCATTTGATCTTTCTCTGAAAGTGACGCATAATTGTCTGGAAACAATCCTAAACTAGCTTCAGTAGTTTCTTTAACTATTTGGGTTAAGACACTATGGTGTATCCTAGAATCTTGTCTGATATCAAGAGTACCAAAGTGAAAACCAAATAAGTTAACTCGATTGATTAAAACATCTAAATCTTTTAAATAAAGACTTTTATGCTCTTGAATTAAATCTTTTCGAATAATAGCAAGCTCATTTTCAAAATATTCTAACGTAAAATTAGAGTCTTTTGAAGGATAATATATATTTTGATATAAAGCTAATTCTAAATTGTTTATTTTTTCTGGTAAATCTCCAAAAGTAATACGCCTTTTAAGCCTTCTTATATCTTTATAATAATTAGAAAGTATTGATATTTTTAATTTTTCTGCAACTTTAAGTGTCGTGTCAGTAGTTACAAATGGATTTCCATCTCTATCTCCACCTGGCCAAAAACCTATATTAATTACATCATTTTCTATGGTTTGGCCATTAAAAATATTTTGCTGTATGTAATTGTAAATTGAGCTGATAGAGTGATAAAATACATTTTCTAAATACCATATTAAACTAACAGCTTCATCTAAAGGAGAAGGTTTTTCTTTCTTAAAAAAAGCAGTTTTCCCTAATTGAGCTAGTAATTTTTTTATTGTTAAAAGATCATTTGCACGGATAGCTTTGTCTAAGTCTCGTATAATTCCTAAAACTGTACCTGGATAAAATTGTGTAGGATGTGCTGTTAGTGTTGGGCGAATTTTAAAAGATCTCAAAAATTCTTGCATTGTATCGAGTAAACCTTTTTCAGCAGCTTCCTCTTTCAAACTTCTTAAAGTTCCACGACCGTCCATATTATTCACGCTTGTAAAAGCTGCATCTTCAATAGCATCAAAAAGCACTACTTGCCGCTCTATATATTGTATAAAACGAAATAATAGCGTGTTTTTATCATCCTCTGTAGGATGATCTTGATATAAAGTAAAGAAATTTTTAACTATTTGGGTTGGTGTTTGTTTTTCTTTAAAACCTTTGTCACACACTTCTTTAAAAAGGGGTAGTAAAACACCTGTATTTGTAACTTTATCAAAAGGTAAAGTCATAAAAATACTGTTGTAAATTTGATATTTCGAAAGCACGTCTTCATTAAAACGTGATATTTTTGGTGATCTGCTCATGTATATTTTATTCGTTGTTTGACTAACTCATTTCATTAAAAATAGAGTGCATTAAACGTTTTTTATCATTAATACTTTCTTCTAATGAAATCATAGTTTCCGTGCGATAAACGCCTTCAATATCATCTAATCTAAAAATAATTTCTTTAGCATGATTGGTATCTTTAGCACGGATTTTACAAAAAATATTAAATTTCCCTGTTGTAACGTGAGCAACTGTCACGTAAGGGATTTCATTAATACGTTCTAAAACAAATTTTGTTTGAGATGTATTTTGAAGAAATATACCCACGTAGGCTATAAATGAATAACCTAGTTTAGAATAATTTAAAGTTAAAGAAGAACCTTTAATTATGTTAGCTTCTTCCATTTTTTTTACACGAACGTGAACTGTTCCTGCTGAAATTAAAAGTTTTTTAGCTATATCGGTAAAAGGGGTCCTTGTATTCTCTATAAGCATATCTAAGATTTGGTGATCCACCTCGTCTAACTTAAATTTTGCCATGTATATTATTAGATTTAATTAACTGAAATTCAAAAATAGCAGTTTTCAGCGATTTTAAAGCAATAATTTTACCATTTTATCGGAAATACTGAGAATTCTTTATCATTGATTTTAAAAACATCAATTTCACTATTAATTTTAAGTTCTTTACTAGAAGTTAAAACATCAATTGAATTGGTTAAGCAATCAAATTCCAAATGTCCGTAGTTACTAATTTCATTTTGAATATCAGCTACGTACGGAATAAATAACAACTCCCCTCCTACTAATTGCTCTTTATATTGTATTGCAATGTCTGTTTTATGGTCTTTAAAATTATAATTTCTTAAAATTATATCGTTGAAACATTTTCCATTTTCTGGAATTTCAAAATAAGCGTTATAACCTTCTTTAGGAGTACCATTATTAGCAATAAAATCTATTGCTGTAATTATGGATACATATATTAATTTACGAGTAATTTCTCTACCATAGTCCTCCGGGTGATGTCCTGCTTCAAATAGTATAGTTGTAATTCCTCTATTTTCGAGTGTATCGCCTGTACAATTTAAATTAAATCCGTCATCATATCTTCCTATATTATTAGGAATTGTTTTTTGTAAAGCAGTATTCATTTCTGCGATAATTCGCATTCCCTTTTGCCTACTTTCTGTTACCGTGCGTTCAGGATTACTTGCTGGTGATAAAAAAGATATGATTGCGCTATTATTAGTATTTCCGGCACTAAATATTGTACGTTGTCCATGAAGGTTAAATGCCACTAAAGGATCTACACTATCCACAAGTTTTTTAAAAATAAAACTTTCTTTCTGGGATAAGTCTTGTGCATCTCTATTAAGGTCTATTTTATTAAAATTAGCTCGAGTGTATAATAGTGCTCCATCTGGATTTAACATTGGTACTATATACAAGGTACATTCGTGCAATATTTTACACGATAATTCATTTGATTTATCACTAAAAAAATTTAATATATCAAATATAGCCTTTGTAGTCGTACTCTCGTTACCATGCATTTGCGACCAAAACAATAATTTTTTTGATCCTTTTCCTAAAGTTATTAAATGAATAGGAAGTTTATTTTCAGAAAAACCCAATTCTTCAACTTTGAATACGGTACTCCATTTTTTTATGAGTGGTTCAATTTGCCGATATGTTAAATACCTACCATTTATTGATTGTTCCTTATACAAAGAATGGTTTTCTAAAATTAGTTGATTTGTCATATACTTATTTGTCTTCCAAAAATACAAAGCTATTTTATAATACACTATTACTATTTAATACTTGTTTACAATTCTAAACAAGTATTAATTTACATAAGTAAACATGATGCAATTGATCGTTGTATACATCTGGTAAACTTAAAGAGTGTACTAAATTTACCTATTGTAAACAACTTAGAATAAACAATTAAACACTGCCGAATTAGATGTTAAACCCTTATTTATTAGCTTTTTAATCGTATTTATTAAACCTTTGCTTTAATGATAATTATACTGTTGTATCCTGTGATATAATTGATTACATTTGTATACTCATACAATTAAAACAATTGTTTACAATGATAAACAACATAATGTTTACTAAAAGACTACAAGAGATTTTGAGCTTTTACACACTATCTGCTTCTGCTTTTGCTGAAAAAATGGGAGTTGGTCGCTCTTCTATTTCTCATATTATATCTGGAAGAAACAATCCTAGCTTAGAATTTGTATTACATATTTTAGAAAATTTTGAAGAAGTTACTTTTGATTGGTTAATGTTGGGAAAAGGAAATTTTCCCAAAAATGGAAATTTAACTAACAAACCTTTTCAGTCTCCAAATCAAATAACTAATGAAACTAATAAGAGCGTAAATAACTCTAATGAAGATTTATTTTCAAATAGTCCAGATACTAAAAGTATATCTTCAGAGTCTGATTCTATTACTGAGAATATTTCTATTGATCGCATTGTTATTTTTTATTCCGATAATAGCTTTAAGGAGTACAAAAATTAAAATCGAAACTAATAACTTAATGTTATTATATAATTTTAAAGTATTTTTACTGGCATAAACTGCAAACAGAATTATGCTTCTACAAAAATGGTTTTATACTTTTTTTATCATTTTGCTACTATCATCTTGCTACCAGCAAGAAAAAAAATGCAGCGATTTTAAAAAAGGCACATTTGAGTATCAAACCTTTTTAAATGGGGATTTAATTACTACACGATTTGTTAGAAACGACTCTATTGAAATTGATTACTTTCAAAATAAAGTGGATACTTCAAGCATTAGGTGGGTAAATAATTGTGAATGTATTTTAAAAAATTTGAACCCTAAGAAAAGAAGTGAAGAAAAACCTCTCCATATTAAAATACTAACTACTAATAAAAATCAATATACCTTTGAGTACGGTTTAGTCGGTACATCAAAAAAAGCCAAAGGCACAATTACTAAAATAAATTAACTTAAAACTATGTTTGAAATTTTTACTACTGTGGATGCTTGGGTAGCGTTACTTACCTTAACCTTTTTAGAAATTGTATTAGGTATTGATAATATTATTTTTATTTCGATTGCTTCTAGTAAACTTCCAAAAGAACAACAAAAAAAAGCTACAAATATTGGACTTGTCTTAGCCATGGTAATGCGTATTATTCTACTTTTTGGTATATCGTTACTTGTAGCTATGGAAGCTCCTTTTTGGCATATCAATCTATCATGGATTCAAGCTGGTATAAGTGGCCAGGCTTTGATACTTTTTGGCGGTGGAATCTTTTTATTATATAAAAGTGTTCACGAAATTCATGAAAAAGTAGAAGAAAAAGGTGAAGAAGAAAAAGAGTTAAAGCAAAAAAGTGCCTCTAGCTTGGGTAGAGCAGTTACTCAAATTGCTTTAATCAATATTGTTTTTTCTTTTGATTCAATCCTTACCGCTGTTGGTATGACAAATGGGTTGAGTGAAAACCCTAATGATGCTTTAATAATAATGATTATAGCTGTAATAATTTCTGTACTAATAATGATGCTTTTTGCAAACCCAGTAGGAAATTTTGTCAATAAGCATCCTTCAGTTCAGATATTGGGTCTCTCTTTTCTAATATTAATTGGATTTATGCTAATTGCAGAAGCAGCTCATTTATCGCACCTATCTATTTTTAATTCTTACGTAGGCACTATACCTAAAGGATATTTATATTTTACTATTGCTTTTTCTCTTCTTATTGAATTTCTTAATTTTAAATTAAGAAAAAAGAAAAAAAACCTTGTTGAAAATTAGATTTTATAATTTATATTAAACTTTATGAAGATTCCTTATTTATATATACTTATTGTTTTTTTATTATTTACCAAAGGGTATACTCAGGAACAAAGAATATTTAAACAAGGAATTTATACCTCATGGGAAGAACTTATAAAAAATACTCCTAAATATCCCAATATACCATTGGTTACGTATAAAAAAATAAAAACTTATAATATTTTAGATGAAATACACCGCATTGCTGTACTTAATATTTCTGGGAACAATGCAAAAAAAATTGGAAACGCTTTTGCTTTTAGTAATGGAAAAGAATTATTTGTCAATGACAAAAAAACAAGCTTGTCAAAAAGTCCTTGTTTTACTTTGATAGAAATGCATGGTAAAAATTTTGGGATTTATAATGACTTATTTGCTGTTAGCTTAAATAAAAAAATTGGTGCAGGTAAGTTTCCAATGTATTGCAAAATAAGTGGTACAAATATTTTAGACTTTGATAAAAAAACTATTATTAAAATTAATGGAAAAAATAGCCTAAAAAAATTAATCGCCTCCGATCAAGAACTTTTACAAGAGTTCGAATCCGAAGACGATAAAAATGAAGTTATAAAACTTTATATTATTCAGTTTCTTTTAAGAAAATCATAATTTTTTTATTTGATTGTAGCATCTAAATGGTCAAAAATTGAATTAGAATTATTATCTATAAAAATAACATTTTTATCATTTGTTAATATTCCATCACAATTCGAATCAATTTCTAGCTCTACATCATCAATAGTAATTTCACTTATAGTAGCTGTTCCATCTCCATCATCATCTGCATCAACAAAATTTGGTACTCCATCTCCATCCGTATCATCATTTGAATAATCATTATCACGATTTAGGTCTTCTAATAGTGAAGGTATACCGTCATTATCTAAGTCAGCATATTCTGTGTTATATAATGAAAAAGTAAACAAAAGATTTTCATATGGATTGATACCGTTAGCGTTAAATTGCCCTCTAGGGTTTCTATTATCATAATACCCTAAACCTGAAGGAATAAACATTGCTCCAATAGCGTAGCTATTTTCGATTGTCGAAATAGTACCATTTTCTGCAGTTTCAAAAACCTGACACTGCCTTAATTGTCTTTGTCTTTCGTCCTGTATTTCATTAATTTTTGGATTAAAAACAGGAATAGCTGTTTTAAATTGTGATGTTACTGCTGAAAATCCAATTATATTTTCATCATTTTTTAACCAAACAGGTAACTCTCTATTGTCAAATGTTCCTCCTATTTGTATTTCTAAATTTGTTTCATCAATAAAACTACGACTTATTTTATTTCCCCTATAGCCTATAAAAATAGGATCTATATTAGTAACTAATTTACCTTGTCCTTCTCGTATTTTTAGAAAATAAACAGTATGGTTTACTCCAGAAACATTTATGTTGGGTATGGAGTCCAGTAATTTACTATTTAATAAACTGGTACCTGAGGAAATTAATTTTTGCTTTGCTGTTAATTCTATTTTGGCCCCTGTTGTTGCATTTACAATCCTAATAAATTGAATATCGTTATGTGTCAAGCCTTCACTCTTAACACGATCAACTCCTTCTGAAATATTAAAATCTAAATCATTGTAAGTGTAATTATTTAAAAATGCTTTTATTTTGTTGGCATCTACTATAGCTTGTGGACCTCTATCTCTTGGTGGTGCAATACTAGGTCCGGAATCATCAGGCTGACAAGAAAAAATAGCTACTATTATTAAAAGCAGACTTGTAGGTAAAAAAGAGTTTTTCATTCAAAAAAAATTTGGTTACGAAGATACAATATTATCGTATTTTAGTATTCTATTTGTTTTTAATCTTATTCCACAAAATTAATGCGTATTGATAAATATTTATGGTGTATTCGAACTTTTAAAACTCGAAGTATTGCTACAAATGCATGTAAGCAAGGAAAAGTTAAAATTGGAGGGTCAAATATTAAGCCATCAAGAGATGTATATCCCTCGGATACGATTAATGTTCGTAAAAACCAAATTAACTATACTATTCAAATTTTAGATCTTCCACCTAGTAGAGTTGGCGCTAAATTGGTAGATTTATATTGTAAAGACGTTACTCCTATTGAAGAGTTACAGAAATTAGATTTGGTAAAGTACTCGAAAGATTATTATCGTAAAAAAGGTGTAGGTAGACCCACAAAAAAGGATCGAAGAGATATTGATGAATGGTTTACGCCTATTATAAAAGATAGTGAAGAAGAAGAATAAAATTATGGAAACACAACAAATAATACTTACACACCAACAAATTCAGCATAAAATACGCCGTATAGCTTATCAAATATACGAAACTAATGTTGATGAAAGTGAACTAGTTTTGGCTGGAATAGCACCAAATGGATTTATTTTAGCTGAGCGTCTTGAAAAAGTATTAAAAGAAATTTCTGACATCAAAATTAAATTATGTAAAGTTTCGATGGATAAGGTTGCGCCTTTAAATACTGTAGAAACTTCACTTAAATCTAAAGAATATGAAAATAAACCTATTGTTTTGGTTGATGATGTATTAAATACAGGTTCTGCTTTAGCTTATGGAGTGCATCATTTTTTAAATGTTTCTATAAAACGTTTTAAAACTGCTGTTTTAGTAAATAGAAATCATAAAAAATATCCTATAAAAGCAGATTTTAAGGGGGTTTCATTATCAACTTCCCTATTAAATCATGTAGAAGTTAAATTTGGCGACCGAGACTTGGTTTGCCTAAAGTAATACTCTGATTTATTTCAGGATCTTACTAGTTAAGTGTTGCTTGGTTAATTTGGTGATGTGATTCTAAAATAAAAATTAGAAGGACAGCTGTATATATAATAAGCCATATTTTATTACTAAACTCGTTTAAACTTTTTTGATTGAAGCGAAAAATAGAGATTTTTTGCTCAATTGAAATCATTTTATGGTTGCATAGCATCGCTACGGAACAAAAAAAAGATAAAAAGTGAGTGAAAAAGATCATTTTGCAGCCAATTGAAAAAAGTTTAAACGAGTTCACTATTTGTAGCGCATAAATACTTATGTAAAATAATCATAATTTTTTAGCTTGTTCCCAATACTTATTCATTTCGTTTAAAGACATATCGGCTATTGGTTTATTAATTTTTTTTGCTTCTACCTCCAAAAACTGAAAGCGTTTAATAAATTTTTTATTGGTTCTTTCCAAAGCATCTTCTGGGTTTACCTTTAAAAAACGGGCATAATTAATCATCGAGAATAATACATCTCCAAATTCAGCTTCAATTTTATCCTGATCTTGTATTTTAATTTCCTCTTGTAATTCGGCTAACTCCTCTTGTACTTTTTCAAATACTTGTTTTGGTTCTTCCCAATCAAAACCTACACCTGCAACTTTGTCCTGAATTCTACTTGCTTTTACCATTGCTGGTAGTGATCTTGGTACTCCTTCTAAAATACTATTTTTTCCTTCCTTTAATTTTAATTGTTCCCAATTCCGTTTTACTTCTTCCTCGTCTGCTACTTTTATATCACCATATATATGAGGGTGACGATGAATCAATTTTTCGCAGATTGAATTTATTACCATAGAAATATCAAAATCATTGGTTTCACTACCTAGTTTGGCATAAAAAACAATATGAAGCAACAAATCGCCCAATTCGTTTTTAATTTCAGGAAGATCTTTATCTAAAATTGCATCTCCTAACTCATAAGTTTCCTCAATAGTTAAGTGTCGTAAACTTTCAAAAGTCTGTTTTTTATCCCAAGGACATTGCTCTCGCAATTCGTCCATAATAATTAGTAAGCGTTCGAATGCTTGGAGTTGACTTGGTTTAGAGGTGCTAATAGTACTTTTTTTCATTGGAGATAGCAATAAAATAATTAATCTTAAAATAGGACTCGTTTAAACTTTTTTGATTGAAGCGAAAAATAGAGATTTTTTGCTCAATTGAAATCATTTTATGGTTGCATAGCATCGCTACGGAATAAAAAAATGATAAAAAGTGAGTGAAAAAGATCATTTTGCAGCCAATTGAAAAAAGTTTAAACGAGTTCATACTAAACTAATTTAAAAATCGTAAAAACTCCTATTAATTAAACTAAAAAATATTCACTTCAGTTTCTAATTGAATTCCGTAAATGTTTTTTATTTTTTGCTTTATTTGCTCTGATAACTCTAGGATTTCCTTACCCGTAGCATTCCCTGTTTTATTAATTAAAACTAAAGCTTGCTTATCATGAACACCTGCATTTTTATAGGTAAAGCCTTTAAAATTAGCTTGATCTATTAGCCAACCTGCAGGTATTTTAACTTCAGTTTCAGAAATTACGTAGTGTGGCATGGCTGGAAAATTAAGCACTAAGGTGTTATATTCTTCTAATAAAATAATAGGGTTTTTAAAAAAACTACCACTATTACCAATTAATTTGGGGTCTGGCAATTTACTTTTCCTTATAGTTATTACAGCATTTGCTACAGCCTTAATTGTTGGATTAAGTATTTTTTTCTCTGTTAACTGTTCCTGGATTGCTCCATAACTTGTTTTTAGAACATGATTTTTTGTGGTTAGTTTAAATGTTACTTCTACAATAATATATTTTCCTTTAACCTTACTTTTAAAAATAGAATCCCGGTATCCAAATTCACATGAGGCATTTGAAAATTCTTCAAATTTTAAGGTTTCAATATTTAAGGCTTTACAACTAACAAAAGTATCTTTAATTTCTACACCGTAAGCTCCAATATTTTGAATAGGAGAACTGCCTACACACCCTGGAATTAGTGATAAATTTTCAAGTCCACCTAAATTATTTTTAATACAATATTGTACAAATTCGTGCCAGTTTTCTCCTGCTTTAGCAGTAACTAAAGCATAGTTTTCTTTTTGTTCTACTTCTATACCTTTAGTGTTAATATGTAAAACCAAATCGTTAATATCTTTAGTTAATAACATATTACTTCCGCCACTTAATATAAAAAAAGGTGGTTTATTTTCTTGTAAAATTGAAATTAAGTCTTTATCGACAGCAATTGAACAAAATTGATCGGCCTTTACATCAATACCAAAAGTATTGTAAGACTTTAACGAAACATTATATTGAATATTTGGCATCATCTGTTAAGATACGCATCTAAACCTAATTTTAAAACCTCAGTTGCTCGCTTTAAATCTTTTTTATTTAGTACGTAAGCAATTCGTATTTGGTTTAGTCCTGCATAGCTTGAATAAAATCCTTCTGCTGGCGCCACCATTACCGTTTCATTATTATCACTAAAGCTTTCTAACATCCATTTGGCAAAATGTTCTGCATTATCTATGGGCAATTCTACCATACAATAAAAAGCTCCTTTAGGCACAGACACTTTTATATTTGGGATTAATTTTAATCCATCAATTAATGTATCTCTTCGTAATTTATATTTAGCAACTACTTCTGCATAATAACTTTCATCAACACCCAATGCTGCTTCTGTTGCAATTTGCGCAAATGTAGGCGGACTTAAACGTGCTTGTGCATACTTCATAGCTGTTTTCATAACACGCTTATTTTTACTAACCAAACAACCAATGCGTGCGCCACACATACTATAGCGTTTAGAAACAGAATCTATTACAATGGCATGTTCCTCTAAGCCTTCTTCTTGTAAGATCGAATAATGTTCTGTGTTTTCACCATATATAAATTCGCGGTATACTTCATCAGAAATTAGAAAAATATCATACTTTTTAGCCAAATTAGCTAACTGCCTAATCTCTTCTTTACTATAAACATAACCTGTAGGGTTACCTGGGTTACACACTAAAATTGCTTTTGTTTTTTTTGTAATGTGTTTTTCAAATTCTGCAATAGATGGTAGAGCAAAATCATCATCAATCATTGTTATAATTGGTACAACTGTTACTGTAGATTGTGTTGAAAAACTATAATAGTTGGCATAAAAGGGTTCTGGAATAATAATTTCATCACCAGGATCTGTAATGCTACCCATAGTAAAAATAAGTGCTTCACTCCCTCCTGTAGTAATTAAAATATTTTTCTTATTTACATTAACATTACGTTTCCTATAATACTCTGCCATTTTAATGCGTAAACTTTCGTTTCCTGCAGAATGGCTGTATTCTATTGTGGTTAAATTATGATTACTAACAGCATCTAAGGCAACTTGTGGTGTTTTTATATCAGGTTGACCAATGTTAAGGTAAAATATTTTTTTACCTCTTTCTATTGCTTTTTCTGCAAAAGGCACCAATTTGCGAATTGGTGAGAGTGGCATTTTTTTTCCTTTAATTGATATTTTTGGCATTTTATTGTTGTAATTAGATTTATTCAAATTTGCAAAAAAAAACTGAGTAGGCAGTTGGATTTGCTTACTTATTCAATTCTTTTAAAAATATAAATTTTATTGGAACAAAAAAAGCTGCTCTTTCGAGCAGCTTTTAAAACACTGTTTTTATTTTTTATAAATTTATAAAATACACTAAAATTTAGATCCATCTTTCATAACTGGTGCAGCAGGTATTTGCTTTACACTTATAGTAATTGTTCCTGTTGTTCCATTAGTACCAACTACTTTTTCTACTTTGATTAATCCTTTTCTTCCAGATGCATCAGAAAATTCAACAACATCTCCTGCTACTAAGCCTTTGATGTTTTTAGAATCTGAAACAGGTACAGTTAAAGCATTAATCTGAGCTAAAGTAACTGTGTCAAATGATAAGGTTGTGTTTTTCTTAAAATAAACTTTCTTTAAATCTTCTTTAAATACTTCATCTTCTCCTGCTGGTCTATCAGTGTTTGAAACTTCTACAATATTTACGCCTGCTGTTGGGTAATCATTTGCAGAATATAGTGATGCCTTAGTAGTTGCACCATAAAAGTAACCAAAATCCCAAAAAGCAGAAACTTTAGCTCCTTCATTAATTTTGTATGTTCTGTCTAAATCAAAGAAAGAAACAAATGTAGAAGATGTACCATCCGCTAGAGGTGCCTTTAATTCAATGTTATTTTTTACAATTAATTCCTGAGCAACAGCAACACCAACTTTTACGTCAATAGTACCCACACCAACTAGTAAACGCTTGCTAGGATCTCTAAAATCTCCTCTACCAGAAGTAGCCCAAAAGTTATAAACAATTTCTCCAGCAGTAGTAGATGTTGGAACATCTAAATCAAAAGAAAAATCAAATGCATTTTTTTCTGCTTTATCTAAATCAATAGATCCATCAGGCTTTGTTAATTTTTTTGTTGTTTTTTTATCTAAAGTAAATACAAAAGGTTCTGGCTCACTTCCAGGTAAAGTACGTGTAACGTACAAACGTCCCATATCTTTATCCGAAGTAAACTTAACTCTTCCTTTTACTGTTTCTCCCGCTTTACCTTTAGCTGTAGCAAAAAAAGTTCCTGCTCTTTGGTTTCCTTCTTCTTTAGAAGAATCATAAGTTATGTCAATAAAAGCACTTATTACTTCGTCTGGATTTGTTTTAATAACATCCGTATTATCGTCATCTCCACAACTTACTACAGTAGTAGCTAAAGATAATGCAATTAAGCTTGATTTCAAAAAATTTAATTTTCTCATTGTATTGATTTTTAATTTATTGGGTTAAATTTAATTTAGTTATTTTTAAAAAAATATATTTCATTTTATTAATATACAAATACTGTTCCAATATGATTTTCAATTCAAAAAAATAAATATTTATCTTTAGGTTTAATTATTAAAAGCCAAATAAATTAAAGTTATTGTAAACATAAGTAATTCATTAATAAAGTCTTATAAATATATAATTGATAACAAATATTAATCTAAGCTTAAAAAAAACTATCTTTTCGGATAGTTTTTTTTAAAATTATCGATAATATGCTATTATTTCTCCACAAAACGCTCCATAACCTCCTGACTAACCCCAACATTTGAGAATCCGCCATCATTGTAAAGGTTTTGTAATGTTACACGCTTAGTTAAATCACTAAATAAGGTAACTGTATAATTTGCACAATCTAAGGCCGTAGCATTTCCAAGTGGCGACATTTTATCTGCATAAGCTATAAAGCCGTCAAAACCTTTTACTCCTTGCCCTGCTGTTGTGGGTGTTGGAGATTGAGAAATTGTATTTACGCGTACATTTTTATCTTTTCCAAAAAAGTATCCAAAGCTACGCGCAATAGACTCTAAATAAGCCTTATTGTCGGCCATATCGTTATAATCGGGAAAAACACGCTGTGCAGCCATATAAGTTAATCCAACAATACTTCCCCACTCAGACATTGCATCTTTTTTATATAAAGTTTGCATTGTTTTATGAAATGAAAGTGCGGAAACATCCCAACCTTTTTCACTAAAAGAATAATTTAAATCGGTATAATGGCGCCCTTTGCGAACATTAACAGACATCCCTATGGAATGTAAAACAAAATCTATCTTACCTCCTAAAATTTCTACAGCTTGGTCTACTAGATTTTCTAAATCATCCGTAGATGTAGCATCCGCAGGAATTACTTTTGCATTTGTTTTTTCTGCCAATTCATTGATTTTACCCATACGCATCGCTACAGGTGCATTGGTAAGCACAAACGAACCGCCTTCTTCAAATACACGCTCGGCTGTTTTCCAAGCAATTGAATTTTCATCCAAAGCTCCAAAGATAATTCCTCTTTTTCCTTTTAATAAATTATATGACATGATTGTTATATGTTTTCTGTTTTTTAAAGTAGTAAATATAGTAAAATACCTACAAAATTTATGCGTTGGCTAATAAGGATTGTGCATGTGTTTTTGCTGCTTCAGTAAGTTGTTTACCTCCTATCATTTCAGCAATTTCTGCTATACGTTCAGTATCCGAAAGCTGTTTAAGCTTAGTTTGCGTTATATTGCCTATATCTTCCTTAAATACTTTGTATTGTATTTTTCCTTTAGCTGCTATTTGTGGCAAATGAGTAATACTAAACACTTGTTGCTCTTTGCCCATTTCTTGAAGTAAATTGGCCATTTTTTGTGCAACTTCCCCCGAAACACCAGTATCAATCTCATCAAAAATAATGGTTGGTAGTTTTATATGTTTGGAAAGAAGCATTTTAACCGCCAACATAATACGTGATAATTCTCCCCCGGAAGCCACTTTTTTCAATGTTCCAAATTGCCCTCCTTTGTTTGCTGAAAATAACAATTGAAAATCATTAGCACCATATGAATTGAAAGTTTCTACTCTTTCTAAAACAGGATTAAATTGAGCATTAGGCATTCCTAGTTCACTTAAAATAGATTCTAATTTTGAGGTCAATTTTTTAATTACTTTTTCTCGTTTTAAATGAATTTTATCAGCAACCATATTTAGCTTACCTTCGATATCTAAAACTGTAGTTTCTGCTTTTTGGATGGCTTCATTTATATTTTCAGTAACTGAAATTTTTTCCTCTAATTCCTTTTGAATATTTAATAACTCAGTATTATTAGAAACACTGTGTTTTTTTTGTAATGTATATAGTAATTGCAATCGATCACTAATTGATTGTAATTTATCTGGATCGGCATCAACCTCTTCTGCCTGTTCTTCAATAGAGGATCTTAAATCATCCAAGTCTATACAAACGCTTTCCAAACGCTTAAATAATTCCTGATAGTTACTAGTATATCCTGAAATTTTATTTAAACTATTTTTTGCTTCTGTCAATTGATCAAAAGCACCGCGTGATTCTGCTGTAATATTACTTATGGCAAATGCTAAACGCTCTTGTATTTCTTCAGTGTTTGCTAATTTTTCCTGAAGTTCTTCCAGTTCCAATTGTTCTTCTACCTTTATCTTAGCATCAATTAATTCGTTTAATAAGTGAAAATTATAATTGTATTCTTCTTTAAAACGTTGCTGATTTTCTTGCAGCTCGGTAAGTTCTTTTTTAGCAATTTTTAATTGTTTTAAACCTCTCTGAAATGATTCTAATTCCTTTTGTGTTTTTGCTAGTGCATCAAGAATATAAAATTGGAAATCACTTTGTGTAATTTCCATTGTTTGATGTTGACTATGAATGTCAATCAATTTTTCACCTAAATTAGCCAGCACACTTAAATTTACAGGCGAATCGTTAACAAATGCTCTGGATTTACCAGAGGGAAGAATTTCTCTCCGGATATAGGTTTCTGTTTCAAAGTCTAGATCTTCGTGTTTAAAAAAACGCTCTAATTGATAAGAGGATATATCAAAAATAGCTTCGACAACACACTTTTTTTCCGAATCCTTAATTACTGCAGTATCTACTCTTTTACCAATAATAAGACCTAAAGCTCCTAATAGTAACGATTTACCAGCACCAGTTTCACCAGTAATGGTACTTAAACCAGTTTGAAAATCAACATTGAGTGATTCAATTAAAGCAAAATTTTGAACAGATAGTTTTTGTAGCAATTCTAACTAATTTAAGATATAAAGATACTACTCTATATTATAGGCTAAAAAGGGTTTCCTTTATTTTTTAAGTCTTTTATTTAAAATTTAATAGTATCCCAATCTGAAGAATAAGCTGGGGATATTGCACGAAGTAAATCTACTGTTTTGGCTGTATCCATTTTAGGTCCTCCAGAAAGAATTTTAGAGATTTCTGTAGATTTCGCATCAAAAAAAGTCCTAAAAACATAGGAATTAGGCCTACTTTGATTTACTTTTTTTAATGAATTTAATACATCTATTATAATCTTTTTAGCTTTTTTTTCATCATCAGCCATTGCATCTAAACCCTTTAAATGATATTTATATAAAGCTTTCCTATAACCATCAAATGTACCCGAAAGCATGTCATCATTCCATCGGTAACGAGATTGTGTTCCAGAAGATGGACTCCATCCAGCACTACCAGAAGATTGTGCAATATTTACAATTTGTGTTGCTTTTTGATAATATTGAGTCCCTTCAACCTCTTTTAACGTATCTGCTTCGATAGCTAGAATAGTAAATAAATAATAGGTTATTACTGCTATTAAATTTCCTTGATCCGAATTTTCATTATAAACTAAAGGTTCATATTCTAAATATTCGAAATCAAAGTCTTTATCATTAAAATTTGCTATTGTGGTGCTGTAGCCTGAATTAAAAATAGGTCTAGAGGCTTGTACTTGAAGTGACGCTTTAAATGAATTATTCGTATCGTATTCACTAACATTTATAAAAAAAGAACAAGGAATACGCTCTTGTTCTTTATACTCAACATCCGTCCATTTTTGATTATTTATAAACTCTTGCAAAGCTGTTTCAAGAGTTTTAAATATCGAAAGATTGGGTTGCCCTGTGCGTTCTGCATTTACACTAACTTCACTAATAAATTCTTGAGCGCTAAATGTATTTACAGTAATAATAAAAAGAATACAGAACAGTTTACGCATTTTCTAATATTTGTATTTCATTAAGAATGTCTTTAGCAACTTCTGCCTTGGACTTTAAATCAAACGCTTTTACTTCGTTTTTATGATTTATAAAAGTAACTTTATTTGTTTTTCCTTTAAAACCAGCACCTTTATCGTTTAGTGAATTTAATACAATTAAATCTAAGCTTTTACGCTCCAATTTTCCTTTGGCATTTTCAAGTTCATTTTGGGTTTCCAGTGCAAAACCAACTAAGATTTGTTTTTTTTTATGATCTCCCATCCATTTCAAAATATCTGTAGTACGTTCTAATTCAATAGTAAGATCTCCATCTTTCTTTTTCATTTTTTGCTCAGATCTATGCTTAGGTCTATAATCAGCAACAGCAGCAGATGCTATTGCTACATTACAGTCTGCATAAACATTTTTAACCGCTTTAAACATAGATTCTGCATTACCTACCCTAGTTACTTTAACACCACTATGGGTACAAGACAAAGTTGAGGGGCCTAAAATTAAATCTACTTCTGCGCCAAGATTTGCAGCTTCAGTAGCAATATCTATTCCCATACGGCCAGTAGAATGATTGCCTATAAAGCGAACAGGGTCAATAGCTTCATACGTTGGCCCAGCAGTTACTACTATTTTTTTTCCTTTTAATGGGAGTTTTCCTAACATATCTGCTTCAATAAAGGCTACAATATCTTCGGGCTCAGCCATACGTCCTTGCCCAACTAAACCACTAGCTAATTCGCCTGAAGTAGCGGGAATCATTATATTTTTAAACTCAATAAGCTTTTTAAAAGTTTCTGCTGTAGATGGGTGGATATACATATCCAAATCCATTGCTGGGGCAAAATAGACTGGGCATTTTGCGGAAAGGTAGGTTGCTAACAATAAGTTATCGCTTTTACCATGTGCCATTTTAGATAGTGTATTTGCTGTTGCTGGTGCAATTACGAAATAATCTGCCCATAGCCCCAAATCCACATGGTTATTCCATAGTTCATTTTCGCTTTCTTTTTCATAAAAGGTACTTTGAACTGGGTTTTTTGATAACGTGGAAAGGGTTAAAGGGGTTACAAAATCCTTAGCCGCTGGAGTCATTACCACTTTTACTAATGCTCCTTGTTTAATAAAAGCACGAACAAGCATCGCGGACTTGTAAGCCGCAATGCCTGCACTAACTCCTAAAAGTATTTTTTTTCCTTGTAATAAAGACATCTATAGGTTATAAATCTTCTGAAATATTGTCTGCTGTATTTTTGTGGTGGATTTTACCCGCTAACCACTCTTCTACTGCTAATGCGTGAGGTTTAGGTAATTTTTCGTAAAATTTAGAAACTTCAATTTGCTCTTTATTTTCAAAAACTTCTTCTAAGCTATCGTTAAATGTTGCAAATTCATCTAGTTTTTCAATTAACTCCCTTCTAATATCCCCATTAATTTGTACAGCTCTTTTCGAGATAATCGAAATTGCTTCATAAATGTTATCCGTTGGAGCATCAATTAAATTTTTGTCAATTGTAGTTGTTGCTACGGGAGCATTACTGTTTTTTAAATCCATATGATTATATATTAAATGCTTGTTGTCTATTTTTAATGTCATCAGCAATTGCTGACGCTTTTTTCTTTAAATTTTTATCTTTACTTCTCGACTCATAAGCTTCATAAAATTCCTGAGCTTTTTTTAAACGATTTGGGATTAAATTATCAAAACTATTAATAGCTAATTCATAAGCTGATTCTAATCGATAGTATAAAACTAGTTCTGTGAATTTTGAACCTGGATAATCCACTAAATAATTGGAAAATGACTTAATAGCTGGCTTATATAATTCTCTGTGATGATATTGTTTTGCTACTTTATAATATTTTTTTTCTAGCTTAAAACGGAGTGCTGCTGTATATTTATTGGCTCGTTCTAAAAATTTACCTTCTGGGTAATCGTTAATAAATTTTTGTAATTTATCCAACCCCGTAAAGGTTTCTTTTTGATCTAAAGTATAGCGGTTAGATAGTTCGTATATACTTTTAGCTTCTTTAAACAAGGCTTCTTCTTTTTTATCACTTTTAGAATACAATTTTGCAAAACGCTCAAATTTATATTGAGCAATGTAAAAATCTTCTAATTTATAATATGTATCTGCTTCATAAAACAAAACACGTTCTGCTTGAGGTTTTCCTCTGTAAGCAGGAACAATCTGTTCAAATAAACGCAATGCGCGCTTATAATCTCCTCCTTTATAAAAAGTTTCTGCAGCTCTATATTTCTCAGCTAATTCTCCTTTACGGAGTAACTGTTGATACTCACTACAAGATACCATTAATAAAAGCCCAAAAAATAAACAAACACCTCTCTTAAACTGGGATAAATACATTCTGCAAAAATAGTTTTTTATTAAGTACTATAAAACTTTTTTTGAGTTGCAAAAAAGTAAATATTTTTTTGATGGTTTAATTGAACTATTTTTTAATAAAAAAACTCAAAAATTGACTTTAGAATGCTATTCCATAGCCTTTAGAAGGTTTTTTATTATTTTACTAAGACTATCTAATTAGTTGCAATTTTTTTTTAATACTGTCAATAAATTCAAATACGTATCAATAATACTCTTTAATATTGAACAACTAGCTTATAAAATATTCGCTAGTTTCTTCCTATTTTACAAATCAATTACACTAATTAATTTCAATTTTTTGTAAAAAGAGTTGATTTATTTTCAGTACAAAATAAGTTAGATGAATTATTTACTTAACTATTACTTAGCCTAATAAGGAAAAATACATTCTCTTTTGTTTATAGTGTAAGATCCATTACCCTTAATATAATTATCACTTGTTTTCTTACCTATTTTATTACTTTACAAATTTTAATATCAATGGGTAAAAGTAGTTTTCAAATATAATAGGCAAGCATAATAAGGTTTGAGAAATTCTGTTATACTCAATAAGTAAAACACCTAACATTTTATTTATTAAAGTAATACTTTAATATCTTCCCCTCTATCAACACTAATTATTGATTCTTTTTTTATGAATTTTAATCCTAAATTTTTTTAATAAACTATACTTTAAAAAAAGAGCAATTCTTAACTTCGTTCTATGGAAATTACTGTAGATGAAACTTCATTATATAAAAATTTAAAAGATTATTTTGGATATTCTGAATTTCGTCCACTTCAAAAAAATATTATATTATCTGTTCTTAATGGTGATGATAATTTAGTTATTATGCCTACTGGAGGTGGTAAATCCATTTGTTTTCAACTACCAGCTACTTTACTTTCGGGTTTTACACTTGTAATTTCGCCTCTAATTGCTTTAATGAAGGATCAAGTAGATAGTCTTAAAGCTAATGGTATTGTAGCTAATTTTATAAATAGTAGTCAATCTACAGAAGAGCAACATGCTATTTTTGATGCGCTTACTCTTGGAAAAATCAAACTCCTGTATGTGGCACCAGAAAGCTTATCGCAATTAGAAGGTTTTTTCCAAAGCCAATCCCCTAGCCTAATTGCTATTGACGAAGCTCATTGTATATCCTCTTGGGGTCATGATTTTAGACCAGCTTATACTCAATTGGGATATTTAAAAAGTAAATTTCCAAAAACTCCTATTATAGCTTTGACTGCTACAGCAGATAAAGCAACGCGTAAGGATATTCAAAATCAATTAAAAATTCCAAATGCTACGCTACATTTAAGCTCCTTTGATAGGCCAAATTTAAGTTTGGAAGTACGTCCAGGAACGAAACGTATACAGCAAATTATTGATTTTTTAGATGATAAACCTAATGACAGTGGTATTATTTATTGCTTAAGCAGAAAAACTACTGAGAGCATTGCTCAAAAATTGAAAGCTGAAGGATTTAAAGCTGCAGCTTATCATGCAGGACTTCAACATCAGGAACGCCAAAAGGTACAAGATGATTTTATTAATGATCGTACTCAAATAGTTTGTGCTACGGTTGCTTTTGGAATGGGAATTGACAAATCTAATGTGCGTTGGGTAATCCACTACAATCTTCCAAAAAACATAGAAAGTTATTATCAAGAAATTGGTAGAGCTGGGCGCGATGGAGAGGTTGGTGAAACCATTTTATTTCATAGTTATGCTGATGTTGTACAATTGCGAAAGTTTGCTGATGGTGCTGGAAATTCCGAAGTACAACTAGCTAAATTAGACCGAATGATGCAATACGCAGAGGCTTTGAGTTGTCGCAGAAAGGTACTACTAAGTTATTTTGGAGAACTTGTAGCACAAAACTGCGGTAATTGTGATATTTGTAAACGACCTCCTACCTTTTTTGATGGAACTGTTTTAGCACAAAAAGCACTTTCTACTGTAGCTAGAGTTAAAGAAAATGAAACGATTACTACAATTATTGATATTTTGAGAGGCTCGCAAAACCAAATTATATATGAAAAAAATCTAGAGAAGATTAAAACATATGGTATTGGTAAAGAAGCTTCCTGGAACGATTGGCAACAATATATTATTCAAATGACAAACTTAGGCTTGTTGGAAATTGCTTTTCATGAAAAAAGTAGATTAAAACTTACTAGTTTGGCTAAAAAGGTATTATTCGAGAAGGAAAAAATTGCCTTGGCAAAAATTATTGATAAGAAGAAAGAAAATGCTACTCCAACTTCTTCTATAACAAAAAAAACAGCGTCGAACTTATTTGAACATTTACGAACCTTACGTTTAAAAATTGCCCGAGAAGAAGAAATCCCTGCATATCTAATTTTTAATGATGCTAGTTTAAGAGAAATGGAGCAAGCCAGGCCGATGACCGATAATGAGTTTATGCAAATTAGTGGTGTTGGTAAAAAGAAAATGCAAGACTATGGTTTTGAATTTATTACAGCTATTATTGATTTTCATAAAAAGAAAAAAATAACTAAAAGTAAAATACCTACCCATATTACTACTGCTGATTTTTTTAAAAATGGAATGTCTGTTGAAGAAATTGTTTTAGAGCGTGGTATTGCAGAAAGCACCATTCTTTCTCATCTTGTTAAAGCTTATGAAACGGATACTACTGTAGCTTTGGAAAAACTAATTAGCGAATCTGATTTAAAAGCTATTAAAAAAGCAAAAAGTAACGTTGAGGACCCAGATAAATTACGCTCTTATTTTGAGTATTTTAAACAGGATGTTCCTTACAGCACTATAAAAATTGGACTAAGCTTGTTAGCTAATAAATAAATCCTAAGCAAATCCGTCAGAGTATTCAATGAAATAAAGTTCTAACATTTTATGAAAACCATCCGTTTTCAAACTTTCCTCTTAAACCTCCAATGCCCTGTACTGGGGAATTTTAATGATTAACTTTTGTTATAAATTCTTAATGCAGATTAATAAATTAAAAAAAGGCTTAGTTTTACGCTCACTAAAGTTTAGGTATGAATTGTTTGCTTACAGGTGCTACAGGAATTGTAGGAAGCCATATTTTATTTGAATGGCTCCAAAAAGCTTTGGTAAGCAAAACAGTAGACCATCTTTATCTTTTGGTTAGAGAAACTAAAATTTCAGCTTACCAACGCGTATTGAATATTGTTAATGACGTTTCTCGTCCTAAATTTATGGACCAATTTTCAACAGAAGATTGCTTAAAAAAAATTACTGTTATTGCAAGTGATGTAAGTTCATTAACTTCAAACAAACTTAAGCAATTTGATTTTACAAATGTTATTCATTGTGCTGGTTCAACTAACCTTACATTAAACAATGAAACTAAGGAGCAAGTTTATACTGAAAATTATGAAGTTACTCAGTATTTACTAGGAGTGCTCCCTAATTATGTTTCACGATTTATATACATTAGTACTGCTTTTTCTTTTGGAATTCAAGATGAAATAGTAAAAGAAGATATGCCTAATTTTACAGCTACCAAATTCCGAAACCCTTATGAGAATTCAAAATATGATAGCGAGATTATGGTTAAACGTATTTGTAAGGAGAAAAACATAAATACTCAAATTTTAAGACCCAGTATTGTTTGTGGCCGCTTAATTGAAGCTCCTTTTTTTGAAACTCCAAAATTTGATGTTTTTTACTCTTGGGCAATATTTTTAGACAAATACTCCAAGAGAGCTGAAGACACTTTTCGTATTTGGATTGACAAAGCCAGTGGCTTAAATATTGTACCTGTAGATTTTGTAGCTAAAGCTATTTTATATGCATATGAAACTCCTAAAATCAAAGAATTAAACATTATAAATCCTCAAAAAATACTCCACAAAACTTATGTAGGTGATGTGTTAAGACGATTTAATGTAACTAATTTTGAGTATGTAGCTAATAAGCCTGAAAACTTAAATATTTTTGAACAGTTGTATTATAAAACTCTGGGAAATGTTTTCGAAAAGTATATTTCTATTCCTGACTTAAAATTTGATACTGAATTAATATCAAAATTAATCAAAGATTTAAATCTTGATTACAGTCTAGGTGTACACCAAAACTTTATGAAGCTTATTGATTTTTCTGTTGAAAAAGAATTTCGAAAAAGTTATATATAGCAAATATTTTACTCAATATTGATCCTAACTTTATTTTAATTAATAAACAATTACAGCTAAAGATAGTGCCTTTTTAATGGGAAATAAATCAAAAAAATAAGGGATCAAGCCATATTTTTGGGGAGTAACTTTATTTATGCATATAATTTAGTCTCTGTAGTCTTACAAAAAATGTAATCTTTTCTGATTTAATTTTGAAAAATAAATTCTGGTTAAATTTTGATATGAAAATATTATTGTTAATTTTGAGTATTAACATTCTTTAAATCAACACTTTAAAAGTGATGAAAAAATTAATTATAATTATGAAAAACCAACTACTTTTAGTCACACTATTGACTAATATTTTTCTATTCTCGTGTCAAAAAGAAATAGCTAATGACTATGAATATACTACAGAACAAAAATCCGCTTCTATTAGATTTACTCGAAAATATCAAGATAGCATAAAAACATATTTAAATTTTGATCCAAATAATATTAAAAATTCCGATGATTATAAAAATGCTATTAAGGATTCATTAACATCAATTAGTGGAGGGAAAATTTATAAAAAAGGACATGAAGGTGACAATTCATATGTAGTATATGATATGATGCAATACAATTTCTTAGATAGCCTTTATACTCCAGAAGCAAATCCTAGCTTATGGCGTCAAAGTAAGCTAAATAAAATAAATGGTTTATTTAAAGTTACTGATAGTATATATCAAATTAGAGGGTTCGATTTAGCAAATATGAGTCTAATTAGAGGCGAAAAAGGTTGGATAGTTGTAGATCCGTTAGGTTCTCCTGAAACAGCGGCTGCGGGATTGGATTTAGCTAACAATCATTTAAAATTTTACGATGCTAATCCAACAGGGAAAACAGTTTCTGCTGTAATTTTTACACATAGCCATATTGATCATTTTGGAGGAATCGAAGGAATAATGGAACATGCTTTGGATAACATTGATATTTATGTTCCAAAAGGTTTTTTTGAAGAGTCAATAAGTGAGAATGTAATGGGGGGCAATGCTATGGGAAGAAGAGCTTCATATATGTATGGAAATGTTATAGACAAAAACAATAAAGGAACTCTCGGTACAGGTCTTGGACAAACAACTTCTACTGGAGTTGCAGGAATACTTGATGGGACAATAATTATAGATGAATCAAATGGTTCTAAACTACCTCCTGTTGATGGTGTATCTATAGAATTTATATATACTCCTGAAGCAGAAGCTCCGGCAGAAATGATGTTTTATTTAACAGATTTAAACTCATTTTGCCAAGCAGAGGAAATTAATCACACATTACACAATTTATATACGTTAAGAGGGGCTAAAGTAAGAAATGGTCAAAAATGGAGTCAATATATTGATAAAGTAATTCAAAAATGGGGAAGCAATGTTAAGGTTTCTTTTGGCTCACATCATTGGCCTACTTGGGGAAAGGATAATATAAATTCTTTATGGGAAAATCAACGTGATTTATACCGTTTTATACATGATCAAACCTTACGATTGGCAAATCTTGGACAAACACCTATCGAAATTGCTGAACAATTAAAATTACCAAAAACTATTGATAAGGTTTTTGCTAACCGAGGATATTATGGTTCAGTAAGTCATAATGCACGAGCACAATACCAGTTGTATTTTGGATGGTTTGATGGAAATCCAGCAAATTTAAATAAATTGACTCCAAGTGATGCAGGTAAAAAATATGTTGAATTTATGGGAGGAGCAGAAAATTTATTGCTTAAATCTTTAGAAACATTTAGGAAAGGAGAATATCGCTGGACTGCTCAAGTTTTGAATCATTTAGTTTTTGCTGAGCCAGAAAATGATAATGCAAGATATTTATTGGCTGATACATATGAGCAATTAGGGTATCAGGCAGAATCTGGTCCTTGGCGAAATTTTTATCTATCAGGCGCCAAAGAACTAAGATCAGATATTGATCCTGGTGAAGGAGTAGAAACAGCAAAAACAGCAGGCCCAGACATGATTGAAGGGATGTCAAATGAATTGTTATTTAATTATTTAGCCATGTGTTTTGATGGTTTAGATGAAGGCGCAGCTGATATGAAATATAAGTTTCAGATTATTTTTAAGGATCAATTTAGTCATCCAAAAAATAAAAATGTTGGGTTAATTGTTCAAAACGGAGTTGTTACTCCGAGGGTAGATTATAATTTCTCAAATAATCAGATAGCAGTAGATGAAACAATTGAAATGACTAGAGCTGACTTGAATAATTTTATTTCTGGTGAAATTTCTGACATTGGAAACATTATTACAATCAAGGATGGAAGTAATAATAATGTTACTATAGCTAATAGTGACTTCATAAAATTCACAAAAAAGCTACAAAAACTAGGAGAATCATTCTGGTTTAACATAATTAAACCTTAATTATAATTGATTCCATATAGGTTTTTTTAATTATTTCTATAAATCGGAAATCTATTTTAGGGATCATCTCATGCTAGAAACTTTATAACAAGGTTAATGATTCAATAAAACACTATAATGAATGAGTAAGTTATTATAGTGTTTTATTTTTACTCCTCCCCAATAATTTTACTTAATCCAAAATAAGCTATTTCTAAAACAGACTCTTATTATTTTCTAAAAGGTGCTTGATATCTTCAATTCTCTTTTTTGAAATTTTAATAGTATCTACTTTTTCTAAGTGATCCATACGATGTGTATCAATCCCTATGTAATCGTACATTCCTTCTTTAAGTAAACGCTTTGCTGTTTTTTGAATTTTACTGCCATAATGTTCTGTTAAAGCAAGCATGTTTAACTGAAGCTTTACACCTAGTTTTTTTATAGCATAGTATTTATCAAAATCGTCTAAGTAAAAAGAATACCGTTCTGGATGTGCTAAAATAGGTTTATAGTTTTTTAACTGCAGCTTAAATATTACTTCATTAAAATTTGCTGATTCTCGTAAATAAGACATTTCTATTAAAATATGATTGTTCTTATATGTGAGTAATTGAGATTCAGAATTGATCATTTCTTCAAAATCTGGATCAATCATATATTCACTAGCAGCTTTTAATTCAATCCCATCAATATTTTGATTCTTGATTTCTAAATTAAGTTTATCTAATGTCTCCAGAATTGTAGTAGCTGTATTTGGATAATAATCACTCATCGTATGTGGAGTAGCAATTATTTTAGAATATCCTAAAGCCTTGTATTTTTTTATTAAGTCTATTGATGTTTTGATATCAGAGGCACCGTCATCTATTCCTGGCAGTACGTGATTGTGCATATCTACAGCACCATCCAATAAGGATTTTATTAATTCTTTTTTTGAAAAAAGCATATATTAAACTAACTTTTTAGCATTATTATAATCCGTAATAGTATCAATACCTATAGCATTGTGATGTGTTGTTACCATTTGAATTGTATATCCGTTTTCTAAAACACGTAACTGCTCTAATTTTTCTATTTGTTCTAAGCTAGTTGGTTTCATTATTGAATATTTCAATAAAAAATCTTTAGTGTACCCATAAATCCCCAAATGCTTATAATAAGTGATGGTATCAAAATTTATACCATCTCTATTAAAAGGTACCACAGAACGTGAAAAATATAGTGCTTTATAATTTAAATCGGTAACCACCTTTACATTATTAGGATCTTCTACTTCTGAAATATTTGTTATTGGACACATAGCACTAACCATGGTCGTGTTTTGAATTGCAATTGCCAATTCTGAAATTAATTTTGGATCAATAAAAGGCTCATCACCTTGAACATTTATTATAGCCTCACATTCTATTTCCGAAATAGCTGTTGCAATGCGATCTGTTCCCGATTGGTGGTGCTTCCCTGTTAAAATTACGTTATCTGAAAAAGCTTCACAATGCGTTTTCAACTCTAAACTATCTACAGCAATATAAACTGCTGATATACCTTTAGCTTTCAAACATTGCTCATGTACACGTTTAATAATACTTTTTCCTCCTAATTCTAATAGTAATTTATTAGGTAATCGTGTAGATTCTAAACGCGCAGGGATTACTACAATTGTTTTCATTATAAATTAATATCGTGAAGTTGAATTACACCTTCTAATTTTTTTGCATTACCAACTAAAAGACTTGTAATTTTTTTTGTATTCATTATGCCTTTAGCATCAATCAATTTTGTTGATTTTGAAATGAATTTTGGCGTTTTTGTCATTACCTCATGAGCTTGTAGTTTAAAGAAACTTTCTTTTGAGGCATTTATTGCTCTACGCAAATCTCCATCGGTAATAATTCCCTTCACATTGTTTATATCTCCTACTATTGATAAACCACATCTCCCTGAATTAATCTTATATATTACCTGATCCATAGTCGCTATTTCTGAGACTAAAGGAAGTGACTCAGATTTCATTACATCAGAAACAGTATCTAACAAGCGTCTTCCTATATTTCCACCTGGATGCAACTTCGCAAAATTAGCTTCATTTATTCCTTTGCCGGACATTAACGCAATCATCAAAGCATCACCAACGGCTAGAGTTAGCATACTAGATGTGGTAGGCGCCAAATTTAATGGACAAGCTTCTTCAAATTCTCCTATATTTAAATGCACATTAGAATGTTGCGCTAGAGTAGAATTTGATTTGCTTGATATGGATAATAACGGAATTTTTTCTTCTTTTATAAAAGGAATTAAACTTATAATCTCTGAAGTTTCACCTGAGTTTGCAATCGCTATTACTAGGTCTTGATTACTCAACATTCCTAAATCTCCATGAATAGCTTCTGAAGGGTGTAAAAAAAAACTTGGAGTTCCTGTACTTGCAAAAGAAGCTGCTATTTTACGCCCAATATGACCTGATTTACCAATACCTGTAACTACTACTTTACCTTTTATAGATAGTAAAAGTTCAATAGCTTTATTAAAGCTTGAGTCCAAGTTATTCATTAAACTAACTAAAGCATCAGTTTCCGTAGAAATCACTTTTTTTGCAATATGTAAATAATCAGTTTTCAGAATTATTATTTAATAAATTTAGCAATATACCAGTCAATTGTTTTTTCTATTCCTGTTTCGAAATTCTCATCTGCTTTCCAGCCTAATTCTTTTTCTATTTTAGTGGCGTCTATAGCATAACGTCGATCATGACCTGCCCTATCTTCTACAAAAGTAATTAATGAGGCATAAGTTTCTTCCTTGGGTATTCGAGTATCTAAAATACTACATATTTTATTTACTATGTATAAATTATCTTTTTCGTTTCTTCCACCAATATTATAAACTTCCCCTGATATTCCCTTTTGGTAAGCAATATCAATTCCTTTACAATGGTCTAGAACATACAACCAATCTCTAATGTTTTTTCCATCTCCGTAAATTGGAATGGATTCTCCTGATAATGCTTTCCTAATTATGGTTGGAATTAACTTTTCATTATGCTGTTTTGGCCCATAATTATTTGAACAATTGGTTATTACCGTATTCATCCCATAGGTATGATGGTAACTGCGTACAATCATATCACTCGAAGCTTTTGAAGCACTATATGGCGAATTGGGTGCATATGGTGTGTTTTCTGTAAATAAACCTGTTTTTCCTAATGTTCCGTAAACTTCATCCGTTGATACATGTAAGAAACGGCAGTTTTCATACCCCTGCTTAAATACAAATGGTTTTTCCATCCATTTTTTAAAGGCTACATCTATTAATGTGAATGTTCCGTTTACATTAGTTTTGATAAAAATGCCTGGGTTTTTTATGGAATTATCTACATGGGATTCGGCCGCAAAGTGTAAAACTCCTTTGATATTATACTCCTCAAAAATTGAAGCTACTAATTTTCGATCACAAATAGAGCCTTCTACAAAAGTGTATCGACTTTTTATGGCTTCTGAAATTTCTACATTATCTAAATTAGCGGCATAAGTTAATGCATCTAAATTAATAAGATTATACTCCGTATGGGTTTCTAAAAAATAACTTACAAAATTCGAGCCTATAAATCCTGCTCCTCCTGTGACTAAAATTGATTGCATCTAATTATAATTTCTTTAAACAAGCCTTTAATGAATCTTTCCAATAAGGAATTTCTATAGCATACTCGCTTTTTATTTTTTCTTTATTTAAAACACTGTAATGTGGTCGTGTTGCTTTTGTTGGGTATGCGGAGGATGGGATTGCGGAAACAGCACATTCAATCTCTTTAATTTCAAAAATGGCTTTTGCAAAATCATACCAACTACACACTCCCTCATTGGTATAATGATAGGTTGCTACTTCTTGATTTTCTATTTTTGGTAGGGTTTCTAAGATTGCTTGTGCTAAATCATATGCGTAGGTTGGACTTCCTATTTGATCATATATTATTCCTAACTGATCTTTTTCTTTTCCTAACCGAAGCATTGTTTTTACAAAGTTAGCTCCAAATTCTGAGTACACCCACGCGGTTCTTATAATTATTGTATTAGATAATTTTAAGTCTCTAAGTGCATTCTCCCCATCTAATTTTGTTTTTCCATAAACACTTTTAGGGTTGGTTTGATCTTCTGCTAAGTACGGAAGAAAGGATTCTCCATCAAAAACATAATCCGTTGAAACGTGAACTAACTTTAGGTTATATTTTTTTACAACTTCTCCTAAATTTTTAGAAGCTACATGGTTAATTAAATCGGCTACTGCAATATCATCTTCTGCTTGATCAACTGCTGTATAGGCGGCACAATTAATAATGACTGTGATTTTTTTTTCTTTTACAAAAAGCTCTATGGCTTCTAATTTAGTAATATCTAAATCTTCTTTAGCTGTAAAATAAAACAGGGATTCTTTGGTGTAGTTAGTACTCAATGTCTTAATTTCCTGACCTAATTGTCCATTAGCTCCTGTGACTAATATATTATTCATATAAGTTTACGCTATAATCAAACAAATCAACAGCTTCCTTTAGTAGCGGTTGTTTTTGGTCTTTATCTGATAAAATTAATTTTGAGGCTTCAATTCCCCATTCAATTCCTAAAGCTGGATCATTAAATAAAATTCCTCTATCATTTTCTGGACTGTAATAATTATCACATTTGTATGAAAAAATAGTATCCTCGGAGGCTACAACAAATCCGTGTGCGAAGCCTCTTGGCACAAAGAGTTGTTTTTTATTATCTCCTGTTAGCTCTACGGCTACATGCTGTCCAAAAGTAGGTGATCCCTTTCTGATATCTACAGCTACATCTATAACGCTTCCTTGAATTACTCTAACTAATTTGGATTGACAATAAGGTGCTAATTGATAATGTAATCCTCTTAATACACCTATCGAAGATTTAGATTCATTATCCTGTACAAAATTGACGTGTTGGTATTTGGATGGAAATTTTGTCTTATTGTAATTCTCGACAAAATAACCTCTGTGATCTCCAAAAACCTGAGGCTCGATAATTAAAACATCAGGAATTGTTGTTTCTGTAATTTTCATTTATTCTTTTTAGCTAGACGTTGTAAATATTTACCGTATTCATTCTTTTGGAGTGGCTCCGCTAGTTTTTCAAGTTGACTTGAAGTTATATAGCCTTGCTCAAAAACAATTTCTTCTAAACAGGCTACTTTTAATCCTTGTCTATTTTCTATGGTTTGTATAAAATTAGCTGCTTCTAATAAAGAATCATGTGTGCCCGTATCAAACCAAGCATAACCACGCCCCATTAACTCTACTTTTAATTGCTTCTTTTCTAAATATATTTGATTTACTGTTGTAATTTCTAACTCACCTCTTTTACTTGGCTTGATTTTTTTTGCTACTTTAACAACTGAATTGGGATAAAAATAAACGCCTACCACAGCATAGTTACTTTTTGCTATTCCGGGCTTTTCTTCGATACTTATTACTTCGCCCGAAGTATTAAACTCTACTACACCATAACGCTCGGGATCTGTTACATAATACCCAAAAACGGTTGCAATATCGCTATCTTTTACATTTTTAACGGAACTTGCTAATAACTCGGTTAATCCATGTCCATGGAATATATTATCACCCAAAATTAGACATACATCATCATTTCCTATAAACTCTTCGCCTAAAATAAATGCTTCTGCTAAACCATTAGGGCTTTCCTGTATCTTGTATTCAAATAAAATTCCTAAATCGCTACCATCTCCTAGTAATCTTTGGAACATTGGCATATCCTCTGGAGTGGAAATAATTAAAATTTCTCTTATACCTGCTAAAAGTAACACCGAAATAGGATAATAAACCATCGGCTTATTATATATTGGTGTTAATTGCTTGGATACCCCTTTGGTAATTGGATACAACCGTGTACCACTACCACCCGCTAATACGATTCCTTTCATTTTAACATTTTATAAAACAAAAATACTGTTTTGTGTAGAGATTGAATATAAAACCATAGAATAAAAAAATCTGATAAAGTCACCCTTATCAGATTTTTCATATGTAAGTAAAACTTTTAGTTATTCAACATTACTGGCATTACAAGCATAGTTACTTGCTCTCCTTCTTCGACTCCATCAACAGGCGTCAATATTCCTGCTCTGTTAGGCAGTGACATTTCTAATTGGATTTCTGACGAATCTAAATTATTTAACATCTCTATGAAAAATCGTGAATTAAAACCTATTTCCATATCATCCCCCTGATAATCACAGGTTAAACGTTCTTCTGCTTTATTGGAATAGTCTATATCTTCAGCAGAAATTTTTAATTCGGCACCAGCTATTTTTAAACGTATTTGGTGTGTAGTTTTATTAGAAAAAATTGATACACGACGTACAGAACTTAAAAACGGAGAACGCTCCATACTTAGTTTATTAGGGTTTTCTTTAGGAATAACAGCCTCGTAATTTGGATATTTTCCATCGATTAGTCTACATACTAATTCAATATCATCAAAACTGAATTTAGCATTGGAATCATTATACTCAATTAAAACTTCGCTATCGGCGGTAGACAGCATAGTCTTTAAAAGATTTAAAGGTTTTTTAGGCATGATAAATTCTGCAACCTGAGATGCTTTTACATCTGTACGCGTATACTTTACTAATTTATGAGCATCAGTAGCTACAAAAGTTAATGACTCTGGAGAAAATTGAAAAAACACACCACTCATTACAGGTCTTAATTCGTCATTACCTGAAGCAAAAATAGTCTTACTTATGGCAGTTGATAAAATCCCAGATGATATTTCTGTAGTATTAGAATCTTCTAAACTTACTGCTTTGGGAAATTCTTCTCCGTCAACAAAAGCTAAGGCATATTTACCGTGGTTAGAACTAATCTCTACAGTATTATTTTCCTGAACTACGAAAGTTAAAGGTTGTTCAGGAAATGTTTTAAGCGTTTCTAATAACAATTTAGCAGGCATAGCAATATTTGCTTTATCTTCAGATTCAACTTGAAGTTTTGCAACTACTGTTGTTTCCAAATCAGATGCTGAAACTAATAGATTATTACCATCTAACTCAAATAAAAAATTATCTAAAATTGGTAATGCGTTATTATTTCCTATTACTCCCCCCAACAGTTGTAACTGCTTTAATAAATAGGTACTTGAAACTATAAATTTCATTAATTTTTTTTTTGTCTTTAATACAAAGATAAAATGAAAGGCTTGGATGTTTTTAGCATTAAAACTTAGTTATTAACAAAGTTTTTAATAACTACTCAAAAAAGCTATTTAAAATTAATTTTATTCCTCTTAAAATTAAAAAAATAGCTAAAAACAAAAAAATAACCCCTATGCTCATAACCAGAACAAACATTGGGTGCTCCTTATTCATAAAAGCATTGTACAAAATCGTAGGTCCTAAAGCAATGGCTATTAAAGACATTGCTAAACTTTGTACTCCTTTTGCTAGCACTACCCTGTTTGTTCTCTTCCTATCCATTATTTAAATTGAAATATTCTATAGCACTGCGCACATTACCATGTTTTTGAATCAAACCTGTAGCAGTAATTTTAGAAACGTTTATAGTATCCATTAGCATTAAGATAGCTCGCCCTACTAGTTTATGATTACTTAATTGCATATCTACCATTCGGTTTCCTTTTACTTTACCCAATTTAATCATTGTAGCAGTAGATATCATATTGAGCACTAGCTTTTGAGCCGTTCCTGCTTTCATACGAGAGCTACCCGTTAAAAACTCAGGACCTACTTTTACCTCAATAGGCAATCGGGCTACGATTGCTAAAGGACTTTTAGGATTGCAAGTAATACAAGCTGTAATTATATTTTGTTCGTTACATTTTTTTAAGGCCTGAATTACATATGGTGTAGTTCCTGAAGCAGCAATGCCGATTACAATATCCTTTGATGAAATATTTTTTTGTACTAAATCTAACCAACCCTGAGTAATATTATCTTCTGCATTTTCTACTGCTTTCCGAATTGCTTGGTCTCCACCTGCTATTATACCTTGTACTAAATCAAATGAGACTCCAAATGTTGGCGGACATTCGCTTGCATCTACTACACCTAAACGTCCACTTGTACCTGCTCCTAAATAAAAAATTCGCCCTCCTTTTCCGAGTAACTCCACGGCGGTATTTATTACTTCTTCAATTTGAGGTAAGGCTTTTTCTACGGCTAAAGGAACTGTTTTATCTTCATTATTTATATGAGCTATAATTTTGTTTACAGACATTAATTCTAAATGATTGTAATTGGACTCTTGCTCAGTTATTTTTTCAAAGGACATAGTCGCTTTATCTATATTAAATTATTCTTTAAAATCTTTATTGGGTTTAAATGTAACTGCTCTTGAATACATTTCGCTTATTCTAAAATATCCGAATGGAAAATTCTCTGAGTTAGTCGTATTAATTATATTCCCCCTAACTTTAAAAGGGACAGTGCTAAAAGGTCCATTACTACCTCCATTACTTAAATCATTTATAGCGGTTAAATATAAATTGAATGCTTTTGTAGCGCCATATAACTTAGATGTATTACTTAAAGTTGCTTGTTCGTCAAAAAAGTAGGTAAAACTTATCCCTCCACCATTTACGTAAAACTCATCTCCAATAGCTACAAAATTAGTATCTCCCAAATCTAAAAAATAAAAACTTTCTTCTTCTTCTAGATCCTTAAAAGCAATATCTACTGCCATACTATTTTCATCAAAACCATTATTATTTTTTTTCTGCTTAATTGATGAAAATGGACTTGAAAAAACCATTTTTTCAATGGACTCATAAACCTCATTATTATAATTAATGGTCAACTTATAATCTAAATTTGGTTTAATTTCAAAATCCGTAGCTAAAATCTCATAATCCCCTTTATTATTTATACTCGAAAATTTAAAAACGGTATTTGATTCTAAATCTGTCAATATAACTGTAGCTGAGTTTACAAAATTTCTTTCTTCGGAGAAAAAAGGTGTTGTTAATGATAGGTTTACTAAAGCGCTATCTTGGAGTACCTCTCCATTATCAGATAATTGCCGCTCTACACTTGCATCAATTACCAATCTGGTAGGAGATTCATTAAGGTCAACATCAACAACATCCTCGCAACTCCAAGCTAATAAAATGCTTATAATAAGTATACTCTTTTTCATAACTATTAAAACTTAAAATTATAAGTTACTGATGGAACTATTCCAAAAATAGCTAACCGAGTAGCTTCATTTTTTTTTGTTTCAGCATTTTGCGTAAATGTAATCGAAGAAGCGTTTTTTCTATTGTATAAATTATACACACTAAACACCCATTCTGTTTTCCATTTCTTTTTTGATTTGGGTTTAGGTTTATAGTTTAAAGCTATATCCATACGATGGTAACTCGGTAAACGATTTGAATTTCGTTCTCCAAAATCAGGTACTACCAAATCTCTAAAAATAGAATACTGAGCCGTTGGATATGTAGTAGGCAAACCTGTCTGAAAATTAAATGCTGCACTCATTTTCCATTTTTCAGAAAGGCGATAGGAGGAGTTTAATGAAAGATCATGTGTCTTATCAAAATTAGTGACAAACCATTTTCCGCCATTAATTCCGGGCTCATCAGCATTTCGTCCGGGTATTTGCTGTTCGGTTTTAGAAAGTGTATACGCCAACCAACCTTTGAGATTTCCTTTTGTTTTTTGCACTAATAATTCAAGTCCGTATGATCTGCCTTTTCCACTCAACAATACGCGCTCTATATCTTTATTGGCAATTATATTTGCTCCGTCGATATAATTAATTCGATTTTTCAAGTCTTTATAATAGGTTTCAATCGAAAAGTTATAAGTGTCTTCTTTTAATGTTTTAAAAAAACCTACAGCATATTGATTGCTTAATTGAGGCTTTACAAAAGGCCCACTAGGCTCCCATAAATCTAAAGGAGTTGGAGAGGTTGTATTTGATATTAAATGAATATACTGGGCTGTTCTTTGGTAACTAGCTTTTACCGACGTACTTGTATTAAGTTCGTATGAAATACTGGCTCTAGGTTCTAAATTAGCAAATGAACTTTGTTTATCTTTTCTTGATGAAGGTTTTCTCTCAATAATTTCACCTTCTTCATAAATACCTAATTTTTTATTATAAACTACAGGAAGGTTATTTTTAAAAACAGTAATGCTATCCTGTCCAAACCTTGTAAATGTACTTAATCTTAACCCTGCATTTATTGAAATTTTTTTACTCAGCTCCGTTTCTGCTTCAATATAATATCCACTTTCATGTGCAAATTTTTTAATCAGTTGCTCTTTATCAATACCTGAATTGGGGCTATTAGGCTCTATTTTACCTGGATTAAAATCATATAGTAATTGATTTGTACCATATCTTAATTTTGTTTCATTATTTAAATAATGAACAAAGTCATATTTAAAATTATAGTTATTAATTCCTGAATTCCATTTAAACCCTACAAAATCAAGCTCTAAATTATAATCGTATTTTGAGTAAATTAAAGATGCATTAGAAAATAGTTGATTACCAAAAATATGATTCCACCGTAAATTTACAAAGCTGTTGCCATATTGATTAAAAAATTGATCACTCAACGAAAATATGTCACTTCCGAAGTATGAAGATAAATACAGGCTATTATTATCGTTAATTTTATGATTTACCTTTAAGTTTAAATCATAAAATAAGGCCTTATTATTAATATCGAATAAAGGCAAAAATAAATGCACATAAGAAGCCCTACCTCCTACTAAAAAAGAAGTTTGATCTTTTTTTATTGGGCCTTCCACCAATAATCTACTTGAAAGAAGTCCAATTCCTCCTTCTGCATGATATTCTTTACTATTCCCTTCTCTTTGATAAATATCTAGCACGGAAGCTATTCTCCCTCCAAATCGACTAGGGATTCCTCCTTTGTATAATTTTAAATCTTTAATTGCATCTGGATTAAATATTGAAAACAATCCAAACAAATGGGATGAGCTAAATAAAGTTACTTCATCTAATAAAATTAAGTTTTGATCTGTAGCTCCTCCCCTAACATTAAAACCAGAAGCAGCTTCACCTGCGCTGGTAACTCCTGGTAATTGTAATAAAGCTTTTATAACATCTACTTCTCCTAAAACTACAGGTAGCTCCTTTATTGTTTTTATGGAAAGTTTATTAACACTCATTTCAGGTTTTTTTATACTAATTTGTTTAGGAGTCTCTTCTATAATAACCTCATCTAGATTTTCTTGAGATTCTACGAGCCAGATATTTTGAATTAAATCTCCCGTTGCATTAATAGTTATATTTTGGGCTTCATATCCTAAATAAGAATAATTGATTTCATATTTCCCTGTAGGTATATTTAATGAATAAAAACCATATTCATTTGTAACAGCACCTTTTTGAAGTGTTTCCACGTATACTGTAACCCCTATTAAACTCTCATTACTATTTGAGCTTATTATTTTGCCGCTTATTGTTACGGTTTGCCCAACTGTAACCATAGAATATAATACTAAATAAAGTAAGAATAATTGTCTGTTAAAAAGCATTCATTTTTTTTTGCTAACCTACAAATAAAGTAGTTACTGAAGTTAAAACTTAACGAAATATTATTCGTATGCTTAAATAAAAAAAACTGAACGTTAAAGTGCGAATTTTATTGGATAAAATATCAGGGCAAAATCACACTTTTAAGACTTTAAAAAATCATGTTATTCACCTGTTTTTTAGTTGTTTAAGTTATTGATTATTTGTATGTTATACTGGTAATCAACATAATAATTCTTTGAAAACAAGTAATAATTTAAAAGGTATTTTTGGTAAAATAGAAGACCCTAGAAGCGATGTAAACCAACTTCATAATTTAATCGACATCCTTCTCATTAGCATAATTTCGGTAATTTGTGGAGCAGAAACATGGAAACAAATGAGTGAGTTTGGTCACTCAAAAGAAGATTTTCTTAAAACTTT
>Ga0209185_1000359_pt1 | contig 57003 bp, 53 predicted proteins | sample SidtaG_2_FD_187425 | JGI IMG/M metagenome (GOLD analysis project Ga0209185, IMG submission 187425) | Marine algal microbial communities from Sidmouth, United Kingdom - Sidmouth_Asex2 metaG (SPAdes) (version 2) | ecosystem: Host-associated > Algae > Red algae > Unclassified | place: Sidmouth... | reverse complement strand
CATGGTAGGTTCGATCAAAGGAAAGGTACTTTTTATGATATTTCTGGTATTGAATTTGATCAAAGAAGGAAACCTTGTAAATTATCTACCTTAATTGTCATTGATAGAGAAAGTACCCAATTAAAGACAGGAAAAATAACAAAAGAACGAAGTTTCTATGTTTCTAATAAATCCAAATATGAAATGCAAACCAATAATTTTTTCAACGCTATTAGAAATCATTGGCAAATTGAAAGTAATAACTACCTTCGAGATACTTCTTTTAGAGAGGATAAGATCAAATGTTTCGAGAATAACCGTATTAAAACCTTAAGTGTTATAATATCTATAGTTAACAACTTGTTACAAAACAAAAAAGTAAAAAATATCAAAGCTGAACTCGAAGAAATTGCTTGCTATCCTACCAATGCTGAACCCTTTTTTCAGAAAATTACTTTTTTATGAAAATGCCGTGTAACAATATAGAACTCTTCGTTTAAGTTTATTTCTTCTTTAGTCGTTTTATTATTTTCTAAATCTTCTAAGTGATATTCTAATAATGTTGGTTCTTCATTTTCAATAGCCTGATACGGCATTCGCTCGCTAGTCGGAATCCAACTTACATTCCAACGTTTTACAAAATCAGCTCCGTAGTTTTGTATGGCTGGCGAAATGGTAATGATGGTTTGCATGGGTTCTTCGCCTTCTGTATTAAATATCTCTTTAAAATAAATTAAATGAGATCATTAAATTCATACGTTTTTGTTGGAGAATACTCAAATCCGTTTTCGTAGAAACAGACTTTTCCTTTTTCCATTTTATCGGCTTCATTCCAGTTATTATCTTCACTTTTTTTGGTCATCCATCTCAGAACAAGGTCGGAATAGTAATCAGTAGCATAGCAAACAGTAATTAAACCGCCCATAATTTCGGTTGCAGGTTTTCCGTTCATTCTTATTTCTCTATGATAATTCATATCAGTCCAAAGTAATTCTATTTCTTGCCCTAAGACAAATAATTTTGCTAATGTCATTCTTTTTTCTTTTAGGGTTGAGTGGTCAAATGGTTTATAACGTTTATGTATATAGCTCGTAGCATGCAAATTAGAAAATTATTTTCGGATTAAGCACAAGCCAGATTTTTAAATTTTACTATTTATTTTTTTTGTTGGAAATCGTCAAATTTAAAAATTTGGCGACTTTTCAAATACGCCTTAACTCCCGTTAAGCAACTGACTAGCTATGAGCTATATACTGTGTTGTGTGCAGTTTTTATTGACTAATTCCGTATGAAATTTGCTCTCCATCTAAATTGTAAATACTGAAATCAGTCGCTCCAGTCATTATTCCATATGATGTTCTTTCTCCGTTTAGATTATAAATTGAAAAATTATTTTTACTATGAAAAACTCCATACGAGTTATATATTCTATCATTATTATAAAGATAGAATATATCAAAGTCCGTCATATTGCCATAACAAATCCTCTCTCCATTTAAATCATATATATTAAATTGGTCATTAGTTTTCATAATCTTTAAATTCTCCTACGTTGTCCTCTTTCAGAAAAAATTGTTAATTCAAAAATCTTGTAGATAATTTCTGTAGTACCATAACCACCCCATTCGTCAAATTCTAAATTTTCATTCTCTTGAAAATACTTTAAATAAAGGGTTGGGTGTCCTTTATAAAAATCAAGAAATAAATATGAAGTATAATCATATAGTCCTAAATCGGCAAATTCATTTAATACAGAACTGTTCCAAACAGTACATTGTCCTGTTTTAGATTCATAACCCGACATATCAAAACGTTTGTGCTGTTTTTCTGCTTGTTCAGCTTCTATGTATCTCATTGAGCTATTTATTCCTTCATCAAAGCTTAATCTTTGTCTGATGAAGTTCATTACTTCTTCTTTTGACTTGCTTTTTAGTTCTTCTACTGTCATATTTTAATTTTATTTCTAATGGTTGGTTTAACTGCACACAACGTTTAGCATAAGAAACGTGTGGCGACAAGTAAACACTTCCGTTTCGGTTTAACACTTAGCTAAATATAAAAATTTTGCTTTTACTTTTCGATTAAATGCCAAATTTTATATTTGGTGACTTCTAAAAATGCCTAAACTTTTTGATTAAGCACCAAAACCCGTATTAATTAAAGCCTTTGTTGAACTAACCCCCTACGGGGAAGCTTTTTTAAAATTAGAATATACTTCATAACTTAAGACACTCCTTAAAAATATTAAATTATGGAAAAAAGCAAACGTTAGTAGAGAAAGCGTGTAAAAAAGTTTCTGAATTTAAAAAATTATTTAAGAAACTAGAGCGTCAGTATCTGTTGAATGGTAAAAGTTTGAGTACGATTCAAAATTATGATCGTTGTTTGGCATATATGGCCTTATATTTTGAATGTTGTCCTAGTGAGTTGGATACAGAACAGGTCTTAGATTACCTTCAATTTTGTAAAAACCAATACCCAAACCCCTTCCGAAAGTTTTTTTAAGCATACCACTTATGGTCTTCGCACCTTGTACAAACTAAAGGGTATCAAAGCAAAGCATATTGTACTTCCGCAGATCGAAGGCTCGAAGAAATTACCTGTTGTATGATCTCAATACGAGATTAAAACCCTTATAAATACACCCCAACTATTAAAGCACCGTTTGCTATTATCCCTTTTATATGATTACGGCTTACGCCGTTTCGAGTTATTGAATGGCAGGTTTACATTATCGAGCGAACTTCACAGTTTGGCTTTACTGCAACCAAAACTAATCTACAATACTTTAGCCACCCCCTGAAAATTGCAGTTCATTATCTGTTAAGGGTTGATCTCATTAGTATTTTGGGATGATTTAAACAAGGAAAACTGTTTAAAAAGTTGTATTTTGTAATTGAAAAAACACAAAAAAATTCACTTAAAAAACAGTTCCTATGGATAAGAGACTAATAAAACGCATACAAACCCAATTGAGCAGTTATTTTTTAAGAGTTACAGCTATGACAAAGCCAGAAACTCGTTGTTTAAAAGAAGAGTATACAGCCAAGGTGTAACTGCCGCACATCTTGACAATGTCAAAGGCAGTATCTCAAAAGATAATTTCATTCTTATGGATGGTACTAATATTAGCAAAAAGCACGCTAAATATATGGAGGGTTTAGAATTTGTAAGAAATGGAGACACAGGAGAAATAGGTCTTGGTTATAATGTATTAAACATAAATGCGATTAACACTCACAAAGAGCTAACGCCACTCTACAGTAAAGCTTATAGTTATGAAATAGGTGCTTTGAGTAGCAACAATGAAATTAAAAAAGCAGTGATAGCAGTCATAGCTCACATAAATGACAAAGGGTGTTGGGTTTTTGATAGCCGGGCAGATAACGGTATTTTGAAAGATTTTTTTATCAGTGAATGTTCCCAAACGATCATTCGTTTAAAAAGAAACACAAAACTATCTTATAAGGATCAAGCATATAAGGTGAGTCAATTGGCAGCAAAAATAGCCTTTACAATAACACAAACAATCACTAAAATAAAGAAAGACCAACCTGTTTTAAAGCAGTACGAATTAGGAGCCATGCCAATAAACTATACCGTAAAAGGAATCACGTATCCATTATGGTTGGTGGTTTCAAGAGACAAAAGGCACGGAGGGCTTTGTTATCTTATTGTTAAGAGTAAATTGACAACTGCTATCGAAGTTGCTAAATGGGCTTTTAAAGGGTATGGACTACGTTGGAAAATAGAAGAATATCACAGACATATAAAACAGGAATACAAATTAGAGGGTGTTCAGTTAAAAACCTTTTATGGACTACAATCAATGCTTGCCATACTTACTGTTGCCATGTATATGATTTACAATAAAATAAGATCATTGCACTTTAGTTTGTTACTTGATGCTGGGTACAACTATTTCAATAAACATACTATTAGAGAGTTAACCAACTTTATATACTACAAGATAAGTAAGGTGGTCTCTATTTTGCTCATGCCCACTAGAATGAAATGGAATATGTCAGAAACTCCCGATCATGAGAAAAGTCTACAACTTAATTTTGTATGCAACTAAAAAACGGGGGATGGCTAATTTACTTTTGATTCCCGTACTAACCATAGCCGATACATTACTTGCAACGCTGAGAAACGACAATACATACTTTGAATAACATCAAAACTACTGACAAAAATGTGGCTTTTTTTTTCACACAACAGATATTTCCTATCTTTACAGTAATGAAAATACTTTGTTTCATATTGTCATTATATGTGTTTTTTCTCTCGACAGTACCCTGCTGTTGGGACGATAATTGCAATGATGAAATTAAAACAGAGCAAACAGAAAATCAATCAAAAGACCATCAAGAGGATAGCTGTAATGCTTGCTCGCCATTTTTAACCTGTGGAACTTGTTCAGGTTTTGTCTTTTCAGAATTGGTCTTCGACTTTAAGAAATTCCATTTTACTAAAAGTAAAATTATTACAGCTTACGATCTTCTATTTGAAAATGATTTTATTGCCAAATTCTGGCAACCACCAAAAATAAGTTAATGATAAAACGTGGCATCACCACTTTTTTAAAAAACGCTGCCAAACAGCGTTAATTTTTATTATTTACATCATTAACTTAAATCATAAGACAAATGAAGCATATCATTTTGCCTTTTTTGGCAATGCTATATACATCTTTTGCTTTTGGACAAAACACGTTCAAGGCCATTATAATAGACAGTGAAACTAAAGAAACCCTCATCGGTGCATCAGCAGTTTTAGAAAAAACAACCTACGGTTCTAGTGCAGACGAAAACGGTTATGTAGAAATCAATAATGTTCCAAACGGAACTCAAACCATTATTTTCAGATATCTCGGTTATGAAGAAACGAAACGTACATATAGCTTTCCTTTTGCAGAAACGGAACCGATTGAAATTATATTAACTAAGAGTAAAGGAGAGGAATTGGATGATGTAGTAATTACATCCACCCGCTCAAAAAGAACTATTTACAACATCCCTACGCGAATAGAAGTCATTTCTGGAGAAGAACTGGAGGAAAAGGGAAATATGAAACCGGGCGATATCCGAATGATGCTCAATGAAAGTACCGGAATACAAACCCAACAAACATCAGCAACTTCCTATAATTCGAGTATTCGAATTCAAGGATTGGATGGGAAATATACTCAAATACTTAGAGATGGTTTTCCGTTATACTCAGGCTTTTCAGGAGGATTAAGCTTAATGCAAATTGCACCGCTTGATTTACAACAGGTGGAGGTAATTAAGGGTGCCTCTTCAACACTTTATGGTGGAGGTGCTATTGCTGGCTTGGTAAATCTTGTTTCAAAAACACCCAAGGAAGAAAGAGAGCTGAACTTTATGCTTAATGGAACATCTGCATTGGGTTTGGACGCAAGTGGTTATTATTCGCAACAATTCAATAAAGTTGGTGCAACCGTATTCGCTTCCTATAATTTGGGCACACCTTACGACCCTGCCAACATTGGGCTTACTGCTATACCTAAATTTACAAGATACACTTTAAATCCAAGGCTATTTGTGGATGTGAATGATAAAACCTCACTCAACATTGGTTTTAGTAGTATTGTAGAAGATAGAATTGGTGGTGATGTTCAATTTATCGAAGGAAACCGTGATGCCATTAATGTTTTTTTTGAAAAAAATAATACCACCCGATTTAGCACACAATTAGGTATAGACCACGAACTAAACAACAAATCTAAGCTATCGTTTAAAAACAGTATTAGCTTTTACGACCGAAACATTGAGATTCCAGATTTTATTTTCTCTGGGATTCAGTTATCGTCTTTTAGTGAAGCAAACTACACACATAAAAGTGTAATATCTGAGTGGATAGTGGGACTTAATCTTTGGACCGACAAATTTACCCAAGATCAATTGAATATTTCAGAAGTTGTTGATTACAATCACATTACAACAGGGGTGTTTTTACAGAACACTTGGGATGCGACGGAAAAATTTGTGTTGGAGACAGGCTTAAGAGGTGATTATCAAAACGAGTATGGTTTTTTTGCTTTACCAAGAATCTCCGCATTGTTAAAAGTCAATCCAAAGCTATCAATGCGTCTTGGTGGCAGTTTGGGATACAAAACACCTACTGTTTTTTCCGAAGATGCAGAACGTATACAATTTAGAAATGTGCTACCTATTGATGTGCCAAATAAAAAGGCTGAACAAAGCATTGGTGGTAACTTTGATATTGACTTCAAAACACCACTATCCGACCAGTTATTTTTTAGCATAAACACGCTATTTTTCTACACACAAATTAACGACCCCTTAGTTTTAATTCCTTTAAACAATGAATTTTATGAATTTCAACAGCCAAATGGCTTTATTGATACACAAGGTATTGAAACAAACATAAAGCTGGCTTATGGAGACCTAGCTCTTTTTGTAGGTTATACATTAGCAGATGTAAATGAGCATTATAATGGAATAAAGAGCATCTTTCCTTTAGTTTCAAAACACCGATTGAATAACGTATTAATGTATGAAGTGGAAGAACAATGGAAAATAGGATTGGAGGCCTATTACTTTAGCTCTCAAAAATTAAATGACGGTGCAACTGGCAGACAATATTGGCTTTTTGGGTTTATGGCAGAAAAGCTATGGGACAATTTTTCACTTTTTATAAACTTCGAAAACTTTGGAAACATAAGGCAAACAAGCTTTGATACCATATTTACTGGTTCAATCAGCAATCCAGAATTTCGAGATATATATGCCCCTGTAGATGGTTTTGTGGTAAATGGAGGGATTAAAATAAAGTTATAATTTTACTTATATTAGGCCTGAATTGTGAGTAAAGCCTTGATTCCGCAGGTCTAATAGAAAAAGAAACTAAAAGTCTTGTAAAATAGTATTTGCAAGACTTTTTTGTTTCAATTATTTTTATCTGATTTATTTTTTATTCTATAGGTAATTCCAACACTTTTAATCTTCTATTTCTTCGCATTTCACTTTGTATAATATGCTGAGCATCTCTATTGTGATGCATTGGAGTGATTATTGATTTAATAATCGATAATTTCGAAATTTGATGATTTAGTTTAAAAAAACCGAACCCTTTATATTCGCTATTTTCTACAAGAACCACACTTTTTTCTCCAGAAACTCTTCCTTGCCCAACAAGTAACATGTTTCGATTTCGAAAAATATATTTTTCAATTATTTTTCGAACACGTGTATTATAGGTATCTTTATCTTCCTCTCCTATACAAGCTCCTGCACACTCTTTAATACCATATTTAAAGCAATTTCCTTTTCCGCTATATATACCTGTAAATTTTTCGCATAGCCCTTCTGATTCACTTATACGCCTTAAAAAACTTTTTCCTGAATCCCTATTGGTAAAACTAATAATATGTTTTTTACGACCGTCAGCTCTCATCAGCTTTAAATTAATATATCCATGATCGTCTGTTATTGGGTATAAAGCATGAGTAAAAACACTTTTTGTTAATGCTTTATTGTACTTGGGTTTATGTCGCTTTATTTCTTCACTTTCTAATAATAACGCAATCATTTCCGACCCTAGAATTTCAAAGGTAATCCGTTCTACTTCGTTCTGAATTTGTGCTGACTTTTTATTACTGCCTGTAAAATGTTGATTGATTCGTTTTTTTATATTCTTACTTTTTCCAATATAAATAATGTCATTGGCTTGATTATATAAATAATATATACCTGTTTTTGATGGTAAATCCCGTACTAGATTGTGCAATTTTGCATTGAATTGTACCGCTAAATTTTTGACATTTTCTGTAATAATTTCTTTATCTAAATCCTTCATCAGCAATAGCTTAAATAATTCCACTGTTGCTAGTGCATCACCATTTGCACGATGGCGATCTGCTATCGGAATTCCTAAAGAGCGAACCAACTTCCCTAAACTATGAGAAGGCTGCTCGGGCATTAGTTTTTGAGAAAGCTCTACTGTACATAAAGTTTCTCTTTGATAATCGTAACCTAAACGACCAAATTCGGTAGTTAAAATTCGGTAATCGAATTGCGCATTATGAGCTACAACAATACATCCTTCCGTAATTTCTACAATGCGCTTGGCTATTTCAAAAAACTTAGGCGCAGTACGAAGCATGGCTTCGTTAATCCCTGTAAGTTTCACTACATATTGATCAATTGGACGCTCTGGATTGACCAAACTTATAAACTGATCCACAACTTGGTGTCCATCAAATTTGTAAATAGCGATTTCGGTAATTCCCTCTTCGTTAAATTTTCCTCCTGAAGATTCTATGTCTAGTATTGCGTACAAATTTGTTGTTTGTTGTTTGTTGTTTGTTGTTTGTAATAAAAGAAATAAAACTACAAATCTTCAACGATATTTAAAACTAGTTTTACATTAGTTATATTGTTAAGTCAAATAATAATATTTTATTTTTATTATCTAGTCATAAACTCCAAACTTGTATTTACTAACATACCATCAATTATGATATTGTGTTTTTCTAAAAGCCTCTAAATTGATTGCATATTATGTAGACTACCTTCATTTCCTTACTCCAAAAATTGCACTTCCCACTCTAATCATAGTACTCCCGCATTCAATAGCAACTGAATAATCGCCACTCATCCCCATAGATAGCGTTTGTAAGTCACAATTTTTCAATTCTAATGGTTTTTCTTTTAAACTATCAAAAGCTTCTTTTAAGAAATCAAATTCTTTTTCTACTTGGTTTTTATCCTCTGTAAAAGAAGCCATTCCCATTAAACCCGTAATCTTAATATTTTTTAACGTATGAATTGCTTCACTTTGTAAAATAGCAGTTAAATCTACTTGAGTCAGTCCAAATTTTGTTTCTTCTTGAGCAATCCTTAATTGAAGTAAACAATTAATTATTCTACCGTGCTTTTTAGCTTGTTTATTAATTTCCTTCAATAGCTTTAAACTGTCTACGGCATGAATTAAATGTACGTAAGACGCCATATATTTCACCTTATTGGTTTGCACATGTCCAATCATGTGCCATTCAATATCTTTAGAAAGTACTTCCGATTTTTCAGTCATTTCCTGGATTTTATTTTCTCCAAAAACACGCTGACCTGCATCGTAAGCTTCTTGTAAATCAGCTATAGGTTTCGTTTTAGAAACTGCAACTAATGTTATCTGCTCAGGTAATGACTTTTGTAACGTTTGAATATTTTCTGCTATACTACTCATTCTAAAAATCTTCAATAATAGCTAGTGCCACTTTTAAGGCTCTAGTTGCTTGTTGTAAACTTACTACTGGAGTGGTGTTATTATTTATAGCATCTGCAAATGAATCTAATTCGTCTAAAATAGCATTGTTACTTCCAACATTAGGATTATCAAAATAAATTTGCTTTTTTATCCCTTCTGCATTTTGTAATATCATATCAAAATCTCTAGGTGTTTCAGGAGCATCTTTCATTTTTACTACTTCGCATTTTTTTTCAAAAAAGTCTACTGAGATATAAGCGTCTTTTTGAAAAAAGCGACTCTTACGCATATTTTTTAACGAAATTCTACTTGCTGTTAAATTAGCTACACAACCATTCTCAAACTCAATCCGTGCATTAGCAATATCTGGCGTATCACTAATTACATCAACGCCACTTGCAGTAATCTTTTTTACTTCTGAATGTACCACACTTAAAATTGCATCAATATCATGAATCATTAAATCTAAAACTACAGGCACATCTGTTCCGCGAGGATTAAATTCCGCCAAGCGATGTGTTTCAATAAACATTGGATTTTTGATTTTATCCTTAACCGCTGTAAATGCAGGATTAAATCTTTCGACATGCCCTACTTGCCCTTTTACGCTGTGCTTTTCACTAAGTGCAATTAAATTTTCTGCTTCTATAACCGTATTTGTTATTGGCTTTTCAACAAATACATGTTTTCCTGCCTCAATTGCTTGTTTTGCTGTTTCAAAATGTGCAAAAGTTGGCGTTACAATGTCTACAACATCTACCGCTTCGATCAATTTACTAATCGAATCGAAATAAGTATATCCAAATTCTTTTACAATCTGTTCAGCATGTATTTCGTCCGCATCGTAAAACCCTACTAATTCGTATTTTTTAGACTGCGCTAATAATCGTAAGTGTATTTTTCCAAGATGCCCTGCACCAAGAACTCCTGCTTTTAGCATAAAAATCGTATTTTCACAAAAATAGGGTTTTGATTTTATAGATTATAAAATAAAGCGTACAGACTTGTCATGTATTTTTACGCTATTGTTCTTCTAAAAAAATCACACTATAAATTGTTTCTTAACCTAATTCCGTTATGTGATAAAAATTAATTATAAAAATTGAGTTTATAGTGCTTAAAAACATTCATTACTATTGATCTATTTTCTATACTCTATTTTCTTTTCCTGTCTTCTTTTTTCAAAATTAAGATTAATTTCACTCAATACCTCGTAAACCAAATGCGTTGGCATTCCTACTACATTAAAATAACTTCCTTCCATTTTATCAATACCTATTAAACCAATCCATTCCTGTATTCCGTAGGCACCTGCTTTATCTAAAGGTGCATATTTTTCCACATAATGTTCCACCTCTTCTACTTTTAATACTTTAAAGTGAACTTTAGTCGTATAATTTTTTACAATTTGTTGGCTTTTAGTTGTAAAACATACGGATGAAATTACTTCATGCCAGTCGTTGCTCAAACTTAAAATCATTTGTTTTGCATGCGCTTTGTCTTTTGGTTTCCCTAATGCTTTTTGCTTGTGCCAAACAATGGTATCACTGGTAATTACCACCTCATCTTGCTTTATAGCTGATTTAAAAGCAATGGCTTTTAGCTCTGACAAATAATCTGTTATTGCAGAAGCTTTTAAATGTTCTGGATAAACTTCATCCACTGGTTTTAATCGAATTTCAAAATCCAATTCTAAATCTTTTAAAAATTGCTGACGCCTCGGAGAGCCTGATGCTAAAATGATTTTCATTAACTATTTTTTATACTTACGCACACAAAAGAAACCTATATTATTTTACAACATAAATTTTAACGATTGATTGACTGTTATTATAAATGTAAAAATACTACATTTGAGTATAGATGTTAATTATATGAAACTGAAAATAGCTGTACTTCCTGGAGATGGTGTTGGACCAGAAGTAACTAAACAAGCTGTAAAGGCTTTAGATGCAGTTGCAGAATATTTTGGTCACGATTTTTCGTTTCACGAAGCTTTAGTAGGAGCTACCGCTATTGACAAAACAGGAATGCCACTTCCTAAAAAAACGATTGACATTTGTAAATCCTGTGACACTATTCTTTTTGGAGCCATTGGAGATCCTAAATTTGATAATGATCCCAATACGACTGTTTATCCTGAGCAAGGTTTATTAAACCTTCGTAAAGAGTTGGAATTATTTGAAAACATTAGACCTGTAATTGTTTACAATTATTTATTAAATAATTCTCCTCTAAAACCTGAAAATGCCAGGGGTACAAACATTCTTATTTATCGCGAACTTACTGCTGGTATCTTTTTTGGAAAAAAAGGCACTTCTGATGATGGCTTGACTGCTTTTGACTCTTGTACGTACACTGTTTCCGAAATAGAGCGTATTGCACATAATGCTTTTAATGCTGCTCAGAGCAGAAAAAAGAAATTAACCCTTGTTGATAAATCTAATGTTTTGGAAACTTCCAGATTATGGAGAAGAACGGTTATAAAAATGTCAAAGCAATACCCTGATGTAACTGTAGAACTGATGTATGTAGATCAGGCTGCTGCCAAAATCATTTTAAATCCTAAAAGTTTTGATGTTGTCCTTACAGCTAATCTAATCGGTGATTTTATTTCTGAGGAAGCCAGCGCATTAGTAGGCTCTAAAGGAATTATGGCTTCGGCATCATTAGGAGAAAAATACAGCTTATTTGAACCCATCCACGGCTCCTACCCTGTTGCCACAAACAAAGGAATTGCCAATCCTATTGGCGCTATTTTATCAGCTGCTATGTTGTTGGATCATTTTGACCTAAAAGATGAAGCTAATGCTATAAAAAATGCAGTTACTAAGGCTATGGAATTAAATTTAACCACTCCTGATCTAAACAAGCAAAAACCGTTGAGTAACGAAAAAATTGGCGATTTTATAGCCGATTATATTTGTAATCCTGACTTGACCAATTTCAATATTGAAAATATTTATTTAGGTCAATCTACTATTATATAAGAGCTATTTACACCCTCCTAAAACTATTGAAAATAATTCCTCTCCAATCACACTTTTAAATCTTGGCATACTTTTGGTAATTTATTAAAAAAGGTTTCTTATTCCAGAAACAATTGTTTAACTAAAACAAAAGCCATGAAAAATATATTATTATTTATAATAGCTATATTTAGTTTGGGTGTTTTCGCTTCATCCACGACTAATTACGATAGATACCAAAAACCATTCATTTTTATAGAAAACGGAATTGAATTTGCCGTTTTTAATGACGGTCAATTTGATTTTAATATTTTAAGATCAAATCATACCAACTTACAAATTAATACTCGCACTATTAATTTTAGTTTTAATAGTGGTCACAATTACAATACTTATGTACAACACGATAATTTTGGAGCTGTAATACAAATAGAAAATACTCCTATTTTTTATGATTATTATGGACGCGTTCGTAAGATTGGTGGGATTCGCATAAACTATAACCATTATGGGTTGGCTTCTTACATAGGAAACTTAAGAATTTCTTATAATTCTTATGGTATATTTTCAGGTTGCAGCGGGGTTATAAACTCTTATAGGTGTGAATACGTGCCAAGACATGATTACTATCGTTTACCGTCCAGAACACATTGTGTAGTTAACACAAATCCTTACAGGAGACATTATACGCCAAGACGCCATAGTTACCAAAATCACTCAAGAAGGTATGTACAAAGATCAAGGTACTACAACACTTCAAGAAAAGTTTACCGACACGATCAAGAAAGCAGGTATACAAATAATAGAAGTTACGATCAAAGGTCGAGAAGATATACAACACCACAGAATAAACGCAATAATTTTAATACGAGAAGTTATTCTACAAGAAACACCAGAAAATATGTAGCTCGTAAAAGTAACACTACCAACCAAAGAAACTATAACAGTAGAAAAGTAATAAATAATAGCCGTAAATCAGTAGATAGAAAATATAGTCCTAGAAAAAGCTATGCAAATACGACTCCCAATAATAGAACCTACAAACGCCGCTAATGTTAAGCCATCATTTGTAAATTAATAAGCTCTTGCTTCGTTAGATCGCGCCAACGACCACGAGGCAAGTCTTTTTTAGTAAGACCTCCAAAAACCACTCTATCTAATCTAGTAACTGTATAACCAAGCTTTTCAAAAATCCGAGTAACTATTCTGTTTTTTTGAGAGTTAATTTGAATTCCTATTTCCTTTTTGGAATCTTCAATATATTGTAGGTCGTGTACTTTAACTACATTATTGTCAATATGAATTCCTTCCATGATCTTATCAAAATCAATACGAGAAAAATTCTTATCTAATTCTACATGATAAATTTGACGTAAACGTCCTGAAATATTCATATTTCCTAAAAAAGAATCGTCATTAGATAAAAGTAATAATCCTGAGGTATTACGCTCCATTTTCCCTATAGGCTTTAATGGAGATTTTGCTGCATTTTGAGTAATTGCTAGTACTGATTTTTTTTCGTTAGTTGTGGATGCCGAAATTGTAAATCCTTTTGGTTTATTTAGTAAAATATACGATTTTTTAACTGGGTTAATTAATTGTCCATCAAAACGCACCTCATCAGAAAGTTTTACTCGGTAGCCCATTTCAGTAACCACCTCACCATTAACGCGTACACTACCCGCAGTAATATATATATCTGCATCACGCCGTGTACACACACCTGAGTTAGCAATGTATTTATTTAATCGAATCGAATCAGGATCACCTGCTTTACTGCTCTTAGAAACAGGTCGCTCTCCTTTGGGTGCTTCGTGTATTTTTTCTTGCACACTTTTCCCTGAACGTTTTCCTTTATTTGGATTTTTGCGATTATTTTTAGGCGTACTCATGATTCGTAATTTTTTGCAAAGATACAGTTTAAAAATTACGCTTTATTAAAATTAATACCGATCCTAAAATTCATGCACAACTAAATAAAAAACACTTATAAAAAAGCTGAATACTATTGTTACGATTCAGCTTTTTTTGAACTTGTATTCAATGCTTAATAATTTGTGTTTATTTTTAATTTTCTTACTGATTACAAATTGTAAATCTCTGTTTGCTTGAAACCCAATCAAAGTAAGGTAGTTTTTGGGTTGCTAATTTTACTTTGTATTCATATCCGTTGTAAGTCGATGAAATAGCAAAGTGATTATTCAAATTAATAATCCCAACTTGCCCATTTTATTATTATTATTAATCTCGAAGGTTTAGTTATTGTTTTTTAATTATATAAAAGCTAGGATTTCTTTTTCAATTCCAAAACTGTTATCTCGGGCCATATTCCTACACGCCCAGGAAAAGCATGAAAACCAAAACCACGATTTACATACACGTAACGCCCTAAATGCTCATATAACCCTGCCCATTGTTTATATACATATTGTATAGGACTCCATTTTATAAATCCTGGGATTTCAATTCCAAACTGTAATCCGTGGGTATGTCCGCCCAAAGTTAAATGATAATTATGATCGTGATTTTTCACTTCATATTCCCAATGTGATGGATCATGACTCATTAAAATTTTAAAATCCTCTTTACTTACTCCTTCTGAAGCTAGTTTTAAATCCCCTGCTTGTTTAAAATTCTTCCCCCAATTTTCTACTCCTATTAACTTAATCTCTTGACTATTCTTAGATAAAGTTACATTTTGATTCGTAAGTAAATTAAAATCTACTTTTTGATGTAACCCTTTTATGTCCTGAAAATTCTTTTCTTTTTCTGCTTCCGAAGGCCAAGTCACGTATTCCCCATAATCGTGATTTCCTAAAATAGAATACTTCCCATACGGAAAGTTTTTAAGTCTTTTAAACGTATCAATCCACGGAATAAACTCATCCGCTCTGGTATTTACAATATCTCCTGTAAACATAAAAACGTCTGCCTCTTGAGCATTAATTAAATCTACAGCGTATTCAATTTTTTCTTTGTCGTCAAAACTACCTGAATGGAGGTCTGAAATTTGTAGTATTTTAAATCCATCAAAAGATGCTGGAAGATCATTGAAAAATAATGTTTTAGTCATTACTTTGTAATTATACTTCCCTTTCCACATCCCATGTAAAATTCCCATTAACGGAATTGAAGCAATACCCAAACCTAGTTTTCCTATAAAAGCTCTCCGATCCAAAGCTATTGGTTTAGGCACATTCCAAGAAATAGGCAAACTTAAAATCCATAAAAATATCCAACTTAAAAAAGCTACTAATTTTGGTACTAGGTGTAAAATTAATGCACCAATAGCCCAGTAAAAACTATGCGAAGGCCCTTGGGAGCGATCGTATTTTAATATTTGATATCCAAAAAATAAATAAGAACAAATGGTATATCCTAACAAAGCAATAAAAAACCATTTATTAATTTTAAAAAACTTTAAACCTAAAACAAAAAACAGGACTTCAATAGTTATTAAAGTCAACAAGGGAAAAATAAATCTTATCAAATCGTTATTTTAATGTAATAAATAAACAAAAATAACCCACCAATGGGTAAGTTTTATGAATATGTTAAAAATTAGTCTTAGCTTTACATTAAGTTTGAAAAACAATAATAACATAGCAATTTATTTTGTTAGCTATTAAAGTTTTCAATTTTTTATTTTGGGGTGAAATGCTGTCAGCAATGACGGCATTTCTGTTTTATAACTTTATTTAAAACTCAAATAATTCTTTACAGTCCTGAAAATTAAGAATTGTATCTTCATACCCTATTAAATTTATATTAAAATTATACTATTAATGGAATCGACTACAAAAAGGTTATTCTTACTTGATGCTTACGCACTTATTTTCAGAGGCTATTACGCACTTATAAAAAATCCAAGAATTACTAGTAAAGGTATGGATGTTTCTGCCATTATGGGCTTCACTAACTCATTACTAGATGTCATACGACGGGAAAAGCCCGAATATCTAGCTGTCGCTTTTGATAAGGGAGGAAGTGCTTTTAGAACTGAAATGTTTCCAGAATACAAAGCCAATAGAGATGAAACACCTGAAGCTATTAAAATTGCTGTTCCTTACATCCAGGATATTTTAAACGCTATGCACATTCCTATTATCGAGCAAATGGGGGTTGAAGCTGATGATTTGATTGGAACCTTAGCGAAACAGGCTGAAAAGGAAGATTTTAAGGTATATATGGTAACTCCTGATAAGGACTATGCACAATTAGTTTCTGAAAATATATTTATGTACCGCCCAGCACGTATGGGTAATGGAATCGAAATATGGGATATCGAAGCCGTACAAAAAAAGTTCGAAGTAGAACGCCCTGAACAAGTTATTGATTACTTAGGCATGATGGGAGATGCTGTAGATAATATTCCTGGTTTACCTGGGGTTGGCGACAAAACAGCCAAAAAGTTTATTGCTGCTTACGGGAGTATGGAAGGTTTGTTAGAAAACACAGACCAGCTTAAAGGTAAAATGAAAGAAAAAGTAATCGCAAATGCAGAATTAGGTTTACTTTCTAAAAAATTAGCTACTATAGATATTAATTGCGATGTAACTTTTGATGCTAAATCATATGAACTAACTGCTCCTGATGCCGAAAAAGTGACCTCCCTTTTTGAAGCACTGGAATTTCGTAGAATGAAGGATCAGTTTTTTAAACTATTTGATGCTGATGGAGATCTATCTACACCAGAAACAGTAAAACCATCACAAGCAGGTAAACAAAATAATGCTGCTGGCTCTGGACAATTTTCTTTATTTGAAACTGATACTAGTAACAATAAAGACGCTACAACTAATAATAACATAAGCTCTAGGCAAACTATAGCTACAGTAAACCATCATTACCAAATTGTAAATAAAGGCTTAGGCTTTCAATTATTTTTAGAACAGCTTAACAAACAAACAGCTGTATGCTTTGATACTGAAACTACAAGTTTAGATACATTAGAAGCAGAACTGGTTGGGATTGCTTTTAGTTGGGAAGAAAAAAAAGGATTTTACCTTCCTTTGCCTGAATCTTTCGAAGATGCCAAAAAAATTACCGATGCATTGATTCCTTTCTTTGAAAATAAAGCAATCCAAAAAATTGGACAAAATTTAAAATACGACATTAAAGTATTGGATAAATACAGTGTTACCGTTAAGGGACCTCTATTTGATACCATGTTAGCCCATTATTTAATTAACCCCGATATGCGCCATAATATGGATGTGTTATCTGAAACTTACCTTAACTACACTCCTGTTTCGATTACTGAACTTATTGGGAAAAAAGGGAAAAATCAACTTTCGATGCGTCAAGTTCCTGTGGAGCAACAAAAGGAATATGCTGTAGAAGATAGCGATATTACACTTCAATTAGCCAAACACTTTACTCCTGAACTTAAAGAAGCTAAAACCTTAGGACTATTTAATGATATTGAAATTCCTCTACTCCGCGTTTTAGGTGCTATGGAATTAGAAGGCATCAATTTAGATATTGATTTTTTAAATAGTCTTTCTACAGAAATTACTGAGGATATTATAAAACTCGAAAAAAGTATATACGAACAAGCGGAAGAAGAATTTAATATTGGATCTCCTAAACAATTGGGAATTATCCTTTTCGAAAAAATGAAGTTGGTTGACAAACCAAAAAAGACAAAAACAGGTCAATATTCTACAGCAGAAGAGGTGTTGTCTTATTTAGCAAAAGAGCATCCAATTGTTGCAGATGTATTAACATATAGAGGTTTAGCTAAATTAAAGAGTACTTATATTGATGCTTTACCCAATCAAGTAAATTCAAATACTAAAAGGGTACATACCGATTATATTCAAACTGTTGCAGCAACTGGCCGTTTAAGCTCTAATAATCCAAACTTACAAAACATTCCTATACGCACGGAACGCGGTCGTGAGGTTAGGAAAGCATTTATACCACGAAACGAAAACTATGTGCTTTTAGCAGCTGATTATTCTCAAATTGAATTACGAATTATTGCTGCTCTAAGTAATGAAACGGCGATGATGGATGCCTTTCAAAAAGGAGAAGATATTCACGCAACTACTGCCGCAAAAGTGTTTGGTGTAGATTTAAAAGACGTAACACGTGAGCAACGAAGCCATGCAAAAACAGTTAATTTTGGTATTATTTATGGCGTTTCTGCTTTTGGATTAAGTAATCAGACTAATTTATCCAGGGCTGAATCTAAAGAGCTTATTGAAGCTTACTATGAAAATTACCCTAAACTAAAGTCTTACATGAATGAGCAAGTTAATTTTGCTCGGGAAAACGGATATGTACAAACTGTTTTAGGTCGCCGTCGTTATTTAAAGGATATTAACTCTGCAAATGCGGTTGTAAGAGGTGCATCGGAACGAAATGCTGTTAACGCACCAATTCAAGGAAGTGCTGCTGATATTATTAAAATTGCTATGATTAATATCTACAAAAAACTTAACGAAGGTAATTTCAAAACAAAAATGCTTCTTCAAGTCCATGATGAATTGGTTTTTGATGTTCCTAAAGAAGAATTACAAACTGTTCAAAAACTTATTAAATCCGAAATGGAAAACGCCTATAAATTAGATGTTCCATTGGATGTAGAAATTGGTGTTGGACAAAATTGGCTTGAAGCACATTAGAATAATTTTAGCTTGATTATTAAATTATAAGTAACCACAATACTCACACACTAAAACCAAAGTATGAAAATTACTTTTTTGCTCGTACTACTACTACACTCTTGTAGTTATGCGCAACACAAACTAACAGAAGAATATTTAAACTGGCCTGGGAAAATTGAAGGTTCTACACATGAACTTGCAATGAATGATGAATTCTTTTTTATGACAGGACAAAACATGGATCATATTGCTAAAGTAGATTACGAGGTGGTTTTACTTACAAAAAACAGTAGACCTATGGTTATTAAACTAGATCTACGGATAATTATATGGAGTTTACAGAAGAAGCTAGCAATTGAATTGGTCGGATAGATATAAATATTACAGAATATAAGTTGCGCACTTACCAAACCGAAGAAACTTTAGCAGGACTTACTTTTGATCGATTTCATAACCTCTAGGTACAGTCGTATATCAAAACAAGGAAATACCAACTCCAAAGGGATCGATTATATTATAAAAATTGAAAAAAAATTAGAACTACTTCGCATACTGATTTATTAGATGTAAAAGTCACCTACTCTCCTATGCTTACTACAAATACTGTAATATACCGAATAAAAGAAGGTAAAGATGGAAACATTTATTTTACAGATCTTAAACAAAATAAGCTTGGAAAAATAACCAATCTATTTAAGTAATTTATAACTCTAAACAAAATCTAAAAATATTGCACATAAGTATTGATTTCACTTTATTTATCAAAAAATAACTTTGTGGATAAAATCACCCATTACAATCAACTTTTCTTAGCATATTTAGAGCAAAATACGGGGGTTCCTGAGCCTAAAAAATTATATGAACCTATAGAGTATATTTTAAATTTAGGCGGAAAACGTATTCGCCCAATACTTACCTTAATGGGGGCTGAAATTTTTGGAGCTACTGCTGAAGAGGCTCTACCTGCTGCACTTGCTGTAGAAGTTTTTCATAATTTTAGTTTAGTTCATGACGATATTATGGATGATGCACCTTTGCGTCGTGGGAAAGAAACAGTGCATACCAAATGGAACACAAACACAGCTATCCTATCTGGAGATGCAATGTTAATACAAGCATATCAATGCTTTGAAGTATATGACACCTCTTTGTTTTCCCAACTGGTTACTTTGTTTTCCAAAACAGCACTTGAAGTATGTGAAGGACAACAATATGATATAGATTTTGAGGATCGAACTGATGTAAGTATAGAAGAATACCTCAAGATGATTACGAATAAAACGTCTGTATTAGTAGGGTGCGCTTTTCAAATGGGTGCTATTATTGCTGGAGAAAAGAAAAAAGTACAAACTGATATTTACGAATATGGAAAACTTTTAGGAATTGCCTTTCAGCTACAAGATGACTATTTAGATGCCTTTGGCAATCCTGAAACTTTTGGAAAACAAGTTGGTGGTGATATTATTGAAAATAAAAAAACCTATTTATATCTCAAAACTAAAGAATTAGGTAATACTTCACAAGTTAAAAAGTTACATCAACTTTTTTCGGAAAAAGATAAAACAGAGAACTTTGGTAAAATACATATTATTAAACAAATATTTGATGAATCTGGGGCTTCAGAAGCTACAAAAAAAGCTATAAATGACTACACTCAAAAAGCTTTTAAAATTGTTGAAAAATTAGATATTTCTACTGAAAGTAAAAAATTATTAATTGGATTTGGTACTTTTTTAATGAATCGAAGGGTTTAAAAACAAATACTCAGGGCAGAATCATACTTTTCATTTTCCATAAGAAATATTCAATATTGATATGAAATTAATATTTTTTTGAAATGTATTAGGAATGTATACATCATAATTTAGATTAAAATTGATCAATCTTGGATTTTAAGTGTAAAAAAATTCAATTTAACAAAGTATGATTCTGCCCTGAACAAATACTTGCTTTGCTAGGATACTTACTAATTCCGTTTTCTATTTGATAACTTTAGGATGTAATTCTGAAACAAGTTTGAATGACATATTAAACATTAAAGCAGTTACTTATTGTCAAGAATTCGTTTTGCAAAAAACTTTCTATATATTTTAATAAGTTTCCTATATGCAATCATACGAGGTAGTTGTTCGAGTTCTAATCTCATTGATGATAACCTTTCTCTATACGATGTAAGCATCGGAGAATTTACTCTAAGAAATTAAAACACCTACAACAGGAGTTACAAAAAAATATCTTAAGCACTATTATTATTTTCAAAAACTTTATTTTTTGCAGTCTCTGATTTCTCTTAAAAAACTTATTTCAATAGTGTTACTTTCACAGTAATAGTAGAGCTAGACTCTTTTAAAAACTGCTATATTAACATAAGTTTCTTTACTAAAAATATTTCTAAATGACATTTAGAAATATTTTTAGTAAAATTTATATTTAACCCCAATTAAATGGTTATCCTCAAAACTTACATACGTTAATTCAATATGCTTTTTTGGATATGGAGTAGTAAACAGGTAAGTACTACCAATACCAATAATGGCACCTACTAGTATATCGTAACCATCGTGTCGATCAGCATCTATACGACTAAAGGCAGTATATCCCGCAGCTAAATAAGCAGGAATACTATATTTAAAACCATAGCGCCTATGTATAAATGAAGCCCCTTGAAATACAGTTGAGGTATGCCCAGATGGAAATGCATTGTCACCATTATTTTTAGGTCTTGGTTTGTTAATTCCTTTTTTTAAAGAAAAAGTTACCAATTGGTTTGTTATAAAAGATTTTGAGAATTGCCAAACTCCTTTCTTATCTCCTAAAGCTATTGTAGTTCCTAAAGCTGCAATTGGTATTGCTCCCAAAAATAAATCTCCCGCTTTTTCAATATTTGATTTTTGAGCTGTGGACTTTTGCAAGTTTAAAAACAAAAATAAGAAGCAAAAAAAATAAATAAATCTGGTTTTTTTAATTGTCATACTGGATGTTTTTTTCAAAAAGTTTTAAAATGATACTTACCTTACTTTTTTCATATTGAACTCGTTTAAACTTTTTTCAATTGGCTACAAAATGATCTTTTTCACTCACTTTTTATCATTTTTTTGTTCCGTAGCGATGCTATACAACCATAAAATGATTTCAATTCAACAAAAAATCTTTATTTTTCGCTTCAATCAAAAAAGTTTAAACGAGTTCATTACAAAAATTAAATTTGAAAAGCTTTTTTTCTTTTTTCATACAAATAACAAAACCTTATCATTTACATTATGATAAGGCTTTGTTATTTATATAACTTACTGTAAAAACTTAAGCTCTTGCATTTTGTGGTGCCCAATGCGAGCAAGACATTCCTGGACTTGCCTTTTGAGGATTTGCACAATCTGATTTTTCATGATACACACACGTAGCACAATTTGGTTCGTTTTTAAGTGCCATTTTCATTTCAAAACTATCACAGGTATAACTGTCACTTACTTTTACCCTGTGTACTTTACATACATCTTTAGCTGATAAATTTTCACAATTTACACAGCTGTTTCCAAATCTAATAGCCATAATTTTTTGTTTTTCTAAATTAATCTAATATAAATTTAGAAAAACTAAGTAATGGAAACAATCTAAATAACTGACTTGTAGTAGTATCTAATTAGACTATGTAAAAATTAAAGGATATTATACTATTTTTCAAAACTTCTAAAAATACCTTGACAATTAATTTTTATGATATTTTTATACTTTATTACTACAATACTAACACTAGCATCTTGTATTAATTTTAATGAACAAGAGTTTACTGTTCTTTTGTAAAATGCTAGTATAAATCAAGTTTTATTTACGAAAACATCTGGCACAACTATTAATTTTAACTACAGTAATTCCAAGGATATTAATAAACTTGATTATGAGTATATTACGTAAAGTCTACTTTTTTTATTATAGGGCTATTTTGGAATAACTATGAAAAGTTAAAATAGAGGCTACTTAATACTCGGAAAGGATTATTGGTCTCTGTATTTCTATATATTAAACGGTATTGTAATAAAGGATTGGTTATTTAAAACATTTATAAAAAATCAATACCATGGTGTTTAGTTTAGATTCTACTTGGCTGTTAGATGGTGTTTTGAGGATAATATCATTTATTTAGAACCGAAAAAGTATAAAATAGCAGTAGGCTTCTTTTTTTAAAAAACGTCTATTATTCAAATACTTAGATCCCATAATTTAAGTTTTAAAGTTGCAAAAAAATATTTGCAATTATAAATACCTACGTCTTTTTTTATCCAGATTACGTCATTTATTTAATCTAAGTAGTTTTAAATTTGCTATTATAATTATTTAGATTAAATAAAAATAAATGCTTCTAAAAACTAATTTTACATCCGAAATAGCTCCTAATGTAGGTCATTTTTTTGATCCTAATTCTAAAGATTCTTATGAAGAGTTTATAGATAAAGCTACAAAGCAAATAATGTCTTTTTTAGACAATAAAAGTTTTTTTAGTGGAGAAACTGCTCCCAATTTAAGAGATAAAACAACACTGTTGGCTTTAAATACTAACCAACAATTATCTATAGATCAAGCTTTATCGGATATAAAAGAGCTGTATTTAGACCATGCAATCTCCTTTCATAATCCCAATTATGTAGCTCATTTAAACTGTCCTATTTTACTACCTGCTATCGTTGGCGATTTAATTGCCTCATCCGTAAATACAGCGGTAGAAACCTGGGATCAAAGTACTTCTGCCACCTTAATAGAGCAAGAAGTTATAAAATGGATTAGTGGAGTAATGCAATTTCCAACTTCATCAGACGGAGTATTTACCAGTGGAGGAACGGCCTCTAACTTTATGGCATTATTAATGGCTCGTGATCATTATGCTTTTGCACATTACAATTTAAATATCAAACAAAATGGTTGGGATTCTGTAGTAAGCAAGTTCCGCTTTTTTTGTTCTGAGAAGTCTCATTTTAGTATTAAAAAGAATGCTGCTTTATTAGGTATGGGCTACGATGCTGTGATTTCTGTAAAAACGGATAAGCGCATGAAGATGAACCCTCGTGAATTGGTAATTGCCATAGAAAAAGAAAAGCAAAAAGGAAACATCCCTATTGGAGTAATTGCTACCGTAGGAACAACTGATTTTGGAAGTTTTGACCCATTAATTCCTATTGGTAAAATTGCAAAAGAAGAAAATATATGGTTCCACGTAGATGGGGCTTATGGCGGCTGTTATGCACTTACCCAAACACATCAAAAATTATTGCAAGGCATTTCAAATGCAGACTCAATAACTATAGATTTTCATAAAACACTATTCCAACCTGTATGCTCAAGTGTATTTTTAGCAAAAAAGAAGCAACACTTTAAATACGTATCTCATTATGCCGATTATCTAAATCCATTGGAAAGTAGAGATGAAGAGCATCCAAACCTTATTGAAAAATCAATCCAAACCACTCGAAGGTTTGATGCTTTAAAAATATGGTTTTCGCTAAAAATGACGGGAGTAAAAAACATCGCCTTGTTTTTAGAAAAAGTACACTTCCTTGCCTTAGACCTTTATCAATCAATTAAAGACGATACCCATTTTGAAGTAATCCATAAACCTGAACTAAGTACATTAGTTTTTAGATATAAAGAATTTGGGATTACCGATGATACCATTCATGATTCTATTAATTTATATATAAAAAATACACTCTTTAAGTCCGGGCAAGCCTCTGTTGCAAGTACCCGAGTAGATGGTAAAATTTATTTGAAATTCACTTTACTAAATCCAATTACCGAAATCACAGATCTAATGAAAATAATCGAAATGATTAAGTCTAAAGGAATGTGTTATAAAACAAACAATTAAAAAAAGAAAAATGCAACAAAAAGCACATGAAGTATTCGATTTCTTAGCAATTGGTGTGGGTCCTTTTAATTTAGGGTTAGCATGTTTAACCGAACCACTTACGGATGTAAAAGGCCTTTTTTTAGATAAAAAAGAACGGTTTAATTGGCACCCTGGAATGCTGATAGAAGGTGCAACACTTCAAATCCCTTTTATGGCAGATTTAGTAACTTTAGCCGATCCAACCAATCCATTTAGTTTTTTAAATTACCTAAAGGAACAAGGGAGAATTTATTCTTTTTACATAAAAGAAGATTTTTTATTGCTTCGAAAAGAATACAATAAATATTGTCAATGGGCGATTCAAAAATTAGACTCCGTTAGATTTCAAACTGAAGTTAAGGAAATTGTATACAGCGACACAGAAGAGTGTTATATTGTTATTACCGAAAACACTAAAACAAAAGAAGCACATTTTTACAAAACCAGAAAATTAGTACTAGGTACAGGCACACAACCTTATATTCCAAAATGTTGTAAAAGTCTTAAAGATAAAGCAGTACATTCCTCTAAATATCTACCAAATAAAGAAGTTTTACAACAAAAAAAATCAATCACAATTATAGGTAGCGGACAAAGTGCCGCTGAAATATTTTACGATCTCTTACAAGAAATTGACAATAAAAATTATGAATTAAATTGGGTGACACGATCTTCTAGATTTTTTCCTTTGGAGTACTCCAAGCTTACGCTAGAAATGACTTCGCCCGAATATGTAGACTATTTTTATAAGCTTCCAAAAGCGAAACGAAACCATTTAATTAATAATCAGAAACATTTATACAAAGGGATTAATCAAGATTTAATAGCCGCTATTTTTGATTTGCTTTATACAAAACAATTAAACAAAAAAAACAAAATTAAGCTACGCACAAACTCTGAATTACAAAAAGTAGTTTATGACGATACTTTAGGTAGTTTTTATTTAGAATTACATCAACACGAACAAAATACACATTACAAAAACCAATGTGAGGGTTTAATATTAGCCACAGGCTATGGATACCAAACCCCTGAATTTGTTAGTAGTATAATCGACCGAATTTTGTGGGATGAAAAAGGGCGTTACGAGGTAAATCGAAATTATAGCATAGATGAAAATGGGAATGAAATTTTTGTTCAAAATGCAGAACTACATACTCACGGATTTGTAACACCAGATTTGGGTATGGCTTGTTACCGGAACTCATACATTATTAAAGAGCTAACAGGTATAAACCACTACCCTATCGAAAAACGGATTGCGTTCCAACAATTTGGCCCTACTGAAGAGGAACTAATAGAAACACAAAAGTTAGTACAATGAAAAGACTTTTAATTATAATGACTTTTATCGCAGTAATAAGTGACTATTTATTGCATCCATTTTATCCACAATTTTTCGAATTGCGTTTTGGCATACACGATCCCAAACAAGTAGGCTACTATTTTGCTGCCATTTGTTTTATGGTAATGTTGGCCTTCCCGTTTTGGGCGCATATATCAAAAAAAATAGTCGAATTAAACATATTAGTAATTACGCAATTTATAGCTGGACTATTGGCTTTGTATTGTTATTGGACAACTTCGTATATAAACTTTTGGGTAGTATCCTTAGTAATGATACTGTTTAAAGGAAGCTATTTATTGGTATATCCTTACATATTAAAAATTATTACCAAGAAAGAGCATCCAACAACAATAGGTCTATTATCAGTAGTTGTACACTTAGGTGGCATTATCGGAGCCGTAATTGGAGGTGCTACAGTGGAAACAATCGATGCGAGTTATATTTTTTTAATAATGGCTGGAGGGGATTTTATACTAATGGGAATGAGCTTTTATATCCTCAAAAGTAAAAAGTACAATACGTGTCCACCTCTTGTTTCTGAGGAAATTTCCGAAAATAAAAGTGCTATTCCCAAAGGTTTTATTTTAAAAATAGGACTCGTAACAATGGTACTGTATTTCAGTAATTTTTTAATTCGTCCTTTCCTATCCACCTATTGGGAGAGCATTTCGATTTACGATAGTAAATTAATCTCAGGAACTATATATGCTATACCCGGATTTGTAGCACTAGTAGCCTTGTGGATAAACACAAAACGAAAATCAAAAAACGGTAATAAAGGGATTCCAATTGCTCTAGTATTGGCTAGCCTTGGACTATTATTACAAGGAATACCTAATGAACTAACACTCATCATCGGACGAATTATTTATGGTTGGGCCATTTTTCAGTGTGTTGTTAGCTTTGATGTATTATTATTTGAACTGAGTACCCCTACGTCCTACGCTACTGATTACAGTAAAGTACATTTTTTACAATCTTTTGGAGTATTACTTTCTTCATTTTCAGTAGGGATACTTGTAGAAAACAAAGGTTTACAAATTCCTTTTGTAGTGGCTTCTATAGGTTTTGGAATAACGCTTTTTATGTATTATTTCATTTTTAAAGCAGAAACAAAATTATCAACCAAAAAATTAATAAAAACCTAAGACTGTTTACGATGCAAAAAAAAGAACAAAGGAAAACTGTCGATTATATTTATACCCGATTATTTGACAGTTTTGGAAACATTAACATTCGACCTTTTAACCTAAATACGGACGCTACACCATTACACAATTGGGTAACCAAAAAATGTGCTGTTTTTTGGGGAATGCAAAATTATAGTTCAGATGGTGTTAAAAAAGAATATAAACATTTAACACACCCTAATACATACGATGTTTTTGACGGTGTTTTTAGATTTATGCCTGCCATTCTTGTAGAGCACTCTAACTTTAAAAAAACTGATTTTTGGAAATTAGTAGCCAAAAACATTTATAAATATCAAGATAGATACCTTGAAAACAAAACCAAGTTTATGAAATATGATCTGTTTGCTTCAGACTCTCTTCCATCTTGTTTAAACCGTATTCAACTAAACAACAACAAACAAATAATCGATTTAGACGATCCGGCTGCTCTACTTCAATTTGTAGGAATTATAAACAATCCAATTGCTGAGTATAGGAAAAAAACTTTTAATTTTTTAACAATATAAAATGAGTGACTTTATTGATATATCGACTACAATTTTTTCTAAAAAAATTGTAGATTTTGGAGAAATTAAATTACGCTATTTAAATCTAAACGAAGATATTGAGACAATCTATAACTGGGTAACAAAACCATATGCAAAGTACTGGGGAATGCAAAATATGACTTTAGAAGAAGTAAAAAATTCTTATAAAGACTTTGAAGGGTCAACTCATTATGAAGTTATAATAGGTATGTATGAAAACAAACCTATATTTTTGATGGAAAAATACAAAGCCTCAGAAGATCGCATAGCTAACTATTACGAAGTAAAAAATGGTGATTATGGGATGCATATCTTAGTAGGGCCTACAACTAAAAAAATTCCTTCATTTACTTGGAATATCTTTACTACAATCCTTGATTATTTTTTTAGCAAAACAGCAGTTTCTAGGATTGTAGTTGAACCTGATGTAAATAATCAAAAAATACACGTATTGAACAAAAAAGCAGGTTTTCAATATAAAAAAGAAATCGAGTTACCTGAAAAAAAGGCCGCTTTGGCCTTTTGCGATCGAAGGCAATATAAACAAGCTTATACAGCTCAAAAAAAAGAAAAGGGATGAAAACACAGCAACATATATTAGAAAAAACTTGTAGCCATTTATCTACTAACGCTTGGAAAATTACAAACAGGGCATTAGTAGGTAAAGCTATAAGCGAGTTTGCACATGAGTTATTGTTAATCCCTGAATTAAAACAATGTGATAATAACAAAAGCTACTATCAATTAGTTACTGACTCATCAGAATTCACATATCAATTTGAAGCGCAAAAGCAGGCTTTAGACCATTGGGCTATCGATCTAAAAACAATTGTAAAAAAAAAAGGAGAAATTAATAAAACAGTAGATGCACTACTGTTTATATTAGAATTTAAAAAAGCATTAGAAATCCCTGAAAGTATGCTTCCTACCTATTTGGAGGAAATTTCAAGTACAATTTCTGGTGCGATATACAAATATAAAAACGAGCAATTCACTGCAAAGGAACTAACAAAAGCTGATTTTCAGGAAGTAGAATTGGCTATGACTGAAGGTCATCCATGTTTTGTAGCTAATAATGGAAGAATCGGTTTTAATGCCAAGGAATATTTACAATATGCGCCAGAAGCAAATAATCCATTTCAGCTTATATGGTTAGCTGGACATAAGAAAAAGACAACTTTTAGTACCATAGAGGGTCTAACATATAACACATTAATACATCAAGAAATTGGGATTAATACCATTGCTAAATTTCATAAAAAATTAGATGCTTTAGGGTTGGATTTTACTTCCTACATTTTTATCCCCATTCATCCTTGGCAATGGTATAATAAACTAGTCCATATTTTTGCTGCCGATATAGCCAAACAGGACTTAGTTTTTCTGGGATTGGGAGGTGATTTATATTCAGCACAACAATCCATACGGACTTTATACAATAAGAGTAACCCTAATAAGTTTTACACAAAAACAGCCTTATCTATCCTAAATATGGGCTTTATGCGAGGGCTTTCCCCCTACTATATGCAAAGTACTCCTGCTATTACCCAATGGATTACAAAACTAGTAGAAAACGATAGTTACCTAAAAAAATTAGGTTTTACCATGCTTGGTGAAATTGCTACCGTAGGGTACCGCAATCAATATTTTGAATCTTTAGGAAAGTCCAATGCACTTAACAAAATGCTTTCTGCATTATGGCGCGAAAGTCCACATTCAAAAGTTACTAATGATCAGAAATTGATGACGATGGCTTCTTTTTTACATATTGATTCACAAGGAAATTCATTTTTAAAAGAATTAATAAAAGCCTCCTCTTATACTGTAAAAAATTGGGTAAATAAATATCTAGAAGCTTACCTAAAACCTTTATTACACTGTTTTTATACTTATGAAATGGTTTTTATGCCACATGGTGAAAATCTTATTATGGTTATGAAAAACCATACACCCGTAAAAGTATTAATGAAGGATATTACTGAAGAGGTAATTGTTTTTAACAAGGATTTGAAACTTCCTGAACAAGTACAAAGGCTATATACTAAAACTACCGACAAAATGAAAGTGCTTGCAATATTTACCGATATTTTTGATTGTTTTTTCCGGTTTATGTCCTCCATTCTGTCTGAACATTTAGACTACAATCAAGCTGATTTTTGGGAGCTTGTAGCTACTAACATCTATGAATATCAAGCCGAGCACCCGCAATTGGCTGATAAATTTAAACAATATGATCTTTTTATATCCAAATTCGATCGCTGTTGTTTAAACCGTTTACAATTACGAAATACCAAACAGATGCTAGACTTAGCAGACCCTATAGAAAGCCTACAATTGGTAGGAACATTGCAAAACCCTTTGGCCAAATACGGAAAGCTATGGAAGCTTAAAAAGCCTCCATTTAACAACCCTACTATCAAATGAAAAATAACGCATCATGTAAGATCCTAGCCATTGATCTTGCTCATAGCGCTAGTGTACTTATGGTTATTATAGTACACATATTATGGATCTATGGAAATATGGATACCCAAGCAAACACTTGGTTAGGAAAAACAATCCATTTTATAGGAAAAGGAACTCCTTTGTTTTTAATCGTAATGGGAGTTTCGTTTACTTTATCTCGAAATCAAAGTATTAAACTAACCATAAAACGGGCACTTTATGTTTTAGTAATGGGTTGTTTTATGAATTTACCAGGGTTTGTAATTCCAACAGTACTAGGCATAATACCAAACAAGTTTATAGAAGCCTGTGGCTGGACACCTCCTGTGACAACAGCTAATTTATTTTATATGCTATCAACTGGAGATATTTTACAGTTGGCTGGTATTTCCTTGTTATTTATGGGGCTAATTAATATCCTTTCTAAAAACAAATACCTCCCCTTAGGTATTGTGGTATTAATAATTGTGTTAACCAAGGTAGTACATGGATTTCAATTAAGAATTTCTGTTGTAGATTATGTTTTAGATATGCCTTGGGGAGTAGGATGGAATATTTATTTTGCTGTATTTCCATGGTCTTTGCTTATTCTTATCGGAATATTTTTTGGGAGGTTGCATAAAGAAGGGAATAAAAATCCTAGCTATTTATTTTCACGCATGGGTATTGGTGGAATTTTACTAATGCTATTGGGAGGTCACTTATGTTATATAAATTTCGAATATAATCTTGGGGATTATTTTCACCTAGGCCCTGGAGGGGGTTTTTATTTTACAGGCTTTAATTTAGTATTATTGTGGTTAGCACACATTTCAGTCTCCAAAAAAAAACCTAATTGCGTATTTCAGTTTTTGTTTTACTGTAATAAACAAATGAATACTATTTACGTAATTCAATAGGTTTTGATATGTTAGGGAATGTCTGTTTTAGGATATCAAAAACTAGGTATTGTGGAGTTCTACTTCTAATTCCTGTTTTATACTACTTACATTTCTGATTGATAAATTTTTGATTGATAGACCCTTATTTTCGAAACAGAAAAAATAAGTTTCTAAAGTAACACTAAAAAAAGTTACCACTTAAGACATAAAATACGATTATCCATTTTTATTAAATAGAACAGTGTTACCCTTAATTAGCCTATTCGTATTAAAATAAAGATTTCAAGATCATACTAAATTTTTCAATTTGCTATGGAAACTGATATTCATTAATATGACAAAACCTAAAAAGGAATGCATTGAGATAGTGATTATATACAAAATAGATTATGAAACAGTTTAATTATATCAATGTTACTTACTCCAAAGGACAAGAGGCGTTATTTTGGGAAATGAAAAATACACGAATGCCTATTTTTTGTTATAACGCCTTATCCGAGTTTAAGGAATTTAGCCGTTGGGTAAGGGAATATTTTGAGTATTCGGATAAGCGGCCTCTAAAGTATATTGTTTCGAAATCTGAACATTCAGAAATATATAATATGGGGGGAGATTTATTTTTTTTCTTGGAAAATATCAAGGAAAATAATAAAAAGAATTTAGCAAAATACGCTCATTTATGTGTAGATGCTATTTATAATATTTACAATTCCTTTGGATTACCCGCTATTACAATTGCCTTAATAGAAGGCAATGCTTACGGTTGAGGTTTTGAATGTGCTTTAGCTCACGATTACATTTTAGCTTTGGAAAATGTACAATTCTGTTTACCCGAAAATAAGTTTAACCTATTCCCTGGCATGGGAGCTTATAGTTTGTTGTACCGAAAACTAAATTGTATTGATGCTAATGCCATTATTAAAAGTGGCAAAACCTATAAAGCCCGCCATTTAGAATCATTAGGTTTGGTTGTGCGTACTTTTGAAAAAAACAAAGGAACTAATTGTCTCTTTAATTTTATAAAATCATTTGATACACAATTCAATTTTGAGTACCACCATGTTGTTTGTAAAAAAATGGTATTCCCTCTAGAAAAAAAGGAATTAATTAAGATAACCGATGTTTGGGTAGAGGCTTGTATGTCTATTACTGATTTTGATCTTCGAAAAATGGAAATTTTAAGTAGTGCGCAATTGCAAAAAATTAAGGCGGGAGTTTAGGTATTCTTTAATTTACGGGTTTTAATTAAAGGCAATTTTTAGAATATATTGTTCCTTTATACACAAAAACTTTAATATTTTGACCTATATCACATTAATTAGCCAGCCTCCGAAAATCACTTTTCTTTATAGTTAAAGAATTGATTTTACTGATTTTTTTGATGGTTTAAAAAATGAAAAACTGTTTAAAAGGCTGTATTTTGAGTTACCCATACTAACTCTTCCTATTAGCACACGGGGTAGTCAACACGATGTTCATATTGGGTTTTGCAAGCCATACGAACATCTAGTTGTTGACATTAGTTTTTTTTTCAATTATGTTTTTAATATCAGTTCGCTATATTTGATATTTATATTGTTATTTGTTTTAGGTAAATGATTAGGCTAGTTAAATTACAAAATCTTAGAATTTAACACTAATTTAATCCCCACAACCAACAACAGTACTGCAAATGCTTTTTTTAATGTTGCTGCTGGTAATTTATGTGCAAGTTTTGCCCCAATGCGTGCGGTGAAAAAACTGACTACACTCACACAAATAAATGCATAAATATGTACAAAGCCAAATACACCACTAGGTAATGCTTCTTTTATATTAGGGTCAATAAATTGCCCAAAAACAAAAAACCCAAAAGCACCAGCAGCTGCAATAGGTAAGCCACATGCGGCCGATGTACCCACTGCATTCTGAATTTTTAAACCATAATAACTCAATATAGGAACAGTTAATGTACCTCCGCCAATACCAAAAATAGCAGAAACAAGACCAATAAAACCTCCCAGACCAGTTTGTCCAATAGGCGATGGTAGTTTACTAAAGTCGTTTTCTTCTAAAGATTTGTTTTTCATAAACAACATTTTTAACCCCACCAAAAAGGCACCTATACCAATTATTGCCTGAAGTGAATTACCATGAATAACAGAGGCAACACCTGCACCAATTAATGAACCAGTGACCAATCCTGGAGCCATACGTTTCCATACACTCCAATTTACTGCACCCTTACTATCATGTGCACGAAGTGAACTAATGGAAGTAACAATAATAGTTGCAAGGGATGTACCAATACCAACGTGTGTAAGTGCTGCGTCTGGAACGCCTTGTGCTTTAAAAATGTATATTAATGCGGGCACAATTATCATACCGCCACCAATACCAAACAGGCCTGCTAGCAAGCCAGCTAATGTACCTGCAGCAAGGTAATAGAGTATATATATATCCATAAGTAAGTGTTTTTTTTGATAGATTTATTAGTTTGAAGGTTTGTGTTTGATTTAATGAAACGCATACACTAGATGCAAAATATAGAAACTTTTTTTATTGATGCATTTGCATTGCAACTAAATTCCAAGTTCTTTACGCATCATTTCTGCTCCTGCGCTTAAAGCTCTCAACTTACCTCTTGCTACATTTCGAGATAGCGGAGCCATACCACAGTTTGTACTAGGGTATAGTTTTTCGACAGCTACAAATTCTAGAGCTTTACGTAAAGTGCTAACTACTTCTTCGGGAGTTTCGATTCTGTTGGTTGCCACATCAATGGCTCCTACCATTATTTTTTTACCACGAATAAGTTCCATTAAATTAAAAGGAACATGTGAATTATGACATTCTAATGACACCACATCAATATTAGATTTTTGAATTTTAGGAAAAATTTCTTCGTATTGACGCCACTCTGAACCCAATGTTTTTTTCCAATCATTATTCGCTTTTATACCATAGCCATAGCAAATATGTATTGCCGTTTCGCAGTGCAAACCTTCAATGGCTCTTTCTAATGCAGCCATTCCCCAATCGTTTACTTCTTCGAAAAAAACATTAAATGCGGGTTCATCAAACTGGATAATATCTACCCCTGCATCTTGAAGTTCTCTTGCTTCTTCATTAAGAACTTTAGCAAATTCCCATGCCAATTTTTCTCGGCTTTTGTAATGATCATCATACAACGTATCTACCATTGTCATCGGCCCTGGTAATGCCCATTTTATAGGCTTATTGGTTTGTTTACGTAAAAATTTAGCATCATCTACAAAAACTGATTTTTGACGTGCAACGGCATCTACAACTACAGGAACACTCGCATTATAACGGTCACGAATTTTTACGGTTTTACGGTTTACAAAATCTACACCACTTAAATGCTCAATAAAAGTCGTGACAAAATGTTGACGTGTTTGCTCACCATCACTTATAATATCAACCCCTGCCAATTGCTGTTCGTGTAAAGAGACTTGCAAAGCATCTTGTTTGCCTTCAAGTAACTGATTGCCTTCTAATTTCCAAGGTGACCAAAGTTTTTCAGGCGGTGCAAGCCAAACAGGTTTGGGTAGACTTCCAACAGTTGAGGTTGGTAACAATTTCTTCATAATAGAATATTTTTAATGTGTTTTATACCTAAACTACCTATGGATATTATATCCTTTGGCAGTGTTAATTAAAGAGTAAAATTAGCCGACCACTGCTCTAGGACACTTTTGTATGGCTTTATAAAATGTTGTTCTGCAAACTTACCTTGCTCAATTCCTAACTGTGTGCGCTCTTCTCGGTTATATACAATTTTTGTTACTGAATAGTCTTGATTTTTTAAACTAGGCGTATAGTAATCTCCTGCTACAGCATTGGCATTATAAATTTCAGGTCTATAAATCCTTTGGAATGTTTCCATTGTACTAATCGTACTGATTAATTCAAGGTTTGTATAGTCTGCTAGTAAATCGCCAAAGAAATAAAACGCCAAAGGAGCAACGCTATTAGGTGGTATAAAATAACGAACCTGTAAGCCCATTTTTCCAAAATATTCTTCTGTTAAAGAAGATTTGTTACTTTCGTATTCAAAGCCTAATATAGGGTGATGATTTCCTGTACGATGATATGTTTTGTTACTTGATACACTCAAACATATAACAGGTGGTTTGGTAAAATGTTTCTTGTAAGTTTCTGAATTTACAAAAGCCTTAAATATTTTGCCATGCAAATCACCAAAATTATTAGGAATACTATAGTTATCTTTATCTTTATTATGTTCTGAAAGTAAAACGCTAAAATCATAATCGCGCACATAAGAAGAAAAGTTATTTCCAACAATGCCTTCAATGCGTTTACCCGTTTTATGATCGACAATATGTGTTTTCAAAACCTCAATAGATGGGAATGTTGTACCGCTACCATCAACATCTAAATCAACAGAAATAATTTCTAATTCAACAGAATAACGATTATTATTAGGATTATCCCAGTTTGCCAAGGTGTTAAAGCGATTGTTAATCATAGTAATCGTATTGCGTAAGTTTTCTTGACGACTTTCTCCTCTTGCCAAGTTGGCAAAGTTGGTTGTTGTACGTGTGCTGTTGGACGGTATATAATTCTCATCAAAATAAATATTCTTTAGTGTAAATGTTAAATCATTCTTGTTAATACCCTGAGTGTTTTCCATACCGTTCTTTTCGTTTAGTCTTGAATCTTCTAATATGATCGCTTTCATCTTAATTAGATAGTTTTTATCTCTTACAAATCTCACAATAAAAGATGTATTAATTACTTAAATCAAGTAAATAAGAAAATTTATCTTTTAAAAATGTAATTTTAGATAAAATATCTTTTTTTTGTAGTGATTTAATTCACAATAGGAAAATTTAACTATGTCTGATTTAGACCAGATTGATTTGAAGCTATTAAAGTTGCTTCAACAAAGTGGAAAATTAACCACAAAAGAAATTGCACAACAGGTTAATCTATCATCAACTTCAGTTTATGAAAGAATCAAACGTTTAGAAATGGAAGGTAGATATCCAATCTTAATTGATTCATATTCTGTACAAAATTATTTACTAAATAAATATCTGATATTGAACTCGTTTAAACTTTTTTGATTGAAGCGAAAAATAGAGATTTTTTGCTCAATTGAAATCATTTTATGATTGCATAGCATCACTACGGAACAAAAAAATGATAAAAAGTGAGTGAAAAAGATCATTTTGCAGCCAATTGAAAAAAGTTAAACGAGTTCATTATTAGATTACCACCTAATTTTAAAACTCGGCTTATTTTTAATGACAATTCGTATTTGTTGTTTTTTCAAAGAAACATACAACTAAAAATAAGTTTGTCACTTCAAATTGATAGCTTTTAAAAACTTCCATTGTTTTTTGTTTAATTCTACATTTTTTAAATTTCTTGCCTTAATTTTTTCCTCGGCAATATTTAGTATTTTAATTGAAGCGTCACAACCATAAACTTTCCAATTATTAAAAATCTTAGCTATGCGAATTATTTCTGTTCCTGTTCAACTTCCAACACATAGTATTTTTATCTCATCTTCTACTGAGTAATTTGAAATCAAAAAATCCTCTGTCTTGTCTAATAAATTTTTCTAAATAAGAATTAAGTCTATAATCTTACTATCGCAATTAGAAGGCCTCTCTTTGTCAAAAATTTAAATTTTGACAGCCACTATTTTAGTTTTTCGGCATGAAACATAACCTTACGCATAAGAAACGCTGGGCAGGTGTTAAGCAATACGTTTCGAATTGGTACTAAGCCAAATATAAATATTTTGCTTTTATCATTTTTCGTAAATGCCAAATTTTATAATTGACGACTTTGCTAATAAATACAGACCTTTGGATTAAGAACAAAAGCCCTATGTTTTCTTTTACCTTGTGTGTGCCCAAAATGGTAAATATAGTTTTATAAATAAAAACGTCTCAATGTGTGTAAGTACTTGATACGAGCAAGTAATGTTTCCAAGCAAAGCAAGTGGCGAGGTTTGTTTTGAGGAATACGGACTGGATATGAGGCTAAGTTTGGATAAATAGAAGTAACTATTGGAGAGTAGCTCATTACGGATAGCTTTCTAGTACTATCATAGCCAATAACTAAGCGTGACAAGCTAATAGAAAGTAGTATAGCAATACTACCAAACCAACAGATATAATTAACGTACAGCCAAGTATGCGACCATAACGCTTGGTGGTGTGAGAGGCAAACTCTCCTCATTTATAGGGAGAGCGGTGTACTCAATTATGTGCTGATTTCATTTTTCTAGAAATCTAATCATCTCTATTGTGTGATAGGCAGATTTTCCAATACTACCTTTTAATTCGTCAGTTTGCGGAGTATTATGTTCATCTACAAAAAAGAACTCTCCTCCATTTTCTTTATCGGGAAATGTGTTGAAATAGAAATTCTCCAATTTTTTTGTTTTTATCTTGAACTTATCATCTGCTAAGGAGAGTGCTATTAACGCTTCACAATGTTGCCACCAAGTTTTTCTTTTGTCTATTACCATATTAGTTACTGGATTTACTTTACTGTAAAAACCTTGCGATAAATCTTTTTTAGGAAAAATTGGTTTGTTTAAAGTTGTTTTTAAAACTTCTATTCCAAATTTGTGATACTGTAATTTTTCTTTTTTTGTCAAGAAGTCCCAATTCTTTGCTCTTAAAAATACAGAGGCAAATTGAAAATTATGTCCTGGTGAGACATCAAAACAAGTAGAGTCTGATGAAATATGTTGGCATGGATTCCAATAGTCATCAAATTTAATGTTTACCCAACCCAAGTCTTTGTTCCAACCCTTTTCAAAAGCAATACGGATATTTTCTTTTAAATAAGGCTCGTATTTATGTCTATTAGCCCTATCGACTAACCATAAACTTTCCATATAAGCAGTAATGGGGTATATAAGTGCTTGTAAGGTTTTACTTCCTTTAACTTTTTCGTCGTTTTCCGAATTACCATAAAATCCTCCCTTTTTATTATCGTAGAATCTTTTTATAAAACTTTCATGGAGCTGATGAATCTGAGACAACAAATCGTTATTGGGGATATTTCTATATAATTCTGACAAACCACAAAGTCCATAAGCTTGTTGCCATATATCTAAACTCAAGGAACTATCAGGTTTATTAGTTTTTAAGTCATAAAATGAAGCGAAATGTGTGCTTAAGGAATCCTTGATAATTAGTTTTTCCATTTGAAAATCAGCTGCTTTTTGTGCTTTCTCCAAATAAGAGACATCTACCTTATTAGCGTAGGATAACCCATAAATCAATCTACTTAACGCAACATTAAATACTTTATCTGATACTACTTCCCCTTTATTATTGATTTCCGAATAATAGGTACCTGATGCTAATTGATAAGCATGTTCGTTGAAAAAATTGAGTAAATTCTCAATCTCATTTTCATGGGTTTCAGGATTTATATTTGCCTTATTATCCTCTTTACAAGAGACAAATAGACCCAAAATTATCGTAATTTGAATTAGTGTTTTTTTCATTTTTTTATTTGTACATAACATTTATTTTAAGAAATGCAGAGCAGTTAATAAGCACTTTTGTTTCGGTTTATTACTTAGCTAAATATAAATATTTTGCTTTTATCTTAAATGCCAAATTTTATATTTAGCGGATTTTGTAAATAAACACAAACCTTTGGAGTTAACGCAAAAGCCCTATTTTTTATATACAATGTTTCAAAACGTTTTAGCGATTTATAATAATTTCTTGATGGTGATAAATTATCGAATCATTAACTTTATAAGAAACTAAAATACAATCTTTAAAGTCATTTACCATAGTTTGTCTTATTATAGAGTCTGTTTTTATTTCAGAAATAGTGTAATTTAATGAATCATTAATTGTTAGCTCAACACTTCCTTTCCTCAATTCATCATAGACAAAAGGTGATATTTTTATATATGAATTAGAACTATTTGAACTTGTTTTTAAAAGATGGTTTCTTTCCCTTCCATTGATAGTAAGACTGTTTAATTCTTTAAAATTATTCAAAGTTATTCTACTTAATACAGAATGTTCTAAACTACAATGTTTCTCTTTTTTCTTACAATTTATTAGAAGTAAGGTGAAAAATAAATAAATTAGTTTCTTATTTACCTGCAACATATCCATAATAATTAGATCTAAATGATTCTGGGTTTACTAAGACTTTTTTGATACTACCCCAAGTAAAAACTTTGAAATCATATTCATCCCAACTAATCGTTCCATCAATAATACCCTCAAAAACGACCCAGTGTTCAATTGTTGTAAAGATTCCTGATTCTATATTGTCTATCATATTTGTATTAATAAATAAACAAATTTGGTATCCGTCTAAATATAAATCTTGTAATTTTTTTAATTCTCTAGCTGATATTTCACCAAAGGCTTGGCTATCTTTATTGAATACGAGATTAGTGTCGTTTATAATTTTCTTGAAGCCTAAAACTTCTTTCATTAATTTTTCTATCTCGTGAGGTAGTGTTGCTCCTGAAAACTCATCTAATGAAGATTGACTCATTTTACCATTATAGCTTATTGGTAAATCATTTTCTAAGTCTCTAAGGCACGAAAAAGGAATCCAATCAATATACGGCATTTTTTTACCATATAATATTGGGTATAATGTATCTAAAACAGGATTTATTTCTAATAAATGGTCACATTTAGAAACGTTAACTTCGTATGAATTACATTTAGCAATACCTGTTTGATGTAAGTCAAGTATGAATTTTTGATAGTTGTTAAAATCTTTTTTTGCTAAAATATAGAATATTGAAGCCATTCCACAAGTTGGTGTCCTACTTTGATTTGCTAATTCAGGGTTATTTCTTCTTTTATTTAGTTCTTGTTCTATTGTTTGCCTATCAAAATATCTAAACCTATTATGGGAAAATTTACTTATTGAAGCACCTGATTCTTTATTTCCTAAATGACAATAAATGCATATCTCTTTGCCAAGCATTTCTAAGTCATCAATTTTTAGTTGAAATTTATCTCCAGAGTATTCTTTTTGAGTAACATTAATAACCTCTCCTTCATCATTAACATATTCATATTCCCAAACTATTTCTTTTTTTATTTTCTCAGAAAGTGAGCGGTCTTTGTAATATTTGCTTATTTTGAATTCATACTCTTCCCCATAAACAAAACCTTTTGAAATCCCTCCAGTACCTTTATTGTCAGAGCCTTCATCTAAGTCAGTAATACATTCAATCGCATCAATTCCTACTACTTCAGGAAGTTTGATTTCCATTCTTGTATTAGGATAACCTTTTATTTCAATCCAAGCCATATTATGTTTTTTTTTCTAATGTTTTGTAATGTCTTGTGTAAGAAGTGTAGGGCTGTTAATAAGCACTTTTGTTTCGATTTATTACTTAGCTAAATATAAATATTTTGCTATTATCTTTTCTACTATAAACGCCAAATTTTATATGTAGTGCTTAAAGGGTAAAAATAGTCAAAATCTATTTTAACAAAAACCTTTCAAACCCTGTATTATTAAGCGTTTGTGTTAAAAACGCAAACAATATGAAAGATTATTTTTATTTTAGCCAGTCGGGAGTACCCACAAAAGTACCTGTAATTATTTTCAAAAAAATGTTTTCTGACCCAATTCTATATATCCCGAAAATTAAGGGAACTGATAAGCCTAACATAAATAAAGATTGGTATGTGTCTTATTATTTTCGTAGTCCATTCACAAGTAAAATGGAAAAGTTTATCGAAAAGCGAAATATCAATAGGTTAAAAACAATTACCAACAGAAAAAAAGCAGGGAATAATTTAAGACAAATCAGACTACGGTTATTGCAAGATGGATTTAACCCCTTTAAAGAAAAATTAGACAAGCAGAAAAAATGCTACTGATGTAGATTTAATCCATAAAAATAGTTTTACAGTTAGTGAAGCATTTGCACTAGCATTTAATAAAAAAAAGAAAAGCTGGGCAGAATCTTCTGCCAATGCCTCTAAAGGCCTTTATAATGTTTTTATGGCATGGCTAAAAAAGAAAAAGCTAGACACAAAAGACATTGAAAAACTTAGCAAAAGGCACGTTGTAATTTTCTTAAACGAACGCAATTCAGAAAGTAGCAGTAATTCAACAAGAAATAATTACCACAGGCTAATATCGTCTTTAATGGGTAAAATGACAGACGATGATATTATAAAAAAAAACTTTGTAAAAGATATATCCTTACTCAAAGAAAAGGCTACTAAAAATAAGCCTTTTACAAAACAGCAATTAGGAGCAATAAAAGAATATTTAGTTGAAAACGATACCTATCTACACAGGTATATGTGTTTTATTACCTATGCCCTTTTAAGACCTATAGAAGTATGTAGATTAAAAGTAAAAGGTATTGATTTAAAGAATAATATTTTACACGTAAACACCAAAACAGAAAGCTATGCAACTGTTTTAATCATTGAGCCTTTGAGAAAGAAGATTTTAGAAATGGATTTATCAAAACATAATCCACAAGATACGCTATTTACAAAGTATGAAAAGCCGAGTTTATGGGAGACAGGCTAAGAAAAATCGAAGGCTAATTTTTTTAGTAGGAGATATAGAAAAGTAAAACTTGCAATTGGCGAAAAAATTAATTTAGAAAAAGAGCATAGTTTATATTCTGCTAGGCATACAGTTGCACATGATTTGTTTTTCTCATTTAAAAATCAAGGAATGACAGATTTAGAAGCAAAACATAGGCTAATGACTATTACAAGGCATAAATCCTTAGAAGGTTTAGAAAACTATTTACGTAACATTGGGGCATCATTACCCGATAATTATTCTAATGATTACACTCTTAATTTTTAATATAACTAAGAATTTGTAATTTTAAAGCTTAAAAAGTAACAAATTCTCAGTATGCTAGTTTTTAGCATTTTAAAAAAAGTAATAAAATATAATTTTCAACATTTAATTACACTTATAAAACACAATTAAATACCTTGTTTTCAGTTACTAAGTATAAATTAGTAGCTATGAATTATAAAACTTCAATTAGTATAAATGGCAAACGTCTTTCTAGTTTTATTAAGCTTTCTTTAAAGCAAGAGATTAATAATCATCATGAGTTTAAGATTTTAGTAGACCATGAAGAAATAGAAAAAATTGGCGGACATACCTTAGATGTTTCCTCTAAAGAATGGTTAGGAAACCCCTTGGTTATCACATTTAATGATACAGAATTTCTTGGAGTGGTTACTAACGTTCGAATGATACTAAAAGATGGACACCAATCAGATATAGAAATATCAGGATATTCCAAAACAATACTTTTAGAACAAGGTAATCATACCACTTCTTGGCTTAATAAGGGTTTAAAAAACATTATTGAAGACACTCTTAGTGCTGTAGGATTAGAAGCTCAAGTAAAACTAGAGCATAAGGGTATATTAGAGTACGAAGCCCAGTATGGCGAATCACATTATCAGTTTATTAAACGTTTATGTAAACAACATAACGAATGGCTGTATTGGGACGGGGTTAAACTTGTTATAGGAAAACCAGTCTTAACAGAAGCTATTGCTTTAGAATATAATAGAGAGCTTTCTAAACTAAGTATAGGTGTTGAAGTTAAAGCAAATGGATATGCTACTTTTTCTTATAATTCGAGTGACAATAGGGTCACAGAATCACACACACAAAATGATATAAAAACCTTAAATGAATTAGGAACAGAAGCATTCCATACCTCATTAGATATATTTAAAGTAATTCCAAATTCACATTCTATTTCTAGGGTTAAAGATAAAAGCGAGCTTGATACAAGTATTAAAAAGAAACAAGCGGCAACAGTAGCAGACTTAAATATATTAGAAGCTGATTGTAATAAACAAGGCTTAACTATAGGCAGTATTATAAAAGTAGGTTCCGCAAAATCGGAAGGTAACAATGTCTTTGATGTAAAAAGCTATGGCGAATACATGGTTATTGCTATTGAACATAAAGCAACAGGTACTGATGAGTATTCGTGTCATTTTAAAGCAATACCAAGTGGTGTTACAGTATTACCCGAACCCAAAGTTGAACTACCCCATGCACACTCACAAATAGCAACTATTGTAGATAATGTAGACCCCAAAGGTTTTGGAAGAGTAAAGGCAAAAATGCTTTGGCAAAAAAATAATGAGACTACCTCATGGTTACGAGTAATGACACCTGATGCAGGAAGGTCAGATGAACATGGGGAAATACGTGGAAACCTTGTAATTCCAGAAATTAATGACCAAGTAATGATAGGTTTCCGTTACGGAGACCCAAACCGTCCTTTTATTTTAGGAAGTCTATACAATGGAGGTAATATAACCGCAGGCAAAGAAAATAGAAACAGCCTAGTTAGTCGTATGGGAAGTAAAATGATAATGGATGATAACGAGGGTAGTTTACAACTAACTGATAAAGGCGGTGTAGATATGAAGTTTGATGGAGCTGGAAATTCTCTTATATCAGCTAAAAGCAGTAAGATAATTACTGTAGGAGAAAGTGCTAGTGATGCCATTTTTGATAAGGAGGGAAATATTACTCTAACTGCTAAATCCACAATAACATTTATTGTAGATGGTTCTATGATTGAGATAACTAAGGATAATATTTCATTGTCTGGAGATAATATTGAAGTAAATGGAAATGATCTTAAATTAAAAGGAGCAGGAAGTTGGAGTGGTTCAAAAGTAACTATTAACTAAAAATAATAGACAATATGTTAAATGATACTATAAAAAACCTTACCGAAGAAAATTATAGAACAGCCTTAGATATTTGGAAAACAGGATCTCAAAAATACATATTGACTCTTGATAGTGAAATGCAATTAAATTCACTAAATATAAAAAATACAGTCGTAACCAATATTATACTTCAAATAAAAGATATTAGAAAAACAGAATTTCTATTAGATATTTTAAGTTATAATAAAGAAATGGCTAGCTGTAATAACGAAGGTATCCAACAAATGTTTACCATAACACGCCATTTTGAAAAATTATACGATGAATTTAAGGTAGTTGTTAGTAAAAGAGGAATATTAAAAAGCATTGAAAACTTTAGTTATCTTCAAAATAAATGGAAGAAAATTAAAAATGATTCGTTACAATATTTTGACACAGAAACAGATATCGAAAGTTATTTTAACCTAAATGAAACAACAATTAACGATAAAGATTTTTGGATAAAAGCTTTAAATGAACAGGAAATACTGTTTCTATATTTTGGATTATCAGGTTATGGAGCTGAATTTTCTTCTACAGAAATAATACAGCGAGAAAATGCCTTCAAAACAGGAATTATAGACTGGAGCTTACAAAAAACAACAAAACAAGAAGTACACAAAGCACCGTTTAATATTGTACAAGAGATAACAGGAACTTTTGAACCTTCAAAAAAATGGATGGAAAAAGGCTATGGAAAAATGCCTTTTTTTGAAGGTATTCCTTTTAAAGAAGATTTTAATATAAAAGGAAACTATGTGTTTGATGCCGAAAGTGGTTTTATAAAACAAGCAACTATTTTGGTAAATGAAATCGTACATCCAAGTATATTATTTCATAAATTAAAATATACATTAATCCCAATTGAATAATTATGGCAAAAGAATTATTTGATGAGAGCCATTATTTTATGTGTGCAGGTGGTTTAAAACCATGTGCCTTTAATGCAGGGCAAAAAATAATGAAAAAAGAAACAGATGAATACTATCTTGTTCATCAAAGTTTAACCACTCGTAATGGTGATTTTAGTTGTCGCTGGATGGCTTTATTAGTAGCTATTTTAGCAGCATTAATTGCTGTTTTATGTGCAACAGGTGTTGGTGCCGTTTTAGTAGCAGCTATGATTGGAGCAGCAGCTGGAGCAGGAGGAGGGATGTTGCTTTGCGGCTCTAAAGCAGCCGTAGCTAGAACTTGGTTAGTGATTAAAACGGATGCTCAAATAGGGACTAAAAATATGGTGGTAAACAAACCAGGACAGCACTTAACATGTGCTGCCTTTGGGCAACCTATCACTTTTTTGCCCAATGTAACAAGTGAGTTTCATGCTATGGTATTATTTGCAGGTAATGTTGGTATGACAGGACTGGAAGGTTTTATGTATGCCTATGCTACGCGTGGTGTTGGTATGTTAGTAACAAAACCTCTTACTTTTTTTGCTAACTTTGGTGTGAATTATTTAAGAACCTTATCAGTACAAGGTATCGCTATGCGTGGCGCTTTTGGAGCATGGAGTGGAATTAGCGCTTATTCAACATCTAGTACAAAAATGACTGTAGATGAAGGACTCCAAAATAAAGAGGTATGGAAAGAAGCAGGAAAAGGCTTTGGTTTTTCCGAAATGGCTGCTTACCGTTTGACAACACAGGATTATAGTACTGAACAAAAAGCAGAAGGAAATGAAATAATTCCTAAAATGTATGATGATGATGGTAATGAAGTATTTGGAGGTGTTAATTTACCTGCTTGGTCTAATGATGCCTTGATGCTTTTAAGTTTTGGTGGCATACAAGGAGGGAAAACAACTAAACAAAGAGGTAAATTATTTAGAGAATACAAAGATGCTAGTATAAGAGATGTTAGCAAAACATCGGGCTATATAAAAAGAGGGTTGAATAGCCCTAAAAAGGTTATAATAAATGATGTGAAATCAATAAAAAGTAGAGCTTTAGAATTTAAAGCTAATTTAGCTTCTAAAACTAAAAAAGGTCAAGGAGCGCATGAAGTAGGAATATTATCAAAAGAAGGTAAAACAGCCTATCAGCATGCAGTAGAAGAAATGCAGAAAATTTTAGACCAATACAAAAATGGAGAAATAGGAAAAAGACAAAAACCGAATTCATTAGAGGTTGCAGTTCATAAAACTACAGGGGAATTTATAGTAGGTAGAAATAGAGGGCTTAGAAGAAGATTTGGTTCACAGATAAAAAACAAAATACATGAGAATACAAAAGAACAATTTAAAGAGTCAGGAAATGAAAGTCATGATAAATATAATTGCTCTGAAGCTGATGTTGTAGATCAAATCAATCATAAAAATCAGAACCCTAAAGATTATGAATATAGTGCTGTAGAAATAGATAGTAAAGGAGAAATACAAACCAAGCATACTTGCAGAAATTGTGATATAAACATGATAGAATCTATTAAAAATGGTGATGTAAAAAGTAATACACCTAAATCTAAAGCAGCAAGTGATATAAGTAAACAAGATGGTAATTTAAGGCACATACCAAATTATGAAGATAATATTGATAACTAAATTATGGGAATATTTACAAGATTATTTTTAGGAGATGATCTATCTAAGGGGGTTGATAGAAATTTTAGTCCAGAAATAGAAAGAATTTTAAAAAAAGATGGATGGTATAAAAGAAGGCATATTAATATTGATGATGATATAAAGAAATTAGAGCAGAAAGGATATATAATAACTGAAAATTTTAAGAATTTTTATGCCGAGTTTGCTTATCTCAATTATGATCTAAAGGTAGAAGGGAAAGAAAGGTTTATAGAATTTGATATAGATACTCCTATTCAATATGATTATGATGAGGTAATTATTAAAGATATACCAAAAGTAATAAAACAATATAAATTAGGATTAGGTAACAATAAAGAAATTAAAGAAGATGATGAACGTATTAAATGTGAAAATGGTATAATCCCTGTAGGAAATATAGATCATTCTTCTTACCTGTTAATTGATGAAGATAATGCAATTTATGCAATGCAAGATGGGTTAATTAGTCTTGAGGGGAAATCCATTGAAGAAGCCCTTACTAATTTATTTACTATTCCTTGGAGGGATAATAATTTTATAGAACTTCCTACTCCTCAATGGTGGTGGTAAATATTTAAACAAGGAGGTTAGCGTAGAAGGGTTCTGTCGCATTAATTCTGCTATCTCAAATATACTTAAGGTTGATGTTTTTAAAGTAGTCTTATGTACAAACACCATCGATATTCTGACATCATCATACAACAGGCAATATATTTCAAATTTCGATTTAGTTTAAGTTATCGTGATATTGAAGAATTAATGGCTATTCGAGGCGTCAAAGTAGACCATTCTACAATTCAACGTTGGGTGTTTAAGTTTTCTAAGGAGATAGAGAGAAATATGAACATTCGTAAAAAACAAGTAACGGATAGTTGGAGGCTAGATGAAATATACATCAAAGTAGGTGGTAAAGACAGGTATTTATACAGAGCAGTTGATAAGCAAGGAAATACGGTAGATTTCTTACTGACCAAACGAAGAATGAAAGGTTCTGCACAAAAGTTTTTAAATAAAGCTATAGATCACAATGGAAAACCTCGGATTATTAATATCGACAAGAGTGGAGCGAATACCGCTGGAATACGAACTTGGAATAGAAGAAGTCTGACATCAAAAAAGATAAAGATTAGGCGAGTCAAGTATCTAAACAATATCGTAGAACAAGATCATCGAAATATAAAAAGAAGAATCACTATTACCACAGGATTTAAAGAATTCGAATCAGCACAAAGAACACTAGCGGGGATAGAAATCATACACATTATTAGAAAGGGACAAATATTGAATCCAAAAAAATCAACGTTCAAAACTTTTTGTTCAATGGCTGCTTAAAAAGTACGTTTCTTTCAAAATTATATGTTCGTCGAAATAATGCGACAGAACCTGGTTTACTGTACCTACGACTTATTAATTCAATAAAAAGAATACGGTTGTTATTCTCTAAGCCAATTACCTAAAAGTGTTCTCGGTTTTGGTCTATTTTACCTTCACGGAGCAATATTTTTTGCATGATTCCGTAAATGTCGTCAGAGTTTAGAATTTTTATTTTTTCGTTTTCGGTTAAATCAATATCCATAAAAACAAAAATAAGCTATTCTAACCTTTGTATAATAGGTAAGGAGTATTTTTATTCGTATTGAATTAAGAATGTGAATTACGCTTCATTTTCAATTCATTTTTTAATATAAAGAAGTTATATTTGTAGCTCAAATTTTAGAAAAAATAATTTATAAGAAAGTAGTTTAACACACATACATATAATACTTTAGTAAGCATTTTACTTTAGTTCACAACCTGAAAAATTCGAAATTTTAAGACCGTAAACAAAAGGAAGATGCCTATCTCGTTTTGGGGTAAGCTTTTCTTTTCTGGTCTTAGGTCTTCGAATAGCTTCAGGTGGATTAGTTGAGTTCTACCCTTTCTTATACACTTTTATCAAATAATAGTTAAAACGAGTATTAATTTATAAATTTACGGATTCTTAAAAAGCAGAAATTATAAGATACATTTAGGACAAAACATACATATCATATTGCGTAATGCATGATTTTGACAGAAAAACGACCAATTTTAAAAGCCAAAAATCATAAGCAGAACGCCCCTTTTAGGGGTGGGTTTCTCTTGTTGGCTGTGGTGCTTAGTCGTACCTTCTGTTATGAGTTGATTCCTATCCCTTTTTTCTGTTTCCGTTCTAAAAAAGTATGGAAAAAAACAACACACAAATTATCCTTATTTCTTCGTTTCAAGATAGGATTGATTTTGCAATACAAAACCTAAAAAACTGGATAATGAGTTAAAAGTATTTGTAGCCGATAATATCAAAAGTTCTTTAAAATATTTAGACAAAGAGAATACTTTTAGTTTAATGATGATTATGGCAGGTTACACCTATTCTGATACCTTTGATAATGCACATAGTTATAAGTTTATTAAGATAAATAATTGTGAGGACTTTAATTTAAAAATATTAATTGTTCAAGCACACACAAATCAATCTTTAATCAATCTCAATACTACTAGTATCAAATACCTAAAAAAAAAAAACATACCTCAATTTGAAAATATTGAGGTATTAAGTATCTCTGATTGTAACTATAAAAAAGGATTGAATGTCTAATTTTTTAGTTAGAGGATAGTATTTTAAAACTCCACTTCTTGCAAAACTGAATTCTGGGTGTTAGTGTGTTCAGATAAAATAGGGTCGAGTTTCCCCGAATAGATATTGTACTTTAATTGCTCTAAAGGTTTGTTTTGATAGCGGTTTTTATCGGCATAAATAAAGATCAACCTTTTTACGAAATTTCAAAATAAGGGGTTTTTAGAGGTGCCCTAAAGGAGAATTACTAAAGGTTAGCTAGATAGCCAATAGAGTAAAATACATTTGTTCTCAAAACGTGACCAAGGTCAAAAAAGATAAGACTGTTATAAAAAGCTATGATTTAACGGTTTTAGAAGTAGAGTACTCTTCTAAAGGAAAACACATACTATTATGGTTAGTCATCACTAAAGATCAAAAACACGGTGGACTCTGTTATTTACTGATAAAAGTTCTTTAGACACACCTATTGAAGTCGCACAGTGGGCTTTTAAAGGGTGCGGGTTCGATGGAAAATAGAAGAATATCATTAGTTAGACATATCAAGCAGTAATATAGACTTGAGGATATTCAAATAAAGACTTTTGCTGGTCTACAATCCATGCTAGCATTACTAAGCGTTGCAATGTATATTATTTACAAGAAAAGAAAATCTATTCACATCAATCTCTTACTAGATGCTGGGTACAATTATCTTAACAAACATCAAGTAAGAGAATTAACCAATTTCATATATTATAAAGTGAGTAAAATAGTAGCTATACTACCAATGCTAACTAGGAATAGGTGGAAAAAACAAACATCAAAACCGCCAACTCTTCTGAATCAACTCTGTTTTAACTTTTTATAAAAAAAAACGAGGGATGGCTAAATTAATAGAAAATGACGCTTTAATTTCTCAAAACGCCATTTTATTTTTTAAATTGATTGGACTACTTTACTTAATAATTTTCTTGATTTTGGACTGTTATCCACTTGGTTTGTATCGTCTTTATCCCTGAAGCCAATAGCTACCCCAACCAATGAAGTATAGTTTTTAAGCCCTAGTATTTCATTATACTTTTCTGGCTCTATGCCCTCCATGGGTGTCGAATCTATTTTCATCTCTGCACAAGCACTTAGTAGTACTCCTAATGCTAAATAAACCTGTTTATCAAACCACGCTTTTATTTCAGCCTCCGGCTTTGTTTTTATAAATTGATCGTAATATCCTACAGCCACTTTTGGTAGAATTTCTTCGATTTCTTTTTCAAAAACTTCTAAATTATTAACCCTACTAAACACTATTAAAGTATCACTATCAATAATTTTTTGAGCGTTAAAAAAGGAAGCCTCAGCTAGTTTATTTTTTGTTGTTGTATCAGATACAAAAGTGAACCTCCATGGTTGACTATTAATTGAAGAAGGTGTTAATCTCAACACCTCTTTTAATTCTTCTAACTGTGTAACTTTTATTTTTTTTGAAGGGTTATATTTTTTTGTAGTATAACGCCATTGCATTGATTTTAAAAAACTCATAATTTGTAATTAATTGTATTTTTTATGGCGATAAAAGTAATTATAGTTTATTTGGCATACAATAGCTGTGGCTATACTTTTTACAATACAATGGGTAAAAAATTAAAACATAAAAAAAGGTCTTGAATTTCTTCAAGACCTTTGCAATTTAGGGTGGAAGACCGGTTTCGAACCGGCGACCTCTGGTACCACAAACCAGCGCTCTAACCAGCTGAGCTACAACCACCATTTATAGCGGTGCAAAATTACACTAATCTTGCATATCCTCAAAATAAAAAAAGGCTTTTTTTAAATTAAATCAAAAATAGAATCTACACCTGCGTAACGCTCTGCAGTAAAGCCTTCCGCATGTTCTACCCCTATCAATCTACCTAAATCCCGAGATCTATAAGTTACACTATCTAAAAAGTTTTGATTAGAAATAGGTGTTTCAACCTCTTCTATTTGCTTCGAATCGTAAAACTGGGTACTATAAGCTTTTACTGCTTCCAATTTTATATCATTGAAACCCGAAATATCTACTACAAAATCAGGCTCGATAGGTTGCCATTGTATGTAATGGTATACTTGTTTTGGCCTCCAATGTTCTTGTTTTTGACCGTTATACTTGGTTTCTATTTTTATTAAACCACTTAAAAAACAAGCGTCAGAAGTCAAGCTACTCCCCTTACCATGGTCAATATGGCGATCCGTTACTGCATTACACAAAACAACATCTGGTTTATATTTTCTAATAACTTCAATAATTTTTAATTGATGGGCTTCGTCATTCTTAAAAAAACCATCTCTAAAGGCTAAATTTTTACGAATATGTATCCCTAGGATTAATGCTGCTTTAGCTGCTTCTTGGTCTCTTATTTCGGCAGACCCTCTAGAGCCTAATTCTCCTCGCGTTAAATCCAAAACACCCACTTTTTTACCATTGGCAATCTCTTTAGCCAAGGTTCCAGCGCAGCTTAGCTCTATATCATCCGGATGTGCTCCTATAGCAAGTATATCTAATTTCATTTTATATTTTTTAGTATGTCGTCAAGGTTAATTAAAAGTAACATTTCACTTTAAAAAAAAGTTATTTTTTGACTTGTATTATTACATAATATATTTCTATAGTAAAATAGTTAATTAGAATTTAAAAAAGGTTTTAAATCTAAATTCAACTTTATATTTGTACAAAATTTAATATTAATTCAAAATCAATAACAATGGCATTTGTAGGAAAACAGTTCCCTAATTTAGACGTAGACGCAATGAATGATATGGGCGATACGTTTAAGTTAAATGTATTAGAAGAAGCAAAAAACAAAGGAAAAAAAGTAATTTTATTCTGGTACCCAAAAGACTTTACTTTTGTTTGCCCAACAGAATTACATGCTTTTCAAGAAGCGGTTACTGAATTTGAAAAAAGAAATACTATTGTTATAGGTGCTTCTTGTGATACTCCTGAGGTACACTTTGCATGGTTAAATACTCCAAAAGACAATGGAGGAATCGAAGGGGTTACTTACCCAATTTTAGCAGACAGTAATCGTAATTTGTCTAACCAATTAGGTATTTTAGATATTACTAACGAGCGCTACAATGAAGAAACTGGAACAGTATTAGTTGACGGTGATAATGTAACTTACCGTGCTACTTATTTAATTGACGAAGATGGTATTGTTTTCCATGAAGGAATTAACCATATGCCTGTAGGTCGTAACGTAGCTGAGTTTTTACGTTTGATTGATGCTTACGCACACGTACAAAAGCATGGAGAAGTATGCCCTGCTAACTGGGAAGAAGGAAAGCAAGCTATGAGTGCAGATGCGAAGTCTACAGCAGCTTATTTAGCTTCAAACTAATATTTTAACTTTTCGACCAGTTTAAAATAATATAACCTCCCGTTTCAATTGGTTTTGAAGCGGGAAACTAATAATAAACATATGTTACAAGAATTAGATAGTGATAATCTAGCGCAATTGGTAAGTGATAACGATACAGTTTTAGTACAATACTCTGCAACATGGTGTGGTAATTGCCGTATTATGAAACCTAAATTTAAAAAATTAGCTACTGAAAATGGAAACATTCCTTTTGTAATTGTGGATGCTGAAAAATTTCCTGAATCCAGAAAACTAGCTAATGTTGATAACCTTCCTACATTTGCAGCTTTTAAAGGTGGAAGTTTATTAAATCAGGTACAAACAAATAAATTTGAATCACTTAAAGAACTTGTAGATGAAGCTACCAATAATTAAGCACCTGTCTTCTTTTATAGAGGATAACGATGAGGATTTTTTGATTGAAACCATTGAGACCTTAGAATCATTAACTGAAGTTTCTTCTTTAAAGGATGAAGAGTTAGATGTTATAGGAGAACTAATTTCCAACATGTACGGCGCTCTCGAAGTTAAAAAAATGATGGATCAAGGTAGTAGCCAAAAAGAGGCTGTTAATACTTTTATGAAACGTGTTTTAGGCTCAATTGACACCTAAAAATTAAGCTCCTAATATTTAATTCAGAATTGTGTAATACATAATTCTGAATTTTTATTTTTACATTTTATTATAACAACTATGAGCAATCCTAATTCTGAAGAATTTTACACTAACCTTAAATCGCAATTACAAGATACCTCGATATGGCCTAACATATATTTATACAAATTTATTATTCCTACCAAACCAGATCAGTCTGCTAAATTATTGAATATTTTTGACAATATGGGAGCTGTAATTAATTCTAAATCCTCAAAAACCGGCAAGTATACTAGTTTTTCTATAAAGGTAAAACTCCAAGATCCAAACGCTGTTGTAGAAAAGTATAAAGAAGTCACAAAGCAAATAAAAGGAGTTATCTCATTATAAATAGCTACTCTACTTTTTCAATTTGATCAATCATCGCATGATCTAAAACAACTTTTCCTTCCTTATTAAATTCAAAAGCTTTTTTAAATTTATAGTTTATTTTTAAGTTATTGAAAGTGTAAGAATGTGCTTGATGTAAAATATCATTAAAGGAATCGTCGTGATAACTTAGCAAAATAAGTACCTCCGCATTTAATGTAGATAATTCCGAAATACTATACTCTTTTAATGGACTACTATCTATTATTGGATGTACTAAAGTCCATGATGTTGGCAAGTAAGTGATCTGTTCGCGTTCCATTTCTAAGGAGAAAAAGTCGTTTTGATAACCGCCACTACTATTGGGTTTACTAATTGATATTGATACATTTATTTTAGGTAAAACTACCATACTTTTTCTTCGATTCATCAATCGAAACATTAATGCCTTCCCCTTATTATAGTCACAATACAAAATATTATTACTGAATCTAATATTTGCCTTTGGTTTTGAAAAACGGCCATACAACAAACCCGTTACAAAAGCAAAACTAACCAAACCTACAAAGGCCTCTACGCTAGAAATGAAGCCTGCTAATAATTTTGTTGGTGAAAATAATCCATAGCCTACTGATGTAATAGTTTGTACTGAAAAGAAAAAAGCATTGAAGAAATCTAAAAGTAATGTTCGATGCTTTACACCTATGTGTTCTACTCCAATAAATAAGTAAATAACCGCAAAAAAACTATTGAGCAATATAAAGGCAAGAGTCAATAATACTAAAAAATGAGACCAACTTAATCCTATTAGATAAGTATAAGTCTCATTGACTGTTCGTCTCCTGTTTAAATGAATAACATTAAAAGTTCCGTCAGAATTTACAAAGCGTTTTGCTTTTTCTTTAGAAAACCTTCCAACTCCAGGATCTTCTACTTTTTTGCTATTGGTTTTGATATCGTTTAGATTATTTTGATTCTAAATCAAAAATATGAAAATTTATTAAATTTTAAAATCTTCTATTTTTTTCTTTAAAACATCTGATGCTTCTATCAAAGGCAAACGTACTGCTGATCCACAAATTCCATTTGAGGCTAAAATTGCTTTTACACCTACTGGATTTCCTTCTTCGAAAGCATATTCTGTCACATCTACCAATTTGTAATGGATATCGTAAGCCTTTTTATTTTCTGCCTTTAACCCCAATTGAATCATCTGAGAAAATTCCTTTGGATATCCTTGTCCAACTACTGTTATTACTCCATGCCCACCAGCAGTTACTAATGGCAAAGCCAACATATCGTCTCCTGAAATTACTAAGAAGTCTTTAGGAGCATCTTTTAGTATTTTTAATACTTGAGTAATATCGCCTGTAGCTTCTTTTATTCCTATAATATTGTCTATTTTTGCTAAACGCAATGTGGTTTCAGCTGCCATATTAACCCCAGTTCTTCCTGGTACATTGTAAATTAATATTGGTAGCGACGCAGCTTCTGCAATTACTTTATAATGCTGAAATATACCTTCTTGGCTAGGCTTATTATACATTGGGACAACTGATAAAATCGCATCAAAATCTAACCTATTCACTTTTGATGCATCTTCCGCAATTGCAACTGTATTATTTCCTCCAACACCAAGTACTAAAGGCACTCTTTTATTATTGACTTTTATAATATGATTTGTTACTAGCTGTTTTTCTTGTTTTGAAAGCGTAACCGATTCCCCTGTCGTTCCTAAAACCACAAGATATTCAACTCCTCCATCTATATTGAAGTTCACCAAATTGGTAAGTCCATCAAAATCAATAGCTCCTGTTTCCGTAAATGGAGTAACTAGTGCTACACCTGTTCCTTCTAAAAATTGACTCATATTATATTTAAAATTTTTAGGTATTTTTTTAATTCTCCTATAAATAAATCAGTATCATTAACTGGTGTACCTATTACCAAATCGTTTATCCTATTATCTACAGTAGCAAAACCAACTTTAAATTTTGCTTTTGATGAAGCAGCCACTAAATTCATAATCTTATAGTCTTCTTCATAAAAGTTAATCAGCACATCATACGGCTCGTTTACAAAAGCAGTTAACATTTTTGACTTAAAACCTCCTGTATAATTCACCATTTTTTCATCAAAATAATTGGTATGCCCACTATTTTCGTCTTCTAAATTTGCCTTTAAATCTTTAAAACCTAAGATTTTTAGCTGACTTGATTTTACACCAAGCTTATCTGCTAACTTTACAATCGAAAAGATGTCTACATCATTACGGGCGTCAATAAGTACGGCTAGTTTTTTTAGCTTTATACTACCGTTGTATACTTCGCGTTTTTTAATTTGCGAATCAATTGATTTTAATATGGATTTATTTCTTAAACCTTTAAACATAGATCTATAAAATGGTTTGCAAATGTAGTTATTTTGATGCGTAAAAGAGTACCAAATAGTTAGTAAAAGCTATTCGTTAGCATCTTTTTAGAAACTTAAAGACAAAAAGTCTCTTCCTTTAATTTAACTTTATATTATGGAGTTACTAAAAACTTGTATACAAAAAAATAAAATATAGTAGCTCCCATTAACACCCTGGGGCAGTTTTCTAATCCATATATAAATATAACTTCTCCTAAAACAGACAATGAACTCGTTTAAACTTTTTTGATTGAAGCGAAAAATAGAGGTTTTTGCTCAATTGAAATCATTTTATGGTTGCATAGCATCGTTACGGTACAAAAAAATGATAAAAAGTGAATGAAAAAGATCATTTTGTAGCCAATTGAAAAAAGTTTAAACGAGTTCAATAATAAGTTAATGTAAAAAAAAATAACTTGTTTTTTTATGTAATAAGCAACACCTAAAATGACTATACTTTTCACTTTAATTACCGCTGCCTCAACTAACACATTATGCATGGAGTATATAAAATAGTCTATCGTCAGCGTAAAATAAAAAAACAGGAGAATTTTTACCTTCAATCTAAAGATTTAATTACAAATAATTAGTTTCATAAAATTAATTAAGGTGTATATTATTCTTGATTAAGTGGAGTATTTTCACTGTTTCGAACTAAAATATTTAAGAATAGCTGTAATTATTCGTCGTTATTTTTATAAAAGGTGGTAAAATAAGGAAATTCCAAAACAAATTATTCTACATCAAAATCAGTTTCTTTATATAAAAAAAAAAGAGACCGTTGCAAGGGATCTTTGCCTAACACCCATAAATTTCGTATTTTTTATTTATGGAACTAGTCAAACACCCGACCTTTGCAGATAGCATTTGCGACACACGCGCACGCAAGATAAAAGGTACTTTTTTTACACAAATAAACACTCTATTGGATTGGACTCCGATAGTAGCTGTTTTAAAGACACACTACACTAAAGGCAAAAGTGCTACAGGTAAGCCAAGTTATAGCGGATTGTTGCTTTTTAAGATGAGTTTACTCCAAAGCTGGTATGGTTTAAGTGATTATGAAGTAGAAGATCGAGTTAATGACAGTATATCTTTCAGCTACTTTTGTGACTTACATATTGATCAAGTAGCACCCGATCACAGTACACTATCTCGTTTTAGAACAGTGATGACAAAGGCTAAAGCCTATGAACCACTATTCAAAGAAATAAATAGACAACTAGAATCCCACAAAATAATCGTGAAAACAGGCGCTATAATCGATGCCTCTGTTA
>Ga0209185_1000357_pt1 | contig 57076 bp, 42 predicted proteins | sample SidtaG_2_FD_187425 | JGI IMG/M metagenome (GOLD analysis project Ga0209185, IMG submission 187425) | Marine algal microbial communities from Sidmouth, United Kingdom - Sidmouth_Asex2 metaG (SPAdes) (version 2) | ecosystem: Host-associated > Algae > Red algae > Unclassified | place: Sidmouth... | reverse complement strand
ATTTGATAGCTAATTGCTTAGACAATCAAATTATACTTTATCTGTGTGACATCATTATTAAGCTGTTTTACGTCTTTTTATTACTTACGTAATAAACCGACTATGTAAAATCATTTTAATGTGAGTGTCCACACAAATTGCATGATAACTAATTGTTAAAGAGTGGCTTTTCACTTTATAAATAAAGCGTTAAGCAAGAGGTTAATCGCATTCGTTATCCTCTGTTGCGTTAGGCTGTGCCTAAAGCGAGATGCGCATTCTACGCGTCTGGGTGTTGATGTCAATAACTTTTTATTTTCTTTTTACAGAAGTTTTTCAGTTATCTGGAGTAAACTCTTGCTTATTGCGTGAGTTAACCGTTTAAAACCTTCACTTGGTTGTCCTTAGTCAGTGAAATAAGTATTTCCTATACTTGTCTTCTTTGGGTTTCCCTTAAGAAGTGGAGCGCATTGTAGTGATTTTTTGTGGCAGGTCAACCTTTATTTGAGGAGTATGTTAAATAAATATTAAGATGTTTATTTAACAATCAAATTGGACTTTAATCATACAAAAAGTGGATTGATTTTTTTTAAATTACTTACGTATATGAACTCAATTAAGTTATTTTCATGAGCCATATTTGAAAATAGCACTTTGTTTTTTATACCTGCGGACTCTGCAGCTTGTATGTCAGTGATTTTATCACCGATAAAAATACTTTGATTTACGTCTATTTGATATTTCTTAACTGCTTGTTGAATTAAACCAGGGGCTGGTTTCCTACAATTGCAATTTTTGAGGTATACCCCTATTCCTTTTTTTGGGTGATGTGGACAATAAAATACATCAGTTATTTGAATACCCTTTGTTGAGAATTGTTTATTCATCCACTTGGTTAATCTTTTAAAATCTAACTCTGAATATTTACCTCTTCCTATACCCGATTGATTAGTAATAATGATGATAAGATAGTTATTTTTGATGGCTAACTTACATAGTTCAAAAATATTGGGCATAAATTCAAACTCTTCGATTTTATACACGTAACCATGATCTACATTAATGATGCCATCTCGGTCTAAAAATAAGGCTTTTTTCATAAGTTTAGGTTTACATAATAATATTTATTTGTATTTAACGCTTTATAGAAAGATAAAACGAGAAAAAACCTTTATTTTTTACAAAATATTTTTTTGATTATTGATTAGCATTAAACATTATAGGGAATTAATCGATGATTCTCATTAACGACTAATTTAACTGGTTTGCAAATTTAGAGGTGTGGCATGAGTAAACTCTGTTTGAGGTAACACATAGCTTGCAAAATACGCATAACCACCATGAGCCAGTTTCTGCTCTACTAATGTTTTGGTTAGGTAATTTTTATTAATGTACTGAGTTAATAAAGATTTAAAATTTTTATCATTAAAGCATAAAACATCAAAGGCTTTGGGTTCAAACATTTCAATAATAATAGGTGAAAGCTCAATTAAGTTAATATTTGACTCAATACTTACAAAACTACTCTCTTTTTGTGGAGTTATGTGAATAGTAAAATATTTATCTTCTTTTATTGCATTAACTGAGTAACCATAAGGGTTAAATATATGATCATCAATGGTGAAATCAGGTAGCAAGGTATTTAATTGTAGAAATACTCTTATTTCATCGGTGGTAATATTTTGTTTAGTGAATATATTAGTGACCGATTGGCTAATGTGGTAAGCCTGAAACTCGTAGGAAACGCCTTTGGCTTTTGTGACTGACGATTTATTTATTAATTTTTCAGGCTCACTTTTAGGTAATTGATTAAATACTTTATCAGGTAAGGTATAGAATAAAAATGTATGGTGACTGTCCATATCTCCAAAACGTAAAGCTTTACCAGTAATGTATTTATTTAAAGTATCGACATCGTCAATAAAACAACTTGGTTGGGCATAAGAATAGTATTCATTTTTTCGCTGATAGATCAAATAATCTACAGAGTCACGTCCTTGTTTATCAAAAAAATATTGAACAGAATCAACTAAATTTGTAACTCCACAAGTTAAAAGGATAAATCGATTATGCCAAATAAAGAGACTAGATTCAGATAATATAAATGCTTTACACTCACTGCTTGTAATACATGAAAGTATTTGAGCTCCAGCCTTTTGTACTAATGAATGCCAAAAATCATCATTGATATCATCAATAAGAGATAAAGAAGTGCTTTTTATGACGATTTCAACTTTTTTTTCGGAGCCTTCAAAAAACAAATTTTTACCTTATAACTTTAACCCAAATTATATCTTTTATTTTACGCGGTTATATTTTTATTAATATAATTTTTATACAAATATTTTACCGTCTTAATAATGAGTAAATTTAATGATAAGTGGTTGACGAAAATTATAGTTTTTCCATTATTTTATTTTTATAAAACATCTAAAAATAATAAATTGTTATTTAAAAATATTAATGGAAAAACATTTACTTAATGACCACTAAACGCTTAAATATTGATTGAGTGGTAATTCACGGTAACGTTTACCTGTTGCGGCAAATATAGCGTTAGTAATACTCGGTGCAACCGGAGGTACACCGGGTTCGCCTACACCACCTGGAGGATTTTCAGTTTCGTTAACTAAGTGAACTACAATCTTAGGTGATTGATTCATTCGGGTAACTGGATAATCATGAAAATTTGATTGCACAACAGCTCCGTTTTTAATATCAATATTACCCATCAATGCGATAGAAATACCAAAGATCATTGCGCCTTCCATTTGAGATCGTATCCGGTCAAGGTTAACCCCTAAACCACAGTCTATTGTGCAATGTATTTCTTTTATAGAGAGCTTGCTATCAATAACTTCCACTTTAGTCGCTACTGCAACATAACTTACAAAACTTCGATGTACGGCAATTCCCCAACCTTGCCCTTTTGGCAGGGTTTCATTAATAGGCGTATTTGCTATTAACTTATTTAGTACTTGTTTGTAGCGACTTATTGAATAAGGATGCTTGTTTAACTCTTCACTATAGTTTGTAAAAGCAAAACCGTAGGTTAATTTGGGGTCAACATCACGGTTATTACCCAAGGCATTTAATATAAATTTTTCAGTTGGAATATTTGCGCTATGAGCTAACTCATCAATAAAACAATTAAGGGCAAAGGCATGCTGAATATTACAAACAGAGCGCATCCAACCAATACGCACAGGCGCATCAGCATGTGCTTTTTGCATTAGTACGTGATCAATATCGTAAGCAAAATCACCAAAGCCTAAGCTTAATTCAAAATCTTGTGGGCTATTTTTTGTATGATCAAACGTAGATGCAATGGTTGGGTATACGGCTTGTTGTTGCCAAGCGGTAATGTTTCCAGCTTTATTTAAACCTGCTTTCATACTTTGCACAGCGCCAGCATGATAGTAGCTTGCTTGTATATCGTCTTCTCGGCTCCATACTACTTTTACAGCTCGTTGTGTTTTGTCAGCAAGATAAATAGCCTCATTGGCGAAATCAGTTTTTGATTTTCGACCAAAGCCGCCACCTAAAAGTGTGGTATGTACTTTAAAAGTATCTACTTCTAGCTTCATCATGGCAGCACCTTGTTCCATAACCGCTTGGGGGTTTTGTACACTTGCCCAAACTTCACATATCCCGTCATGAAACCATGCAGTTGCCATTGGTGGCTCCATAGGAGCATGGACTAAATATGGTACTAAATATTGTGCTTCAAGTACTTTACTAGCAGCAGTAAACCCTTTAGCTACATCACCTTTTTTGGCAACAGTTTGTGGGGAGTTTTTTAAACGATCTTTAAATTGATCAAAAACTTGTTTTGAATTGTGATTTTTATTTTTACCCAACTCCCACTCAATTTCAAGCGCTTTGCGACCTTGTAAAGCAGTCCATGTATTGGTTGCTAATACGGCGATACCAGTTAACGGGAAATACAATACTGTTTCAGGGGTAGCAGGCATTTCAATAACATCAATCACGCCCGGTATGTCAAATGCTTTACTGGCATCAAAAGATTTAATCGAGCCATGGAGCACTGGGCAGCGCTCAATTGACGCTACGAGTAAATCCGGTAATTCAACGTCAATTCCATAGGTGGTATTGCCGGTAACCATATCGTGTAAATCAACAATAGGCACAGGTTTACCAATATATTTGAATTCCGCTGACGATTTATAAATTAATGATTCTGTAGCTGGTAAAGGCTGTTTGCTAGCAAGTTCAGCCAAATCGCCGTACGACAATGTTCCGCCGGTACTTTTGTTAATAATAAAATTATTTTTAGCATAAACACTATCTATTGTTACATTCCAGTAGTCTGCTGCAGTTTGCTCTAGCATAACTCGTGCTGAAGCGCCCATTTCTCGTAATTTGTCGTAAAATTTACGAATACTGGTAGAACCATCGGTATTTTGATCGCCGTAAGCTTTATCACCCAATCCTTGGATCACTTTTACGTTTGCCCAGTCGGCTTCAAGCTCGTCGGCTATAATTTGTGGTATACCTGTTTTTGAACCCTGCCCCATTTCAGCTCGATGGCTAATAATTTCAACGGTATTATCGGGCTTTATAGCCACAAAAATATTTAAAGGCTGAGCTGTGATGTTTTCAGCTACATCTACAAATTTAGGTAGACTCGGGGTGGTAGGATTAATTGAACTACAACCCAATAATAAGCCACCACTAGCAATACCGGCATAAGATAAAAACTCACGACGAGACAATTTAGTTGTGTTCATGATTTAGCTCCTGCTTGGTTAGCTAGCACGGCCGCAGCTTCTTTGATGGCAGTTTTAATACGAGGGTAAGTACCACATCGACATATATTTCCCGACATGTGATTATTAATATCTTCATCTGTTGGTTGAGGATTATCTTTAAGTAAGGTTAAAGCGCTCATTATTTGCCCCGATTGACAATAACCACATTGCGGTACGTTATTCTCTTTCCATGCTATTTGAATTGGGTGTTCACCTTTAGCGTCAACGCCTTCAATTGTGGTTATTTTAGCATTTTTAGCCACTACTACAGGTGTTATACATGAACGAATAGCTTGGCCATTAACATGGACAGTACATGCGCCACACTGTCCCATTCCACAACCAAACTTTGTTCCTTTGATTTTTAATAAATCCCTTAATACCCATAATATAGGCATATCATCAGGTGCTTCAACATTATGTATTTTGTCATTCACGGTAAGTTTTATCATGTTTGCTCAGGACCTTGCTTTATAGTTTCGCTTTACGCTTTTAATGATTTTGTCGCTTTATTTAACAATTTATTAGGTCTGTTTACGTAATATTTACGTTAAATAGTTTTAATATGGTGAACATTGAGCGTACTCGTTTCAATTATCGCTCATTATTAGTACACACTCTCCCAAAACTGAGGTAAATAATCAATATAAATCTATTATTGTTAACAATTGACATCATACTTCAAAGTAGATTACTGTGTGAGCAAATAATTACAACAATTCATATAGCTATGCCTCCAAATATACTGCCTGGTTTTTCAAAATCATCACCTAAAACTGTGGCTGATGTCTTTTTCAGACTCAGTTTTTTAAAAAACAACGCCCGTAAACCTTACAAAGCCATTATTTCATTTTTCATTTTAAGTAATTTAACTTTTTTTAATAGTTATGTGTTAGCGGATAACTCACCTAAAAAACTCACATGGGGACATGTTTATGAATTAACCGAACCACTTCATAAATGGTCAGTTTGGGCAGCAGAAGAAATTAAAAATCAAACCAATGGTCGTTATGAAATAGATGTGTTTCCCGTTTCAATAATGGGAAAAGAAGCTGAGCTTAATCAAAGCTTAAGTTTAGGCACCATAGATATTGCCTACACAGGAACAAGCTTTGCCTCACAAAACTACCCCCCTATGGGCTTATCTGAACTGCCTTACATATTTAGAGATTACGAGCATTGGCAAAAATTTAATGAAAGCCCGTTATTTGAAGAACTCTCTATAGGCTATAAAGCTGCATCTAAAGGTAATCAAATAGTTGGTAATAGTTATTATGGTCAACGCCATGTTACCTCTAACAAACCTATTTTAACGCCTGAAGAAATGAAGGGCTTAAAGTTACGCGTTCCTAATGCTTCTATTTACAAAATGTTTCCTTTAGCTGTAGGTGCTAATCCAAGCCCTATTGCTTTTTCAGAGGTTTATTTAGCGCTACAACAAGGCGTGGTTGATGCTCAAGAAAACCCATTACCCACCATAAAAGCTAAAAAGTTTTATGAAGTTCAAAAATACATTAGCTTAACCGGACATCTTCAAGGCTCTGTGCTTACTATTGCTAGTGATCGTTTATGGTCGTTGTTATCTGCTGAGGATAAAATTATATTTTCGACCGTTTTTAAACAAGCAGCTGCCAATGTATCTAGAGATACCAGACAATCAGAAAAAGATTTAATTGATTGGTTTAAAAAACAAGGAACTGAAATATTAACCGTTGATAGACAATTATTTAGAGCAAAGGTATTACCTAGCCATAAAACAATAAAACAAGAATTCGGGGCTGACTTTTATGACAGATTACAAAGAATCAAATAAATTAAATGAGGTAAACGTACCTTTAAAAGATACACAAATAATAGATAAACCAATTACAGAGACAGTAATAGATACACATATTACCAGTGAATTTCATATAGAAGACGACAACCATTTTGACTACGCTGACTACAAAATAGAAGATTGGCTCGCCTTTGTTCTATTTTGGTTGTTGGCCATTACTGTTTTTGCACAATTTATGAGTCGTTATGTGTTTGAATCACCACTTGGCTGGACTGAAGAAATTGCTCGTTATCAACTAGTATGTTTAGGTTTTTTAGGAAGCTGTATTGGTGTAAGAAATAACAGCCATATCTTTGTGATGTTATTTCATCGCTGGATTTCAGAAAAGTTATCTCACAACATTTACCGTATTATTGCGCTATGTAATGTACTTTTTTTTGGTGTATTGGCTTACTTTGCTTGGCAAATTATACCACTACTTTCAATTCATAAAATGGCGTCGTTACCAGTTTCAATCAGTGTTTTATATAGCTTTGTATTTGGTAGTTTGCTGATTTTAATTTTTCGTAGTCTTCAGCACTTTATTAAAATTTTATCAGCACCAGCACCCAAAAAGGCAGACGATATTTTATCGTCTTGCGATTAAGGAATAATCATGGTTATAACAATTTTACTGGTCTCGCTTTTTGCCATGATCATTTTGGGTTTTCCTGTTGCGTTTGCATTAATAGGTTCGTCTTTATTAGCTATTCTTTATTACGGACAAGTGCCTGAACTTGTTGTTTTGCATAGAATGGTAGGCGGAATGGATAGCTTCCCTTTACTATCAATTCCATTTTTTGTATTAGCTGGTGCTTTAATGAACTCGTCTGGCATTACAACGCGTATATTTAATTTTGCTAATGCCATGGTAGGTTGGATGCGTGGAGGTTTAGGTCACGTTAATATTAGTGCTTCAATTATGTTTGCTGGAATGTCGGGCGCTGCTGTTGCAGACGCCGGTGGTTTGGGTGCGATTGAAGTAAAAGCAATGCGTAACAAAGGCTACGATGCTGGTTTCTCGGTAGGTATTACCGCAGCTTCATCAACGATTGGTCCTATTATTCCACCTAGCTTACCTATGATTATATATGGAGTAATGGCGTCAGCATCTATCGGACAACTTTTTGCAGCAGGATTCATTCCTGGTTTGTTAATGGCTGTATCGTTGATGGTGATGGTTGCTTATTATGCTAAAAAACGTAATTACCCTAAAGACGCTGGTTTTAGCATGCCTCGTGTTGCTACTACTTTTAAATCGGCCTTTTTATCTTTAATGACGCCAGCAATTATTATTGGTGGCATTTTATTTGGTGTATTTACCGCAACTGAAGCTGCAATTGCTGCAACGGTTTATGCGCTTATTTTAGGTTCGTTAGTTTATCGGACGCTAACCATCAAAAAGCTAATTAAAGTCAGTATGGAAACCATTGAAACCACCAGTATTATTTTATTGATTATTGCCGGTGCGGCTATATTTTCATGGGTATTAACCAGCCAACATGTTACTGAAGATTTTACCCGTTGGATGTTAACTATTACCGATAATAAGGTGCTTATACTATTAATGATCACCTTTATTTTATTTGCGGTTGGGTGTTTTATGGAAACTATTGCTGCTATTACTATTTTAACACCCGTATTATTACCAATTGCGGTAGGTTTAGGTATAGACCCTGTGCATTTTGGAGTGGTTATGGTGCTGAATTTGATGATAGGTTTATTAACTCCCCCTGTGGGTATGGTGCTTTATGTGCTTTCACGCGTGACCAAAGTTCCTTTTGAAGAATGCGCTAAAGCTACTATTCCATTTGTAATACCGTTGTTTATTGTATTGATGTTAGTTACTTTTATTCCTGAACTTTCAATGTGGTTACCTACACTGTTATATAGATAAACTGTTATAGATAAACGGTGATCAAATAGATAGCTAAAAAAAGTTGGGGGTTTTTAATGCACAAATTTAAGCATTAAAACAGCCCCATTTGTTTATCGGTTATTTGCTTAAAGCTTGTTCCTATAAAAGGTAAAATGCCATCAGCTATCGCCTCTAGTTGTCTATCAATATAAAATTGGTAATCTAGGGGGGCAGACACATACTCTTTTGCTTGTGGACCATTCAAGGTAATGTAATATTCTATCCAACCTTTATGTTGGTATTTTAAAGGCTTACCTTGTTCTTGGTTTATCATGTCGGCTAGGCGTGCAGCTTTTACGTGCGGAGGAATGTTTTTTTCATATTCATTTAGCTTTCGTTTAATACGTTTTCTGTAAATTAACTTATCGTCAAATTCACCGGCTAACGTACGCTCCACTATATTAAGAATATAATCGTTTGTGGGTTGGTTATTGAACACTTTTTTATATAAAGCTTGCTGAAAATCTTTGGCGAGCTCTGTCCAGTCGGTTCTTACCGTTTCTAGCCCTTTATACACCATTTTTTGATGCTCAGCTCCGGTATCTTTGTCTTTTATTAAAATCATACCTGCGTACCGTTTTTTTGTACCTATGTCTAACCCTCTAATAGTTGGCATTAAAAATTTGCTAAAATGAGTTTCAAATTCAATTTCTAATTGACTGTGCACTTTGTGTTCATTCAGTAATAAAGCGGTCATTTTCTCGTTGATTAAAACTTGCAGTGTTTTACCCAATGCGAGGCTTTGCTTTTGCGTTTTATTTTCACCTACATGTACAAAAATAGAATCTGTATCGCCGTAAATAATTTTATAACCTTGATCTTCAATCCACTGTTTGGTGATTTTTAATAATTCATGGCTGCGCTTTGTGATTGAGCCTGATAAGCGTGGGTCAAAAAAACGACAACCGGTTGAGCCCAAAATACCATAAAATGAGTTCATAATAATTTTTATGGCTTGAGATAAAGCTACATTTTTTTCAATTTTTGCTTTATCGCGTTCTAACCATAAAGATTCGATAATATCAGGTAAAAAATGTTTATCTCTAGAGAAATAAGCGCCATCGAAACCCTCGATGGGTTCATTGCGCTGGTGTTTATAGTCTTCTAAACCTTCTATTAATCCCATTGGATCAATATTAAAGGTGCGAATGATGCTTGGATACAAGCTTTTATAGTCAAGCACTAATACGTTGTCATACAAACCAGGCAGTGAGTCCATTACAAAACCACCGGGCGATATTAAATCCGATTCGCCATCGCCCATGTTTGGCGCTATATAACCGCTACGATGTAATTTAGGTAAATATAAATTAGTAAATGCTGCAACCGAACCGCCCATACGATCAATCGCTAAACCCGTTAATTGAGTACGTAAAATAGCAAATTCTAGTAATTGTGTTTTTTCGAATATAAGCCAAACTAGTCGGCAATCTTCCAAGTTATATCGGGCTAAAGCTAGTTTGTTATGTAAAAAATTATGAGTGATTTCTTCAATTCGGTTATCAACATTTTTAACTTTTTTACCTATATTTAATAGAGTGTTTGAGACATTCTCTAAGGAAAAACTTGGAAAATTATACGTGGCAGTTTTTAGTAAATCGATACCATCAAGTATCACTCTACCTGCAATTTCAATAAATTTTTGCTCGCTACTAATGTTTTTACGCCAATAAGGCGTGCTGCCATCTCTACCAATTGAAAATTTCAAATAGTATAAATCACAACGTTTTTGCAATAAATTAAAGTCAAAATTAACCACATTCCAACCAATCATTATATCAGGATCGTTAGTTTTCACCCAATAGATAAAAGATTCAAGTAACGCTTTTTCATTTTTTACCCATTCAATATTTACTTGTTCGCTATGCTCATGATCATTTTGTTTAGATTCAAGTTTAGGCTCAGGTTCCCCTATCATAAAGACACATTGCTGAGTATTACTGTATAAACCTATAGAATACAGCTCACCTTGCATAGAGCATTCAATATCTACTGAAATCATATTGAGGTTTATCGCTTTACTCGCTTGCTGATAGGGCAAAGCCTTACACTTAACTTTTGAGTAAGATTTGTAGCTTACCGATAAGCTTTTATTGATTTGCGAAGTTGTTATATTTGTTTTTACGTTACTTTGGTAGTTTGCTTTTTCAAACCCGATAAAGCATAAATTACCGGTAATAAAACGCTCCATTAAATAGCGTTCATCGGGTCTAAAATCGTCCTCATAGCATTTTATATTATGGTGTTTTAATTGCTCCCGCGCAGCGTAAAAATCTCGCATTGATTTAAAATATACGCCACTAACAAGCTCTTGATCAAAATTTTTTAACGTTAACCTTTCAATTTTTTCAAACTGAATTGCAGCATTGTTTAATACCTTAATGGCATCGTATTGCTGAGCCTGCCTAATAAAAAAAACCGCTAATTCATCCAGTATTTCAAGTTTTACTGCACCCGAAGTCGTTTTTAACCATAATGTAATGCAAATACGACCAAAACGATCTTGAGATTGCCTTGTTAATATAAAGCCTTGGTTTACATTACTTGAGGTACTTTCACTTGGTAAACTTGCGTTATCGCTTATTAGGGAATCATTATCTGTGTTTGCCTTTTCAATAGATAAAGACGAAGTTGATGAGTTAATTGAAGAATTAAGCATATTACTAAAAGATTACTCGAAAAAGGCACTGCAAAACTGGTATTATATACAGCAGTGTAAATAATACTACTTTTTATGGGATCCGTGTTCACATGCTAAGCGACAAAATAAAGCAAGTTATACGTACTAGCTACAAAGCCATTGGCGAAAACATGACGAACTTTAACCCACGAAAACAGCAAACATTTTTAATTGCTGAAATTGCTAAAACTTTAGCCGGAGAATACAACAAAGATCGCAAGATTATTGTTATAGAAGCAGGTACAGGTACAGGAAAATCGTTAGCATACTCACTAGGTTCTATTCCTTTAGCAATATCTCGCGATAAAAAAGTTATTATTTCTACCGCTACCGTTGCCTTGCAAGAGCAATTGGTTGACAAAGACCTCCCCTTTTTAAAAAAACATTCTAAATTAGATTTTTCATTCACTTTGGTTAAAGGCAGGCAACGTTATGTCTGTAGGCAAAAGCTGAGCGCTGCAGTTACCAACGGTGACGACCCACAAGCTGGTTTTACCTTTGCTGAAAAACCCAATGCTGTTGATGTTAGAACACTCGCTGAAATGCATAAAAAACTGATGGATAATAGCTGGCAAGGCGATTTAGATTCATGGTCTGAAAGTGTGCCCTATTATGTTTGGCAGCAAGTTCAATGTGATAAACATAGTTGCTTAAAACACTTGTCAGAACATACACATTGCCCATTTCACAAAGCGCGTGAAACAATGGAAATGAGTGATGTATTAGTGATAAACCACAGCTTGTTACTGGCTGATTTAGAGTTAGGCGGTGGTAAAATATTACCTGCACCCGAAGATGTTTATTATATTATAGATGAAGCCCATCATTTACCTAAAGTAACACGTGATCATTCCAGTGCTAACGTTTCAGTTAAAGGCGCCATAGAGTGGCTAACCAAACTTAAAGAAACCGGCGATAAAATGGCAAAGCTAATTAAATCACAACGCGCTATTTCGCCAGCACTTAAACTGGGTGATGATTGCCAAGACTTGTTAGTTGAATTGCAAAAAGTGTATACCTTTATAGAAAACAATAAAGCCGCCTACTTCCCTAAAGAAAAACAATACCGATTTGAAAATGGCATCATCCCTAAAGCTTTAAAAAATTGGGCTGAAGATATTAGCGAACTTAGCAAAAAATCACTTACGCACATTAACAAGCTTTATACGTTATTAATGGAAGCAGTAAAAGATGGTGAAACCCAAATGTATTTGGCTGAACCATTATTAGCAGAGTCAGGTTTTATGATCCAACGACTCGAAAATTTAAATGCGCTTTGGAAAATGTATGAAAAAGCCGATAATGAAAAAGCTGCACCACTAGCTCGTTGGGTTGAAATTTCAGAAGGAAAACGCTCCGATTATGTAATTTCAGCCTCTCCTATCGAAGTAGGTTTTACCCTTGAAGATAATTTGTGGAGTAAATGTGATGGTGCAGTATTGTGTTCAGCTACGCTTTTAGCGCTAAATTCGTTTGAGCACTTTAGGTTTCAAGTCGGTTTACAAAATAACGATGGCACACAATACCAGCAAGTTAATTCCCCTTTCGATTATCAAAACAAAGCTGAGCTTGTTGTCCCAAATATGAAATACGAACCTAGCGCAGACCAATTCACTGATGAAATTATAGAAAAACTACCCAAGTTAATTGATCAAGGGTTTTCGACGCTAGTTTTGTTTTCATCCTATTGGCAAATGGAAAAAGTTGCCACTGCATTACGTGAAAACCACCCTTTTGATATTCAAGTTCAAGGTGAACAATCACGCCAGCATATTATTGAAACACATAAAAAAAACTGCGATAACGATAAACAAAGTATTATTTTTGGTACACAAAGTTTTTCTGAAGGATTAGACTTACCGGGTAACTATTTAAATAACCTTATTATTACTAAATTACCGTTTTCGGTACCTACGTCACCTGTTGAAGAAGCCCAAGCAGAGTATATTACAGCTAAAGGCGGTAACCCATTTATGTCGCTTTCAGTACCTGACACCTCAAAAAAATTAGTACAAGCCACCGGTCGATTACTTCGTAATGAAAACGATGAAGGCACTATAACCTTATTAGATAGGCGTGTAATAAGTAAGCGATACGGGAAACAATTACTTGACTCACTTCCGCCATATAAACGAGTTATTCAGTATTAACAAGATAAAATTTTATCTCCTAAAAAATCACACAAATACCCATTATCATTCAATACCAATATATTTATGGACTTGAATAGACAAACGCCAATTATTTTTAATACAGGTAGCAATAGCTAATTCAGTAGCACGTTGTTTTTGGCTGATAGGCTGCAAGTAAATTGGGGTATTGTTAATTTTATTTTTGGCTAATAACTCTGTAAGTTCATCAACATGGCGTTGTGTTGCAACTGGGTGTTTAATTTCGTTGGCTCGGTTAAGCGCTGAACATAAAACCTTATAACCGCCTTTCATATTAATTTTAGGCGATACAGTTACCCAACACTTTGGTGTTACTCTTATTTCAAAAGTGCCAGAGGTTTCTACTTGTGTACTGTAACCTAGCGCTTCAAAACCTTCACATAAAGGAGATAAATCAACCATACAAGGTTCACCGCCAGTTATAACAATGTGTTTTGCTTGGTAGCCCTTAGTTTTTACCCAATCAATAAGTTGCTCAACCGACATATTTGCCCATTGTGTTGTTTCTTCACTTTTATTTGCCATTAGGGCAGTTGATACTGAATCGTCAAGATTAATATCCCATGTATGTTTTGTATCACACCACGAACAAGCCACCGGACACCCCTGCAAACGAATAAAAATTGAGGGTTGTCCGGTAAAAGATCCCTCTCCTTGAATGGTTTCAAAGAGTTCATTAATTTTATAACATGTTGTTTTCACTTTTGTGCTTTAGCCTATGTTGGTTTTCTAGTAAAATGCGCGCTTTTATAATTAATATATATCAATTTTCAAATGACTTACTGCTGTTTTAGATAGTTCTCTACTTTCAGCCGTACACTGCATATTGAACTATATTGGTATATTTTGATGATTATTATACCTTAAGAGACCTTAAAAATGGCTAACAAAGTTGTTGTTATTTATTCAGGCGGCATGGATTCGTTCACCGTACTTAATCGCGCGATAAAAGATGGTAAACAAGTGTATGCGTTGTCTTTTGATTACGGGCAACGTCATGTAAAAGAACTTGAATGTGCGAGCCAAGTTTGTGAAGCGCTTAATGTTCATCATAAGGTTATTGATATATCTGCAATTAATCAATTGCTAGCCGGTTCCTCATTAACCGACAATATAGATATACCCGAAGGACATTATGAAGCTGAAAACATGAAATCGACTATTGTGCCAAACCGCAACATGATTTTACTCTCATTGGCAGTTGGTTACGCTGTATCAGTTGGCGCAGAACAAGTTTATTACGGCGCACATTCTGGAGATCATGCAATTTACCCCGATTGCAGACCTGAATTTGTTATGAAAATGAACGATGTTTGCCAAATTGCCAACTACGAAGCAGTAGAAATTTTTAGCCCATACTTAAACGTGAACAAAACAGCTATTTTAACTGACGGCATTAGTATGCACTTAGACTACAGCAATACCTGGACCTGTTATAACGGACGTGAAAAAGCGTGTGGAAAATGTGGTGCTTGCCAAGAAAGATTAGAAGCGTTTGAAGAAAACGGGTTAACGGATCCGATAGCTTACGAAGGTTAGGTTTTAAATAAAAATGGCACTGGCTCTTATGAAGAATAGTGCCATGAAATAACGGGTATTACCGCTGTAGAATAAACAGCGCCATCAGTATGTTATTACTCATTTTTATACCCACTACCATTCAAAATGCAGGTTTCAGTGGGAACTAAAAACAATTTAGGCAAGGCATTAAGTTTATGTCATGGTTGTTCTCGGTAACTGCTCCTGCGTTACCCTAATGCTCTACATCCCTGTAGAAACATGACTACACTTAATAACGCCGCATAAATTGTTTTTAGACCCATCGAAGAAGCGCTTGAGCGTTTATTCCTCTATAAGATGACTTCGTCGTTAATACTTTTTATAAGGGAACAACCATTACAATAAAGTATTTCCTTGAATTACTCCTTATAGACATTGACGCTCAAGCGCTCTGAAACGAGCATTTTGATTGGTAACGGGTATATACCTGCCCTTATCTTCTCTTTGTTTTACTTTTATTGGTTTTATTTGTTTTTTTAACCGGTTTCTTTTTCTTACTTTGTACAGGCGCTTTTGAAAACTCTTTATGGAAAGGCTGCTGGTTAACAACAGGAATAGCCTGCCCTATACTAGTTTCAATATTCGTTAATTGCCTTATATCATTTTCTACAGCAAATGATATTGCCGTACCACTTTTCCCTGCACGGGCGGTGCGCCCTATACGATGTATGTAGTTTCTTGGATCTTCAGGCAGGTTATAGTTAATCACTAACGTAATATTATCAACATCAATTCCGCGAGCAGCAACATCTGTTGCCACTAATACTCTCAAAGTAGACTCTTTAAAGTTTTGTAGCGCTTCTTCCCTAACGGCTTGTGTTTTACCACTGTGAAGGCTAGCAGCAGTTATTGATTCTTTTTCTAATGCTTTAACGATGATGTCAGCGCCATATTTTGTTTTACAAAAAATAAGCACTTTTTCATATTCAGGCTTTGTCAGGAGATTAAAGAGCAAAGGGACTTTATTCGATTTATCAAGGTGGTATACGCTTTGATTAACCAAGTCGATAGTTACTGTTTCTGCAGTAATTTGAACTTTTGTTGGGTTTGATAATATAGCTTGTGCAAGTATTTCTATTTCAGCTGGCATAGTCGCTGAAAATAAGAGTGTTTGTCGTTTTTTAGGCAGTTTAGATATTATGGTTTGAACATCGTTAAAAAAGCCCATATCAAGCATTGTATCTGCTTCATCTAATACAAATACTTCTAACGCCTCAAAATTTATATCGCCTGTTTCAATTAAATCTAATAACCTACCTGGCGTAGCAACTAAAACATCCAACCCGAGTGCTAAAACATCAACTTGCGCTTGTCTTCCTACACCACCATAAACAACCTTAGTTTTAAGCCCTAAACCTTCAGAGTAATCATTAATATTTTGCATTATTTGAGAGGCAAGTTCGCGTGTGGGCGTTAGTATAAGTGAACGCGTACTCTTAGCTTTTATATTAATTTTATTTCGACCAAAATTATTGATAATAGGTAATGAAAAAGCCGCCGTTTTTCCTGTTCCTGTTTGTGCAATACCAAGTAGATCTTTGCCATTAATAAGCACTGGGATGCATTCTTTTTGGATGGGTGTGGGCTGTGTGTAACCTTTCAAAGCAACGCGGTCGATAATTGACTCTAAAAGTGAAAATGCTTTAAATTCTGACATACTATTTCGGTATTCTTTAATTAATAGCCGGCTATTCTACCAGAATGCTTGAACATGTTTAACATGTATTCCAGATGATAGTTTCTGATGTCCCCATAAAATATCTCACAAAAAAAGTTAAGTAATTAAATATTCTGATCAATTAATTTTTTCTCTAATAATCTAACTTGTCACTAAGCTGAACTTTTCTTAGCAGAAATAGCATTTTTATAATTGTTAATCGTATTAATCATTTCTATAGCAACACTCGAAATTACTTTCATACAAACAGAATTCCCAAATTGTTTATATATTTGTCCATGCGAGACAGCATCAACAATAAAATCATCAGGAAATCCTTGTAATCTAGCACACTCCCTAGGAGTTAATTTTCGAGGATTTTTATTAAATCTAGTTTGGTCGAGGAGTATCTCCGAGCCATCTTTATAATAACGAGCACTTATTGTACTGGTATAAACACTATTTTCGTTAAATAAACTATAACCAAAACCATTTCCTTTATTTTTGTGCTCTAGCTTTCTTCGTTGGTGACCACTCCACAATTTATCAGAAATTGTATATTTATCTTCATCTATAGATAGTTTTGACAAGTCTTCCAATATATCACCAACTCTTGTAACTTCATTAGTCGGAGAAGGCCAATTAAATAAGGATTTTATATTAAAATTATCACCAAAATAATTTTTATCAAAACCAATTATAAAAATTCTTTCTCTATTTTGAGGGACACCAAAATCACCAGCCCTTAATACTTTGTAATCAACACTGTAATTTAGTTTTTCGGTTAAAGCATTACGAGCATCTTCTGAAATAGGGATGTCATCTGGTAAGATATCGCTGCTATTCCCACTAAGAATATCTAAAATAGTTTGTAATGTTCTCCCTTTATCATGTCCTTTCAACTGTTTTACATTTTCTAATAAAAAGGCTTTTGGACGATGTTCTACGAGAATACGTTGTATTTCAAAAAACATTGTTCCTCGTGTATCACTAAAGCCTTTTTTGAGACCTGCCTGTGAAAATGATTGGCATGGAAAACCACCTAACAGAATATCATGTGCCGGTATTTCTGAAGCTTTAATCTTCGTAATATCACCTTTCGGAACTTCGCCATAATTTGCCAAATAAGTTTTTTGCGCGAATTTATCCCATTCAGAGGTAAAAACACACTCTCCACCTAATTCTTGAAATGGTAATCTAATTCCACCAATTCCAGCAAACAAGTCAATAAACTTAAAGTTGTTCACACCCGAACCTTTAAAAGGCGCATCATCAAATAATTTTTGAAGCCTCGATTTTAATTGCTTAATATCATCTAATTTTTTTATAGTAGGATTATGCTCACCAGTTTCCCATCCTCTCACCGTTCGTTCCCCTGAAGTATTCATACCTAACAGGTTTGCGAATTCTGTTCGACCTAAGCCTAGGCTTAATCTGGTGTTTTTCACGTATTCCTGTATATTTGGTTCTTTATTCATTTGGGCAACTTCGATCTTATCCGGTTTGTGTCCCTGATGATAAACCCTGTATATACAAACAGTCAATATTAAAATTGTTATTTGTGTAATTATTTTTGATTAAAAGGATGTTTAGCATTTTATGAAGATAATGGATTTAGATATACCAAATCATCATTTATCAGTAATAACTTATGATACCTTCGAACCCACTCAATGTTTATTAGAAAATTTTTTTATCCCTGTCCGTAATGAATTAATTGCCCAATTGAATACTGATACCAATGCGTACCCTCATGTTGATTTTGATTTAATTAAGCCATTTATGACTATAATTTTAGAACATTTAAGTCCCTGTGATATAAAAGCATTAAAAAAATTAGGTTGTGACGGTAAAGCAATATCTACCTCTGAATGGGATAAAGCAAAAGAACATAAAACAATGATGGTATTTCTTTGGTTTTACCCACATTTTTCAAATTTATTACAAAATTTACACCTACTTTCCTCTGTTGTTTTAAGGTCAACAGAGATTCATTTAGGAGGTCGCATTAATACTGTAAACTTTGTTGAGGCGAAGAAGTTTATAGATCAGATCAATAGACAACGATGGACAAGACCACAGAGTAAAAGCGAGCAACAAAGTGGTGTATCTAATCTTGGTTCTGTATCTGAAGCTTTACTAGAGAATGCACTAAGTGAACTAATTGATAATCAGAATTTTTTTAAGACTAACAATCAAAAAGTACAATCCTATGGTGATTTTGTTTTAATGTGTTTACCAAATAATTTGTGGTTATCTGTTAAATCAAATTTTGCTAGAGAAAGATTGCTAGCTTCAGGCTACACCACGGATATTTTAGGTGTTGGATTTTTTACTAGTGCCAAAGAATTCACAAGTGCTTCTAAAATAAGAAACTTTCAAAGAGTAGGTTTTTTAGCTATGTATTTGCCTGAGATCCCAATTTCAGAACAGCAAACAATAGATAATACAAATACATACACCCAAGTTATGAGCTACTATGCTCAAAATGGAAATGCTCCTTTAAATATTAATGGAACAAGTTTTATAAGACCACTATCACAATTACATTCTGACTTAAGTGGTGTTTTACAAACTAAAAATATCACTAATAGAACTACTATCGACTTTTAATAATACTGTAGACTCACTAAACCAACAGAATAAAAAATAATATAAAAATCGACGAAAAAACAATGAGTCGATTCTGTAGATATTGACTATTAACGATGAAAGGTACATTTAAATCAACAGCTAGTCAGCGTTGTTTAGTTATAAAAAAACTCCATTACGGAGTTTTTGTTTTAGAAATTTCGCATCAACTAACTGAAAAATAATACAAATTAAAGCGCGTTTACTACGTCTTTAATCATTGCAGGTCCTTGGTAAATAAAGCCGGTGTAAACTTGTACTAATTTAGCGCCAGCTTCTATTTTTTCTTTCGCGTCAGCACCGTTTGAAATACCACCAACACCAATAATAGGAAGTTTATTATCTAAGGCTTTAGCCAATAACTTAATAACCTGTGTGCTTTTTTCTTTTACTGGCGCACCACTTAAACCGCCCATTTCGTCACAATGCTCTAGGCCTTCAACACCTTCACGTGAAAGTGTTGTATTGGTCGCTATAACGCCATCAATATTATTGGCAATTAAACATTCTGCGATAGATTCTACTTCTGGCTCTGTTAAATCAGGTGCAATTTTTACAGCAATAGGTACGTATTTTCCGTATTTTTCAGCTAAGGTAGTTTGTTCAGCTTTAAGTGCTGAAAGTAATTCGTTTAGGGCATCGCCGTATTGTAAAGAACGTAAACCCGGTGTGTTAGGTGAAGATATGTTAATAGTGATATACGAAGCGAAGTTATACACTTTTTGCATACAGTGAATGTAATCGTCTTTTGCATTTTCTTCTGGAGTGTCTTTATTTTTACCAATATTTATACCTAAAACACCTTTAAATTGTGCTTTACGTACTTGATCAACTAAGTAATCAACCCCTTTGTTATTAAACCCCATACGGTTAATAACAGCGTTGGCTTGAGGTATTCTAAAAATACGGGGTTTATCGTTACCCGGTTGCGGACGTGGTGTAACTGTACCCACTTCGACAAAACCAAACCCCATGGCGCCAAAGGCTGGAATACATTCGCCATTTTTGTCTAGCCCTGCGGCTAAACCTATTGGGTTAGGGAAGTCTATGCCCATAACTTTTACAGGTTTAGCAGGGACTTGTTGGCAATATAAGGCGCTAAAAGGTGTTTTACCGGTATTTTTTAACGCTTTTATTGTCATTTCATGAATGGTTTCAGCATCAAATTTAAAAAATACTTTACGGATTGCAGAATAAAACATATTACCTCGGGCATTTACCAAATAAATTTGTTTAACTTAGCATGTTAAAATAAAACTATTTGATATTAATTAGTGTTGTGAAGCGGGCATTTAATACTAATCGCAACAAGCCATTGATCATTTATACTCGTTTAAATAGCTCATTACATCGTTATTTAATAGTGAGATTACTCGTAATTAAAATAAATGCCTACCCTACGTGCATGTAGGTGATTATGTTCAGTTCGAAGCGATGAACCTGTGTATTTAACCATTTATTTTTCGTATAAAAAAGGTCAATTCATTAATGTGACTAGTATCACTCAATAAAAAATCCCCGCATGTGGCGGGGATTTTAACAGTTAACAATTATGCGTTAAAGGTTTCTCTTAAACATTTAACTATTTAGCATTTAACTATTTAGTATTTACTTATCGGGGTCACACTTCAAGCTTAATAGCATTAACTCACGTAAAGCCACTGAAAATTTAGCAAACTCGTGTGTTTCTCCAATTCTAAATTCAGACAAAATATGGTGCCAGCGCTCTAGAGCTTGTTTATTTTCAGTAAACCAAATATCTAATAACGTGCCTGTATCTTTAGATTCAGTGTCAGTACGCAAAATAACACTTGCCAGTGAACGTTGCTGCCAATCAAGTTCTTCTCTGTATGACGATCTTGCTAAAGCCTGCCAATGATTGAGAACAGGTTGTTTAGTTATTTGGTTTAAAAACCAATGTATTTCTAATCGCGCACCTAGTTCAAAATATACATTTGCAACAAAATTAACATCTCTATTATCTTCAAGCGTTAAGTCAGTTATGTCCATTGTTGAGAAAATAGAACTTAATTTAGCAACATAATTAGCAATATCTACAGGTACATTAGCTTTCACTAAGTCCGCTTCAGCACTCTTTAATTCGCTTACTTCTTCTTCGACCATATAGTCGTTAATATTTTCGCTTAAATCAACAAATATAGGACGATAGACCGCAATTGATTCTGCCACGTTAATGGTTTTATTACGGTGACGTAAGAACCAACGCGTTGCTCTTCTTACAGTTCTACGTATTTGAAAAAGCATTTCGGTTTGTATAGTTGTTGATATTTTATTATCTAATGCTTCGATTTTTTTCCAAATATCAGACATTCCAAAAACATTACTCGCAACGGTATAACAATTAGCAATTTCAGCAACCGTTGCACCTGTTTCTTCAAACATACGGTTAACAAAGTTAAAGCCCATGTCGTTGCCGATAGCATTAGCAAGTTGAGTCGCTATAATTTCAGCACGTAGTGGGTGGTTCTGCATTTCAGATAAATATTTTTGCTGTAATTTTTTAGGGAAATTATTAATTAAAAAGGTATCGTAATAGGCATTACCCGTTATTTCAGGGCAAACTAAATCTTCCTTTAACACCATTTTGTTATAGGCAAGTAATACCGATAATTCCGGACGGGTGAATCCTGTACCTTTAACCAATTTTTCAGCTATTTCGTCTTCATTTGGAATAAACTCTAAAGCTCGGTCAAGCTTGCCCTTGCGCTCTAAATCTTGAATAAAGCGGATTTGCTCTTTAAGCTGACTCCCACCACGCATTGCAGTAATTGATAACGAATGAGTTTGGCGATAACAGTCATCAAGTACCATTTCTGATACTTCATCAGTCATATCGTAAAGCAATTTATTACGTTGCTTGACGGTTAAATCGCCATTTTTTACTAAACTATTAAGTAAAATTTTAATATTTACTTCTATATCGGAACAATCAACCCCTCCTACATTATCAACGTAATCGGCATTTAAACGCCCTCCCTGTGCTGCATATTCTATACGTCCTAATTGCGTCAAGCCTAAGTTACCCCCCTCACCCACAACTTTGGCTTTTAAGTCACAACCATTTATGCGTAAACTATCGTTTGCTCTGTCGCCCACATCTAAATGGCTTTCTTTTGAGCTTTTTACATAGGTGCCTATGCCGCCATTCCATAGTAAATCAACGGGCATCATCAGTAATGCTTGCATTAACTCTAATGGCGCCATAGTTTGCTTTTGCGTACCAAGCATTTTTTTAATTTGTGGGGTAAGTTTTAATGATTTTTCTGAGCGGCTATAAATTTGTCCGCCTTCAGAGAGTAATTCTTGATTGTAATCTTCCCAGCTACAGCCTGGTAAATTAAACAACCTTTCACGCTCTTTATAAGATGAAGCTGCATCAGGATTTGGATCAATAAATATATGTAAATGATTAAACGCGGCCTGCAATCGAATATGTTTTGATAACAACATGCCATTGCCAAATACATCACCCGCCATATCGCCAATACCCAAACAGGTAAAATCAGTTGTTTGGCAATCAATATCCATTTCTCTAAAATGACGTTTAACTGACTCCCAAGCGCCCTTGGCAGTAATACCCATACCTTTGTGATCGTAACCAACACTTCCACCTGAAGCAAAGGCATCGCCCATCCAAAAGTTATATTCGTCTGAAATACCATTAGCAATATCTGAAAAAGTTGCCGTACCTTTATCAGCTGCTACGACCAAGTAAGGGTCGTCTTCATCAAGTCTTACTACACGTGTTGGTGGTACTATTTCACCAGCGACAATATTGTCGGTAATGTCTAATAATCCGCGAATAAAAGTTTTATAGCATTCTTTACCTGCGGCAAATATTTCATCTCGTGAGCCTTGCGGTAATTGCTTACAAACAAATCCTCCTTTTGCACCAACGGGTACAATAACAGTATTTTTTACTTGCTGTGCTTTAACTAAACCTAAGACTTCTGTTCTAAAGTCTTCTCGTCTATCAGACCAACGTAAACCACCACGAGCAACTTTACCGCCACGTAAATGTACTCCCTCTACTTGAGGTGAGTATACAAATATTTCAAACTCGGGAACCGGTTGAGGAATTTCACTGATAAGTTTGGGTCTGATTTTAAATGAAATATAAGGTTTTTCTTCATTTTTGTTATCAAGTTGAAAATAATTAGTACGCACTGTCGCCAAAATCATTTCAACGAGCCTACGAATTATTCTATCGTCGTCTAGGTTAGCGACTTTTTCTAGTGATGTTTCAATATCGTCTTCAACTTTTTTAATCGTTTTAGGAAGAGCTTTACCGTCGGGATTAAATTTTAAGTTGAATAGTTTAATAATTAACTTGGCTATATTGGGATATCGAGAAAAGGTATCTTCAATATAGTTTTGACTAAATGTTCCACCAATTTGGCGCTTATATTTTGCAAAAGCTCTTAGAATAGAAACTTCTCTACCTCCAAGTTCTGCACCTAAAATTAAACGATTAAAGCCATCATCTTCGAGCTTGCCAACCCATACTTTAGCAAAAGCGTCTTGAAATAAACTTTGTACTTTTTCAAGATTAAATTTTCGTGTACCGGTAAGCAACATTGAAAAATCAAGGATCCAATAAGTATCGCCATCTGCCGTTTTTATAGAATGTGGACTTTCTCCGATAACGCGCAAACCAAAATTTTCCAAAATAGGTAACACATCAGATAAGTGAATAGGCTCGCCTAAATGAAACAGCTTTAATCTAACTAAGCGACTGTCAGTGCTTTCTTCTTGAGATTGATAAAACAACATCTCTAAGTCGTTTTCAGGCGTTAATCGTTCAAATTTTTCAATATCAACTAAAGCTGAACCTGGTAGTACTTCATCTTTATAAGCTTGTGGGAAATGAACGTATTTTCTCGATAATGTTTTCCCTAAAGCCTCTCCTAAATGAGCATTGAGTGCACTTGCTAATTTATCGTCCCAACTGCGAGCGGCTTCATTAAGATTTCTTTCAATTTCTTTCACATTAATATCCGCTTTAGTTGAATTTACTCGCACTAAATAGTGGGTGCGTGCTTGTGCTGATTCAGAAAAATAAGTAGTAAATTCTACTTCTTCGTTACTACCGAAGGCTTCTTTTAATAAGGCTTGAGTTTGTATTCTTAATTTGGTGTTGTAACGCTCGCGAGGCACATAAACCATACATGAGTAAAACCGATTAAATGGATCTCTACGAACAAAGAGTCCGGTGTAATCTCGTTCTTGCATTTGAAAAACCCCCAATACATTATTTAGTAATGTGGGTGTGCTGGATTGTAAAATTTCATCTCTTGGGTAGGTTTCAAGAATATTAATTAACGCTTTGTATGCATGGCTACCTTTAGTAAAACCAGAAGATTGAGAAACGCTAGCCACTTTAGATTTTATTAAAGGTAAATTCAGTGCACTGTCGGTATAATAAGCAGAACCAAATAGGCCGATAAATCGGTCTTCTCCTAACACGTTTCCTTTTTTGTCAAAGCGCTTTATGCCTACGTAGTCTAGTAATGCAGGACGGTGTACCCTAGAGCGAGAATTAGATTTGGTTAACACTAAGATATTATTGCCTAATGCAATTTCTCTTGCCTCTTCGCCTAAAGTAGAAAGTAGCTTTTCTTTACTTCCTTTAGATTGTTTCATTAATCCTAAGCTTGAGTTATTTTGAGCTGTTAGTGTTATGTCTCCCTCAATCGATTCTATATCGTAAGATCGATACCCCATAAAAGTGAAATTATCGCTGAGTAACCAATTTAAAAAATCAACAGTGTCTGAATATTCTTCTTTGGAGCAAGTGTGAGTTGAATTTGTTATTGTACTAATAGCATCACACAGCTTGGCTTGCATTAGCTGCCAATCAGTAACTGTTAATGAAATTTCGCTTACCACAGACTGTAGCTCTTTAACTACTTTTTCAAACAACGTTTTTTCAGTAATTCGATCTATCTCTACAATAAGAGCGGTTTCAATGGATGTTTCTTTGAAATCAATATTAGAAGTAGACGATAAATTAGTAATTTTATTTTGGTTGTCTCGAATAACTTTTATTGGGCTACTTAACATTAAATGAGGGGTTAATCCTAAACGCCCTAAAGCCATCCTTAATGAATCGATTAAAAATGGCATGTCTTCTACCACAACCTCAATAACGGTATGGTTTGATTTCCAGCCGTGTTTAGAAACTTCAGGGTTGAAGACTTTAATCACAGGCTTATTGATTTTATGATCGTTTAATGAATTCCATAAGCTCATGGTTGCACCATACATATCACTGTCGTTTCGATTATGTAAATCTAGCGGTGAAATGTTGCCATAAAGTAACTTTGAAAATTCGTCTACTAACGGTGCGATAGATTTGGGGACTTTAAGATGTATTAACTCTGCAACATTCTTGAGAATTACAGAGGGTAAACCGTTAACTAATGCCATGTTTTGTTCCTTTTAGATAGAACACTTGTTGTATGTTAAATGTAGTTTTTTAGATGTATTTAGTTCATTTAAGTCATTGTTATAAAGCATAACTTGTTAATTCAAGATTTATAATTTATTAAGCAAAGCTATATACCCGTTACCAATCAAGATGCTCGTTTAAAGGTTCTTGAGCGTTAATGTTTATAGTAAGCAATTCAAGGCAATACTTTATTTTAAGGGTCACTCCCTTATAAGAAGTATTAACGATGAAGTCATCTTTTACAGGAATAAACGCTCAAGCGCTTCTTTGATGGGTCTTAAAACAATTTATGCGTCGTTATTAAGTTTAGCCACGTTCACCTGGGATGTAGTCCTTAGATTTCGTCTGGAACATGAAATCTGTGCCTAAATTGTTTTAGTTCCCACTTAAACCTGCATCTTGAATGATAACGGGTATAAACAACAACCCTCTGTTTTTAATTTACATTAAACCTTGCAATGTACATCTAATTTTTATTTGTTTCTTTATACGCCTTTTGTTATTTTTATTTGATCTTTTATCAGGTAAGTGAGTTTTTATTTGACGTTTTTAATTTTTGATAAAAAACATCCAAAACTTACACCCCATCATTATTTTATGTTCATCTATAATAATAGACGTTAAAATTATTTTATGAGTAATTTTAAGTAATTGCGAGGGAATATTAATAATAAAAAGGCTTTATTAAAAACTTTAAAAGATAATATTCAACATTAATGCTGTTTATTCATTTCCTTTAAATAGAAAATGACCTTGCGGTCATTTAAGTGATTATTTATTCAAAACTTTCGATAAAAATAAATTGTATCACTTTTTGTCTTTCCATAAAAAAGCCGCAATGGCGGGTAAAATAACCACCGCTGCGAGCATATTTACTAAGAACATAAAGGTTAATACAATTCCCATATCTACTTGAAATTTAAGATCTGAAAATAACCACGTTGATACACCAATCGCTAAAGTAATGCCCGTCATAATAACGGCACTACCCCTTTCAGTTAATGCTTTGTGGTAAGCCTCTTTAACGGTAGCCCCATTTTTTAACAAATTATTCATGGTTGATAGTATATAAATACCATAATCTACGCCAATACCAACACCTAAAGCTATAACAGGTAATGTTGATACCGTTAAGCCAATATTTAAGCTGGTCATTAACCATTGAGCTAATGTTGATACAACGTATAAAGGGACTACAATTGCTATAGTCGCTTTAATACTTCTAAAGCTAAGTAAGCATAAAATTATTACTGCTCCATAAACATAGAGCATCATGGGGAGTTGCGCTTCTTTTACAGCTTCATTCGTTGCAGCCATAACGCCAACAGGTCCAGAAGCTAATTTAAAAGTGAGGCTGTCATTGTTCAACTCAGCTGCATTAATTTTAACTGCATTAATAATACGGGTAATTGTTTCAGCTTTGTGATCGTCTAAAAATAAAATTACAGGCATTGCACTGCAATCATTATTAAGCAAACCACTTGATGATGGCACACGAGCAATAGACTGCACTAAAGTTTGTTGATTTTTAGAAAGAACACGCCATTTAGCATTGCCTTCGTTGTAACCTGCATTCACAAGTTTTGCAACTGATACTAGGCTAATGGTGGATTGCACGCCTTCAACATTCTCCATACGCCATTGGAACCTGTCTATTACACTCATGACATCGTGACGAGTACATCCATCCGGCGTGGTTTCAACAATAATAGAAATATAATCAACACTAATTGCATAGTTACTGGTAATTGAGAAAGTGTCTTGATTATATCGAGAATTTTCATGTAAAGCAGGGGCGCCCGCATGCAACTCACCTATTTTCATATTTTGGGCATTTAAATAACCAAAAATAAATAAAATAGCGGTAAAAATCAAAATAAAAGTTGCGGGTCCTTTGGTAGCAAAATTAGCAATAAAATCCCAAATAGTGCTTTTATACTGATTTTTGATTCGGTAATCAGATCCTGATTTTTCTTCTATATTTTTACTTTTTAGGGGGATTTTAATCAATGAAATTAATAATGGTAATAAGATTAAATTAGTTAAAATTATCATTGCAACACCTAAAGATGCAGCAATAGCTAATTCTCGGATAATCCCAATATCAATAGAAAGTAAGGTTAAAAAACCTACTGTATCTGACAATAAGGCAATACCACCAGGAATTAATAAGGCTGCGAAACTTATTTGAGCAGCTTCAAGACTAGTTCGCCCATCTAAGACATGTTTTTTAACTGAATTAATCATTTGAACGCCATGACTAACACCTATAGCAAACACTAGAAATGGGATTAAAATAGACATAGGATCTAAACCAAATCCTAAAGTAGAAAGCACGCCCATTTGCCATATTACAGCTACCAATGAGCAGGTAATAGGTAGTAAAGTTAATTTAATGGATTGGCAAAAAAAGTATACCATCACGGCAGTTATGGCTATTGCTATAGCAAAAAATGTAACAACACTTTTGGCTGCTTCAGCAACATCACCCACCATTTTAGTGAATCCTATAATGTGGATGCTAATTTGGTCTTTTTCAAATTGCTTACGAATTTGATTTTCTAGTTGTTCAGCAATTTTGATAACATCTATTTTTTTACCCGTTTCAGGACTTACATCCATCAATGAAGCAGTCACCATCGAACAACTATAGTCGTCAGCAACAATACCACCAACAACGCCAGCCTTTTCAATATTATGCTTTACTGTTAAAAGCCCTTTTTTATCTGCTTCAAAATTTGCAGGAATAACTGGCCCACCAGTAAACCCATCTTCAATAATTTCGACAAAGCGTGTATTAGGTGAAAATAAAGATTTAACTTGTGTCCTATTTATACCCGGAATAAAAAAAAGTTGATCATGAACTCCTTTTAAAGTATTAAAAAAATGGGTATTAAAAATATCAATATTTTTATCGCAAACTGATATGAGAATATTATTAGCACCACCAAAGTGTTTTTGGTGCTTTAAGTAGGTTTGCATGTAGCTGTGTTTTAGAGGGATATTTTTAGTAAAGGAGGCATCTAACCTGATCTGTGTCGCTTGATATAATAAAAAAACAGTAATAATTGCAAAAAAACAAAGTATCACTGCTCGCATTTTAAATAAGAGAAATTCTTTATTTTTGATTGGCGAATTATTTGGCAAGTCGTCGTTAACCATAATTAATAATTAAACCCTGAAGAATCCATGGAAATATTTTTTATTCCTGCATCAGACACAGCAACAATCCTATTTTTAAACCAGACTCCTGCAATTAAGGATTTTCCATCAGGTTGGGGCTTTAGTACAAATGAATGACCATCATCGCTACTTTCTAAAATAACCCCATTGTTTCCTAAAATAAAAATCCTGCCTTCATCTGATAAAACAATAGAGTTAAGTAAAGATGTTGTTTCTGTTTTAGTCTCAATCCAAGGAGTACCGTTTTTTAAGCTTCTAAAGACGTTACCGCGAAGCCCAACAACTAATAAATTACCTTGTTGAGTTCTCACTAAATCAAAAAAAGATCCTTGATATATTTCATCAAATATTGACCACGTTAATCCTAAATCATTGCTTTTGGCTATTACACCAGCCTCTCCCACTAGGTAAGTAGTTCTTCCATCTGAAATGATACGGTTGAAGTGCGGTAAAATACTCTCTCGTTCGTCAAAGTAAGCCTCTTCGTCTTCTAACTTTAGCTCATTTAAATAAGCTCTATCCTCTGTAGATAAGAACTCTTCATGAAACTCTGATAACCATGTTTTTCCGCCATCTACAGTACGATAAAAAAAGCCATACGCACCAACAGCAACACCATGAAATGGATCTTTAAAGACAACATCTAAAAAAGGTTTTTCTAATAACGGTTCTGAATACTGGATGTGCCAATTATTTCCACCGTTGTTAGTTTTTAAAATAGTTGCATCATGGCCAACAGCCCAGCCAACAAGATTGTTTATAAAAAAAACACTCGTCAAGGTAGCTTCAGTAGGTACGGAAACTTGTTGCCATTTTTCACCATCAACAGACAATAAAATATGACCGCGCTCTCCTACGGCAACTAGTTTTTTTTGCTGTATTCTTGCGATGTCAAGTAGCAAAGACTTTTCAGCTAATGGCGCAATAACAGAGTTTGATATTGTAGGGATCCATGTTTCATTTGCATCAACATTTCCCCCAACAAGGCAAACTAAGCAAACCATTAAAAAACGCAACATAAAAAGATTAAAACTCCAAATTCTTTAATTCAATATTTTATTCAATAAAAAACGGCTGACACAAGTCAGCCGTTCAATAACTCAATTAAGGTTAACGACGCCCTTCTCTTCTTAATGCTGACGGAGTAAAAGATGAATCACTCAGCTCAGTTGAAAAATCATACATTTTTGATTCGTTATCTAAGCCCATGGCAATATAACGACGAGATTGTATATCGTGAAACACCTCTAAGGTAGACCATTGCGTAGGCACTTCATAATAGTTTAAACCATGAGCAACACCAACTCGATACAGCTCATCACGGTTATCATAAATGTCGGTAACAGCAACTTGCCAGCTATCTTCATCAATATAAAAAACACGTTTTTTATAAGTATGACGCGTGTCTGATTTTAGTTTTGCTTCAACCACCCAAACTCGATGTTTTTCATAACGTACATATTGTGGATTAATATGACCCGGTTGTAAAATTTGTTCGTACTTTAAATCATCACTATGTAACCGATAATCGTTATAAGGAATATAAAGTTCTTGTTTTCCTTTAAGTTCCCATGTATATCGTTCAGGAGCTCCATTATACATATCAAAGTCGTCAGTTGTTCTTAAACCATCGGAAGCAGTTCCTGGAGTATCGTATGCAACATTGGGTGCGCGCCGAACTCTACGTTGTCCTGTGTTATAAGTCCATGCTTGACGAGGAGTCTTAATTTGATCCATTGTCTCATGAACAAGCAGAGCGGTTCCTGCTAAACGCGCAGGTTCTGTTACTTTTTGTTTAAATTTAAATAATATATTAGTTTTTTGTAAATCTTCGGGTTTTGCTCCTTTAACATTATATGGAAGTATAAGACGTTCATCAAAGCCTAAATATGTAAAATCTCCACTTGCGGTAGGAGATGCTTGCCCCCCCTCTCGCGTTACTTGTTCTCCACGATACCTTAAAATATGGTTCCAAATAACTTCTAAACCTGTTTTAGGTATGGGAAAAGGTATGCCAACCGATGCTCCGATGATACCGTTGCCTTCTTCAACTAATTCAGCTCGTGTAGCGTTAGTTTTAATAGCATCATAAACATGTTCAGGAAAAGACGCAGAACGATGAGTTTTATAAATATTCATTTTATAGGTATTTGGGTACGTATTAAATAAAGTAATTTGTCCCGGTGTAAGATAATTTTTATGTTTATCTAAATTTTTAGCTGTGATGGTTAATAAAACGTTATCTTCAGCGAAAGGGTCAATATGATGTTGCCCAGCAACATAGCCTTTAGGTAATTGTGTAATTCCGCCTTGCCATGGTGGAATTGAGCCGTCAGCATTAGCGTTTATCTCAGCACCTAACGGCGTTAAAGTTTTACCTAGTGCTGCAGCTTCTTCCGAACTTATTTTAGCTAAAACAAAACTACTAGAGAATAACAAAGAAACTGCGAACGACATTAATGTTGTTTTTTTAATTAGTTTATTCATAAAAAGTTCCAAAATTGAGCCTCTAAATTGAGTATTTAATACTAAAAGACACATAATCACGATCAGATAACTGATTGGTCGTACCTACACCATCAAAAAAGCTGTTATAGCTAATATCAGCTGACCACCTACTTTGATAGTCAAAACCAATACCTAAAGCTACCGACTTTCTATCTTCAATAAAGAGAAATAAAGGGTCTGGTGTTATACCTTTAACATCATGAGAAAAAACAATTTTTGGTGATGCATTAATACCAGCAAAAAAATTACTATAATCTAGCTTGGCTACGACTCGATATCCCCATGCGAAATCATCTGGAAATGGATTTTGTTCAATACCATCTTGCAATGCAAGTGCTAAACCTTCTTTACCTTTTATACCACCATTTCTGGCTGTACCAGGCCCGTTCAACCGCAAAACATCTTGAGTAGGCATATCTTTAATATCAATACCGCCTATTTCTAATAAGGTGGTAAATTGATTTGCCCAAAATGAGGGGCCCCACAAATGAGTTAATGTAACTTGAGCTTGTAAAGTATCAGATAAAATAAAACCATCAACTTTTTGTCCTAAGCCTACGGTAGGTATTTGTGATACACCGTTAAGGTCTGGTCTAATGCCTGCGTTGGCTAATTGTTGAGGCATAGCTAATAAAAGTAGTTCTACATCATCAATTTGCATGGGTTCGTCTTTTCGGTAAGTCACTTCACCTGCAACAGAAGTTTCTCCAAGCGTGGTGTTAAAACTCAACGCATATAATTGAATATCTTCAATATAATCAAGCTCTACACGGGAAAAAGATTCAAGTGTAGTATAATTATCATAAGTGACTTTACCGGTGGCAATTTTTTGTACATCAGAAGCCACTTTAGAAAAGTCTGCGGTTACACCTGAAAAGACCGGACGTCTACTATGATAATTCATGTAGTATAAACTGACCTCTGTCTCATTTAACTGAGGTAAGTACCAAGATAATCGTACCCCGTATTGACCACCATCTTGCGGTTCGTTTTCCGCATCTTCTTGTCTGAGTGTAACTTTAGTAGGAAATCCGCCCAAATAAGCTGATCCTGCTTGTGCAGAAGTAAGCCCACCACCACGAATAGTATCACCTAAAACATTTAAATAATTTATTAATGAATCTAAATCAATATCAGGGTTACTAGCAAAACCCAATTGTACATTATTGAAATGCCCACCATCTCCAGCAAAATCATTGGTTGAAAAATAACTACCCGGTGCTGGTAATACCGTTTTCTCCCAACTGTATTGATAAAATAACTCAACATCAAAAGTGTCTGTAACTCCAATTGATGCCCAAACAGCACCAAATGGAATAAAAGCTTCTTTCAATTCAGCCCCTGGAGCTTTTAAACGAGCAATATCAACAGGGTTTAACTCACTTACTCCGTGCGAGATTAGAGAGCTTTCTCCCCAACTGATCACTTGTTGACCTAAGCGTATTGATAGTGGCATCTCGCCCATTTCAAAGTCACCATATACGAATGCATCTAATAATCTAATATCTCGGCAAACTTGATCTCTCGCTTCATCATCACGGCATGGGTTATGAGCTTTGTTAGAGGCTGGATTAGTCCATGACCTATCATTATCCATCATTTCAAAATCATAAAAGTAGATACCACGAGCAAATAAGCCTAGATTATTATATCTAATATCGAGGTCATGAGATCCTTTAATAATTTTTGAAAAACTTTCTCTACCAAAGATAACGTTACCTGAGTCATAATTTAAATTTGCATTATCTCCATTAGTTGAATAAGTGCCTGTACCATCCCACACTGTATTCCTGTCGGGATTTGGGTTTAAACTAGGATGATAATTACTAAAGTCAAAGCCATTATTTTCATTGTTTGATATACCTGTATGAGCATCCCAATCACGCTTTTCAACACGCCAACTTGAACCTATTGAGAATGTGGAATCAAAACTAATATCAAAGTCACCCACTTGGAAATTTTTTGCCTGAATTTTTGATGTTGTTGCTGATAACAAACCAACAGTTATGCAAATCGCAAGTGGTTTTAGTTGCAGTAAGCCTTTAGCTTTATTCATTTCATCTATCCCCGAACAAAATAAAATTTTATTATAATAATGTCGTTATTACTCTTTAAATAGTTAAAGAATAGTTGCATCATTTAAAAAAACTATCAAGCGTAATGATTGTTAATAAAATAGGTTGTGTAAAATCAGATTAACGTCTTTAGTAAGTTACCTTGTTTTTTCCCTTTTAAAAGGGTTTTAGTCAACTTATTTTCTCAATTGCAACAAATTTATTGTTTTTTGTATGCATACAAAAATGACCTCTTATACCATTTGAGAGTAAGAATTTTTTTATATGCATTGCAGGAAATTGAATACGCTTTCCCACTGTACTTGTTACAACGACGTTATTAACTTTACCCTGATAAAAAGGAAGAAACTCGTCGTATGTCATATTTACACTAAAGTAATATTTCATTATAGTTGGTTTTTAACATTTGGTTATTTATAGTAATGCTGCATCGAGCTTTTCTTTTAAATCTTTGGATAAGTTAGGTAATTCATTTAACTTGTCTAATTCAGTACGCATTAATTTTTGTCTAGCCTGATCAAAACCTTTAAATTGAATTAATGGCGTAACCAGGCGAGAGGCAATTTGAGGGTTTATATCATTCAATTTTGCAATATTGTCAGCTAAAAATTGATAACCTTTGCCACTCATGCAATGAAAATATTTAGGGTTTTTGGCGCTAAATGCTGCAATTACTGAACGCGCTCGGTTTGGATTAGTTAAACTAAATAATGGATGTTTGAGTAAAATGTCTAAACGTTTGAAAATATTATCACTTTTAAAACAAGCTGCCAAAGAAAACCATTTATCCATAACTAAAGGTGTATTTTGCCACTTTACTTCAAATACTGTCATTTGTTCATCAAACGCTTTATTGTTATTTTCAGCGCCACAAGCCAAGGCAGCAAGAGTGTCGGTCATATTATCTGAGCTTGAAAACTGCTCGTCTAGTAATTTTAATTCATTGGGGATTAAAGCCAAGTAAGATAAACAAACATTTTTTAATGAGCGATTGGCAACACTAATGCTATCAGTACTAAATTTACTGCCTTGTAATTGTTGATATTGTAGTTTTAAAACGTTATGTAAGCCCTGAGATAGTTGTTTACGTATGTTATCTATAGCATTAACTAAAGCAACAGGATCTACCTCTTCAATAGAGTCGGCTATTTCGTCAAAAGTTGGCATGGTTAGCTGTTCGGCTTTTAAAGCTGGATCGATTGAGCTTTTTAATACTAATCCAAAGGCATTAAGTAAACTTACTGAAACCTGCTCAGAGGGGTTAATTAGACATTTTTTAATCGCATTTTTTAATAGTTGCTGACCAGCATCCCAGCGACAAAATTCATCTTGAGCATTAACCATAATAGTTTCTAAATCAGATTCAGTTTGTTCAAATGCAACCTTTACTGGTGCACTAAAATCACCTAAAAAAGCTAAAATAGGTTTTTCATCAAAACCATTAAAAGTAAATGTATGTTCAAGTTCAGTTAACGCTAATAAATGGGATTGTGACGCTGTATTTTTTTGAGAGCCTTGGCTGATTAGTTCTATATTTATAGGTACATGCAATGCGTGTGTGGCGTGATCTGTCCTACTATTATTTTGTTTAATTTGAATTGAATAGGTTTTATCTTGGGTATTAAATTCTTCGGTGACTGTTAGTAGTGGTGTACCTATTTGTACGTACCAAAGTTTAAATTGCTCTAAAGATACGCCTGATGCATCAGCCATAGCATTAACAAAATCGTCACAAGTTACAGCCATTCCATCAAACCGTTTAAAGTATAAATCAATGCCTTTTCTAAAGTTTTCTTTTCCAAGAATGGTATGTAGCATACGAATAACTTCTGAACCTTTTTCATAAACGGTTAATGTATAAAAATTATTCATTTGTACTACTTTTTCAGGTCGAATGGGGTGAGCCGTAGGTCCAGCATCCTCGGCAAACTGTAAGGACCTTAGCACTCTTACATTTTGAATACGCGTTACACTGGCTGAATTCATATCTGCACTAAATTGTTGGTCTCTAAAAACCGTTAAACCTTCTTTTAAACTTAATTGGAACCAATCACGACAAGTAACACGGTTTCCTGTCCAATTATGAAAGTATTCATGAGCAATAACCGCTTCAATATTAAAATAATCAACATCCGTCGCAGATTCTTCATCGGCTAAAACAAATTTACTGTTAAAAACATTTAATCCTTTGTTTTCCATTGCTCCCATATTGAAAAAATCAACAGCAACAATCATGTAAATATCAAGGTCATATTCTAAACCAAAGGTATCTTCATCCCATTTCATTGAATGCTTTAAAGACGCCATTGCATGATGAGCTTTAAACAAATTACCTTGATCTACAAAAATCTCTAGTGCAACTTCTCGGCCCGAACATGTAATGTAAGTATCACTTAATAAATCAAAGTCTCCAGCAACTACGGCAAATAAATAACAAGGTTTTGGAAAAGGATCTTGCCACGTGGCAAAATGAAAACCATTATCTAAATCACCCGCATCCACTTTATTTCCATTAGATAATAAGTAGGGATATAAAGATTTATCTGCAATTATTTTAGTGGAGAATATTGCCATTACGTCAGGTCGGTCTAAGTAATAGGTAATTCGCCTGAAGCCTTCAGCCTCACATTGCGTACAAAATGCCCCTCCCGATTTAAATAAGCCTTCTAAGCTAGTGTTATCAACTGGGTTTATTTGCGTAACAATAACTAATTCAAAGTCATTTTTTTCAACGTTGATTGTTAACTCTGTGTCGGTTTGCTTATAATTTGATTTACCTAAAGATTGACCATCAATATGAACCGAGATAAGTGTTAAGTCTTCACCTTGTAGAATAAGAGCATCATTAGCTGAATTATCCACTCTAGAAATTTTCATTTTACTTGTCACTAGTGTTTTAGTGTCTTCTAATTCGAATGTTAGGTCGACAGTAGAAATAGTGAAGGCGCTTTCTTTATAAGCAGATAAATAACGGGCGGTAAATTCTGTCATCGTTTTTCCTAGAATGTCGTAAAAATGAAAATTATAAATATTTGTATAAGCTTAGTGATAAATTTTGACTCTTAGCTAGCTGTAACAAGCTTTTTAATTTTATAACCGGTAAAACCATAAGCAATAGCAAGTAGTGGACTAATAAAATTAAAAAAACAATAAAAGATATATTCGTAATTGGTTAATGCTAAAACCCCAAACATAAACGCCCCACATGTATTCCAAGGAATAAGCGGTGATGATAACGTTCCTGAGTCTTCAAGTGTTCTACTAAGTACCAGAGGGTCTAAATTACGTCTCTTGTATTCTTCTTTATACATCCGCCCTGGCATAACAATTGAAATATATTGGTCTGCAGTCACTAAGTTAGTTCCGATACATGTTCCTACTGTGCTGGCAATTAAACCACCAACTGACTTAACTGAACCTAAAATAGCCTGAACAAATTTCTTTAACATACCTAAGTGCTCTAAAACAGCGCCAAACATTAACGCGCACATTATTAGCCAAACAATATTCAGCATACTTTTCATGCCGCCACCACTCAATAAGCTATCTAAATCAGCATCACCTGAATTGATAGTAACGCCGTCAAATAACGCTCCCCAAACTACGGTAATATTGGCTGTTAAAGTATCAAGCCCATTTGTAGCTAAATTATTAATGAGTTCAGGTTGAAATATTATTGACCAAACTGCGCCAAAAAGCGCACCAATAGCAACGGCTGGAAACGCTGGTACTTTTTTCATAGCCATAATTAATAACAATGCTACCGGGACTAAGTTTAAAGGGTTAATATTAAAATTAGCGTCTAATTGGCGAGTTATGTCAGCAACAGCTTCAAGCGTTACCGTATTTTCAACTGAAAAACCCAAAAAGGTAAAAATAAGCAAACTTAAAGCAATTGAAGGGATGGTGGTCCACATCATATATCTAATATGGGCAAATAATTCAGAGCCAGCAACTACTGGAGCTAAATTGGTTGTTTCTGATAAAGGAGAGATTTTATCCCCACAATAAGCACCTGATATAATGGCACCGGCTGTAATAGCAGGATCTAAACCTAAACCGACAGAAATCCCCATAAGGGCAACCCCTATTGTTGCAGCGGTTGTCCAAGAACTACCTATACTTAGGGCTACAATGCAACAAATAATACAGGTAGCAGGATAAAACCAACTAGGGTCTAATATCTTTAAACCATAGTAAATCATACTCGGTACAGTACCCGAAAGCATCCATGTACCGATTAATGAACCTACAGCTAATAAGATAAAAATGGCTCCCATAGAAATGGAAATACCATTAATCATAGCTTGTTCTAATTCTTTCCATGTATAGTTGTTTTTAATACCAATAATAATGGCAATACCGGTCGCAATGAGCAAGGCTATTTGATTTGGTCCTCCCGTTGAATTATCACCAAAATAATATACCGCTCCAGAGAGCATAAATATTAATGCTATTAAGGGGATTAATGCATCTAGCATACTAGGCGCTTTATGCTCCAACGTATTGGTCATGTAGTGTGAACCTTATTTTTATTAACTTATTTTATGCGGATAACATGCCTATTAATAACTCATAGTGCAAGTTTTTTCTTGAGTAAATACGCTTGTAAGGCTTTAAAAACAAGTGTTCTACTAATAATTATTCACTTATTTTAATTAACTATTTATTTTTTATTACAAACATAAAAAAACCGCCTTATCAGCGGTTTTGAGTATTTTTATTCTCTATTTTTTCGCGATACGATCAAGTGAGATTAAATCAAACGTTATTTTAGCTGCTTCATCTAAAAATGGGTCTAATTCGTCTAATTCATCAGGTAAATCATCATCTAGCGACTTAATTTTCTCTTTACCTAATTTAACCAGCCTCTCATTCACTCTTAATAGCTGCTTTGCTTTTCGTTTTTCGCGTTTTTCTTTTCGGATAGCTAAATTTAAAGAAACTGACTTATCATCTTTTTCAGCTTTATAGGTTTCAATATCATCTAATAAATAATTAAATTCGGTATTTTGCTTAATACGATCATTATGTAAAGATTGTAAATAAGTAAAATCAGAGGATAATTCGTTCAGTTTAACATAATCAGCTTTAGGTATTTTATCCCACGGGAGTGCATTTTCTTCTTTGCTTTCGCCCCAGTCTTCTGGATTTATTGCTGATGGAAATGAAATATCAGGTAAAACCCCACGATGCTGTGTACTGCCACCATTAATACGGTAAAACTTGGCGATGGTAAATTGAATACTACCAAAAGGTTTTTCAAATAAGTCGTAAATTCGACCTAAGCCTCTATGTTGCTGTACAGTACCTTTACCAAAAGTATGTTCGCCTATAATAACACCACGCCCATAGTCTTGAATAGCCGCTGAAAATATTTCTGAGGCTGATGCACTGTAACGGTCAACCATTACGGTTAATGGACCTTTGTAGTAACTAACACCGTCTCTATCACTATTAACTTCAACACGGTTAGCACCATTTCGTACTTGAACAACAGGACCTTTGTCTATAAATAGTCCTGTTAATAGCGTCGATTCTGTTAATGAACCACCGCCGTTACCACGAAGATCAACGATAATACCTTCAACATTTTCATCAATTAACTTTTTAAGTTCAACTTTTACATCACGCGATAAGTTATTGTAAAAGCTAGGTATGTTAATCACACCTAGTTTTTTGCTGGTTTTATCACCTTCAATTTGATAATAAACTTCTGATTTAGCGGCTCGGTCTTCTAACTTAATTTTGTCACGTATAATTGAAACAACTTTTATATTAGCCGCATCATCCGTATCTCCACCAAGGACTTGTAAACGTACTTGAGTACCTTTAGAACCTTTTATAAGTTCGACTACATCATCTAAACGCCAACCTATTACATCAACAAAATCTTCTTTTGCTTGAGCTACACCTACAATTCTGTCTTTAGGTTTGAGCTCATTTGATTTGTCTGCTGGACCACCTGAAACAACGCTCTGAATAACCGTGTAATCTTCTTCAGCGCGTAATACAGCACCAATCCCTTCTAAGGAAAGGTTCATTTCCATTTGAAAGCGTTCGGCATTTCTTGGTGATAAATACGAGGTATGTGGCTCAACAACACGAGCGAAGCTGTTCATAACAATTTGAAAAACATCTTCGCTTTCACTTTGCTTGATGCGTTTAATAGCATAGCGATATCTTTTACCTAAGATTTCAGCAACTTTTTCCCATTCTTTCCCTGTAAGGGTTAAATTTAGCGCATCATACTTAACTTTTAATCGCCATAACTCATCTAATTCTGCTTTATTTTTTGGCCAAGCCGCGTCTTCACGATCGAAAGTGTAAGATTCGTCTAAAGTAAAATCAAACGGTTTAGCTAATAAACTTAATGCATAGTCATAACGCTCTAACCTACGTTTGATATTAATATTATATATATCGTAGGCTTGCTGCAATCTACCGCGCGAGATGGCTGTATCGAAATTCAATCGATATTGAGCGAAATTGTCGATATCCGATTGAATAAAAACATTACGAGCATAATCAAGCTGTTTAATGTACCGTTCAAAAATTTGCTCTGAGAGAGAATCATCCATTTTTACTTGCTTGTAATGCGCACGAGTAAATTGAGCTGTTATTCGTTTGCTAGAAGTTGCATGTTGCTCTTCAGGTGCGAGAATAGGAACAGGAATGTTTTCTACTTTCTTATCGTTCGCATTAATTTTTTCATTAGCATTAATAACTACACTTGATAACGCTAATGAAACGGCAATGGCTAGGCGACAAAGTTTTTGCATGAATAAACTCCGATTATTCAGTAAAGATATTTTTAACTTGAGTTTTAACAACCATGCCAGAATCCAATTGAACACTAATGTCTTTACCCGAAATTTCAGTAATAGTGGCGTTCATTGGAGAATTACTTAACTGTACTTTAACTTTTTTGCCTACGTTAATGTTCTCAGTAGTAACTGGTTGAAGTTTTACTTCAGGTTTAACGTGAGATCGTTTAGTTGATTTTACCGCATTAAATTTAGCTTTTTGATCTGGTTTGTTTTTCTGCTCAGGCTTACTGACCTGTTCTTTAGATGGTTTGCGATCTTTGTACTGTTTTTTCGAATGAATATCTTTAGGTTTATTGTTACTAAACTTTTCTTGGCTTTCTTTAAGGGTTTTACTTGCGTAATCAGCCTGTACTTGATCTATTTCCGCTGCATCATTTCCATCAATGTCTACACGAATACTACCCACTTTAACAGATTTCAAGTATCTCCAGCTGCTAGTGTAATGCCTAAGTGCTTGCCTTAAACGAGTCTTACTGACGGTTTCATCATCAGTTAATTTTTCGGCTAAATCTTGAAATATGCCTATTTTTAAGGGTTTTGCTGGTCCTTCAAGAGAAAAACAAGCAGGAAATTTTTCAGCCAAATAAGCTATAACTTCTTTAGTACTAGTACGTTTAGTTTCCATAAATCAACTTTTCACAAATAATCTTAATTTTCGAGATACTGTTCACGGTTTTCCAACAAATGTCGGCACCAATCATAAATATCGTCACTTTCTAATTCGGGCAAACTATCTTGCCCAATCCAAGTATCCCACACCAGCGCTAAAAGTTTTTCAAGCTCTTCTGATGGGATGTCTTCTTCAGCTAAATCATATATTAAATGATAAATTTCATTAATACGTTCAGCAACAATTTCTTCATCACCATCCCAATCACCAACAACAGCTTCGGAGACCAAATAATCATGAATAACAACAAATTCTTTCACTAGTTTAACACGCCATGCTGAATGATGATATTTTCAAATACATTTATTATATTTTCTAAACCGACTTGGTCATCAGTATCAAATCTATCAAATATAGGGCTATCTATATCTAAAACAGCAATCACTTGATCATTAATGATCAAAGGAATAACAATCTCTGAGTTGCTTAATGTATCGCAAGCTATATGCCCAGAAAATTCATGTACATTTGCCACTCGCATAGTTTTTTTACTACTCGCTGCTGTACCACAAACTCCTTTGTTAAAAGGAATACGAATACAAGCCACTTTACCTTGAAAAGGCCCTAATATAAGTTCTTCCAATTTATTAACTTTGTCTGAGCTAACTCGGTAAAATCCAACCCAATTAACATCAGTTAACTGTTCAAATAATATTGCGCTAATGTTCGCCATATTCGCGATAATATCAGGCTCATTACTTATAATAGCTGTAATTTGTTTTACGATAAGTTCGTACTCTGCGACTTTATTAACCATAAACTCGTTTAACCTGTAAAAAACGCTTAACATACAGGGTTAGTGCCTTAAGTTAAAGTGTTAACCCTAATTTTTAGCTATTTTATATAAATATTGGGGAATACTAAAGGAGACTGAACTTTACACTAAATCAATCTGTTAATTTCTAACTAAAAAAACCGGCATAAGCCGGTTTCGTTAATCTAAACAGCAGATCAGAATTTAAGAGCTACTCGTACACCATCGGTAACCCCAGCATCACTAACGTAACCTATTGTACTTGGGTTTTTACTCACTAATTCAATAACCTCAGCATCACTACTCACAGACTTAGGTGCTTGACCTTTTCCTGTAAATAATAATTTAGACCAATAAGCTTTCATTTGACTTTCTGATTTACCAAGCACTTCTTTAGTAAAATCAGCACTAGTGTCGTTAGGATCTATATTTAACGGTATAGCTTCTTCTCCATTAGGAAATTTTTTAGTTTTTCCTAAGAAGATTTTAGAAATGGTTTTTTTATCCATAGTTGCAACATTTGAAGGATGTACAACAACAGCTCCTGCTAATACTGATGTACAAAACAACGACAACAAAGTCAGTGTGATTATTTTTTTCATTTATATTTCCCCAAATTTCATTCTAGAATACTAAATCTACACCAATAGACATACCGGCTTGAGATCCACTATTATTTGCAAAAGTCGTATTAATATCAGTTACCTTAGAATTAAATACATCTATTTTAAATGCTGCATTTGAATGAAAATCATATCGTAAGCTTAAGGTTTGGCTTATGTAATTGTTGGTTAACAGCACATCTATAATACTTTTACCAATTGCATTAGCTGCACCAGTAAATTCTTCAACTTGAGAGTGATCACGGGGATCTTTATAGTTTTCATACGTATATATTACTGTAAATTCATTAATACGTTTACCTAACATGACATAATAAGATTCATTAAAAGTATCACCTGAATCTTTGACACCATAATCTGCATATTCAGCCGTTATTAACCAATCATTGTAGTCGATCCCAAAACCTAGATAGTAATACTGCCCATCACCACTTAATTTTACAGCATCTTTAAGCTCAGCCGCAACAGATGGGGATACTCCATATAATTGCGCAGCACCTAGAACCCTTGGAGATAAAAATGTTTCATCAAACTCACTAAAATCAATTTCTGAAATAAACCCTCCAGCAAAAAGCGTTAACCAATCATATGAAAATTCAGTACTTAAGCTAATAATATTATCAAAAGTAGTTTTGTAATCGACGCCCTCTGCTTTAAAAGTACCATTCCAAGCATAATACCCAAAGGAAGAATTAACCGTCCAATCACCTAATTCAGTCGAATTATTTAAACGTATACCTTCAACAACTGAAAAATTAAAATCTCCATATACTGATCGAGGTAGTCGGTTTCCATTTACTGTATAACCAACTTTTTCAAATTCTGATTTATAAAACATGGGTAGAACCATTCTGCCAACGTTTACTCGCCATTCGTCTGATAGATCATAAGATAAATAAGCCCAACGTGCTTCAATATCAAAATCATTACGCCCCTCGGCATAAAGTTGAGCAGTAAATGAAAGCCCCTCACCTAAATCTGAAGAAGCCTGTAATGCAAATACACTTTCAGGTTTAAAAGACAGATCTTTATCATATAAATTACTAAAAATTGGTTCAAATGTGCCAATTTTACCATCGCCATTTAAATCATGAGGGTCATCGAATAAAATACCGGCTTTGATTGAGGCAAAGCCATTAAGTTTAATTTCTGCTAGGGCGGAGGTTGACAAGCAAACTCCTGCTAGTATCAACCCCGTTTGTAGTAAACTTTTTTTCATATAAAAACCTATTTTTATGTAAGTAAAGTTAATTTTTAATTAAGGTGAACATCAAACCTTAAAGCCTTTGGTAAGTGTTTGAAGGTTATTAGCTAACTCAGCCAAACTACTACTCACTTGAGCAAGCTCTTCCGATGCTTGATGCGTAGTTTTTGTTGAAGAACTGATGTTATCTACATGTAATACAATTTCACCTGCAACTGTTGACTGCTCATTTGTTGCTTCGGCAATGTCACTTGTCATTGCATTAATTTGTTCAACTGATGAGGTAATTGCGGCTAAAGATTCACCCGCTAAACTGACCTCAGAAACTCCGCTTTCAGCTAAATTACGCCCTTCACTCATTGCTTCAACTGCTGAGCGAGCTGCTATTTGAAGTTGCTCGATTGTTTTTTGTATTTCTGTCGTAGAATCTTGAGTTCTAGAGGCAAGTGTTCTTACCTCGTCTGCAACTACAGCGAAGCCTCGTCCCTGCTCACCTGCTCTTGCTGCTTCTATCGCCGCATTTAATGCAAGTAAATTAGTTTGATCTGCAATACCTTTAATAACATCTAGTACGGCTCCAACCTGCTTAGTATCATCATCTAATTTGTCAATAACTGCTGAAGATTTTTCAACTGTTTGCGCTAATGCATGAATGGTTTTTACTGTTTTCTCAACAACATCAGCACCTTCTTTTGATATATTTGAGGCTTCAGTGGAAGCTGTTGAAGCAAGAGAAGCGCTTTGTGCAACGGTTTGTACACTTACATTCATGTGTTCAACTGCGTCTTTAGTTTGCAATGCACCTTCTTGTTGTTCCAGTGTAATTTGGTTAGTTTCAACTGCTGTACTACTTACCGAAGCTGCCATTTCGGAAAGTGGAGACGCAATATCAACTACTTGCTTTATCGTGGTTTGTAATTTATTCATAAACAAATTAAAGCAATCAACAAGTTGCCCTACTTCATCTTCAGTTTTTGCAGTTAACCGGACCGTTAAATCACCTTCACCTTCTGATATATCTTTTAACGAATCAACAATTTCACGAATGGATGACTTAATACCATTAATAATTGGTATTGCTGTACCAAATAATAAGGCGATAGTAATCACGCCCATTATAAATCCAATGGTCACCATAGATTCTGCTGATTCATTTGCCTCTAAAATTGCTTCTTCAAATTGATTAACATGACTTTGGTTAAAATCATTTACTGCGGTTAATATTTGCTCAAACGACTCGTTCATTTCTTTAGCAAATTGTGGTAATTTTTCAAAATCAATCGTTTCGTTCATCATATTCACGGATAATGATTTTGCTCGCTTAAAATAATCATTAAATTCCGCTTGCATTTTTATTTGAGTAGGTAAAAAACTTTTATCTGTTGCCCCTATTTTGTCAATAAGCGCTCGTATTGTGTCGGAAATTTCATCTGCATTGTTGATGCTTTCTTCATCACCAGTAGTAACAGCACTATTGAGTAACTCTGAAATTTTTATAATTGATACGGATATTTCTTTGGAGTATTGGATCACAGGGAATTGAATGTCTTTGGCATCAGATAGCAGCCTGACATTATTATTCGCATTTAAGGTTGATAATGCTAAATAAATAACAAAAGAAATTGTACCTATAATGGGAATTAAATATATTTTAGCCGACACTGAAAATTTTTTAAATAAACTCATTCTTAGTTTCCAAGTACTTTGATTTTACTGTTAGTTTAAAAATCGTATACATATCATTCCAATACGATTTAAGTTGTTAATTTTTAAAAATAAAAGCGATAAGGCTATGCTATACAACCTCATCAATACACAAGTAAATTAAACAAAACCATATCAGAACAAATACATGTATCGGTCATTATTTAAAAAACTGAACATAAATTTATAAACAATATAATTACTTATGAACAAATATTTGAACTTGTTTATTGCAAATTTATTTATGTATTGTTTTTACTATAGTTCAATTTTTTTTATTCACCATTAATTACAAAAATAATATTTATTTTCTAGTTAGTTATAAAAACATTCGGCAACTAAACTAAACTCAACGATGCTTGATTTTTTATTAGTTTGGGAAAGTAATAGGGGATAAATAGATATAAAAGAATAGGATAAATTTAATAGTTTGGGGGAAGTTACGCTACAAACTCAACCACTAAATACTACCCGTTAGTGAATGTTAACCAAAAAACCAATAACAAACACATATAGCGGCAATGATACCTGCAGCGTCGGCAATTAAACCACAACTCACAGCATGGCGACTGTATTTAATGCCCACAGAACCAAAATATACAGCAAGTACATAAAAAGTTGTTTCAGTTGAACCTTGTATTATAGAGGCAAGGCGCCCAGCAAATGAATCTGCGCCATGGGTATTCATTGTTTCAATCATCATAGCTCTTGCTCCTGATCCACTCAATGGTTTCATCATCGCGGTTGGAAGCGCATCAATAAATCGAGTATCCATACCTACAAACGTTGCTAGAACTCGACAAATATCAACGATAACGTCCAAGGCTCCGCTAGCTCTAAATACACCTATCGCGCATAGCATCGCTAATAAATATGGGATCAGTTTAATACTGGTCTCAAAGCCTTGCTTAGCGCCTTCAATAAAACTGTTATAAACATCAATTTTTTTATATGCTGCGGCCGCAATAAAAACAATTAACGTAACGAATATTAATATATTACCAAAAAGTGAAGATTGTTCAGATAATACTTGGGAGCTTAGCGCAGCAAAATAAACGGTTATCCCACCAATCAATGCAATAGCTAAGGATAAATAAAGCATAACTACAGGGTGATATAATTTAATTCTTTGTACACAAGATACGGCTAATAAACCGGCAAGGGTTGAAGCAAATGTTGATAAAATAATAGGAATAAATACATCGGTTGGATTAATCGCACCTTGTTGAGATCTATACACAAATACTGCTACTGGAAAAAGTGTAACTGAGGAAGTATTTAGTACTAAAAATAAAACTTGAGCGTTGGTTGCGGTATCTTTTTTTGAATTTAAAGATTGCAGATCCTGCATTGCTTTTAACCCAAGCGGAGTTGCTGCATTATCTATACCTAAAAAGTTAGCCGATAAATTCATGGTCATTGAACCAATAGCCGGGTGCCCTTTAGGTACTTCAGGCATTAACTTAGCGAATAAAGGCGAGATTGCAGTAGCGAGTTTATTAATTAAACCTGCATTTTCTGCTATTTTCATCATACCTAACCAAAAGGCTAATATGCCTATTAACCCAATGGCTATATCAACAGTTACTGAGGACATTTCAAAAAGCGCTTGAATAATCTTTTCAAAAATTAAGGCATCACCATTTATACCCCACTGATATAAAGAAGATAAAAAGGCAATAAAAAAGAAACTGATCCAAAGGCGATTTAACACAAATAAACTTAAACGTTAAAATTTATAAAAGATAATGTCATAAATATAGAAAAAATTACAGTTTAGGATTTAATCATCTACCTAAACTTAAAAGGGTAACGTTAATTTCACAATATATTCGATTTTATAGCCGTTATAATTCGAGATACTGGTTACACATGAAGACTAAAGCGAATAAAAGTAACAAATAAAAAACCTTTAAAATCATAAGCTAAGTAAAAATAAAAAATTAGTTAGCATATACAAGATAGTTAACTACACTTAAGATTAATAAGTTAGCTTAATTTAACAATAAAGCGTTTCTGCTCGCTTTATTGTTATTTTAGATAAATTTATTTGCATATGTTCTCCCTTGAACAGCCCCCTTGGCCCTAATCTAGTAATAGTTAGGGCTATTTTTTTGTCTACTTCTGGTTAAAAAAGCTGTTGTGAAATAAACCTAAGTGGCTTGACCTAGTTTTGTTTAGTTTAGTTTAAATAAAGTTTTAAAATTTTGTGTTGAAATATTAGCAATATGTTCGACTGATTGTCCGCGAATACTTGCTAAGTGTTTTGCTACTTCAACGACATAGGCGGGTTGGTTTTGTTTTCCTCTATGCGGCACGGGAGCTAAATAAGGAGAGTCGGTTTCAATTAAAATTCTATCATCTGGGATTTTTTTAGCGACTTCTCTTAGTTCAGTAGCGTTCTTAAATGTTACAATACCTGAAAAAGAAATATAAAAACCCATATCGATTGCCTGTTTCGCCATTTCCCAAGTTTCAGTAAAACAATGTAAAATTCCACCCACATTTTGAGCATTTTCGTCACGTAAAATTTTCAATGTATCATCTTGAGCATTACGGGTATGAATAATAAGGGGTTTATTAACTCTATTAGCCACTCTTACATGTTTTATGAATGAATCTAATTGCACTTCTTTGGTTTCAGGAGCGTAAAAATAATCCAGCCCGGTTTCACCTACAGCAATAACTCTTTTATGCTGGGATAAAGTAAAAAGTTGGTTTTCATCCGTTTTATCATCTTGGTTAAGAGGATGAACTCCGCATGACAATGAAACGTGCTCATATCTTTTTGTTATACTTGCCATCTCATCAAAGTCTTTCAGAGTAACGCTAACACAAAGTATATGTTCAACTTTTGCTTGTGTAGCTGCATCAATAACGTTATCTAAGTTATTATTAAATTCTTCGAGTTTTAAACGATCTAAATGGCAATGTGAATCTATAAACAAATGGGACTCCAATATAAATGAAAAATTAATATGAATTAAAAATATATCTTAATTTACTAAAAGGCTCTAATTATTAACCTATACCCGTTACCATTCAAAATGCAGGTTTCAGTGGGAGCTAAAAACAATTTAAGCAAGGCATTAAGTTTATGTCATGGTTATTCCATGACTCAACTTAATAACGCCGCACAAATTATTTTTAGACCCATCGAAGAAGCGCTTGAGCAAAATCACTTCATCGTTAATACTTTTTATAAGGGAACAACCATTACAATAAAGTATTGCCTTGAATTGATATCGCTCACGCGCTCTGAAACGAGCATATTGATTGATAACGGGTATATACCCGTTATCAATCAATATGCTCGTTTGACCGGGAACTAAAAAAAATTTAGGCACAGGTTTCATGTTCCAGATGAAATCTAAGGACTACATTCATATATGCAAGACATTGAGTTTATGTCAGGGTTATTCTCGGTAACTGCTCCTGCGTTACCCTAATGCTCTACATCCGTGGTGAACATGACTAAACTTAATAACGCCGCATAAGTTGTTTTTAGACCGATCGAAGAAGCGCTTGAGCGTTTATTCCTTTAAAAGATGACTTCATCAACAATGCTTTTTACAAGGGAATAACCATTGCAATAAAGCATTGCCTTGAATTGCTTACTATAAACATTGACGCTCAAGCGCTCTGAAACGAGCATATTGATTGGTAACGAGTATAAGTAAACTACATTGTTAGCGTTGGCTCTGAAGAGTTAAGGAAACGTGCTATATATTTCTCGATTTGATTTCTGACAAGTTCAGGATCATCTGTAAAACTAACCCCAACGCCTGACGGCGTACCGCTTTGTGAACCAATCGGAGTTAACCAACAAACTTCACCTTTAACTTCAGCATTTTCCAGAGCATCAGGTAAAGATACTTCAAGAGTCACTTCAGTACCTAATTCAAAACGACCATTAGTTTTATAAAAAAGCCCACCATTTTTTAAGAAAGGCATATAAGATTGATATAAATCTCGCTCTGAAATAAATTCTACATATATATTTTTCAATACTTACCCCTTAAATTGATCATTAGTTAAACTATTATCAATATCAACAAATAGCTTTTCAATCATAAATTGCTGATTAATCTGACTTAGTGTTCTACATTGGCTTATTGTAGCGATAGTTTTGTGATAAATATGCCATAAATTTTTATTATTAAGTTTTTTATTCGTTGAAATTTCATTACTTAATGATGGCGTTACCTTTAAATTACTATCTCTCCAACCGTAAACATCTCTCATTGCGTTTACCACGACTTTTTCTACCCAGCGTAAACCGTAAGGTGAACTAGATACCAGATTAGTCACCAACATTATATCTTCTTGTTGAGTAAGGTAACTTAAAAACGCCTGCTCAAATGTTGCATATTGCTCAGCTATTTCATGGCTGCTTAATTCAGGTAAATGGCTTAAATTAGCAAAAGGATTACTATCACCATTTACGCTGATATGTTGTGCTAATAACTCTCCTGAGGGCGGCCTTATTTCATATAATCGACAGCGGCTTATAAGTGTAGGTAATAAAGTATCGCGCTCATTTGTTAATAAGATAATGACACTATTATCGGTTGGTTCTTCGAGAGTTTTTAATAAAGCATTGGCTGCTGAAATTGTCATTTTTTCAGCATTAGGAATAAGTACACTTTTAATTTTACCGATTTGTGCTGTTTTTTCAAAAAACTGGCTAACCTTTCTAATACTATCAATACCTAATAAATTTTTCTCGGCTATAACACTTGAATGATCTGGGTAGTTTTTTTTAAGTAATAAATTACAATACTTACAAGTATTACAAGGTTGTAATATTTCCCCCAATATAACTTGTTTACATTGTATAACTTGAACAAGCCAATTGGCTAAATCTTCTTTGCCGCTACCTTTAACACCACTAATTAAAATTGCGTGAGGTAAATTTCCATTAATAATATGTTTTGAAAATAAAATTTGTTCTTTAGTTAACCATTTTTTCATAGTGACAACTCAATACCTTTACAAACTAAATTGTTTTCAAGGCAGTTGCTATCAACATGGCTATTAGCAATATAAAGGCTAAAAGTGTTTATATTTGGCATTAAGATAAGTGTACAGCCTGATCTTGAAGTAATTTTTCTACCGTATTTATCACTAATTTAGCAACTTTCGATGGTGATTGAGAAGCATCTATTACTGTAAATTTTTTAGGGTTTTCTTTAGCTTGTATTAGATAACCCATTCTTGCTTTTTCTAAAAACGTTAGGTTTTCATCTTCTAAACGATCAAACCCTTCTCCCCTTTGTTTTACCCGTTTTAGTCCTAACTTTGGGTCAAGATCTAAAATAATATTCATATCAGGTGAAAAGCCATTTAGTGCTAAATCATTAATTTTACAAATAGTTGCCAAATCTATACCTCTCGCATAATGTTGAAAACTAAATGTTGCTGCATCAAAACGGTCTGAAATAACAATTTTCCCTGCGGCTAATGCCGGTCGTATTTTTTCATTTATATGTTGCGCTCTAGCAGCACCAAATAACATTAATTCAGTTATGTTACACATTTCTGGAGTATTAGGATCAAGTATGATTTTTCTAATTTTTTCGCTAATATTTGTTCCGCCAGGCTCTCTCGTTATTACAACCTCTAACTCTTTATCTAGCAAATACTGTTCAATGGCTTTAATAACCGTTGTTTTACCTGCACCGTTACTACCATCGCAGACTAGCATAAAACCTTTTTTCATTTAATCTTCCATAAACCTATAATTAATGTGGTTAATTCTCTTTAACTATTAGTTAATAAGAATAGCTTAAAATTCATTCTTAAAGTATTCATACTTATTCTGCGCATGTATACCCGTTACCATTCAAGATGCAAGTTTCAGAGCGCGTGGGCTTCCATGTTTATAGTAAGTAATTCAAGGCAAAACTTTACTGTAATAGTTGTTCAGTTATAAAGATATTAATGACAAAGTCATTTTCAAAGGAACAAACACTCAAGCGCTTCTTCTATGAGCCTAAAAACAATTTAAGCGAAGTTATTAAGTTTAATCAGTCACCATAGATGTAGAAGATTAGGGTAACACAGGAGAAGTTACCGAGGATAACCATGACATAAAATTAATGCTTTGCATACATAGATGTAGTCCTTAGATTTCGCCTGAAACAAGAAATCTGTGCCTAATTTTTTTTAATTCCCACTGAAACCTGCACTTTAAATGATAACGGGTATAACTTGTATTCGCTTATGTTCGCTTATGTTCGCTAGAAAGATCATTTATTTTTTATTGCTAATAAATATTGAGCAACTGCCTTGTTGTGTTCCTTTAACGTTTCTGAAAACACATGTTGACCAAAACCATTACTTACAAAGTATAAATAATCAGTAGTTTCAGGGTTCATTGCAGCTTTAAGTGCAAGCTTTCCTGGCATCGCTATAGGAGTTGGAGGTAAGCCGTCAATTCGATAAGTATTATAAGCGGTTTTTTCGCGTAAATGGACACGTTTAATATCGCCTTTATAACGCTCACCTAAACCATAAATAACAGTAGGATCGGTTTGTAAACGCATTTTTCTATTTAGACGATTAACAAATACAGAACTGATAATTGCATGCTCACTTTGTACTGCACTTTCTTTTTCAATAATAGAGGCCATTATAAGAGCTTGATAAGGAGTTTGATATGGAAGATTTGCCGCTCTATTATCCCATAACAATTGTAGCTCTTGATTCAAGCGTTTATGCGCACGTAATAAAATATCAAATGTGGTTGTTCCCACTGTAAAAAAATATGTATCAGGAAAAAATAAACCCTCAGGGTTATTTCTATTTATTCCTAATTTTCTAGCAAGATTGTTAATAGATAAGTCTGCTAAGTTGTGAGTTAAGTTTTGATTACTGGAAAGCAAGACCAACCAATCTTTCAGTGTACTACCTTCAATAAATGTAATGGAAAATTGATGTTCATCACCTGTTACGATATGTGTTAATAAATCTACATAGGTGATATTGGGAGGTATTAAGAATGAACCTTGCTTTAAAGAAGCTAGTTCAGGGTTAAATTTAACATAGAGTTTTAACCAAAAATTGGATTTAAGCCATTTTTTTTCGACTAACTCCTGAGAAAGAGAGTTAACGGTTGTACCCTTCTCTATTGTGATCAGTAAGGGTGAAATAATCGGAATTTTTTGATTAACGTTATCGTTTACATATAAATATAAAGCGCTAAGCGTTATTGCAATAATAGTAACGGTAAGTAAAAATAGTTTTTTTAACATTACGTTATATTCGCTAATTGATGTTTAAATTGGTGTACCTGCTCTACATTTAATGGTGTTAAGCAATAATAAGCCACGGGAACAATGCCCATAATTGAATTGGTAATAAACATAGCTTGAATATTTTCTAAGTCAGTATGTTTAGCTTGAATTATTTTAGTTTTTGGATATTTTTGTAAAATTTGATCACGTAAAATGCCTGCTACACCACTACGTGTTAATTTTGGGGTAAGTAATTCGTTATCTTTAAACCAAAACACATTAGCACAGCTTGTTTCAATAACATGACCATCAATATCAAAAACTAACAAATCATCAAATGTTGTTTTATCTAACTCCGCTCTTATCAGTACCTGTTCAAGTCTATTTAAGTGTTTTAAACCAGCAAGCAAAGGATTAATGCCTAAACTAGTATTAGCTTCTGCAAGCGTAATACCTCTACTTTGCCATTGATTATATTTAATCGGAAACTCTGATATTTTAATGATAATATTAGGTTGACCAATACTAGATCTTGAATACCCTCGACCTCCTTCACCAGCCGTTACAATAACTTTAAGCACCGCTAAATCATAGGTTTTAGTTATAGTGATTAACTCAGTTTCAAGTGCATTAAAATCTACATTTAAAATATTGATACGTTTGCAGCCATTAACTAATCGGTCAATATGTTGACTTAATAGCTCGATTTTTCCATTAATTACTTTAGCTGTTGTAAAAAGCCCATCACCATAGGCTAACCCCCTATCGTTTGACGATATTTCACAAGTTTTTTTGCCATTTATTGATTGAAAATACATTGTAATTAACGTCACTTTAGATTGAAAACCATGCAAAAATAAATAATAACCAATTAAAAATAAATTTAATTGATAAATAGCTAATTCCTGTGCAATTCTGATATTTAAATTAACTTACAAAAATAAAAAAACCTGAATAATTTTAAGTGATTATTCAGGTTTAATGTTCAAGATTCAAGTATTAAATATGTTAAGTATATTTACATTTTTTTGAAAATTAACGATCCGTTTGTACCACCAAAACCAAATGAATTACACAATGCGTAATTTAGAGAAACATCTCTAGCCGTATTGGCAATATAATCTAAATCACAGCCTTCATCAGGGTTATCTAAATTAATTGTTGGTGGAACAGCATTGTTTACTAATGCTTGAATACTAAATATCGCTTCAACAGCTCCAGCAGCACCTAATAAATGACCCGTCATTGATTTAGTTGAGCCCATCATTACTTTATTAGTATGTTGACCATAAATTGCTTTAACTGCATTTGTCTCAGCAATATCACCTGCTGGTGTTGATGTACCATGAGCATTGATGTAACCAATATCTTGTACATCAACTTTTGCATCATTAATTGCATTTGCCATAGCTCTAGCAGCGCCAGCTCCATCAGGAGGAGGCGATGTCATATGATAAGCGTCGCCGCTCATTCCAAAGCCAACTAGTTCAGCATAAATATCTGCTCCACGTGCCTTAGCTTGTTCATATTCCTCAATCATAATAACACCTGCGCCATCTCCTAAAACAAAACCATCTCGGTCTTTATCCCAAGGCCTTGAGGCAGCTTGTGGATCGTTGTTTCGGGTTGATAATGCTCTTGCTGCTCCAAATCCACCCATTCCCATTTGGGTTGAGGCTTTTTCAGCACCACCGGCAAGCATAGCATCTGCATCGCCATAAGCTATCATTCTTGCTGCGTGACCAATATTATGAACACCACTGGTACAAGCCGTAACAATAGAAATGTTAGGACCTTTTAAACCATGCATGATAGATAAATGCCCTGCAATCATGTTAATAATAGTAGAAGGAACGAAGAATGGAGAAAGCTTTCGAGGGCTTGTTTTAAGCATTTTCTCAAAATTTTCTTCAATAAGTCCTAAGCCACCAATACCAGCACCAACTGCAACACCTATACGCTCTGAATTTTCGTCAGTAACTTTTAGGCCTGAGTCTTTTAGAGCTTGTACTCCAGCTGCCACGCCATATTGGATAAAAAGATCCATTTTTTTGGCTTCTTTACGAGCCATATAGTCTTCAGCATTAAAATCTTTGATTAAACCTGCAAATTTTGTGGGGTATTCAGTTGTATCGAAATGCTGAATATCACTAATACCACTTTTACCAAGTAGTAAATTTTGCCAAGTTGTTTCAGGATTGTTACCCAAAGGGCTTAACATACCTAGACCGGTAACTACAACACGCCGCATAGGATGAGTTGCCTCCGAGAGATAAAGAATATTTGAAAGGATTTATTCGTACTTAATTATTTATGTAAAGTTCAATAGGGTTACGAATAATAATATGTAGAAAATACTAAGGCGGTTAGTAACCGCCTTAAATATAGCAATTACTGATTAGCGGTTACGTAATCAATAGCTGCTTGAACTGTAGTAATTTTTTCAGCTTCTTCGTCAGGAATTTCAGTATCAAATTCTTCTTCTAACGCCATAACTAATTCTACTGTGTCTAATGAATCGGCACCTAAATCATCAACAAATGAAGATTCAGTTTTAACTTCTGCTTCACTTACACCTAACTGCTCAATAGTAATTTTTTTTACGCGTTCTTCGATAGTACTCATTTTTTTTCCTTTACTAGAAAATGCTATTTTTCAAATTGCATGTAGTGTATTCGCCAAAAGCTTAGCTTGCAAGTAACTAATTTTATTTTTATTACTGGTCAAACCTGTCGGCATTAATTAAACATAATAAATCCTATAATTTATAAGATCAACTATAACATGTACATACCACCATTAACGTGCAATGTTTCACCCGTAATGTACGCAGCGCCGTCTGATGCTAAAAAAGCAACAGCGTTCGCTATTTCTTCTGGTTTACCTAAACGGTTTGCAGGTACTTGAGAGAATATACCTTCTTTTTGCTCATCTGTTAATGTTTGCGTCATGTCAGTGTCAATAAAACCTGGAGCAACCGTATTTACAGTAATACCGCGTGACGCAACTTCTCGCGCTAGCGACTTAGTAAAACCCAATAAACCTGCTTTAGCCGTTGCATAATTAACCTGACCTGCATTGCCCATACTCCCCACTACAGAACCTATATTTATGATCCTGCCGTTACGTTTTTTCATCATCGGTCTAATGGCAGCTTTGCTTAGTTTGAATACAGATGAGAGATTAGTATCCATGATATCTTGCCACTCTTCATCTTTCATGCGCATAAACAAATTGTCTTTAGTAATACCGGCATTATTTACTAAGACATCTATTGCCACATACTTTTCTTTTATGGTGTCAAATAAAGCAGCGATTGAATCATTATCTGTTACGTTTAATACTAAACCGTTACCTTCACCCAAATATTCACTTATTTTGTTAGCGCCACTTTCTGACGTTGCTGTACCAACAACAGTTGCACCCAAACTCTTGAGTTGACTGGCAATAGCTTTACCAATACCGCGACTAGCGCCAGTAACTAAAACAACTTTACCTTCTAATGAAAACATATTTAAACCTACTTAATTAATACTAATGCTTGAGTTAACGATGAGGTATCATTAACTGATTGACATGAAATTGATTTATTTATTCTTTTTAACAAACCTTGCAATACTTTACCTGGCCCAACTTCTAATACGTGTTCACACCCATTTTCAGCCAATAACTCAACGGTTTCAGTCCAGCGTACGGGTGAATATAACTGCCTAACGAGTGCGTCTTTGATGTTTTTTTGAGTGGTTTCAATGCTCACATCAACGTTATTTATTACCGGAATGTTTGGTGTGTTAAATGTTAATTTATCGAGCTCTTTAGCTAACTCTTCGGCAGCGTTTTTCATTAAGGCACAATGTGATGGGACACTAACAGGAAGTGGTAATACTCTTTTAGCACCGGCTTCTTTACACAATAAACTAGCACGTTCTACAGCTGATTTATGACCAGCAATAACCACCTGACCTGGCGAGTTAAAATTAACAGCAGATACCACATCTTCTTCTTGAGCTTGTGTACAAACAGCAATAATGGTGTTGTCATCTAAGCCAATAATTGCTGCCATAGCTCCTATACCATCAGGAACCGAGGCTTGCATTAATTCGCCACGCTTTTGTACTAATTTAACTGCTTCACTTAACGTTAAAACATCAGCACACACTAAGGCAGAATACTCACCTAAGCTATGACCCGCTAGCGTAGCTGGCTTAATGTCTGATTTAGATAACCATAAACGCCATAATGCGACACTTGCCGTCAATAATGCAGGTTGCGTGTAGTTAGTTTGGTTTAGTTTTTCTGTCGGACCTTCTGAAATGAGTTGCCAAACATCGTAACCTAAAGCCTCAGAGGCTTCTTTAAAAGTTTTTTGTACAATAGTTTCATTGGCAAAGTCAGCAAGCATTGTAACTGCTTGGGAACCTTGGCCTGGAAATACAAACGCTAAATTATTTTGCATTATAGTACCTAATTATTTTTAGTGAATGATAAATTAATTGTTATTATACCCGTTACCAATCAAAATGCTCGTTTCAGAGCGCGTGAGCGATATCAATTCAAGGCAATACTTTATTGTAATGGTTGTTCCCTTATAAAAAGTATTAACGATGAAGTGATTTTGCTCAAGCGCTTCT